>ERZ773104.209-NODE-209-length-91345-cov-14.878749_pt1 | contig 91345 bp, 77 predicted proteins | sample MGYA00511920_ERZ773104 | MGnify/ENA primary metagenome ERZ773104 (study PRJEB29015, sample SAMEA2737857) | human gut metagenome | biome: human gut; feature: human-associated habitat; material: faeces | place: China | collected 2012 ... | reverse complement strand
TGAGGCGGAAGTGGGGACAGGAAAAACTCACGCATATATCCTTGCACTGACGGTATATAACATTTATTTGGGCAGGAAGGTTCCGGCGGTCATATCCACATCTACCATAGCTTTACAGAAAGCATTGACAGAGGAATACATACCGCAGATATCCGGCATTCTTTTAGAACACCATATCATTGATAAACCATTATCTTTTGTGGTGAGAAAAGGAAAACAGCATTATGTTTGTGACTCCAGATTGAAGATATATGAGACAGCCATCATAAATTTGCAGAGAGAAGCGGACGCTGATCTGATACTGGAATTGGAAAGGCTGGGAGAGAATGGAGATGACAGGATTGATTTGGATGATGCAAGTCTGACACCTTATGTAAAAGGAAGAATCAATGTGTTTCACTGTAATAGGTCATGCCCGTATTCTGTTTTATGCAGATTTATGAATTTTAAAAAGAAGTGTATGACAGGCAGTTTTGATTTTCAGATTACGAATCATAATTATATCCTTGCCGATCTGATTGGGCAGAAACAGGGAAGAAAATCTCTTTTTCCGGGATATGGTGCAATGGTGTTTGACGAGTCCCACAAGCTGATAGACGCTGCCAGACAGATGTACAGCACAGTCTGGAATGAGCAGGAGGCAGAACTTATTGTGACTTTGAGTGAAGTGAGCAGAAGAAGTACAGCAGTAGATGAACTTAGTGTATTACGGAGTCAGCTTGAGGAATATAACAGGAAAATATTTGACAGGCTGTCAGGTGATTTGACAGGAAATCACACAAGAGAGGGAAGCAGGACTGAAATAACAATAGGTGTTATGGAAAAAAGTTATGTCAGGAACATGATAAAGATTTTAGAGCAGCTTCCCTTATCCTATCAGGAAAACAGCGGACAGAAAATGCGGATGCAGAACCTGAAAAGACGTTGTCAGGAGCTGGCAGACAAGCTGACGGTATTTCTAAACAGTGATAATTACATTTGCTGGATGGAAAAGAGGGAGAACAGCAGGCTTGCCCTGTGTGCGGTTCCTATGGAATTGGAGCAGATTTTATTTCGTGATATCTGGAGCAGAATGATACCGGTCATTGTCACGTCCGGCACAATGTCAGTCAGGGGCGATTTCAGACATTTTAATAAGATGACAGGGTTGTCTTTTGCTGCTTCTTCCAGAATCATGGAAACCAGCAAGCCGTCACCTTTTGATTTTCAGAGTAACGGTCTGCTCTATATACCGGAGCGTATGCCGTTCCCAAATATCCGTGATGACAGGTACATACAGGCGGTGATGGCGGAAATATTGCAGATTGTGTCTGCCACCCATGGGCATACCCTGATTCTTTTTACATCCTATTGGCTTATGGAGAAAGTGTTTTATGGTTTGAAGGAGCAGCTTTCCGATTATCCGCTGTTTCTTATGGGCAGAGGCAGACTGGATGTGATAAACAGATTCCGAAGAAGTGGAAACGGAGTATTGTTTGCTAGTGATAGTGCCGGAGAGGGAATTGATCTTGCAGGGGATATTCTTTCCAGCCTGATTGTGGTAAAACTGCCGTTCCCCGTGCCGGATCCGGTTATGGAATACCAGAGAAACCAGTACGAGGACTTCGACTTATACCGCAGGGACATCATCATCCCGGAAATGCTGATTAAACTCAGGCAGTGGTTCGGGAGGGGAATCCGCAGGGAAAAGGACACGGCGGTATTTTCTATTTTAGATAGCAGAGCATCCCTGCGTGGCAGATACCGTACAGAGATTTTGAACACACTCCCGACCATGCCGGTTACGGACAGGCTTATGGATGTGGCAGATTTTATTATAAGGAAGAAAGCGGACAGTTATTTTATGGATAAGGAGTGGAACGAAGAATGAAAATCATAGGGATTGCAGTGGGTGCTGTAACAGGCACCCTGCTTCTTATATTTCTGGTGGCTTGCATTGCCGTTGTCAGGGCTGGGAAATGTATGAAGGCGATGGAAGAAATGTGAAGTTTATAAAGGAATATCGAACAAGCTGGCTGTCATATAGTAAGATAAGCCAGTTTGCTGATTTTGGGAGTGAAAAATGGAGAATTGGGAAAAGCTGAAGTCTGCTGATATACGAACGGTTAAGCGGGATGAGCTTATAGATATTACAAGGATTCCAAAAGATGATTCAGACTGTGAAGATAAAGAAATGCAGATGAGAACTTTTTTAAGAAATATAAAGAACCCATATTGTTTTATGGTAGGGGATGTAATAGTAAAATCTTCTTTTACAGAAGAAGTTAGTCTGAAACAAAGACTGCGGGAACTGGCGGATGGAATATAGAATGAAAATTGCTATAAAGGTCTGGAAAAAGGAGAAGTTCTGTGCTAATATGTGTATAGGACTAAAGAAATAGAAATCACTTCTTATTTATAGCAGATTGTTCTGGCTAATATGAATAAGGAGTGTTTTTTATGCTGTCAAATAACTTATCTAAAACATATCTATGTGGTGGCTATCTTCGTTTATCCAAAGAGGATGATGATATTGCCAAAAGTGAAACTCTGCAAAGCAACAGTATTGAAAATCAGAAAGAATATATTGAAGATTATCTGCAAAGCAAACCGGAAATTAGGGTTGTAGATTTTTACATTGATGACGGCTACAGTGGTGTAAATTTTGACAGACCTGATTTTCAGAGGATGCTGCAGGACATTAAGGACAAGAAGATAAACTGTGTCATTGTCAAAGACCTGTCACGATTAGGAAGAAACTATATCGAGGTTGGAAAATATATTGAGAGGCTTTTTCCTTTTCTTGGAGTACGCTTTATAGCAATCAATGATAATTTCGACAGTGCTGATGATGCGGCATTATCGAATAATATAATTGTTCCCTTTAAGAATTTAATCAATGACGCATATTGCAGGGACATATCAATCAAAATCAGAAGCCATTTGGAAGTAAAGAGAAAACGCGGTGAATTTATTGGTGCTTTTCCAGTCTATGGATATATGCGGGGAGAGGATAAAAATAAACTGATTGTCGATCCGTGTGCGGCAGAGATTGTAAAAGAAATTTTTGCCATGAAAATGGAGGGAATGAGCCAACAGGCAATTGCCGATGAACTGAACCGTTTGGGAGTGCTCTCTCCGGCAGAATACAAGAAAGAGCAGGGGAGCGGATATAAGACGGTATTCCAGACACACAGCAGGGCGAAGTGGACTGCGGTTGCAGTTCTGCGTGTTTTGACAAATGAAGTTTACATGGGAACTCTGATACAGGGAAAGGAGAGTACCCCCAATTATAAAGTCAGGGTGAGGGAAAAGAAACCGAAGGAAGAATGGATTCGGGTAGAAAATGCGCATGAGGCAATTATAAGCAGAACTGATTTTGAACTTATTTCAGATATTTTACAGAAGGACACAAGGGTAAGTACAGGAAAAAGTGCAGTTTCTGTATATTCCGGTTATCTTGTCTGCGCGGACTGCGGATGCAGCATGGTAAGAAAAAAGGTTCGCAGTGGTTCTTTAGAATATGTATATTATGTCTGTTCTGGAAATAAGAAGGACAAAGATATATGCAGTAGTCATAGAATCAGTGAGAATACCTTGAACATGGCCATAACAAAGACATTGCAGCTTCATTTGAAACAATTGGGCGATTTACAGGAGAGTATTCGGTATATACGGGAGACATCCGGTAATTCAGATAAGATAAAAAAACTGGTGCTGCAGTCAGAAAAACGGAAAGAAGATATCGAAAAATATAACCGGTTAAAATTGGAATGCTATGAGGACTATAAAAAGGAACTGATTACGCAGGACGAGTATATGCTGTTTAAAAAAGAATTGGATAATAGAATTGAAGAGATTCAAAGGGCTATTACAGAATTAGGAAAGAAAAAAAGAATGTTATTGGATGGCGGATACGAAAAGGAAAGTTTACTAGAGAAATTTTTGACAAGTAAAGAGATAGAATTGAAGCGTTCCATATTAGTCCGCTTTATTAGCAGGATATATGTATATGAGGATCATCGGATAGAAATTATCTTTCGTTATCAGGATGAAATCAGGCAATTATTAGGGATAGTAGAAGAAATTAAGCAGGAAGTGGCGCTTGAGGAGGTGATTTGATGGCACGCACAGTCAGAAATCACCCGGTTCCGAGAGATAAGATGCAGGAAGAACGGGGAGCGGAACAAATACCTGAGGTTAAAACACAGGAAATCTCCGTTGGACTATATATTCGATTGTCAAAAGAAGACAGCGGAAAACATAATCAAAATACGGTAGAAAACCAAAAAGCGTTGTTAGAGGACTTTGTCAGAAGCAAAGCGGATATGAAAGTATTCGATGTTTATATTGACAATGGCTTTAGTGGGACGAATTTTGAACGTCCCGCTTTTCAAAAAATGATGGAAGATGCGAAAAGCGGAAAGATTAATTGCATTATTGTGAAAGATTTGTCTCGTTTTGGACGCAGTTATTTGGAAATAGGGAATTACTTGGAAAAGATATTTCCCTTCTTAAATATACGGTTCATTTCTGTAACAGACCACTTTGATACTTTTGCTGCAGCTTCTTCTGAAAGCGGCAGACCATTGACGAATGGGCTGGAAATACCGCTGAAAAATATTATCAATGAGGTGTATGCAAAGGATATTTCCAGAAAAGTAGGCTCTGCCATAGAAATCAAGAAAAAAGAAGGCAGATATGGCGGCGGAGTTGCACCCTATGGTTATCGGAAATCGAAAACTGTTAAGGGAAAATATGAAGTGGATGAGGAAGCAGCCAAGGTAGTGCGCTATATTTTTGGACTGCGCTCTGAGGGTTATGGATATTGCAGTATAGTAAAAATTTTGAATGAGAAGGAAATAAAGTCACCCAGTGCATACCGTTATGAAAAAGGAATCGTAAAGAACGAGAAGCTGAGGGATGTGCTTTGGAAAGCTTATGCCATAGAGGATATGCTTCGTGATGAAGTGTATTTGGGAAATATGGTACGGGGTAAAACGCATTCTGCTATGCACAAGGGAGAAAAGAGGCATCCTGTTCCGAGGGAGGAATGGATTGTTGTTCCGGGAATGCATAAGCCTATTGTATCTAAAGAACTCTTTGATGCGGTACAGGCTGTGAATGAAAAGAGAGCGCAGGAGCATAAAAAGAAATTGGAAAAAGCAAAAGAAAATCCGAAACGTGATAATGTGTTTAAAGGAAAAATCTTTTGTGGAGATTGTGGCATTACCATGGGGTGTAGTGTCGGCAAACATAACTCTAAGAGTTACTACTGCACAAATTACAGGGAGAATGGTGCAATGGGATGTGTGAAAAAGCATATCAGTGCAGGAAAATTAGAAAAGGCGGTAGCAGAGGCAGTTCAGATATATCTAAAAATGTTCTTAGAGAGCAGAGATATAATCAGGTCAAGAAACGGAAATATTGAAATCAGTAAGAAACGGATGGTACTTGAAAAGGAGATAAGAGATTTAGGACAAAAAGAGGTACAGCTTCAACAGAAATTGAGCAGCAGTTATCTTGACTATAAAGACAAATTACTTACGGTTCAGGAATATTTTATGCTCAAGGAAGAATATCAGAGGGCATTGGCACAGACTGATGAAGTCCGTAAAGAGAAAGAATTGCTTTTGCATGAAATGCAGGAAACTTATGGAGATAATCTGGAACTGTCTCAGGCTGCAGAGCAGTATGCAGGGCAGGATACGGTTACACAGGACATGATAGATTCTTTGATAGAACGGATAGAAGTATTTGCAGGAGGACGTATACATGTTATATTCCGATTCGAGGATGATTGCCGGAGGTTATTAGAGAAGAAAGAAGAGATGGAGGTCGGGGAATGAAAAAGTATACGATTGCTAAGTATATCCGGCTTTCTATGGAAGATTTAGATTTATGCGATTCTGAAGAAAAGGCTGAGAGTGTAAGTATCAGTAATCAGAGGAATTTTATCAATGTTTTTATGGAGCAAAAGGAAGAATTTAAAGGAGCAGAAGTCAGGGAATTTGTAGATGATGGATATTCCGGTACCAATTTTGACAGACCGGCGATGAAAGAGATGCTTCGGCTATGCAAGCAGGGAGAAATAAATTGTATTATCGTAAAGGACTTATCACGTTTTGGACGAAATTATCTGGAGGTTGGAGATTATTTGGAACAGATATTTCCTTTTTTGGGTATCCGCTTTATTAGTATCAATGATGGGTTTGACAGTAAAAATTTTTTCGGACAGACAGGTGGAATGGATGTAGCTTTCAAAAATTTTATTTATGAAATGTACAGCAGAGATTTGTCTGAAAAGGTAAAAAGCGGGGTTACAACCTGTATGAAAAGGGGAGAGTATTACGCAGGTTGTATGGTGTATGGCTACCAAAAATCGTCTGATGGTAAAAGAATGGAAATTGATGAAGGTGCAGCAGTCACGATACGGCGTATTTTTCGGGAATTGGCTGATGGAAAAAGTGCAAAAACTTTGGCAATTGAACTTAACGCAGAGGGAGTACCGACTAGACTGACTTATAAGCAGGCAAAGGGAGAGCAGCTTAATCGGCATTATAAAGCAGATATATGGAATCGTAACAAGATACATTCCATTATCCATAATCGGGTATATCAGGGAGATATGGTGTATCGAAAGGCTGTCCGCACAAGGGTTGGAAGTAAACGGAAGGTAACTCAGCCGGAAGAAAAATGGTTTGTGATACCGGAACATCATGAGGCGATTGTCAGCCGGGAACTTTTCAAAAAAGCAAATGACAGTATCAGAAAAAGAAAAACAGCAGAATATGACCGTTCTTCCGTCCACCGGGGGATTGTCTTTTGTGGATGTTGTGGAAATCGGCTAGAACTGCGGAAAACCAAAACACCATATTATCTATGTAAACGAAGAAACTTGCTGGATGATGCGGCGTGCAATGAACTTCGTGTGGAGAAAGAGCAGATTGAGAGGACAATATGGACTATCTGGCAGGAACATTGTCGGTTGTTTGCGACAATTCCTGTTGCGAGTCTCTATGAGCAGCAGATTGAGAAGCTGAGGAAGCAGGAAAAAATACTAAAGCAGAGTTTAGAGCGTTTTCCGGCTGAAAAAATCAATTTGTATGAACAGTTCTGTTCCAGCAGGGTAAAGCAGGATATGTTCTTGAAAGAAAAGGACCAATTGAGCAAACAGGAAGAAGTGGTACGGAAAGAAATAGAGAAAGTCTCCGGACAGATTGATATGCTGGAAAAAAGACAAAAGAATTATCAGTGTGCTGCTGATCTTGTAGAAAGGTATAGAACAAGTGAAGCATTGACAGAAGAATTTATGAGTGAGATGGTAGAGAAAATCGTAGTGTATGAAGACAAGCGGATAGAAATTGTCTGGAAGTATCGGGAAGAATTTGAAGAAATATTGTAAGAATCTGAAAAGAGGAAGCCTAAGGAAGCAGAAAGGCTTCTTCTTTTTGTATATTATCTATCCATAGTTAATATTTTAGATGTCAATAGTAGGAAAATATTGTATAATATATATGTATTTTTTGACAACGGAGGTATTAATCTATGGCACAGATGACGTATATAGAGAAAGATTATTTCGAGAGATTATTTGACATGGAAATGGGTTATGTATTAGATTTCACAAATTATACATATCAAAGATTCGTTGCTGATACTATTAATATAGATGTTTATAAAAAGTATCATAATTTATCCAAGGCAAAAATCTTAAGAGCAATTATGGATGATTATGATAATGTTATTGTTGGAAAATTGTTACTTGGACTAATGCAATATATGCAGGCAAGAAAACTTGTGACAGATGAGAAAAATGAAATCTTTCAGAAATGCTCTCAAATAGGGTATCGCTTAATCGGAAAGAAAATTTCTGAGAAATCGGTTGATACTGTAGCTGAATCTCCCAAAAAAGAATTTGATTTTAAAAAGTATCTTGATGAACTTAAAGAGTTGGCAGATTATCATGATAATCCGCAAGCAAGAGGATATCAATTTGAGAGATATTTAAATAGGCTATTCAAAGATTGTGCGTTAGAGCCAAGAGAAAGCTTTAGGATTAAGGGAGAGCAGATAGATGGAAGTTTTGTTTTAAGGAATGATATATATTTATTAGAAGCAAAATGGACGAACAAGTTAACTGAAAAAAGTGATTTAGTGGTATTTAATGAAAAGGTATCTTCAAAATCAGGCTTTACAAGAGGGCTATTTATTAGTTTTGCTGGCTATAGCAATGATGCAGTTGAAACATTATGTAATGGTAGAAAAGTTAATATAGTGTTAATGACAGTACAGGAGTTGGCAGTAGCCTTAACAAGGGAAATGAATATTTCTACTGTGATATGGAACAAGGTTAGGGCATTAGCAGAAGAGGGAAATTATAATAAGTTGGTATTTGAGATGTGAGTTATAACACCAAGGTATGGGATAGCAGTGGAGTATGGCTAAAGTGGTACTACAAATTGTAACTGTGCTTATGCAAATTTTCTTTAGAAAACTGTTTTCGGTTCAAAATCAGCAGACACTAATTGAATAATCTACAAATGAATTATGAGGAGAAGCAGTAATGATAAGACGAGAGAACGTGATAAAAAGATTTATAATGGGAATGAGCGTACTCACTGCATACATTTATTATACAGGAAATTTGAATATGCATGATATAAATATTAGTGCAGAACAATTTATGTGTGATTTGCTGAATATTCTTTATAATATGGATTTAAAAAATGCAAATAATGTCACATATAATAATTCGGGATATGACTTGATCAGCGAAAATAAAAAAATAATTATACAGGTAACAGTTACGGATACACCAGAAAAAATAATACGAACACTTAATACTATTAAGCATAAGGTATTTGAATACTCAGAGTGGACGGAGAAACTTAGAGAAATAAGAGTGCAAAAAAAATTAGATCCGTCGACATATACTTCTAAAGTGCAAGACGATGAAAAGAAAATTAGGTCTAAATTGGCGGAGAATGTGAATTTAAATGATTATACATTATATTTTATGGTAATGAAGCAAGACGCAACCATGCAGAGAAAATATAAGGGTGAGAATAATCAGGGGTATGTGTGTATAGATGAAGTTAATTTTGACAAAAAGAATATTTGGGATTTCAGCACGCTTATTAATAAAGTTAATAGTATATCGGAAATTTCCAGCAATGGGGAAGATGATTTATTAACTGAAATAAATCATTTTATGGATAAAAATATCAATGTATTTGGAATGTTATCTGAACATGGAAATAGCCTTAACAATAAGGTTAAATCTATTATTAAAGAATATGCAGATAATTTTACAGAAAAGTTATTTCGACATAGATATGTTAGGAATAGTAAGGTTACATTAAATAGATTGTTTGTAGAACCTAAAATGAAAGTTAAAGAGTATTCTTTGGACAATTTTATTGTTATATTGGATAATTTTTTGTGGAATGAAACAAAGAAAAGAATATTGTTTATTGAAGGCGATGCAGCAATTGGAAAGACAAGTCTAGTTTCATATTTGTGTTATCACTATTTAGAAAAAGATGATATAAGTAAAGCAGTTTTTCTTAATAGTGATTTAGTGTGCGTAAGATTACGTGAACTAGATTTTTCCGATCGGAATAAAAGTATTCAAGAGATTTTATTAGAATATTTAGGCTTTGAAACAATGGAAAAGTTTAAGACTCTATTCGCTGATTGTATTTTGATTCTAGATGGTGCAGATGAAATGAGCATGATTGAAGGAATACATAGTACGGGAATGGAGGACTTGATTGTTTCCATTAGAAAAATATTTAAGAATAACAAAATAATTATAACTTCTAGACCACAATTTATTGATACAAGAAGATTTGATGCAAGAAATTTTAGCATTGAAAAGGCAGAAATTTTGCATTTTGATAAAGAAAAGAGAAAACAGTGGTTAGAAAAGTATGAGAGCTGTGGGGAGAGTGTACCTGAAAAAACAAAAGAATATATAATAAATATAGATGATAATGTAGCATCAGGAGTAGCCGATACACCTTTGGCACTATATCTTTTGGTTGCATGTGATATGCGAGAGGAACTTCAGGGAAATGTGTGGGCTTTATATCATGAAATATTTCATAATGCAATCATTAACACAGAGTATAATGAAAATTTTGATAATAGTCTTGAGCATCCAATAAAAGATTATGAAGAGATTCTATATAAGATTGTATGTAGTATTGCATTCAGAATGTTTAAAAATTCAATGGAAGAGAGGTATTATATAAGTTCACATGAACTTGATGAAATCATAAATGAATCGGGGGTTGACTCCGTAATTGTAAAATGGGTTCGAAAATGTTGTGTCCTTTGTGCATATTGGAAGAGCAATGGTAAGGCAGGTGCATTAGAATTTTATCACAATAATATTCGGGACTATTTTTTTGGTGAGTATATATATAATAAACTGAGCTTGCTAATGAATGAAAATGATGTTGAGAATCCACAAAATTTTCTCACAACAATGTGTGAAATAATGCAATACGGATATATAGCAGGAACAACATGGGAACAAACATTTTTGTTCATTTATAATAAGTTACAATATGATGATAAGAATTATGAGTGTGATCTTGAGAGTATGGTGATTTTTCTGCAAAGTATATATACAAAAATTATTTTAGCTGATGATACAATTTGGACGTATAATTACAGTGGATACAATTATCAGAAAATCAAGAATACATTATTTAATACATTGTTGTTAATTCGAGTTTATCAAAAAGGAGCGTTAATAGAAAAAAACAGTACGAAAACTACTTTTTGGAGTTCAGATGGTGAATTTATACAAATATTAAATTCAAATATTTTTGCGGATTGGTGTGATATGTTTAAGCAAAAAGTAATTATATCGAATAATAATATAATCTCGATAGGGCAAAACTGTCTACTCGATGGATTGAATTTTGAAAATAGGAGTATGCAGAATGTTGGATTTCAAGATTCGAGCTTAAGAAAAGCAAGCTTTAATAATACAAATTTGAATGGTATTGATTTTGCTTATAGTGATCTTTCAAATGCGTTTTTTTCAGGAGCAATATTAGAAAAAATAAATTTTTCAAATGCTCTTTTGGATGATATTGATTTTAGTAATGCTACTCTTATTAATTGTAATTTTACAGGTGCCAAAATTAGAAGGGGAAAATTTGACTTAACTAAAGTGGTAGATTGTGCATTTAAAGATTTGAAAGTGGAGGATGTAAATTGGGGTACTACGAAAATTCAGAGGTGTCATTTAGAAAATGTAAAGTTTACAAATTCATGTTTAGATAGAATAAAACTTAGAAAGGAAACGATTAATAATTCTGAATTTATAAATTGTAGTTTAAAAAAGGCGGATTTGGAAAGATGTAATGTTCAAGAAAGTATATTTGGAGAATGTGTGTTAGATGAAATTATATTAATTGGTGCAGAACTTTGCAATATAGAAATTACAAAAACATCATGCAGAAACGCAAATTTAAGTAATTCATCTATTGAGGATAGTCAGCTTATAAGTATAGATTTTGAAAACACAAGCTTTACTCAGGCAATTTTAAAGAAAAATAGCTGGGAACATATGAAATTTCGAAATTCAGATTTTAGACATACACAAATTTTTACAGATGATTTCATCAAGTTAAAAAAATATGATGCAGATTTAAGATGGTCAGTGGAGAAGAATGAGGATTTTTAAGATAAGTTAGGTTAGTCCACGCAAGTTTGAAATTTGTCAGCTCTAAAATAATAATTTATTCAAAATTTTTGGTCCTTACTTGACATCAGCAGACGATGGACCAAATCCGGATCATACGGAGACACTTTTGGAAGGTTTGAAAGAGCGGAATGTGAAGGCAACTTTTTTTCTTCTGGGTGCGGAGTGTGAAAAATATCCCGAGATCGTGAAGAAAATCCATGCAGACGGACATCTCATCGGCGTTCATTCCTATGAACATGTGAATCTTTCCAATCTCACGGATCAGGCGGCGATGGAGCAGGTGGACAAAACGGACCAGATTATTTTTGGACTGACCGGAGAACATGCGCAATATATCAGACCGCCTTACGGCTGCTGGAAATGCAATCTCGATTATGAGACAAAAATGATCGAGGTGCTGTGGGACGTCGATCCGCTCGACTGGAAGACAGATAATTCCAGCGTCATTGCAAAGCGTGTCATGGATAAAGTGCAGGAAAATGATATCATTCTGCTGCATGATGCCTCGGAATCATCAGTAAATGCAGCACTTCTGATTATTGATGAATTGCAGGGAGAGGGATATTCGTTTGTGACGGTCGAGGAACTGATATTGGAATAATTTACAAATGTAAAATGCTATGATAACAGAAACAGAGGTAACACATTGTATATTGTGTTACCTCTGTTTCTTGCTTTATATATCGGACAGAGTTTCCATTACTTAACCCCTTTTTTTAAAAAAATTTATTCAAGTATGTGAGGAGAAAAAATATGAACACAGCTCAGCCAATCCGCTCAGAACAGGAACTGAAAGATTTTATGAACTTTTACGAACAGGTACAGTATCATCCGAGAAATCAACTGCTGCTTACGATGGGGCTGAATACCGCATTAAGAATTTCGGATCTTCTTTCTTTACAGTGGAAGCAGGTATATGACTTAGAAAACCGGAGCGTAAGAGAACATCTGCTTCTTGTGGAGGCAAAGACCGGAAAAGCATCGAATATTTATCTGAATGAAAAAATAACTGTCCAGTTGCAAAAGTATTATCAGTTTTTAGCGTCTGGACGCAGTTTCAAAATCAGTGGGGATGCGTATCTTTTCTGTGGAAAAGACGCAGATCCAATCTCAAGGGTACAGGCTTACCGGATTATCCGCAAGGCGGCAGAAAACAGCGGTCTAAGCGGCGTGATCAGCCCACATTCCTTGCGGAAAACATTTGGATATTATGCGTGGAAGCAAGGAGTTCCACCGGTACTTCTCATGGAGATTTATCATCATTCCTCTTTTGACATCACCAAACGTTATCTTGGGATCGAGCAGGATGACAGGGATGAGGTTTTCCGCAAAATCTGTTTATAAGGGACAGGATTTTCCTTCCAATAAAATATCTGAACAATATGCATTGTAATCAATGTGGTTCCATGATTCCGGAACGCAAAACAGGGGTAACACAATATACAATGTGTTACCAGTATCTGAAACGGATGGAGTACCATTTTTAATATACGCAGTATTTATGGAAAAATACAAAGCCACATGGAGGTTACAATGCTTAAATTATCTTTAAAACCGGGAGAATACATTGATATAGGAGAAAATATCCGTGTCGTTTTTTCCGGTGGTTCTGCAAATAACATTCATCTTCTTGTAGACGCACCACGCGAATACAACATTGTGCGCAGTAATTCCATGAAGCAGAAGGACAAAAAAGAATACTATCGTGAGCAGACAATCTCGGAGGAAGCAAAGCGTGAGATCGCAGGAATCTTAATGCGTGAGAAGCACGCAGCTTCTGAGATAACGGACAGACCGGCTGCAAAAAAAGCCATTTACACAGTCAGCCACAGACGGTAATAATGCCATGCTAACCTAGGGGCGTGGTTTATTATACAGGCACTTTGTGCCAAAATCCTGATTTTTTCAGGGAAAAGGGAATGGAATCCCGAAAATAAAAATTATTTTAGCGGCAGAAAGACCGCAACACACGGAGGTAAAAAATTATGGTAGTACAACACAACATGCAGGCAATGAATGCCAACAGAATGTTAAACATCACAACAGGACAGCAGGCAAAATCCACAGAGAAGTTATCTTCTGGTTACAGAATCAACCGTGCAGCAGATGATGCAGCAGGATTAACAATTTCTGAGAAAATGAGAAAACAGATCCGTGGTCTTGATCAGGCTTCCACAAACGCACAGGACGGTGTGTCCGCAGTTCAGACAGCAGAGGGTGCTTTGACAGAAGTTCACTCCATGTTACAGAGAATGAACGAGTTAGCAGTTCAGTCTGCGAATGGAACAAATGCACAGTCTGATAGGGATGCGATTCAGGCAGAGATTACGCAGTTAACAACCGAAATTAATCGTGTATCTGAAACAACAAAGTTTAATGAAACTTATTTGTTAAAAGGAGATACCAAAACAACAAAAGACGTTTATTTTGGAACATCAAGATATGGAATTAAAGCGGGTACCACATTATATGATGCTGACAAAAACACGTTAACTGCAGATAAGTTAAAAGCAACCTTGGCAAAGGGCGGAAAAGTGTATACGGATAACGCTGCAACCCAATTAGCTAAAAAAGGTGTTGACTATGCGTATGTAACAAAATTTTATGATGCTAATGGAAAAGAAGTTTCAGCAGAAAAGGCTGCAACAGGTGGTGCAGCAGTGTATGGCGATAAAAATGCACAGATTAAAATTTCTGATGATGGAGCAGATTTAATAACCAACAAATATGTTACAAAGGATTCTGTAAATGGTGACTTAGTATTTAATCTTCATGTAGGTGCAGATTCAGAAATTAATAACAAGATTTCGGTTACCATTGAAGAAATGAGTTCAAAAGGTTTAGGTGTGGAAGGACTGAAAGTTGATACTGAAGATGATGCTACAGTATCAATTGACACAATTTCAGCAGCAATCCAGAAAGTTTCTTCCCAGCGTTCTGCTCTCGGTGCTGTTCAGAACAGATTAGAGCATACGATCGACAACTTAGACAACGTTGTTGAGAACACAACAGCAGCTGAATCCCGTATCCGTGATACAGATATGGCTGAAGAGATGGTTAACTACAGCAAGAACAACATTCTTGCACAGGCAGGTCAGTCTATGCTTGCACAGGCTAATCAGTCTACTCAGGGTGTACTCTCTCTGTTACAGTAATTTGTGTAAAATGTATCAAAAAAGAAGCTCGCAGTTTTGTGGGCTTCTTTTACTAAGTTATTGCTGTAGCTTTTTCAATTCATCAATTGATAGACCAGTAGCACGAGAAATATTCTCTAAAGACAGCAGATTAAGCTCCAATAGATGACGTGCAGTATTAAGGACACCCTTTTGAATACCAGCCTCATACTCCGCTTTCCGAAGTTTCTTCTCTTCTTCTTCCTTGTCATATTCAAATATACTCATACTGATAACCTCCGCGCGGTTCTTTCGAAGAAAATCCGCAAGAATATTTTCTTTGATACATTCATCAACAGCGCATTCCACTGCCTCGTTCAGAGACATGTCGGCTGTGTATTTTCGCACCTTTGCAACATATTGTGCATATTCCCTTAATGTTTTGCAATGTTCCATAAGAAGGGCATTGTGCCCCTCGTTGATATTTAAGACAGTTACGATCAGTTCCAGTTTTGGCTCACCCGACAGATGTTCAAAAGCAGAGGAAAGTCTGTGCTCAAAAACATCGCAAACTGGATCAGAACCATTATAAAACTCAATAAAATTAGGAGTAGGTATCTTTTGCAGGCTGGATGAGTATAAAGATTTTTGGTCCAGCATTTTTTGATATTCACTGCTAATGTAAAATAAATCACGAAGTGGCATATTTGGATTGTAAGTCGACTGATGTTCGTACAGGTATAAATTCGTGTCAATGATAAATGCCAGATCGTTTTTCATTCCCATATAGATAGCGTTTTCCAAAGTAACAATCTCTAAATCATCCGGATTCGTATAGTCTCTGCTGTTTACTGCATTGTAAAGCGAGAGCAGATTCTTTTTGTCTGAAAATAACATCCGGAAAACAGTATCTTTGTAGTTGCGATTTGCAGAAACTGCTCCTGCTGTAGTTGATTTGTAACGATCTTGTGGTCGCATTGCCATAGGCTTTCCTCCTTATCACGGTGGACGGCAGATGCACATAAATGCATCGTGCCTCCGGCAGGAGAATAGAGCATTGTAAAAATAGTTTTCATCCGTTTCCTGCTTTTAAATTGGTTAATGGGTAATAAAAGCATAGATACGAAATGAATGACACCGATTGTTTTTGATAATCGAGTGCTTCCTAGAATACAGATGGCTCATCAGCCACAAAGATTTTGTAAAATATGCTTTGGGATATTGTATCATACCAACATCAGAAAATGCAATGGAGAAAATAGTAAAATTTTAAATATTATGAGTACTAAAAAAATGAATAAAAGCATTCATTCAAATCTCCGCAACAGTAGCCCAAACAAAAGAATCATGCTACAATGAACAAAGGAAGATAAAAACAGCAGAAATGCCATAGAATAACGAAGGAGATCATCAGACATGAACATAAATATTTTATATGAGGATGAGGAGGTTATTGTCTGCGAAAAACCGGCGGGGGTTGCGGCGCAGACAAGACGGTTAGGACAGGCGGACATGGAAAGCCTTCTGAAAAATTACCGGGCAGGAAAGGGAGAACAGCCGTATATCGGGGTGGTACACAGGCTGGATCAGCCGGTGCGCGGAGTGATGGTTTTTGCCAAAACAAAAGAAGCTGCGGCGGATTTAAGCCGTCAGGTGCAGACAAAAATGGCAGATAAATTTTATTATGCGGTGACAGACGGTGTGCCGGAACAGAAAAAAGGTACATTGGAAGATTACCTGCTCCGGGATGGAAAAACAAACACTTCAAAAGTGGTATCTAAAAGTACGGAGGGCGCAAAGTCAGCAAGGCTGGACTATGAAGTGACCGCACAGAATAAAACGAACGCCATTCTCCGGATCCGGTTAGACACCGGAAGGCATCATCAGATCCGGGTACAGTTAGCAAATGCAGGAATCCCGATCGTAGGGGATACGAAGTATAATTTTAAAGAGACAATGACACGGAGTGGAAACGGTCTTTTACTCTGCTCTTATAAAATCGGATTTAAACATCCAAAGACACATAAAAAAATGGAGTTCGAAATCAGGAATCCATTTCTCATCTGAGACAGAAACGCAGGAGTTACAAATAACTTCTGCGTTTTTGCTATAAAAATAGTTACTGTTCACTCAGCAGTAAAACACTTGCTGTTTTGCTGCGTAAGAAAGTGATTCAGGAGTGAGCAGACTCCTTTTGTGAAGCAAAAACTGAAATGAGTCAGCGAATCGTTACTGGAACGAAGTATGAGTGAACAGTAACGAAAAATAGAATAAAATCACGAAAAATGTCGAAAATAGAGTGGTAAAATAAGCATAATGTGCTAAAATACAAATAGGATTTAAAATTGGGTTCATAAAATAAAAAAGATGTAGTAGGAGGTATGGGTATGAACAATATTAAGGTGAGAACAAAATTAGTTATTGTAATGGTGATTGCACTGATCGCACTGGCACTATGCACCGTCATTTCCAACACAAGCCTGTCAGGACTTGGAAATAATGCGTTAGACATTATCGAGAATGATATGCGTTCCTCGTATGATGAACAGATCAAGGCACAGGTAGATAATGTAATATCTCTTTGCCAGAGCATTTACAATCGGTATGAAAAAGGTGAATATACCTTAGACGAGGCAGAAAAACTTGCAGCAGACCAGATTCGTGATCTGCGTTACGGCAATAATGGATATTTCTGGGTAGATACCTATGATGGAACAAACGTAGTCCTTCTCGGCAATGACACAGAGGGAACAAATCGTATGGATGCAGTGGACACCAATGGATTTGCGTATATGCAGGCGATCATCAACGCAGGAAAGCAGGAAGACGGCGGTTTTACGGATTATGTATTCCCGAGAGAGGGTGAGACGGAGTCTTCTCCAAAACGTGCTTACAGCAAGGCATTTGAGCCATTTGGCTGGGTACTTGGAACCGGAAATTACACGGACGATATTGATGATGATGTACTGGATGTCAAAAATGAATTTTCTTCCTATGAATCCAACAGCAGAATGGCGATCATCGGAATCGCTGTTGTCATGGAAGTAATCTTAATTTTAGTCCTGACACTGATCATAGCCAGCATTGTGAAACCATTGAAAAAGAGCCTTACCCACATTAACGAGATAGCGCAGGGTGATTTTTCAAAAGAATTTGAACAGGATCTGTTAAAGAGAAAAGATGATTTTGGACAACTGGCAGATTCGCTTGAGAAAATGCGCTCTGAGATGAAGGAACTGATTGGAGAGGTGAAATCAGAAGCATTAGAGATCACCGGCATGGTGCAGGAGATTGATACAAGTCTTCAGGCATTAGATGATCAGATTGAAAATGTATCTGCGACAACGGAGGAGCTTGCGGCAGGTATGGAGGAGACAGCGGCATCTTCGGAAGAGATGAATGCAATGTCACATGAGATTGAGAGCGCTGCGAAGAGTATTGCAGAGAGATCTCAGGATGGCGCTAACGAGGCAGATGAGATCAGGGAACGTGCTGTGAAAATCAAAAAAGATACAGACGAAAATGACAGACGTACCAGATCGATTCATGAGGAGATTAATGAGAGCCTGACAAAAGCACTCGAAGATATTAAGGTTGTGGATCAGATCAATGTTCTTGCCAAATCAATCATGGATATTACCGGACAGACGAACCTTCTGGCTTTGAATGCATCCATTGAGGCTGCCAGGGCGGGAGAGGCAGGAAAAGGATTTGCGGTTGTTGCAGATGAGATCCGTGTATTGGCAGAGCAGTCAAAAGCCGCAGTTGCCCATATTCAGGAAGTGACTGGCAATGTGACCGCAGCCGTTGAGAATCTTGCAAATGATGCAGAGAGGCTGCTGGAGTTTGTCGGAAATGATGTTGTGGAGAGTCTTGGAGGATTTGCAGAAATGGCAAATTCCTATAACAGTGATGCTGCCAATGTAGATTCTCTTGTAACGGACTTCTCGGCATCATCGGAGCAGCTGCTCGCATCCATTAACGGAGTGATGGATGCTATCTCCGATGTCAGCAAGACTGCGACAGAGGGAGCTACCGGAACAACGGATATTGCTGAAAAAGTAGGAAACGTTGTGCAGGAGGCAGAGGCAATTAAACAGAAGGCAGAGACAACCTATCATTCTGCTGAAAAACTACAGAAAAATGTGGAACGTTTTATTGTATAACCGGTAATGGATATAGAATGTGACAAAACAGCAAGCGTTTTTTTGGAGCAAAAGGGGATCGTATGATAGAAAAGTATTATAATGGGGTTATCGAACAGGTCGCAGGAGGAATCGGAAATGTAGAACATAACAGTATCCTTGTGCGGTATAGCAATGATTTTTCTATATGGGATTTAGAGAGTGTCAATCATTATAAGGACCAGACAGATATCTTTTTTACCTGTCATGAGTTTTCTTATAACAAGATCGCAGAGGCTTATGAACCATATCTGGGACTGATCCGGCAGATGTTCCATAAGTATTGCAGCGGCACATTGGAAGAGTTTATGGAAGAATGTGATGTCTACAAGCTTCAGAGACCTGTGTTTGAAAGTTATTTTGAAAAGGGATTTTGCGAGAGAACGGAACAGATCCTGATCGATGAGGTAGAGTATGAGCAGGAACGTATGCGCAATTCGATCGTGACGATGCTTCAGAAATTATCAGAGATCCGTCCGGTCGTCATTGTGTTGAACCGTTTCCAGCTTGCTTCGAAAAGCACCATGCAGCTTTCCAACAGCCTGCTTCAGGTGAAGAATAAAAATATCGGCATTGTCTTGGGAGTCAATGATGTGCAGTCGATTCCGGAATTTGCACATGAAGAGTGGGATGCGATCTGTGAGAGTATGGATGACCGGAACATGGTGTACCATATCGGAAATGCAGGCAGGAACATGGAACCGGATGTCATGGACTATTACTCTGATTATGAGAGTGACGATGGCTATCGGAAACTGAATAATCTGGTATACTTTCTGGATTTTGATCAGGCAAACCATCATCTGAGCAAGATTGAGCGCCGGATCAAGTTTGATAACTTTACGATTTCTGAGAAAAAGCATTATCAGCTTTTGCTGTTACAGATTATGGTGTCGGTGTTGCAAAGAGATATTGCGAAGGCTCTGGAATCCTGCGAAGATCTGGAAAAACTGCAGGATCAGGAGAAAGAGGGAGCATTTTATTATAATTTCTGGATGGCAACTTCTTACATGTATCTTGGAAAGTTAGAGGAAGCCATGATTTATGTACAGAAGGCAAAGGAGTGCGGAGAAGCGCTGGGGGATGATTTTTTAGTGTTCCGTGCAGAACTTTTAAAAGCGCAGAACCAGATGTCCGGCTGGTGCAATATTTTCTTCTGTGCCCAGGATATTGAGATCAGCGATAAACTGATCGAGAAGCTGAATGCGTACCATTACAAAAATCATCTGGCGCATATTTATATTTATGCATACGACAATAAACCGGAGATCGTGGCAAAAGCGTACCGGTCGGAAGCATTTCTGATTTATTTTTCCAAGGGCGTTGCGCTTGCAAAAGAGATTGGCAATGAGCAGCTTATCAGCATTGCATATCGGAAAAATATCATGATAGCATCCACAAATGGCGAGTACGAAGTTTCCCTGTTATATTCGATCCGTACCTATGAGGCGATGAAAGATGTTGACAGCGTGGAGGGCGGAAGGATCTATTCCGGTATTGCGTATAATTTATGTGCAATGGGAGAAAATGAGAGAGCCCAGAGCTATTACAACAAGGCAATTAAGATATTATGTAAACTGAGAAAGCCGGAGGATATTGCAGAAGTACATTATAATATGTCATTGAACTGCGTTATGCTGGGGCAGTATGACAAGGCGCAGGAATACCTGACACAGTGTATGAAAGCGATCGAAAAGCTGCATCTGAACAGTCTGCGTGTCTGCAACCTGTCCAAACTGTATGGATTGTTTGCTCTGGTTTCCATTTTACAGGGAAACCGTTTTAACTGTGAGAGGTATCTGTATAGCTGCCGCCAGTTTTTGAATTATATTTTCGAGAAGGAAAAGACAGAAAACAACCTCGCCACTGTGCATGACTACGCAAAGGCAGATGATGATATGTTCCTCTATACGTTTTCCAAGGCATTATTAGCACAGCATGACGGAGACAACGAGGAGGCGCTAAAATTATATGAGCAGGCAGATATTTATTTAAAGAGAGCAGAGGGAAACCAGTTTTTCTGTTATGTGCTGTTCCGAAGGAACAGGATGGAATGCTTCAGGAATGCAGGAAAAGAGATCCTTTATGAGCAGGAAGAGTTTATTTTAAAACAGTATGAAGAGACACATCGTATCATGTTCCATGAGTACGCGGAGGATATGAAAGATCTTCTGCCACCGGTAGATGACGACTGTGAGGAATTATCAACCAGGGAAATCGAGGATCTGTTAAAGCAGGAGAGCGTGGAGCGGGCATATAAGAGTAAGAAAGAACAGCTCGACTTTATTTCTATCTGGCAGAAACTGATCGATGTAAATGGTATCACTGCAAAAGAGATGCTCAATATGGTCATGAAGACATTTTTAAATCATTTTGACGTCGACCGGGCAGTCTATATCCGCTATAGCGAGAGGGTGCCGCAGGTACTTTACAATGACACAGAGAAAGAGATGACGCCGGAGATCATGAAGATCATGGAAAAATCCATGCGGAAAAATGCGGGTGGATTTGTGATCTCCAAGATCAGCAGCAATTATTCTGAACATCAGGATATCACATCGATTTTTGGTGATGAAGATGTGTGTTCTATGGTGGCGATCCCATTTTTTAACAACGCAAAAATCGAGAATATTGTCATCACCTATGTGCTGATGAAGGATAACTGGCATTCCTCGGTGAACCGTTATATGCTTGATGAGGACGATCTGAACTTTTATCAGCTTCTGTTCCGTGAGGTGCGTTACGCATTGAACAGGCTTGATGCCTATGACAAGATTTATGAGATGAATACAAAACTGTATATGTCGGCAGTTACAGACCAGCTGACAGGATGCTATAACCGCGAAGGGTTCTACCGCAAATTAGACACACTTCTGAAAGAGATCGCAGGAGAAAAAAGAAAACCAAAGCTGGGAGTGATGTTTATTGACCTGGACAATTTCAAACACTATAATGATACGTACGGACATGATGTGGGCGATTTCGTTCTGATCAAAATGGCTGATATTTTTACGGAAGTCTGTGGAAAAGATGGTTTTGTGTGCCGTTATGGCGGGGATGAGTTCCTGATCTTCCTTTATACAGATGACAGGGATATTTTCAAAGAAAAGGCAGAGCGTATCTATCAGATTATTGATGAGGCAGACGGATTTTCGGCGGAGATCAGTGAAAAACTCGGACAGTCATTCTCAATCGATAAACAGCATCAGATCTCCTGCTCCATCGGTATTGCAGCCGGAGACCATATCTGTACGGAAAATGATATGACAGAGATGATCAAGAAGGCGGATGACCTGCTATATTCGATCAAAACAACGACAAAAGGAACCTATCGTATATGAAAATCGTTTTACCTGAGAAAGTAACTTATATTATTGACACACTGACACAGCATGGCTTTGAGGCCTATGCTGTAGGAGGGTGCGTCCGTGATACGATGTTAGGGAGGATTCCCATGGACTGGGACATCACGACATCAGCAAAGCCAGAACAGGTAAAAGCGTTATTCCGTCATACCATAGATACAGGAATCCAGCATGGAACGGTTACCGTGATGCTTGAACATGAGGGATTCGAGGTGACCACATACCGTATTGACGGAGAATATGAGGATGCAAGGCATCCTAAGGAGGTACAGTTTACTTCCAATCTGTTAGAAGATCTGAAGCGCCGCGATTTTACGATCAATGCTATGGCTTACAATGATAAGGATGGGCTGGTCGATGCGTTTGATGGTGTGGGAGATTTAGAGCGCGGTGTGATCCGGTGCGTGGGAGCTGCTGTGGAGCGGTTTACGGAGGACGCGCTTCGTATGCTGCGTGCAGTGCGGTTTGGAGCGCAACTTGGCTTCTCTATTGAAGATGAGACAAGAGAGGCGATTGTTTCCCTGGCACCAAACATTGCAAAAGTGAGTGCAGAACGTATTCAGATCGAAATGGTAAAACTTCTCACGTCCGGACATCCGGAACTGCTGCGCACGGCCTATGAGACAGGACTCACCGCAGTTTTTCTGCCGGAATTTGACGAGATGATGAAAACACCGCAGAATAATCCGCATCACTGCTATTCTGTGGGGGAGCACACGCTGCATGCCCTGATGGAGATACAGCCGGATAAAGTGGCGCGTATTACAATGCTGTTACATGATGTGGCAAAACCGATGTGCAGAACCACAGATGAGCATGGCGTGGATCACTTTTATGGACACCCACAGGAAGGAAGTCTTGTGGCAAGGAAGATTTTGCGGCGGCTGAAGTTTGACAATGATACAACCGACCGGGTATGCAGACTGATCTTATGCCACGACGATAATCCGCCTTTGCAGGAGCGGACGGTCCGCAGAGCAATCTACCGGAACGGTGTGGATCAGTATCCACTGCTTTTTGCAGTAAAAAGAGCGGACATGCTGGCACAGAGCGCATACAGGCGGGAGGAAAAAACAGAGTATTTAAAGGAATACGAAGAAATATATGAGCAGATCATGGCGAAGCGGCAGTGCCTTTCCATAAAGGAACTTGCGGTTACGGGAACGGATCTGATCGCAGATGGAATGCAGCCGGGAAAGGCGATCGGCGAGACGCTGAAACAGCTTTTGGAGCATGTGCTGGAACACCCGGAGGACAACACGAAAGAAAAATTAATGGAACAGGTTCATAATATCGCATCCCCTCACATATGATGAATTGACACGGCAGGAGAGCATTTTGCTCTCTTATCGCAGATTCATCGTATGGAGGGGATTTTCATGTATATCAGGCCGGAACAGATAGCAGAACAATATGAGATGGAGGTAAAGTCTATTTCGAAGGGAAGGGACTGTTTTTTGTGTGAAACAGATCTCGGAATGCGCGCGCTGAAGGAGTATAGGGGCTCTGTGGAGCGTGCGGAATTTCTGGCTGGAATGCTTGATTTCCTGAAGGGGCAGAATATTGTGGCAGAGCAGATCTTTTATACAAAAGAAGGGGAAATTTTTGCCAGGGACGAAGAGGAACAGAATTATCTGCTATTGTCAGTTTTCCGTGGAGCCGAGTGCGATACGAAGAGCAGGGAGGACATGGTGTATGCGGTAAGACTGCTCGCTGGTTTACATAATGCAACTGAACAGTATCCGGACGAGGTGCCTGAGTTTGTAAAAATGAATCCTAACGCCCTGCTTTTGCTTTATGAAAAACATAATCGTGAATTGCGGCAGGTGCGCAACTATATCCGTGGCAGAAAACAGAAAAATGAGTTTGAGGAAATGTTTATGCGTCAGTTTGCAGGCTTTTTTGAAAAGGCACAAGCTGTCACAGAGCAGTTACAAAATATGGAGATTCGTGAGGAGTTGACTGGCTTCTGCCATGGGGATTATAACCAGCACAATGTCATTTTTTCGAGAGAGGGCGTGGCAATCGTCAATTTCCTTAATTTTTCCTATCAGATCCGGGTGAGTGACCTCTCAAATTTTGTGCGGAAGATGATGGAAAAAAATAATTGGAACACGTCGCTTGGAATGGAGTTGATCGGGGCATATGATTCCGTGCGGAAACTAAAGCCACAGGAATTGTCCTATCTGTATTTTTACCTTGCGTACCCCGAGAAATTCTGGAAAATTGCAAATCATTATAGTCATTCCCACAAAGCATGGCTTTCCGGCAGAAACACAGAAAAACTCAGCAAAGTGGTCGCGCAGGAAGGGGCAAGAGAGCATTTTTTGCAGACGCTTGCAGGGAAAGTGGGAAATAGGATATAATTAGGTAACAGCGAAACTCCTCATAGGTTATGTCGAATTGTGGAATACCAACAAAAACATTCAAGACACGCTCTCGCTAAGTGCCGGCGGCTCCCCAGTGTCTTTCATGTCTTTTGTTGATATTTCACAATTTAATTCACATTTTTACGAGTTTCGCAATTTACATGATTTGTATGACACATAAGAGGTGATATGTTGAGAAAATTAAGATACATGTATTATAGCATTATTTTAAGTATGATTTTATTAGCGGGGTGCGGACAGCAGACAAGACCGGTCTCGACTGCACAGTATTATAATCCGGCGAAAGAGACAGCGGCAGATACTGAGGAAGCAGAGGGCGCAGGGGCGGAGACATCGATCGGAACCGATCTCTATCTGATCATTGGCAATGACATGACCAATGAACAGTTAAATTTAAAGCAGCTTGCATCAGGAAAGCAGTATCTGTATGTTTATTCATTGTCTACAGACTTTCTGGATAAATACGGAAACAGTGCAACAACGATGGATTTTGAGCCGGGCAGGGTGATCCATATTGGAAAAAAAGATGGCGAAGGACGGCTCTTGCAGGCACAGATCGCGGATGAAGTCTGGGAATATTCGGATATCACAAAATATTCGGTAGATACAGAGCGTGGGATTTTCAAAATTGCGGATTCCAAGTATTCGTATGACGCAGATTTGTTCGTGGAATCGAATGGAGAAAAAATCCGTCTGTCCGACCTGAACGAAAAAGATGAGATCCGTGTCGTTGGAATCGGAACAAAAATATTATCCGTATCCGTCACTACCGGACAGGGAACTCTGGAGTTAAAGAATACATCCGTATTTGAGGGAAGTTTTATTCAGGTGGGAAGTAAGATTTTTGCACAGATCACACACAATATGAAGCTGGAGATCCCGGAGGGAACTTATACGGTTACCGTTGCAAATGAAGGATATGGCGGCAGCACAGAGGTGGAGATCGCAAGAGGGGAGAACTGCACGCTTGATCTGGATGAATTAAAAGGTGAGGGCCCTAAGACTGGAAGTATCATATTTTATATTGATGTGGAGGGAGCAACGCTTTCCATTGACGGGGATACCGTGGATTACAGTGCACCTGTGGTACTCACCTATGGTGTGCATGAACTGCATGCGGAGGCAGAGGGATACGACGATTTTGATAAAAAGCTTTTTGTTAACTCTGCGGCAGCGAATATCGATATCTCTCTTACCGGAGACGGTACTACGTCAGACAATGACATGACAGAGGGCACAGAGTCTGTGGAGGAGACCGAAACTGCTGAGACAGAGACAAAAGACAGTGAGGAGGAGACAAAGAGTACAGAAAAAGATTCGGAGACGTCAGACAAGTCCACGGACAAAGATGTGACATCTGATTATCTGTCCACACTTTCTGATCTCATCACGTCGTTGAATAAGTAAGAAGATGTAACTATTCAGAACCTCATTCGCAAAATCGTTCTCTCAGAGCTTTCCTTGAATAACAAGCATGCTTGTTATTTGCTCATTGTGGTTACTTCGCCAAAGAAATTTTCAAAATTATGCTCATTCATGCAAGCATGATTCGCAAATTTTTGAAAATTGCCCTGGCTCTGAATAGTTACAAAAAAATAACTTGAAAATAGCGGCTGACAAAGCTAAACTATAAACGAGATCAATACAGGGAGGAAATAATTATGGGATACAAAGAAATGTATGAAGAATGGTTAAACAATCCATACTTTGACGATGCAACAAAAGCAGAATTAAAAGCGATCGAGGGGAACGAAAAAGAGATCGAAGACCGTTTTTATATGGATCTTGAGTTTGGTACGGCAGGTCTCCGCGGCGTGATCGGCGCCGGAACAAACCGTATGAATGTCTATACAGTCCGCAAGGCAACACAGGGACTTGCAAATTATATCAACAATGTGCATGCACAGGAGAAAGGGGTAGCAATTGCGTATGATTCCAGACATATGTCGCCGGAATTTGCAGATGTTGCGGCTTTATGCCTTGCTGCAAACGGAATTAAGGCGTATGTGTTCGAGTCGCTCCGTCCAACACCGGAACTTTCCTATGCAGTCCGCAAGTTAGGTTGTACCGCAGGAATCAATATCACAGCCAGCCATAACCCACCGGAATACAATGGATACAAAGTATACTGGGAGGATGGCGCACAGATCACGCCACCTCATGATACCGGAATTATGGCAGAGGTGAAGAAAGTAACAGATTATGCGGCCGTTAAGACGATGGACAAAGATGCCGCAGTTGCAGCAGGTCTTTATCAGGTGATCGGAGCAGATATCGATGATCCATACATAGAAGAACTGAAAAAACTGATCCTTCATCAGGATTGTATTGACAAAGTGGCAGGAGAGTTAAAAATCGTGTACTCTCCACTTCACGGAACCGGAAATATCCCGGTGCGCCGTGTGTTAAAAGAACTTGGATTCAAAAATGTATATGTCGTTCCGGAGCAGGAACTCCCGGATGGAGATTTCCCAACCGTAAGTTATCCAAACCCGGAGGCAGCAGAAGCATTTGAATTAGGACTTGCTTTAGGCAAAAAAGTGGATGCTGATCTCATCCTTGCAACAGACCCGGATGCAGACAGACTTGGCGTTTATGTAAAAGATTCCAAGACCGGGGAGTACCACAGCCTGACAGGTAACATGTCCGGATGCCTGATCGGCGATTATGTGATCGGTCAGAGAAAAGCCCTGTACGGACTGCCGGAAGATGGAGCATTTATCCGCTCGATCGTTTCCACCAATATGGCAGATGCAATTGCAAAATATTATGGAATCCAGCTTGTAGAAGTTTTAACAGGATTTAAATTCATCGGACAGAAGATTCTTGAGTTTGAAAAAACCGGAAAAGGAACCTACCTCTTTGGTATGGAGGAAAGCTATGGCTGTCTGACCGGAACATATGCAAGAGATAAAGATGCTGTCGATGCTTCCATGACACTGTGCGAGGCAGCAGCTTACTATAAGACCAAAAACATGACACTCTGGGATGCTATGCTTGCAATGTATGAGCGTTACGGATACTACAAAGATGATGTGACTGCTATCACTTTAAAAGGTATCGAGGGACTTGCCAAGATCCAGGAGATCATGAATACGCTGAGAGAGAATGCTCCGGCAGAGATTGGCGGTTACAAAGTAACGGAAGTGCGTGATTATAAGAAGGACACCATTACAGATACTGCAACAGGCGCTGTAAAACCGACCGGTCTTCCGGCTTCCAATGTTTTATATTATGAGCTGGAGGATGATGCATGGGTATGTGTAAGACCTTCCGGAACAGAGCCGAAAGTAAAATTCTATCTCGGTGTAAAGGGAACGTCTTTAGAGGATGCAGATGCAAAATCCAAGGCATTGTCCGAAGCTGTCCATGCAATGATCGGAAAAATGTTATAACATATGTAAAATGCCTAAAAATGCCCCAAAATGGGAAAATTTCTTGACAAAGACATAGAAAACAAGTATAAATATGGATGTAGGTATTTTGGAAAAGAAAAAACCTCATATATCATAAAGTGAAAATCCAGAGGAGGAATTTTTAACATGAACAAAGCAGAATTAGTTGCAGCTATGGCTGAGAAAGCTGAATTAAGCAAAAAAGACGCAGAAGCAGCATTAAAAGCATTCACAGATGTTGTTGCAGAAGAATTAAAAAAAGGTGAGAAAATCCAGTTAGTTGGATTCGGAACATTCGAAGTTTCTGAGAGAGCAGAGAGAACAGGACGTAACCCACAGAGCGGTAAAGAGATGGTTATCCCAGCTTCTAAAGCTCCTAAATTCAAAGCAGGAAAAGCTTTAAAAGATATGGTTAACGCATAATTCTTTTTTAAATATGAATGTTTAGCGGGCTCGGATTTTCCGGGCTCGTTTTTTGTGCAGCAGGAGACATCGTTTCTGTTGGATAAAAAACATGCCGCAGGGATGTGTAACCTGCGGAATAAAAAGTAAGAGGGGAAAATAAAAACAATGAGATTAGATAAATTCTTGAAAGTGTCACGACTCATCAAGAGAAGAACGGTTGCGAATGAAGCGTGTGATGCAGGACGTGTGATGGTGAACGGAAAACCGGCAAAGGCTTCCGTCAATGTGAAAGTCGGGGATGTGATCGAGATCGCATTTGGAACAAAAAGTGTGAAAGTGCGCGTGTTAGATCTTCAGGATACAACGAAGAAAGAGGAAGCAAAAGACCTGTTTGAATATGTATCCTAAATATATTCTATACACACATTAGCCAGGGCAGTTATTTTTGAGGGCATAAATCAGGGAACCTTCTCATATATAGAATATAGACAAGTGCGGAACTCATAGAAAACATTCAAAACGTAAGTAGGAGGTTCGCAATTACCTGTATATATGAGGAGGAGATTTATGGACGAGAAGAATAATGTGACAAAATCCCACAAAGTGCTTTTGGCAAACCGGAAAAATGGCGCATTCAGCGGTGTGGTGGATGTACTGTCTTTTGATGTGGCAGAGATATTGCTGGAGACGGAGCTTGGGATGCTTCTAATAAAAGGACATGACCTTCATGTAAACCGCCTTTCACTGGAAAAGGGAGAAATCGATATTGAGGGACGGATCGATTCCCTGACCTATTCAGAGCCGAAAAATGTTGCAAAACAGACGGAATCTCTTCTTGGAAGGCTTTTTAAATAATGTCTGGATTTGTGCGGCTGGCGGAAGGAATCCTGTTTTGGCAGGTGCAGGAGACCGGAAGCAGGGTGAGCGAGGGGATTTTCACAGAGGCAGTTTTTCTCGGAATCTCGGTTCTGGTGGGGATGGGACTATTCCTGCTGTATGATATTTTTCGTATTTTCCGAAGAATCGTGCCACATGGCGCAATCTGGATTGGAGTGGAAGACTTCTGTTATTGGTTACTATGCACTGCTGCGGTTTTTCTGATGCTGTATCAGGAGAATGACGGTATGATCCGGGGATTTGCCATTGGTGGTGTTATTTTTGGCATGATACTGTATTTTTTCCTCCTCAGCAGATTTGTTGTAAAGATCAATGTGTGTATTTTGAAGAAAATACTTGGCATTGCGGGAAGGATAACCGGTTTTGTGACAAAACCTTTTCGAAAGATTGGCAGGAAAATCATAAGTTTTTTATGTAAACAGTTGAAAAAATGGATAAAAATGATTAAAATGAGTTTATGTAAGCTTTAATGCGTAGATTTAGAGGGGTTCATCATGGCAAACGCGAAAAGAAGACGTAGAAAAAACGGAAACAGAGCTGGAAGAATGTGCATTACCTGTATTGTATTTGTGTTTGCAATTGTTATGTCAACACAGATCATTAAGGTATACCAGAAGGATCAGGAATATATTGCCAAACAGGCGGACTTAGAACAGCAGCTTTCCGATGAGCAGGACAGACAAAAGGATTTAGAGGATTACGAGACTTACACAAAATCACAGCAGTATGTGGAAGATGTTGCCAAGAGCAAACTGGGGCTGCTTTATGATAATGAGGTTGTATTTAAAGAACAAAAGTAACGATCGCATTCGTTGGATCGTGAGCGTGATAGATAAAAAAATGGGACTGTTTTTTGTACAGTCCCATTTTTGTACTTCAATGTCAACCTTGAACGATCGTCTCGATCTTTTGTAATTCTTCTTCTGTGAAGTCTGTGTGACCGATGATCTTAATGTTATCTAAGATCTGTTCTGGTTTGGAAGCACCGATCAATACGCTGGTTACTTTATCGTCCTTTAAGATCCAGCTTAAAGCCATCTCAGCAAGGGTCTGGCCACGTTCTCCGGCGAGCGAGTCCAAAGCACGGATCTGCGCAAGCTTTTCAGGGGTTAAGGCAGCTTCCTTTAAATAACGTCCATCAGCAGCGATGCGGCTGTCGGCCGGGATACCATCTAAGTAACGGTTGGTCAGAAGCCCCTGCGCAAGAGGGGAAAAGGCGATGATTCCCTTCTGAAGATCATTGGCAGCTTCTTTTAAGCCGTTGTTTTCAATGGTGCGGTCAAAAATAGAGTAACGATTCTGGTTAATGATAAATGGACACTTTAAGTCGCTTAAGATCGCGGTTGCTTTTCTTAAGGTTGGACCGTCATAGTTAGAGAGACCGACATAAAGTGCCTTGCCACTCTTTACGATAGAATCTAAAGCTCCCATTGTTTCTTCAAGTGGAGTTTCAGGGTCCATTCTGTGATGATAGAAAATATCAACATAATCCAAACCGAGACGTTTCAAACTCTGGTCAAGACTTGCGATCAGATATTTGCGGCTTCCCCAGTTGCCGTAAGGACCTTTCCACATATCAAAACCGGCCTTTGTGCTGATGAGAAGTTCATCACGGTAAGGATGAAGTTCCTCCTTCATGATCTTTCCGAAGTTGCGCTCTGCGCTTCCGTAAGCAGGACCATAATTATTGGCAAGATCAAAATGTGTGATTCCGTGATCAAATGCGGTGAGACACATCTGCTTCATGTTTTCGTAAACACCCGTGTCTCCAAAATTATGCCATAAGCCTAAAGATACTAATGGAAGCTTTAAACCACTGTTGCCGCAGCGGTTGTAAACCATCGTGTCATATCTTTTTTCATCTGCAAGATACATTATAAAATCTCCTTTCAAAATGGGGTGTGTCCGGTAATGTGAAAAGCTTTCTAGGTCGTGTTGAATTGTGAAAAATTAACAAAAACATTCAAGACACGCTCTCGCTACGCGTCGCTCGCAGCGGTACTAAGAAATCATCGTTTGTATTTCTTACCTGATAAATCAGAACGAAACACAAACACTGATTTCTAAGGACCGGCGGCTCCTCAGTGTCTTTCATGTCTTTTGTCAATTCTTCACAATTCAATTTACGCTATGAATGAGTTTTTCAATTACCGGATGGTTTATAAGTATTTTACTTCACGTAGGTGTCGGTGTATAGTGTCAAAATTTCGTTTCTGTAACTTATTTTGAATGGTTTAGTACCTTAGCCTCCTAAAAAACCCGAACTCCCTTCAAGCACCACAAACAGACATTTGAGCGGAATTTTTGGCGAAAACTTTTTTTTGCCACGACGTTCCTTTGACAAACATTTTCATGGACAACTCCTATAATCGTGGACACGGTTGCAGGACAACTGCGAAGCATAGATACATGAAAACTTCAAAGTTGTCCGGCGTACAGAAATAGATAATTGCGAAACTCATAAAAGCCTAAAATGAATTGTGAAAAATTGACAAAAGACATGAAAGACACTGGGGAGCCGCCGGCACTTAGAAGGCAGGCACAACGGTAAGTTGTGACTGGCTTCTTAGTACCGTTGCGAGCGACACGTAGCGGAAGCGTGTCTTGAATGTTTTTGTTAATTTTGAACAATTTGTAATAGACTTGGAAGAGTTGCGCAATTATCTATGCGTACAGAAACAATAAAAGGAGATTATGTCATGAAAAAAAGTGCAGGTAAACAGATGATAACGATTGCGGGAGGCGTTCTTGCATGCAGTATGCAAATGATGGGCTGCTATCCACTTGCCCCGGCGTATTTTGCGGCAGCATTCTTGGAAGGAGTAAACGGCGTGTGGCTGACGGCTGCGATGTACATAGGAATGCTTTATTTTATGCCACTGACTGCAACGGTAAAATACGCAGTGGCGCTTCTTGTGACCGCAGGTGCGATCAAACTGGTAGAGTGGGCGAACGAGGGCTGCCCCGCATTTCTGGCTGCAATCCTGACAGCAATCACGACGATGATTCTGTCTTTCTGTGGCGGACTGCTGGAATGGAAAGACCAGCCGGAGGTTCTGGCGGTGTTTCTGGAAGGGATCTTTGTATTCGGCGCGGTGATCCTTTTAAACCGCGGCATTCATTTTTTTATGGAGTGGCAGGGGCGTGGAAACAGGATAGAGCAGGAACCTGTGGACAGAGGCAAGGAGGAACGCCTTTCAGGGTATGCAGAATCGTTTCAGGGATTGTCACAGATTTTTATGAATATGAGTAAAAAAAAGGAGCAGTACACGGCGGAGGAACTCGGACAAATGCAAAATGAGCTGACCGGAAGGCTCTGCGCAAACTGTGACTGCTGTGCGATATGCTGGGAGCAGGAATCTACACCGTTGTATGGAATTTTGTCTAACATGATCACGTCGATCCTGAATGTGGGGATCCCGGCAAAAGAAAGTGAGGAGGAACTAAGCCACTACTGCAAACACAGCAAAGATATGGTGGAGGAGGCAGTGCGTGTGTTTGAGAAGGCAAGCTTAAACCGTGCGTGGTACAACCGTCTGTTGGAAAACCGTCAGACGATCGCAGAACAGCTCGATGCGATGGCGTACATTATGAAAGACTGTGCAAAGGAAGAAAAACTGCTGGATACGCAGGAGAAAAAGGCGTTGGCAGAGATACGCTACCGGGCAAAAGAGAGCGGGATCGTCATTGAGGAAATGCATTTGTATGAGAATCAGGAGGGACGTCTGCGGCTGACAGCGGGACTACGCAGTAAAATGGGCGGTTGTGTTTCTGTGAAATCATTTCTCGCAGCGGTCAGCCATGCGCTTGGAAAAGATATCCGTGCTGCCGCAGACTGCCGCTCATTTATCTCAAAGGAACGCACCGATTTTTTGTTTTACGAGGATACAAAATACCGCAGTGTGCAGGGAATCGCACGGCTGAAAAAAGACGGTGCACAGATTTCCGGGGACAATTTCTCGTTTCTGGAGCTGGAGCGCGGCGATCTTCTGCTCGGACTCTCAGATGGCATGGGCTCCGGCAGTGCCGCATGCAAGGAGAGTGAGATGGTGTTAGATCTTGTGGAACGCTTTTTGGAAGCCGGTTTTTCGGTGGAGACAGCAATCCGTATGATGAACTCGGCGATGGTGATGAAAGGGGAGAGTGATCTGTATTCGACCGTCGACCTGTGCATGGTGAACCTCTATGATGGGGCGGCGGATTTTTACAAGATCGGAGCAGCGGGAAGCTTTATCAGGCACGGGCAGGAGGTGACAAGTTTTGCCCCGGATTCCCTGCCGGTGGGCGTCGGGACAAACCCCGAGATCGAGCATAAAAAGATAACCCTGAAAAACGGCGATTTTGTTGTCATGGTCACGGATGGTGTGTTAGAATATCTGCATGTACCAAATCCGGAAGAAACAATGCAGGAGATCATCGAGAGTATCAACACCAATCATCCGGGCATCCTGGCGAAAAAGATTTTGGAGCGGGTGCTTCTTTTTACAGGGGGAAAGGTTTCGGATGATATGACCATTCTTGCGACCTGCATCTGGGAGAAATAGATGACAAATGAACTTTTAAACGAATGGAAAAAAGAAAAAATAGTGGAAGACGGGGACATAGTGCTCGCAGGGGTATCCGGCGGTGCTGATTCCGTCTGCCTCCTGTTGATGCTGGAGCAGTTACAGAAAAAAACAGATTTTTTATTGGAAGCAGTCCATGTGGAACATGGCATCCGTGGGGAAGAGAGCCGGAAAGACGCTGCGTTTGTGAAAAACCTGTGTCAGGATCATGGGATCAGATGTCATATATTTTCAGTGGAAGTTCCTGTATTTGCGGAGAAACATGGTCTTGGCTTGGAGGAAGCAGCGCGCATTTTAAGATATGACTGTTATAAGAAAGCGGCAGAAAGCGTAAAAAAGGAATTTCCGGAAAAGAAGATCAGGCTTGCGCTGGCGCATCATGCGGAGGATAACGCAGAAACGGTTTTGTTTCAGATGGTGCGCGGAAGCGGACTGGATGGGCTGTGTGGCATGAGCCGCCGCAGGGATGAGGGGATTTACGAATTGATCCGTCCTCTGCTTGCGCAGCCGCGGGAAGAGATCGAGGCATTTTTAAGGGAATGCGGGCAGTCCTATTGTATGGATGAGACAAATCTGGATACAGAATACAGCAGAAACCGTATCCGGCATCAGGTGCTGCCGGAACTAAAGCAGATCAATGGGCAGGCGGTGGCACATATCAACCAGAGTGCGGCGCTTCTGCAGGAAATGAGAGATTTTCTCAATGAGGAGGCAGAGCATATCCGGGAAATGTATGTGGTTGAAAAAAGCGATGGCATACAGCTTTATTCGGGCGTGTGGGAGGAGTGCCACGAAGTTGTGCAGCGGGAGGTTCTCCATAAGGCAATCGGACAGGTGGCAGGATCGAAAAAAGATATTACGAGAAAACATGTAGAGAGCGTGAGAAACCTTTATTTTTCACAGGTTGGACGATATGTGGAACTGCCATATCAGGTGCTGGCGGAGCGCAATTATCATGGTATTTTGCTGAGAAAAGAGACGGAAAAAAAGAGGGCGGATAACACCTTTTTGATAGAAATACCAAAGGAGAGCCTGCAAAAAGTTTTTGATGGAGAGACACTGGAACTGGAAGTGCCGGGAGGCAGAGTAAGGTTTTGCGGACTCAGCCCGGATGGGAAAATCGGGGAAATTGATAAAAAATCATATACGAAATGGCTGAATTATGATAAAATCAAAGTTGGACTGCAAATCAGAACCAGAACCGCAGGAGATTATCTTACGGTGGATGACAGGGGACACACAAAGAAACTGAAAGAGTATTTTATTAACGAAAAAGTCCCAAAAGAGATGCGGGATACCATGCTGCTCCTGACGGAAGACTCTCATGTTATATGGGCGGTCGGACAGCGGATCAGTGCAGATTATAAAATCGATGAAAATACAAAAAAGATATTAGAAGTACATTTTTTTGGAGGAAATTATCATGAAAGTAAAGAATATTAGAAAGTATCTGACAGAAGAACAGATCACAGAGCGCGTAAAAGCAATGGGAGAACAGATCAGCAAAGATTATGGCGGTGAGACCGTATATCTGATCTGCATTTTAAAGGGATCGATTTTCTTTACCTGTGAACTTGCTAAGCGGATCACCTCTCCGGTAGAGATCGATTTTATGTCTGTTTCCAGTTATGGTGCCGGCACAAGTTCCAGCGGTGTTGTCAAGATCGGAAAAGATCTTGATACTACAATTGAGGGAAAGAATGTCCTTGTGGTCGAGGACATCATTGATTCCGGAAGAACACTGAGTTATCTGCTTCAGAACCTGAAAACAAGAAATCCAAAGAGCCTGAAGTTATGCACACTGTTAGATAAACCGGACCGGCGCGTGTGTGATGTGAAGGTGGATTATGTCGGTTTTGAGATCCCGGATGAGTTTGTAGTAGGTTTTGGATTAGACCTTGACCAGCAGTACAGAAATTTGCCATACATTGGATGTGTGGAACTTGAGGACGAAGAATAAAGGAGAGCAGCTTTGAATAGTAGGAATAATAGTTACAGAGGCTTTGGGTTTTATCTGGTGCTCATTCTGATCGTAGTTGGTGTCTGGTATTTCCTGGATGGAAATACAACCACAAATTCTTATACAAGAGCAGCTTTTGAGAAAGACATCCAGTCAGGGGATGTAACAGCCATTGATATTGTGCAGAATCGTGAGATTCCGACCGGAAGTGTGAATCTTACATTCTCGGATTCCACACAGAAGGTGCTGATCGTGTCAGATGTAAATGAGATCGTATCTTATCTGCAGGATCAGGATATCACTTATTATACGATGGAGAATGTTCCGGCGGAGAGCTGGATCATGACACTGCTTCCATATCTGATCATATTCGGGGCAATGTTTATTTTCTTCATGATCATGACCAATCAGGCAGCGGCAAACGCGGGCGGCGGCAGCAGCAAGATGATGAATTTTGGTAAGAGCCGTGCAAAGCTGATGCAGCCGGATGCCAAAAAAGTGACATTTGCCAATGTCGCAGGTTTGAAAGAGGAAAAAGAGGAGTTGGAGGAGATCGTGGATTTCCTTCGTGCGCCGCAGAAATATACCGCACTCGGTGCAAGAATCCCGAAGGGTGTCCTTTTAGTCGGACCTCCTGGAACCGGTAAAACATTGCTCGCAAAAGCGATCGCTGGGGAGGCGGGCGTGCCGTTTTTCAGTATTTCTGGTTCTGATTTCGTGGAGATGTTTGTCGGTGTCGGTGCGTCCCGTGTGCGTGACCTTTTTGAAGAAGCGAAGAAAAATGCACCGTGTATCGTATTTATTGACGAGATCGATGCGGTGGCAAGACGCCGCGGAACCGGTATGGGCGGTGGACATGATGAGCGTGAGCAGACATTAAACCAGATGCTTGTTGAGATGGACGGTTTTGGCGTCAATGAGGGCATTATTGTCATGGCGGCAACGAACCGTGTGGATATTTTAGACCCGGCTATCATGCGTCCGGGACGTTTTGACCGCAAAGTGTATGTCGGTCGTCCGGATATCGGCGGCAGAGAGGAAATCCTTGCTGTACATGCCAAGAATAAACCGCTTGGCGATGATGTGGACTTAAAACAGATTGCGCAGACAACAGCCGGATTTACCGGAGCTGATCTGGAAAATCTTTTGAATGAGGCGGCAATCGTCGCTGCAAAAGAAAACCGTGCGTACATCACACAGAATGATATTAAGAAATCCTTTGTAAAAGTCGGGATCGGAGCAGAGAAGAAGAGCCGTATCATTTCCGACAAGGAAAAACGGATCACTGCATTCCATGAAGCTGGCCATGCAATCTTATTCCATGTATTGCCGGATGTAGGACCTGTGTATTCTGTATCCATTATCCCTACCGGAGCAGGTGCAGCAGGATATACCATGCCACTCCCGGAAAAGGATGAAATGTTTAACACCAAGGGAAAGATGTTACAGGATATCACTGTTTCACTCGGAGGACGCGTGGCGGAGGAACTTGTCTTTGACGATATCACAACCGGTGCTTCCCAGGATATCAAACAGGCAACCAAGATGGCAAAAGCGATGGTGACACGCTATGGTATGTCGGAGAATGTCGGACTGATCTGCTATGATAATGATGATGATGAAGTGTTCATCGGAAGAGATCTGGCACACACCAGAGGCTATGGGGAAGGTGTGGCAACTGCGATCGACCAGGAAGTAAAACGTATCATTGATGAGTGTTATGCCAAGGCAAGACAGATCATTACAGAAAACCGCAGTGTTTTAGATGCCTGTGCCAAACTTCTGTTGGAAAAAGAAAAAATCAGCCAGAAAGAGTTTGAAGCGCTCTTTGAAACGGATCATGTTGTTTTATAAAAGCATTTGCAAGAAATTTTGTTGATACAAGGATTTAACAGTAAATGATGGAAAAACAAAACCCTGCACGAAAAGAAACTATCTTTTGTGCAGGATTTTCTTTATCTTGTAAGTTGCGAAAAATTACTGATGTAAAATTGCACAAAAATAACATGCGATTTTTGTGAACTTTGTGCACACTTATCCACACAATCATGATACTATAATAACCGTAAAAACCCCCCAATACATTATATATAGTTTTTGCTATACCCCATAGTAAAAATACCTTCTCCTAAGAGGACAGCTGATCGACAGGCTGTCCTTTTTACTATGCAAAAATGGAAGTTAATGAAATATTAAGACACTTTAAATGTGTAAAGTGGTATATTGAATGTAGGTAACAATTTTTAAGGAAAAGAATGTAAGAGTGGATGGTATTGGATCGGTAATACAATGATTTAGGAGTTACACACTATGAAAAGAATCCGCCCGGATTATTACGATAAATTTACATGCATCGCAGATCAGTGTACCATCACCTGCTGTCAGGAGTGGAAGATCGGCGTAGATGCAGATACAAACCGGAAATGGAAAAAGATTTTTCCGCCGGAGGATGTCTCACCACAGAAAAAGAATCTGAGTGCCTATACAACGAAAAAAGACGGCGGACGGGTGATTGAACTGACCGAAGAACACAAATGTCCTTTTTTAAATGAAAACAAGTTATGTAAACTTGTGACCGCATATGGAGAAAACGTGTTATCGGAAACCTGCGCAGTATTTCCGCGGGAAGTACACCGCTTCGAGACACATGAGGAAGAGACATTAATGCCATGCTGTCCGGCAGTCATTGACCTGTTGTGGGAAGAGGAACCGCAGAGGATTTATGCCGGGGAAACCGCACGCTTTTATATCCGGGAAAAGCTGACAGAGTTATTTCTGGATGAGGACTATCGTGTGGAGGAATCCCTGCTCTGTGGATTTTATATCATAAGGGAACTTTTCGATAAGTGTGGGCAGGATGAAAAATTATCAGAGCTTGCCGAAGATTATTTTTCCACAGAAAATCAGCAGCAGCTTAGGAGGGCAATTGAGGAGATAGAGCGTGATCCGTTTGCAACGATGGAGGAACGGAATGAGCTGTTACAGGATCTTGCCGTTAATTACCGGAAAGAGGGATTATACCGGAATTATCTGAACCCGGTCATTGAGAAAGCGGAAGAACTTTCGGGTTTGTTTGAAAATATAGGAAATCCGGCAGATGCGCCAGAACAGAATGCAGACCTGGAAACTGAAATGGCAGACAGGATGCATGCATTTGAAAGTGAATTTCAGGCATACAACCCACTGATGCGGAAATTCCTCATCAATGAGTTTAACGCAGACCTTTTGATGCCGGATGGAGATCTGGAGAGCCTGCTGGTGCAGTATCAGTGGATCGCCATGGAGTACGGTGTGATCAAGCACAGTATTTTTTTGCGCTGGCTGTTGGATGGACAAAAAAAGATTGCATATGAGACGGTCAGAGATTATATTGTTATTATCTGCCGTATGACGGGCTATGATGAGGAAGATATCTACGAATATCTGGAGAACAGTTTTGAGGAGCTGGTATGGGATTGGGGATATCTTGCATTGGTTGTTGGATAAAAATTCAGACAATTGCGAAACTCTGAGAAAACGTGAATTAAATTACGGAAAGTTGACAAGAGCAAAAGAAAACACTGGGGAACCGCCGGTTCTTAGAAGGCAGGAACGACTGCTAGTCGTGACTGGCTTCTTAGTACCGTTGCGAGTGACACGTAGCGGAAGCGTGTTTTCGTTGATCTTGTTAACTTTTCGTAATATTCATAATGTAAAATTGAGTTTCGCAAATGTTGCATAAACTATAACAGGAGAAGATATGAGTCAGGAAAACCAGAATGTACAGGAAGAACCGCACAAGAGACGTGTGCGGTACAAGGGAAAGTATCCGAGAAATTATAAGGAAAAATACAAAGAACTGAACCCGGAGAAGTATCAGGATACAATCGAGAAAGTGATCCGGAAAGGCAGCACACCGGCGGGAATGCATATATCCATTATGGTGAAGGAGATCATCGATTTTCTGCAGATCAAACCTGGGCAGACCGGGTTTGACGCAACATTAGGTTATGGCGGACACACAAAAGCGATGCTGGAATGCTTAAAAGGGCAGGGACATATGTATGCGACAGATGTTGATCCCATCGAGTCTGCAAAGACAAAAAAGCGTCTGGCGGATGCCGGGTTTGGGGAAGACATTCTGACTATCAGGCTGCAGAATTTCTGCACGATCGATGAGATCGCAAAAGAAGCCGGAGGATTTGATTTTGTGCTGGCTGATCTTGGAGTGTCGTCCATGCAGATTGATAACCCGGACCGCGGATTTTCATTTAAAGTGGACGGACCATTGGATCTCAGGCTGAATCCGGAAAAGGGAATCAGTGCAGCGGAACGTCTGGCACAGATCGACGAGGGCGAACTTGCAGGCATGCTCTGGGAAAATTCCGATGAACCATATGCAGAGGAACTGGCACATGCGATTGTGACTGAGCGGAAACATGGAAAGCCGATCGACACAACAACGAGGCTTCGTGAGGTGATCGAGGAGACCTTAAGTTTTCTTCCGGAGAAGGAGAAAAAGGATACGGTTAAGAAAACCTGTCAGAGAACATTTCAGGCACTCCGCATTGACGTGAACAACGAGTTTGAAGTGTTATACGAATTTATGGAAAAATTGCCGGGTGCCTTGAAACCGGGTGGAAGAGCAGCAATCTTAACATTTCACTCCGGGGAAGATAAACTTGTAAAAAAGGCGTTAAAACAGGGATACAAAGAAGGTATTTATTCTGAAATCGCAAATGATGTTGTGAGACCATCCGCGGAGGAATGTGCGCAGAACGGAAGAGCGAGATCTACGAAGATGCGCTGGGCAGTCCGGGCAGAGTAAAATCAGGTATCCGGGCAGGAGAAGGAATCTAGGAAGCTTATTGTTACTGGAACGGGGTATGAGAAACAGTAACGCCGGAAGGGGGAAACGGACATGAGAATATCACATATTGCAATGTATGTACAAGATCTGGAAGTGGTAAAGGAGTTTTACATCCGCTTTTTTGGGGCAAAAGCGGGAGAGTTATATCATAATCCAAAAACAGGACTGAAAAGCTATTTTCTGTCGTTTGATGAGGGAACAAGGCTGGAACTGATGAATCTGCCGGAAATGCAGGATCAGAAGAAAGTGTTGGTGCGGATGGGCTATATCCATATCGCAATTTCAGTGGGAAGCAGAGAGAAAGTGGATGCCATCACCGAAAAACTGTATGAGGCAGGTTACGAAGTTTTAAGTGGTCCGCGTATTACCGGGGATGGCTATTACGAGAGCACTGTGTTAGGACCGGAAGATAACCAGATCGAGATTACGGAGTAAAGACAAAATAGACAATTGCGAAACTTATAGAATCGCAATTGTCTATTTTTTTATGATTCCTTTTTTACGAGTACCATGGCAGAAATTGGTTCCACGGAAACAGAACCGGAAACGGTTGTCAGTGCTTCGGTTCCAGCATGATCAGCGTTGACACATACATCCCATGCACCATCTGGCAGTGTGACAGATGTCTCTGTACTGTTTGGATTGAAGATCACAAAAATGCCGTCGGACGTTTCCCCATTCACGCCGCCGTTGATCCGGAATGCAAGCACATTTTCGTCGAGACCGTCCACGGAAGTGATGTTTGCGTTGACATCGTCTGCATTGGTAAGGCGAAGCGCTGCATGGGCTTTGCGGAAGGCGATCAGTCCCTTGTAATAGTTATAAACATTCTGATAAGTCTCATCTTCTAACGTATCCCATTTGATACTGTTGACAGAATCCGGGGAATTGTAGCTGTTTTCCAAAAAACCGCCGGAGGCATCGATCTTGGTGCGGAGCATTTCTTCGCCTGCCTGCAGGAATGGAATGCCCTGTGCAGTCATGTAAATGGCGGCAGAGAGATTGTTCATGCGGATACGGTCCTCTTCTGAGACGCCTGGCGTTGATCTTGTGATGCGGTCTAACAGTGTCATATTATCGTGGCAGGAGGCGTAGTTAATGCTCTGAGCCGGTGTGGTACACCAGTCACCTGCCTGACCTAAAAAGCAGCCTTTGACGGTATCGGCAAGATCAGCGGCTCCCGAGACATAACCTTTCCTTGTGGTGTAAAAGACGTGACCTTTCAAAGCGTCGCGGAGCGTATCGCTGAAAAATGCAAATCCCGGAACATCGGTGGAATTCGGCTGCGTGGTCATTTTATAGCCGTCTTTGGTCACAGCGGTATCCATGGTCCATCCCTCTCCATAGAAAATGACATCCGGGTGGGTTTTGTGAACTTCTGTGACGACCTCGTTGATCGTTTCGGTGTCGATCAGTCCGACAAGGTCAAAACGGAAACCGTCGATGTGGTATTCATCTGCCCAGTATTTGACAGAGTCTACAATATACTTTCTCACCATGGAGCGCTCGGAGGCAGTGTCATTTCCACAGTCGGAGCCGTTGGAGTATGTTCCATCCTCGTTTACCCGGGAAAAATAGCCCGGTACGATCTGATTTACACAGAAATCTGACGCATTGTATACATGATTGTAAACAACATCCATGATCACGCTGATCTGGTTGTCATGAAGTGCTTTTACCATCTGTTTCATCTCGGCAACACGGACAACACCGTTGTAAGGATCGGTGGAATAGGAGCCTTCCGGGACATTATAATTTTCCGGGTCATAGCCCCAGTTGAACTGCGGTTTGTCTGACTGTGTCTCGTCGACAGAGGCGTAATCATAAACCGGGAGCAGGTGCAGATGGGTGATCCCAAGATCCTTCATGTGGTCTAAGCCGGTTGGAATGCCGGAGGCAGTTTTTGTTTCTGTTTCGGTAAGACCTAAGAATTTTCCGGTGTATAAGTGGCACCTAAGTCACTGCCGGAGTAAGTAAATTCTTTTTCAAATTTTTCTGTAGAATAAATATTTGGCATAATAATTGGATACTCATTCCCTTCCAATAAAATCATATAACGTTTGGTTTCGATTGGCATATTTTTATAACATGAACTGGTTTTGGTGAAAGTGTAACATAATTAAAAAAATAAATATATTTTAGCTATAATTAAAAAAATACGAAAAAAAACGAAAAAATTAGCGGAAAATCATCGGCAAAGATACTTTTGTGTTATAATTATAAGGATTTTTTGAAGGGAGCCAAATACCATGGCAAAAGAACATTCAGTATATGAATTAAATCGTATTCAACAATACATTATGCAGATGCGGCCGGTTTTGAAGAAGGAGGCGCTGTTTTCGGATGGAACAAAAGATTACCGCGATCCGACGGAACCGGAGGCAGGAGAAAAGGTGACGATCCGTTTCCGCACCGGAAGGAATAACGTGGATATCGTCTGGCTTTGCACAGATTGTGAACATTATAAAATGAAAAAAACAGAAAGTGATCGTGAATTTGACTATTATGCGGTTGAGATGACAATGGGAGAGGAGCCGTTTTACTATTATTTCGAGGTGGCTTCCGGTCTGCTGCATGTCTTTTTTGACCGTTATGGTGTGAGCAAGGAGCGGCGGGATGCTTACCGGTTCTGCATCATTCCGGGATTTTCCACACCGGAGTGGTCAAAGGGAGCCGTCATGTACCAGATCCTTGTGGATCGTTTCTACAATGGTGATCCGGCTAACGATGTATTGACGGATGAGTACTATTATATCCAGACACCGAGTAAAAAAATGGAGGACTGGAATCAGTGTCCGTCCGATTTTTCTGTTGGAGAGTTTTACGGCGGAGATTTGGAGGGCGTGAGACAGAAGTTAAATTACTTACAGAATCTTGGCGTGGAAGTCATATACTTTAACCCGCTTTTTGTGTCACCATCCAATCACAAATATGATATTCAGGACTATGACCATATCGATCCGCATTATGGAAAAATTGTGGTCGATGAGGGGGAACTTTTACAATCCGGGACAACGGATAACAGCAAGGCGACACGTTATGTAAACCGTGTGACAAATTTAAAAAATTTAGAGGCAAGTAATGCTTTTTTCGCGGAGCTGGTCAGAGAGATACACGCCAGAGGAATGAAAGTTATTTTAGACGGTGTGTTTAACCACTGCGGTTCGTTTAATAAATGGTTAGACCGGGAAAAAATCTATCACGCAAACGGAGGTTACGAGGACGGTGCATTTTTGTCGAAAGAGAGCCCTTACCGCAGTTTCTTCGGTTTCCGGGATGAAAACGGCTGGCCGGATAACACCTCTTATGAGGGGTGGTGGGATTATGACACGCTGCCAAAATTAAATTATGAAGGCTCGGAAGAGTTGTACGATTACATTCTTGGCATCGCGGCAAAATGGGTGTCAGCACCATATTATGTAGATGGCTGGCGTCTGGATGTTGCGGCGGATTTAGGTCATTCTTCAGAGTTCAATCATAAATTTTGGAGAGATTTTCGAAAAGCAGTTAAGACAGCCAACCCGGAAGCGCTTATTCTGGCGGAGCATTATGGCGACCCGAAAGACTGGTTAGAAAAAGGTGACCAGTGGGATACAGTCATGAATTACGATGCCTTTATGGAACCTTTGACATGGTTTCTGACAGGAATGGAAAAACACAGTGACGAGTATATCCCGGAGAAAAAGGGAAAGGCGGATGATTTTGACGGAGCTATGCGCCACTCTATGGCAAGTTTCCAAACATCCCAGTTACAGTGTGCGATGAATGAATTATCCAACCACGATCATTCGAGATTCCTGACAAGAACCAATGGAACAGCAGGACGTGTGGGAACCCATGGATCGGAAGCCGCAGAGTATGGCGTCAACTTTGGGATTTTCCGGGAAGCAGTTGTTGTTCAGATGACATGGCCGGGCGCACCGACGGTTTATTATGGGGATGAGGCAGGCGTGTGTGGATTCACCGATCCTGATAACCGCCGAACCTATCCATGGGGAAAAGAAGATGTGGTGCTTGTGGATTTTCACCGGGATATGATCCGCATTCATAAGGAAAATGAAGCCTTACGCACCGGTTCCTTAAAGCTTTTGCAAGGAGAAAAGGACATATTGTGTTACGGCAGGTTTAACCGGACACAGCAATTTGTTGTGATCCTGAATAATAGCGATGAGAAGAAGGAGATCACAAAGGAAGTATGGAGTATCGGTATTCCAAAAAATTGTAAGATGGAGCGTCTGATCATCACCACGGAGGCTGGCTATTCGCTCATGCCGAAAGAATATGAAGTGGAAGATGGAAGGATCACCGTCACGCTGCTGCCACATTCGGCTGCGGTGCTGAAATATAAAGTGTAAAAAATATAAAATCTTATCTTGCACAATGAAAAATGATATGTTATAATCAATCCTTGTCAGGACATTTGTGCTGACAAGAATGGGCAGATTCCCGAGTGGCCAAAGGGGACAGACTGTAAATCTGCTGCAACTTGCTTCGGTGGTTCGAATCCACCTCTGCCCATTATCATATATGCCGGCGTGGCGGAACTGGCAGACGCGCAGGACTTAAAATCCTGTTGTAGCGATACAGTACCGGTTCGATTCCGGTCGCCGGCATTAAGAGGTCTCAAGTGTTGAAGTTCGTTCAGCATCTGGGGCTTTTTATTTTTGCGTTGAGATAAGAAAAATCCGCCAGCCCACAGATCCTGTGGACGGCGGATTTTTTTCTGTAATCTTATTTTTTTTTGACCGGAGCCTGATATCTTGCGGTTGATTCACGCTCGATCAGTGCTGCGCGGAGCTGTGTGCGGCAGATTGGAATGTGATGTACCAGGGAGTTTAAAATGACATAAGCACATTTTCCGAGTTCACTGCGTTCCTGCCGGATAGTGGTAAGCGGTGGCTCTAGCATGGAGGAGATCGGAATGTCATCGAATCCGACCACGCTGATATCTTCCGGCACGCGGAAACCGCGGAGCTTGCATTCCGTGATAACACCGGATGCGATCAGGTCATTGCCGCAGATGATCGCAGTAGCACCCGCACCCAAAAAAGTAGGAACGTGATACTTTGCACTGTCTGCCACATAATAGCCGTAAACGGTCAGGTCTTCATTGATCTCAAGACCATGTGCTTTCATGCTGTTATAGTAGGCTTCCTGACGCTGCTCGGATACCATGGAGTGCAGGGAACCATTTAAAAAGGCAATTTTTTTGTGACCGAGTGTGTAGAGATGGTCAACTGCCGCATCGATTCCCTCATAGTTGTCCGTTCCAATGTAAGCAACATTCGGATTCTTCTTAATATAATTGTCGAAGAGAACAGTCGGCATGGTGGTTTGTTCTAACTGTTTCATCCATTCGTCGTGAAGGGCGAAGCCGACGAGAAAGGCTCCACAGAAACCATTCTTTAACATATAGGTGTCATATTTTTCTGCGAGCTGGAATGCCGGTGTGACCGGAATGACTGTCACATCCCAGTTGTGGCGGAACGCATTCTGTTTGAATCCCAGGACAATTTCATAACCAAACTGTGTGGCAGCTTCATAGTCCATATTTTCAATGAAAATCGCAAGCTTGCGGTTTTCTACTTTTTTTGATCGTTTGGTCGCATATCCCATTTCCACTGCGGTATCTAAGACCATCTGTCTTAATTCATCACTGATATCGCTTGCTCCGTTCAAACCTTTGGAGACAGTGCTGACGGATACACCCAGACGATTTGCTATATCTTTGATCGTAGCCAAGTCTTTATCCTCTTTGTTATAATTATTCGATACTTCCCTTATTATATAGAATCGAATTTCTGTTTTCAAGCAGTCTGCTCAGAGATTTCAAAAAAGTTTCGAAACAAAACGAGAAAAACTTGTCATTTTACACAAAAAAACAAATATAAAAACGTGAAAAATAGCAAAATCGATATTAATATTTGCAAATTCGTTGACAAAAACGTTTCAATAAACTAAAATTACCTCAGATACGAAAATTCACGAAACAATTCGTATAGGTTTTGAATGCGGGATCATTCCAACAGAACGGGAGGAAATGAATTGGGATCAAAAGAATTGACCAGAGGAGCAGGAGTCCTGCTGGCAATCACAAGCTTACCATCTTCATATGGAATAGGAACATTAGGGGAAGCTGCATTCCAATTTGTTGATTTACTTGTCGATCTCAAGCAGAGGTACTGGCAGGTGCTTCCGATCGGTCCTACCAGTTTTGGAAACAGTCCGTATCAGTCCTACTCCGCATTTGCCGGAAACCCATATCTCATTGATCTGGATGATCTGGTGAAGGATGGATTGTTACAGGAGACGGAGATCCGCAGTTTTAACTGGGGAACGGATGATGCAGATATTGATTATGCAACCATCTATGAGAACCGTTACAAGATTTTGCGAATGGCTTTTTCGAGATTTTCTGCGAAGAGTGAAGACTTCCTTGTTTTTACAGAAAAAAGCGACAGATGGCTGTCTGATTATTCTCTTTATACCGCATTGAAACGGCATTTTGGAGATATAGAATGGCAGAGCTGGGACGTGCCGCTCAGGGACAGAGATCCGGAGGCAGTGAAAGAGTATCAGGAAATATTACATAATGACATCATGTTTTGCAAATTTTGCCAGTACGAGTTTTTTAAGCAGTGGATGCAGCTGAAGCAGTACGCAAATAGCCGTGGAGTCCAGATCATCGGTGATATGCCATTGTATGTGGCGTCAGACAGCGTGGATGTATGGGCACACCGTGAGATGTTTTTACTTGAACCGGATGGAAGACCGAATGTGGTCGCAGGGGCAGCACCCGATGCATTTTCCGAGAGCGGTCAGGTATGGGGCAGTCCGGTATATGACTGGAACGTCATGGAAGAGGATGGCTTTGCATGGTGGAAGGCAAGAATGCTTGAGAACATGGAATTATTTGATGTGATCCGGTTAGACCATTTTTCCGGTCTGGTGCGTTATTACACCGTTTCTGCAGATGCAGAAGACGGAAGAAATGGCAAGTGGAGCAAAGGACCGGGCAGGAAACTGACAGATGCCATGACAGAGGTTCTGGGTGATATGCGGGTGATCGTGGAAGACATCGGACCAAAGGGCGGGCTTCCGGGAGTGAAAAAGTTAAAGACAAAAACCGGATGGCCGGGCATTAAGATTTTAATGTTTGCCTTTGATGATGACACCGCGAATGAGCATCTCCCACATAACTATCAGGACACGAACATGGTCGTATATGCAGGAACTCACGACAACGAAACGATCGTTGGTTATTTCCGGGATAAGTCAGATTACGAACTGGCATATCTGTATGAGTATCTGAACATTCATTATAAAGAAGAAATACCGGATGCACTGATCCGGGCAGCCTATGCAAGTATCGCAGATGTGGCCATTATCCAGATGCAGGATCTGATGAAGCTTGGAAATGAAGCCAGAATGAACGCACCTTCCACGGTGGGACGCAACTGGCGCTGGCGTATCGGAAAAGATACTTTGAGCGAAGAACGGAGAGCATGGATACGGACTCTGGCAACCGTATATCGCAGATAACAAATACGCTATAAGATGCATAAGCATTTTATATAGAAGTCTTATTCTAAAAAAGGAGAGGAATCAAATGAAAAAGAAAGCAATCTCATTATTACTTGTTGCAGCTATGACAGCTACAATGACAGCAGGCTGCGGCGACAAACAGGAAGCAGCAGACAACACAACTGCAGGAAACGATGCGGCACCTTCTACAGAAGCAGCAGCATCTGATGATGCAGCAACAGAAGAAGAAGAGGAAGCATGGAGCGGTACATTGACTGTATGGAGCCCACAGGAAGATCAGGATACAGGCTGGTTACAGAAAGAATGTGACGCATTCAATGCGGCTCATCCAAACTGGGATGTCACATTTGAGTATGGTGTATGTGCAGAGGGTGATGCAAAAGCTACTGTCACAACAGACGTTGAGGGATCTGCAGATGTCTATATGCTGGCAAACGATAACATCCCTGATTTAGTAGCAGCAAACGCACTTGCTGAGCTCGGCGGATCTTATCTTGATTATGTAACAAGCACAAACTCCGATTCCATTACAGCATCTGTTACATACAATGATGCAGTAGTAGCATTCCCATTTACATCTAATACATGGTTCATGTACTATGATAAGAGTGTATTCTCTGATGAGGATATCAAGAGCTTTGACACAATGTTGGAGAAAGGAAAAGTTGCCTTCCCATTATCTGATTCCTGGTACATTCAGGCATTCTATGTTGGAAATGGCTGTTCATTATTCGGAGATGGTACAGACGCAGCAGCAGGTATCGACTTCGATGGAGAAAAGGCAGCAGCTGTTACAGATTACTTAGTTGATGTAGTTGCAAATCCTAACTTTATCAATGATGCAGACGGAGCTGGTCTTGCAGGTTTACGTGACGGAAGCGTAAACGCTGTATTCTCCGGTACATGGAATGCAGAAGCTGTAAAAGAAGCACTTGGTGACAACATGGGTGTTGCAGCACTTCCATCATTTAACTTAAACGGAACAGACTGCCAGATGAAATCCTTCATCGGATCTAAAGCAATCGGTGTAAACCCAAATGCTGAGAACATGCAGGTTGCTATGGCATTGGCAGCTTACCTTGCAGGTGAGGACGCTCAGAAAGATCACTACGATATGAGAAACATCCTTCCTACAAACACAAACATTGCAGTTGATGATGAGATCGCAGCAGCAGTTGCAGACGCAATGATCAACACATCTATCATGCAGCCATTAGTACCTGAGATGAGTAACTACTGGTCACCAGCTGAGAACATGGGTAAAGCACTTGTAGCTGGCGAGGTCACACATGATAACGCTGCAGAAAAGACAGCAGATATGAATACAGCAATGAACACAGACGCAGCACAGTAAAAAGAATACAGAAGATTCTTACATGCAAAATACAAACCTCGGGGCGCATGAGCGCTCTGAGGATTGTTTGATACTAAGGAATCTATTTTTATTTTAAGGAGGCCCATAACGTGATACAGGCTGGAAAAAGAAAAAAAGAGTTTGCGGATCCATATACCGTGACCGGTGCGGTTACAAAAGGAAACATCATTACAAAGCTTTCCCTGCTTATTATGGGCTTGGGTAATATCGCACACAGACAGATCGCAAAGGGACTGATGTTCCTGGTTGTTGAGATTGGATATATATGGTTTATGATCCAATCCGGAATTTATAATTTATCCATGTTTCCATCATTGGGATGGAGAGAGCAGGAAAAAGTCTGGAATGAAAAGAAAAGTATCTATGAGTACACTGCCGGTGATCAGTCATCCCTGATCCTGTTGTATGGAGTTGCAACGATTTATATTACATTGATGTTTATCGTTGTGTGGAGAGAGGCAGTAAAAAGTTCTTATAAATCAGAAGTGCTTGCAAAATCAGGAAAGCACCTGAACACCTTTAAAGAAGACTTCAAGAGTTTGTTTGATCAAAATTTACATAAATTATTACTTGCAGCGCCGATCATGGGAGTATTGATCTTTACGATCCTTCCACTGATCTATAATATTTCCATGGCATTTACCAATTACAGCAAGGTAAATGATCATCTGGTATTATTTGACTGGGTTGGGCTTGCAAACTTTGCAAAAATCTTAAATTTGAACGACAGTATCGGTAAGCAGTTCTATTCCGTACTGACATGGACGATCACCTGGGCGATTTTTGCAACAGCATTAAACTATATTTTCGGTATGATCCTTGCAATCGTGATCAACCGTAAAGAGACACATTTTAAGGGCTTCTGGAGATTCTGCTTTGTATTATCCATCGCAGTACCTCAGTTTGTTTCCCTGCTGATCATGAGAAGTATGTTACAGCCAACCGGTATCGTGAACACTTTATTATTAAAATATGGTCTGATCGATACGGCACTTCCATTTTTCTCAAGTGCGACATGGGCCAGAGTGACAGTTATCGTTATCAACCTGTGGGTAGGTATCCCATATACGTTACTTCAGGTAACAGGTATTTTACAGAACATTCCGGGTGAATTATATGAGGCAGCGAAGATTGATGGAGCTAATGCAATCCAGATATTCTTCAAGATCACATTGCCATATATGTTATTTGTCATGACACCATACCTCATTACACAGTTTACCGGAAATATCAATAACTTCAACGTTATCTACCTGCTGTCCGGCGGTAATCCGACACCGGTGGATGCAACAGCCGGTAAGACAGATCTGCTTGTTACATGGCTGTACAAACTGACCGTTGATAAGAACTACTACAACTTAGGTGCAGTAATTGGTATTATGACGTTCATTGTCCTTGCGATCGTTGCGCTGGTAACATATCGTAATACCGCATCCTACAAAGATGAGGAGGGATTCATGTAATGAGTAAAAAACAAGTGACATCTGGCACAAAAGCAAAGAAAACAATTGTGAATATTATTATCCATATTTTTCTGGCAATCCTGTCATTCATCTGGGTGCTGCCGATTTTCTGGGTAGTCCTGACAAGTTTCCGCGGTGAGAAAGGTTCTTACGTAACCACTTTCTTCCCGAAGACTTATACGATCAACAACTATGTGAAATTATTCACAGATACAAGTATTTTGAACTTCCCGAAAATGTTTGTGAATACTTTTATCATTGCGATTTTTACATGTATCATTTCAACCATTTTTGTACTTTCAGTATCTTATACAATGTCAAGAATGCGTTTTAACATGAGAAAACCATTTATGAATGTCGCAATGATCCTCGGATTGTTCCCATCCTTTATGTCCATGATCGCTGTTTACTATATTTTAAAGGCTCTTGGACTGGCAGAGGGATCTATGATCCGTATCGCTTTGATCATCGTATTCTCAGCAGGATCCGGTGTTGGATTCTATGTTGCAAAAGGTTTCTTTGACACGATCCCGAAGGCGCTGGACGAGGCTGCGATCATCGATGGGGCAACAAGATGGCAGGTATTTACCCAAATTACCGCGCCACTCAGTAAACCAATTATTGTTTATACCATTTTGACATCCTTCATGGGACCGTGGGTAGACTTCATTTTTGCAAAGGTTATCTGCCGTGCTGATGCACAGTACTACACCGTATCTATCGGTCTTTGGAAGATGCTTGAAAAAGAATACATTGACAGCTGGTATACCTGTTTTGCCGCAGGCGCAGTTGTGGTATCCATTCCGATTGCAATTCTGTTCTTACTGACACAGAAATTCTATGTAGATGGAATGAGTGGAGCTGTAAAGGGTTAACCTGGGCAGCGGATAAGCTTTGGCTGTGTGTGGGACTGTTGTATGAGAGTGAAAATCTTGATACAGCAGTCCCTTTTTATGTAAATATAAAAGTGTTACAGAATATGGGAAAGGTAAGGTATAGGAATGAAAAAGCGTTTGATAGCAGCCCTGATAGCAGGAATGATGTTGATACAGACGGCCGCTTGTGGGAATAATGCCGGCACACCGGCAGACAGCGTGGATAGCACAGAGTCAGTACCGGAGAGTGGGACGGAGACAGATACAGAAAGCGAAGGGAATGAAGTTACTGCATTGTCTTTGATGCAGCAGGTCAATACGGCGGAAGAGAATGTGATTGATGACAATTACCGAACTTATTATGAAGTGTTTGTTTACAGTTTTTATGACAGTGACGGAGATGGAATCGGTGATCTGAAAGGACTGACGGAAAATCTCGATTATATAAATGACGGTGATCCTGCGACGGACACGGATCTGGGATGCAATGGTATCTGGCTGATGCCGGTCATGCCGTCCACAACGTATCATAAATATGATGTGACGGATTATGAAGCGATTGATCCGGAGTACGGGACGATGGACGATTTTACGACACTTGTAGATGAATGCCATAAGCGTGGAATCAATGTGATCATCGATTTTGTCATGAACCACACATCTTCACAGCATGAGTGGTTTCAGACTGCATACCAATATTTGCAGGGTCTTCCGAAAGGTGCAGAACCAGATGCGTCAGAGTGCCCTTATGTAGATTATTATAATTTTTCCAAAGAAAAACTGGGCGGTTATTATCCGGTGGAGGGAACAGACTGGTACTATGAGGCACAGTTCTGGAGCGAGATGCCGGATCTCAACTGGGATAATGAGATGTTAAAGACAGAGTTTGAACAGATCGTACAGTTCTGGCTGGATCTCGGAGTGGATGGTTTCCGTCTGGATGCAGTAAAGGAATTCTATTCGGGCGCAGATGAAAAAAATATTGCAGTCCTGACCTGGTTTAATGATATGGTGAAATCCAAAAAAGAGGATGCATATCTGGTCGGAGAGGCATGGAATGATTACAATGTCTATGCGAAATATTATCAGAGTGGCATGGACAGTTTCTTTGATTTTACTTTTGCGGATAAGGACGGTATCATCGCAGACACAGTAAAGGGAATCAATGGCGCTTCCGCTTACGGAAAGAGTCTTGTCAATACGCAGGAGCTTTACGGCAGCTACAGTGATACTTACATTGACGCACCGTTTTACACCAATCATGATATGGCGCGGAGCGCAGGTTATTATTCCGGCGATTATAGTGAAGCGCAGACAAAGCTTGGAAATGCAATGAATCTTCTGATGTCGGGAAGTGCATTTTTGTATTATGGGGAGGAGCTTGGAATGAAAGGCTCCGGAAAAGATGAAAATAAGCGTGCTCCGATGTACTGGTCGACGGATGCCGATGCTACGGGTATGTGTGACGGACCAAAGGATATGGACGATATTAAGATGAAGTATGGCAGTTTAGAGGAGCAGGAAAACGATGGTAATTCCATTTATAACTTTGTGAAACAGACGATCGCATTGCGGAATGAGTATCCGGTGATCGCCAGAGGAAAGGTCGCATTTGATGAGGGGATTTCGGATGATACGGTATGCGTGATCCGGAAAACCTGTGATGAGGGACAATTGACGCTGGTGTTCAATACTTCAGAGAAGGCACAGACGGTCGATTTTGGGAAATCAGCTCTCGGAGCAACGGAAGACAGGAAATATCCATTGCAGATCGCAGGGGAGCTTCTGACAGGAACGGAAGCTGCCGTTCTGGATGAAGAACAGCTTACCATACCTGCGTATTCGGTCGTGATCTTAGAGTAAAAAAGAATACTTTTCCGGATAACAGAAATCTCCGGTATGAGACGGTCTATCGGGGATTTTTACTTGAATCTGTGCTTTTTTGGTATATAATAGTAATATCAAAGACGGAAAATACAGGTGTTGTGGAAATGCGTGTGTTTAAGAGAAAATCTGGAGGAACAATAGATGAAGCGGAAAGTCAGAACAAGAAAGCTGGGGATCAAATTTAAAATACTGATCCCGGTATGTGTATGTGTACTCGTTGTCTGTGTGGTTATGGGAGTAAATTCTTACAAACATATCCAAGACGGCATGGTTGAGATGGGCGTTCAGGAGGCAGACATGGCGGCAGATCTGACACTTCGTATGTTAGATGGCGACGAGGTGGAGCAGATCGTTCCGGGGGCAGAAGAAAGCGATGCATATAAAGGAGTCCTGGCAGCCTTAAAAAATATGAAGGACAGCTGTGGGATTGCATATCTGTATACTTTATATACCGATGGGACAAATGTTTATTACGGAGTAGATGTGGAAGCAACCGAAGATGTAAGTTATCTCGGGGATCCTTTTGCTGACTCTTATGAGGAGTTAAAATCTGTATTTGAAGGACAGGAATATGTGCAGGATTATATTGATGAGACGGAGGATGGAGACCTGATCACAGTCTACAAGCCAATCACAAACAGCGCAGGAAAAGTGGTGGCAGTTCTGGGGTGTGATTATGATGCATCTGATATTACTGCCCGGCTTGAGGCATCACTTGTGGGAGTGGTCAAGATTGGTGCGGTCTGCATTGTCCTGGCAGTAGCGGCTCTCAGCATCATTATTTCAACGATCACGAGAGGTCTTCAGAAAGTGGACGACAAGATTTATGAGATCGTGCATAATGAGGGAGATCTGACGCAGAAGCTGGACATCCACAGTGGAGATGAGATGGAACTCATTGCAGGGAATGTCAATGCTTTATTGGAATACATACGGGGAATCATGTTGAAGATCTCCGACAATTCAGAACATTTAAATGGTTCGTCACAAAAGATTGCACAAAACCTTGCAGCAGCAGAGGTGAATATCACAGACGTTTCCGCAACTATGGAGGAAATGAGTGCGGCAATGGAGGAGACAAACGCTTCACTGGAGCAGATCAGCACCTCAGTGGGACAGGTTTATGCATCCATTGAAAACATGGCAGCACGTGCAGAGCATGGAAAAGAGTCTTCCGGTGAAATGAACGGACGGGCAGACAGTGTCCGCACAGAAGCCTCAAGCAAACAGCAGGAGGTTGCAACGCAGGTGGCCGACATGGCACAGAAATTGAATGAGAAGATCGAGCAGTCCCAAGCGGTGCAGGAGATAGCACAGCTTACGGCAAATATTATCGAGATCACCGATCAGACCAATCTGTTGGCATTAAATGCGAGCATTGAGGCGGCAAGGGCAGGAGAGGCAGGAAAAGGATTTGCAGTCGTGGCAGATGAAATCGGAAAACTTGCTGCCAATTCGGCAGAAGCTGCAGAACAGATACAAAAAGTGAGCGCAGCGGTAGTTGAGGCTGTGAATGGTCTGGCACAAGAGGCAGAAAATATGGTCGAATTTGCGGGAATAACTGCTATGGATGGTTATCAGCAGTTAGTGGAAATGAGTGAGTTTTACAGCAAAGATGCAGGTGATATGAATGCCATTATGGAAGATTTCACAAGTGCTGCCGGCGAATTGCAGAAAGCCATGGATGAGATCAAAGAATCGACTACAGCAGTCAGTGCTGCTGTCGAAGAGAGCGCAAAGGGCATTGTAAATGTGGCAGAAATGTCCACAGATCTTACAGGAAGTGTGGGAGATATCCAGAAAGCGGCTGATCATAACAATGAGATCGCAGATCTGCTTGATACTGAGGTGAAACGGTTTAAGCTGGAGTAACGGAGATTGTAAATCATAATTGAAATAAAAAATCGTGCGAACAGAAACGTATCATGTTTGCACGATTTTTTTATCAATAGGTGTTCAGTTCATAACATAATGAAAGAAATCAACAGCATTCCCTTTGTTATCAGTTGCGTATGCAATGCCGAAGCAGACCGTTCCGGTGTAGTAACCGTAGTCAGAAAGCCATTGGTTGTCGTTCAGTTCCAGACCGCAAGGGAGTGTCTCACCGGTTTCGGAATCTGTTGCATAGACGATCATATCTTTGTACTGTTCTAATTCATCCGCTGTTAAATAATCCGTAAGAGGCATAAGACTTCCGGCATCAGCGTATTGCTGGAACACAAATTCCGGTGCAAAAAGAACGTCGGCATCACCGACAGAAAGTTTTAAAGTCAGTTTCTGGTTACTATAGTAGTTTGTGGAGTAATTATCGTCATCAGAAAAAGTGATGGAGGTATCTACGGTAACTTCTTCTTTCTTTGTAAAGCCTTCCTGTTCAAAAAATTCATCTGTGGAAGAAACGCTTTCTTCATAAGGATTCAGGGTATTTACCATCACTATATCTAAAACACTTTCCCTATAGGCAGCATAATGTACGATCATGGAAATGACAAACGCCACAAGGCAGATGGCAGCAATGATGTGCCAGCGGTAATAGTCCCAGATATATTGCACCTTTGCTTTGCGGGAAAGGTCTTTGAATGCAGTTTTCTTTTCCATAGGAAAACCTCCGTAATTCTGTGCGCTTTACTAACGCGATAATGATAGGATAACATAGAAAGAAGCAGGTTAAAAGGGAAAAAGTATAAAGTTTATCTAAAATAAAAAATGCTAAGAATGAAAAGGATTCATTCTTAGCACATTCGTTGTACACAAAAAGCGGGTGATGGGAATCGAACCCACGTATCCAGCTTGGAAGGCTGGTGTTCTACCATTGAACTACACCCGCAGATGATGGGCACTGATTTTTTTCTCTGTCTTGTTGACTGCCGTGCCTCACTGACAAAACGTATTCTACAGGAAAGATGAGAAAAAGTCAACCCCTTTTTTGAAAAAAATTAAAAAATTTTCAAAACACTGAAAAAGGAGAAAATTCAGGGTGAAAGGGGCGTGAAAATGTCCGCAAAGATCAGCCTTGTTCCAGAACGGGAAATGTACTATAATAGAAAAACGGAAAAGCAAAAAAGGGGGAATTTCCCTATGCAGGAAAATGGAACAGAACTTCTGGTTTGCTGCACCGGTTGTCAGAGCTGTATGCCGTGCATGGTAAAAATCAACATCCCGGGTTTGTTTGCGCTTTACAACCGGACAGCGACGGAAGGCGTCGAAGCGGTTCGTGCAGAGTATGAGCGTCAGGACAAACGTGCCGATGACTGCATCAACTGTTATCGCTGTGAAAAGCAGTGCCCGCAGCACCTCGGGATCGGCATTCTGATGCAGGATATTGCAGAAACCTTCGAAGAATAGAAAAACCGGTATCTGTGCAATTTAAAGAAAAATTCTAATCTTTCTATAAAATATTTTGGGAAAAACTGGACTTATCTGAAAAATTTGATATAATAGAAAGGTAGTGACAGGGAAATTTTATGCTAAAATCTGGAAAGAAGAGCCCTGTCAATTCTTATGGGAGGAAAAATACATGGATGCCATTGATTATAAGATTCTGAAGATATTGCAGAAAAATGCCCGCGAGACGGCTTCCAATATCAGCAAAGAGATTCATTTATCGGTTTCTGCAGTCATCGAGAGAATCCGTAAAATGGAAGAAACCGGAGTGATTAAAGAATACACCATTATTGTAGACGAAAAGAAAACGGGAAATGAGATGACCGCGCTGATGGAAGTCAGCCTGGAGCATCCGAAGTTCTTTGACAGTTTTGCAGATGCGATCCAGAAACTGGAGTACATCGTATCCTGCTATTATCAGACCGGAGATTTTGATTTGATTATCCGCATTTCCTGTCACTCATCCGACGAACTCGAAGAAATCCACCGCCAGGTGATGAGCCTTCCGGGCGTCGATGCGACAAGAACGCATGTAGTGCTGAAAAATGTAAAAAATATCTATTCCGCCATCCGCAGACCGGACAAATAAAAACCGGCACAGCCGGAATCTGATACGAGAGCGTGTCTGAAAATAATCCGAAAGAGTTTTCAGGCACGTTTTGGCGTCTCAGAAAAAGTACGGAAAGAAAGAAGGAAAAAAGTGAACAGATACTTACGCTGTTATGCAGAGATTTCACTCGAAGCGATCGGGCATAACATCAGAGAAGTGAAAAAAAGACTACCGGAGGGCGTGAAACTCCTTGGCGTTGTAAAAGCGAACGCCTACGGCCACGGTGCCGTTCCGGTAGCATCCTATCTGGAAAACCAGGTTGATTATTTTGCAACCGCAACCATCGAGGAGGCTGTCGAGCTCAGAGAAAACGGCATTTCCGCGCCGATCCTGATTCTCGGCTACGTGTCCCCGTCCCAGTACGGCGACCTTGTGGAATACGACATCACTCAGACGATCGACAGCTACGCACAGGCACTTGCCCTCGAAAAAGAGGCAGCACGCCAGAACCGGAAAGCAAAAGCACACCTTGCGGTCGATACCGGCATGACGCGGATCGGCTTCCAGGTGACGGAGCACGATGCGGATGAGGCGGCAAAAATCGCGGATCTTCCGCACATCGAGCTGGAAGGTATGTTTACGCATTTCTCCTGCGCCGATCAGGAAGACAAGACGTACTGTTCGATGCAGATGGAAAAATATGATAAGATGACGGCACTTTTAGCAGAGCGCGGCGTGACGATTCCGCTTCGCCATATCTGCAACTCCGCCGGAATCATGGAATTTGACGATCACCGCTTTGAGATGGTGCGTTCCGGTATCATCACCTACGGCATTTACCCATCCGAGGAGGTAAAAAAAGAGCGCCTCGATCTGATCCCGGCGCTTTCATGGAAGAGCCATGTCATCCATGTGAAGGAAGTCGGCCCGGGCATCGGCGTCAGCTACGGTGCCACGTATGTGACCGAGAAACCGATGACACGGATCGCAACTGTTTCAGCCGGCTATGCAGACGGCTATCCGAGAGCTCTCTCGAACCAGGGCTGTGTGCTGATCCACGGGAAAAAAGCACCGATCATCGGAAGAATCTGTATGGATCAGATGATGGTGGACGTGACCGACATCCCGGATGTGCAGGTGGAGGACGTTGTAACGCTTGTCGGAACCGACGGGGATGAGACCATCACGATCGAAGAGATCGCCAACCCGGCGGCACGTTTCGATTACGAGATGCTCTGCGATATCAGCAGCCGTGTAACAAGGGTTTATAAATAGTTATCCAAAATAGAAAAATCAAAGTCTCCGAAGACGGAAAAAAGCAGAATCTGCTGACCGTTTCGGAGACTTTTTTGTGTTGGAACAGGTTTTCTGGATTATTTAACCGGTGCGGGTTGACAGGCGGTGCCGGAGTATGGTAGGATACCAATTAGTTTAGCGTAGTACAGTGATAACATGATCACGTAGAAAAGGAGAAGATTATTATGAAAAAGAAAATGGTTAGCATTTTGACAGCAGCCTTTTGTGTATCTGCCCTGCTGGCTGGCTGCGGCTTTGCAGACACAGCAAAAACATCCGCCTCATCAGCAGGAGCAGCATCCTCTTCCACAGACGGAACGACAACCTTTACCGTAGGCTTCGATGCAGAATACCCGCCGTACGGCTACATGGACGATGAGACCGGCGATTACACCGGATTTGACCTGGAGCTCGCCGAGGCAGTCTGCGAGATTTACGGCTGGAAGCTGGTAAAAACCCCGATCAACTGGGATGCGAAAGATACCGAGCTGAATTCTGGTGCGATTGACTGCATCTGGAACGGCTTTACCATGAACGGCAGAGAGGACGATTACACCTGGTCCGATCCGTACGTGGACAACAGCCAGGTGATGGTCGTATCTGAGAATTCCGGCATCAACAGCCTGTCCGATCTGGCAGGAAAGACGGTTGGTGTGCAGGCAGCATCCGCAGCACTCGATCTTTTACAGAGTGAGGAAGAAGGCGGTCAGAAAGAACTCGCCGATACTTTCGTCGCTCTGCAGCAGTTCCCGGATTACAACAATGCGTTTGTAGAGCTTCAGGCAGGTTCCATCGATGCGGTTGCCATGGATATCGGCGTTGCCAAATATCAGCTGGAAAGCCGCGGAGAAGGATACAAAATCCTCGACGAGTACCTGAACTCTGAGAAATATGCGATCGGATTCAAAAAAGGAAATACCGAGCTCTGCGATAAAGTAAACGAAGGCCTGCAGCAGGTTCTGGCCGACGGAACATTCGACAAGCTCGCAGAAAAATACGGAATCGCAGACATGGTGTGTCTGGAGAAAAAAGGAGAGTAAAGCAGCATGAAGTTGTCCATAATTCTATCACAGCTTAGTACCGGAATGGCGGGAACGATCTCGATATTTGTCCTGACGCTCGTATTTTCCCTGCCGCTCGGTCTGCTGATCGCCTTCGGGCGTATGTCGAAAAACCGGATTGTGAGCGGAATTTTCCGGCTCTATATCTCCCTGATGCGCGGCACGCCTCTGATGCTGCAGCTCATGGTGGTTTACTTCGGACCGTTCTATCTGTTCGGTATGAACATCGGAAAATGGCGCTTTCCGGCGATTATCACCGGATTTGCCTTAAACTACGGCGCCTATTTTGCAGAAATCTACCGCTCTGGCATCGTTTCGATGGATCGTGGACAGTACGAGGCAGCAAAGCTTCTTGGTTATTCGAAGGGACAGACGTTTGTCCGCATTATTCTGCCGCAGGTTGTGAAACGGATTCTGCCGGCGATCACCAATGAGGTGATTACGCTGGTCAAGGATACGTCGCTGGCCTTTTCCATTTCCTATGTGGAAATGTTCACGATCGCAAAACAGATCGCGGCGGCCAAGACCACGATGGTTCCGTTCGTCGCCGCCGGTATTTTCTACTACATCTTCAATTTTGTCGTGGCGTGGGTGATGGAACTTTTGGAAAAGAAATTTTCTTATTATCATTAACTATAGAAGAGAGCGGAAAACGATATGATTTATCTGGAAATGAACCATGTAAGAAAGAGCTTTGGGGATCTCGAAGTGTTAAAAGATATTTCCCTCAAAGTAGAAGAGGGCGAGGTGCTCTCGATCATCGGCCCGTCGGGATCGGGAAAATCGACGTTGCTGCGGTGTGCAGCGATGCTGGAGACGATGGATGGCGGTGACCTGACGTATCTTGGCGAGCAGGCAGTCACCATGCAAAATGGAAAATCCGTTTATGCAAAGCCGGCCGTGCTGCGGAAAATTCAGGAAAACTTTGGAATGGTATTCCAGAGCTTCCACCTGTTTCCACATTATGATGTGATGAAAAACCTCTGCGATGCGCCGATTCATGTGCAGAAACGCAACCGTGCGGAGGTGGAAGCACAGGCAGAAGAGCTGCTGCAGAAAATGGGACTCACAGGAAAAGAAAAGGCGTATCCGTGTCAGCTTTCCGGCGGTCAGTGTCAGAGGGTTGCGATTGCGCGTGCGCTGATGCTGAACCCGAAGGTGCTCTTTTTTGATGAGCCGACTTCGGCGCTCGACCCGGAGCTGACAGGCGAGGTGCTGAAGGTCATCAAATCCCTTGCGGAGATGAATATGACCATGGTGATCGTTACCCACGAGATGAATTTTGCCCGGGAGATTTCCAACCGCGTCATCTTTATGGACCAGGGCGTGATCGCCGTGGAAGGAACACCGGACGAAGTCTTCGATTCCGAAAATGCCAGAATGCAGGGCTTTTTGGGAAAATTTCGTGAGAAGTAACGACGTTGCACTTGCCTAAAAAAACAACATGCGTTATACTAGAGCGTGGTTGAAACGTATTTCAAACACGCTCTTTATACGTCCCATTCTGTTTTTGGGGATGAAAAAGAGCGGGGATAAAAGAGAAACCGAATACACATTTTGACAAGAAAAGGAGAATCGTGTCTATGAGCGGAACTGACAGATATGTAAGCCCTCTTTCCGAACGTTATGCAAGCAAGGAGATGCAGTACATCTTCTCCCCGGATATGAAATTCCGTACCTGGAGAAAGTTATGGATTGCGCTGGCTGAGACAGAAAAAGAACTGGGACTTTCTATTACAGATGAGCAGATCGAAGAACTGAAAGCAAATGCCGAGAACATCAACTACGATGTGGCAAAAGAAAGAGAGAAAGTCTGCCGTCATGACGTAATGTCCCATGTGTATGCCTACGGCGTACAGTGTCCGAAAGCAAAAGGAATTATCCATCTGGGAGCAACCAGCTGCTACGTAGGCGACAATACCGATATCATTGTCATGAACGAAGCCTTAAAGCTGGTGAAGAAAAAACTGGTGAACGTTATCGCTGAGCTGGCAAAATTTGCGGATACCTACAAAGACCAGCCGACCCTTGCCTTCACCCACTTCCAGCCGGCACAGCCGACCACCGTCGGAAAACGTGCAACCCTGTGGATGCAGGAGTTCTTAATGGACCTTGAAGATCTCGAGTACGTACAGAGCACCTTAAAGCTGCTCGGCTCCAAAGGAACAACAGGCACACAGGCAAGCTTTTTAGAGCTGTTCGACGGAGATCAGGAGACCATCGACAAGATCGATCCGATGATCGCTGAGAAAATGGGCTTCAAGAACTGCTATCCTGTTTCCGGACAGACGTATTCCAGAAAAGTCGATACGAGAGTATTAAACGTTCTGGCAGGCATTGCGGCAAGCGCAACAAAATTCTCCAACGACATCCGTCTTCTGCAGCACTTAAAAGAAGTTGAGGAGCCGTTCGAGAAAGGACAGATCGGATCTTCCGCCATGGCATACAAGAGAAATCCGATGAGAAGCGAGCGTATCGCATCCCTGTCCCGTTATGTGATCACCGATGCATTAAATCCGGCCATCACCTCTTCTGTACAGTGGTTTGAGAGAACCCTCGATGACTCTGCAAACAAGAGACTTTCCATTCCGGAAGGCTTCCTTGCCATCGACGGTATCCTGGATCTGTGCATGAACGTCGTAGACGGACTTGTGGTTTATCCAAAGGTTATCTTAAAACACATGATGGCAGAGCTTCCGTTTATGGCAACTGAGAATATCATGATGGATGCGGTAAAAGCAGGCGGCGACCGTCAGGAGCTGCATGAGAGAATCCGCGAGCTGTCCATGATCGCCGGAAAACATGTCAAAGAGGAAGGCCGCGACAATGATCTTCTGGATCTGATCGCAGCGGATGAGATGTTCCATCTGACCAAAGAAGAGCTGGAAAAGACGATGGATCCGTCCAAATACACAGGCCGCGCATCCGTACAGGTTGACGCATTCCTGAAGAACGTAGTCAATCCGGTGCTTGAGGCAAACAAAGAGGCACTTGGCATGACTGCGGAAATCAACGTCTGATGCGTTTGATAAACAGAAATAATAAAAAAACAAATTTTATAAGTAATAATAAGTTTTACTTATGAAGAAAACATGGTATACTATGCATAAACGGCCGAAAAAAAGAGGCCGCAAGTATACGTTGAATTAGGAGGATGTCACATGATTAAGGCAGTAGTAGGAGCAAACTGGGGAGACGAGGGAAAAGGTAAGATTACCGATATGCTCGCAAAAGAGGCAGACATTATTGTCCGTTTCCAGGGTGGTGCGAATGCAGGCCATACCATTGTAAACAACTATGGAAAGTTTGCACTTCATACCCTTCCATCCGGCGTATTTTACAGCCACACAACAAGCGTAATCGGAAACGGTGTTGCACTCAACATTCCGGTTCTGATCAAAGAGTTAAATGAGATCGTTTCGAAGGGAGTGCCGGCACCGAAAATCAAAATTTCCGACCGTGCACAGATGGTAATGCCGTACCACATCTTGTTCGATCAGTATGAGGAAGAGCGTCTGGGCGGAAAATCCTTTGGTTCCACCAAATCCGGTATCGCTCCGTTCTACTCAGATAAATATGCAAAAATCGGTTTCCAGGTAAACGAGCTGTTCGACGATGAGCACCTGAAAGAGAAACTGAAATCCGTATGCGAAACCAAGAACATTCTGCTCGAGCATCTGTATCACAAACCGCAGTTAAATCCGGATGAGATCTATGCAGAGCTGATGGAATACAAAAAAATGGTTGAGCCATACGTATGCGATACTTCCGCATTCCTGTGGAACGCGATTCAGGAAGGCAAGGAGATCCTGCTTGAGGGTCAGCTTGGTTCCTTAAAAGACCCGGATCACGGAATTTACCCGATGGTAACTTCTTCTTCCACACTGGCCGGCTACGGCGCAGTAGGAGCAGGTGTTCCGCCATATGAAATCAAGAAAATCGTAACCGTATGCAAAGCTTACTCCAGCGCAGTAGGAGCAGGTGCTTTCGTTTCCGAGATCTTCGGCGATGAGGCAGATGAGCTCAGAAGACGCGGCGGAGACGGCGGAGAGTTCGGTGCAACCACAGGCCGCCCGAGACGTATGGGATGGTTCGACTGTGTTGCTTCCCGTTACGGCTGCAGAATGCAGGGTACCACCGATGTAGCGTTCACCGTACTTGACGTACTTGGCTATCTGGATGAGATTCCGGTCTGCACAGCATACGAAGTAGACGGAAAAGAAATCCACGATTTCCCGAACACCAGCATTCTTGAGAAAGCAAAACCGGTTCTGAAAACGCTTCCGGGCTGGAAATGCGATATCCGCGGCATCAAGAAATATGAGGATTTGCCGGAGAACTGCAGAAACTACATTGAGTTTGTAGAGAAAGAAATCGGATTCCCGATCACCATGATCTCCAACGGGCCGGGAAGAGACGATATCATTTACCGCAACAAATAATTCAGGCGGTTTTTAGAGGATTTTTATGAAAAAAGCAGGACAGCTTCTCGCAGTTCTGACAGCGGCTTCCGTGCTGCTGTCGGGCTGTGAGAAGTTAAAAGATGTGACAACGACATCTGTCTATGTGAGCAAAAATGGTGTTGTGACAGAAGCCATTGTGGAAGATTACAGCAAAGACGATGATTACACGGAAGACGAACTGAAGGTCTTTGTGGAGGATGACATCAAAAAATTCACAGAGGAGCGCGGCGATGCGGATTCCGTGAAGCTGGAAAAATGCCAGATCAAAGAGGACAAGGTGGAGATCCGGATGGAATACGGAGATTACCAGTCCTACGCGGATTATCACGGAGCAGAATTTTTCGCAGGCACGCTGGATGAGGCAGAAGAAGCGGGATATGATTTTTCCGCTTCCTTTGTCGATTCTAAAGGCAATGAGGTTTCAGTCGAAGATGCGGTCAAAGGCGTTAAGCATGTACGCGTGATTGTCTGCGAGGAGCCGCTGGAAATCGTAACGGAAGATCCGGTGCTCTGCGTTTTCGGTACAGCCGTGATCAAAGGAAAAAACACGGTGGATACGGCCGGCGAGTGGACCACAAAGTCCACAGAGAGTGCTTCTGCGTCATCATCAGAGCAGACTAAGACAGGAGAAACAGAGCAGGAATATGAGCAGGACGTTCTTCTTGCCAGTCCTGTTATTGTTGTTTATGGTAAGTAAACAAATAAAATAGAGGAGTAACTAACTATGGAAAAGACAATGGACAAAATTGTGGCAGTAGCAAAATCCAGAGGTTTTGTATATCCGGGTTCCGAAATCTACGGCGGCCTGGCAAATACCTGGGATTACGGCCCGCTCGGTGTTGAGCTGAAAAACAACGTGAAAAAAGCATGGTGGCAGAAATTCGTGATGGAGAGCCCGCACAACGTAGGTGTTGACTGCGCGATCCTGATGAACCCGCAGACATGGGTAGCTTCCGGTCATCTCGGCGGATTTTCCGATCCTCTGATGGACTGTAAAGAGTGCCACGAGCGTTTCCGTGCAGACAAGCTGATCGAAGACTTCTGCGAGGAAAAAGGCATTGAAATCGAAGGCGGCAGTGTAGACGCATGGTCCCAGGAAGAGATGAAGAACTTCATCGAGGAGCATCAGATTCCGTGTCCGTCCTGCGGAAAACATAACTTTACCGATATCCGTCAGTTCAACCTGATGTTCAAAACCTTCCAGGGTGTTACAGAGGATGCGAAGAACACCGTATATCTTCGTCCGGAGACTGCACAGGGTATCTTCGTAAACTTCAAAAACGTACAGCGTACTTCCAGAAAGAAAATTCCGTTCGGAATCGGTCAGATCGGTAAATCTTTCCGTAACGAGATTACACCGGGTAACTTCACCTTCCGTACCCGTGAGTTCGAGCAGATGGAGCTGGAGTTCTTCTGCGAGCCTGGCACCGACCTTGACTGGTTCCAGTACTGGAGAGGCTTCTGCATCAACTGGCTGAAGAGCCTCGGCATGAAAGACGAAGAGATGCGTGCAAGAGACCATTCTCCGGAAGAGCTGTGCTTCTACAGCAAGGGAACAACCGATATCGAGTTCCTGTTCCCGTTCGGATGGGGCGAGCTGTGGGGAATCGCAGACCGTACCGATTACGACCTGACCCAGCATCAGAATGTATCCAGACAGGATATGACCTATTTCGATCCAGAGAAGAACGAGAAATACATCCCGTATGTTATCGAGCCGTCTCTTGGTGCTGACCGTGTCGTTCTGGCATTCCTGTGCAGCGCTTATGACGAGGAAGTTCTCGACGCAGAGAAGAATGATGTTCGTACTGTGATGCATTTCCATCCGGCACTGGCACCGGTAAAAATCGGTGTGCTTCCGCTTTCCAAGAAGCTGAACGAGGGCGCTGAGAAAGTCTTTGCAGAGCTGTCCAAGAAATACAACTGCGAGTTTGATGACCGTGGAAATATCGGAAAACGGTATCGCCGTCAGGATGAGATCGGTACTCCGTACTGCATCACCTACGACTTCGATTCCGAGACCGATGGTGCTGTTACCGTCCGTGACCGTGACACCATGGAGCAGGAGAGAATTAAAATTGAGGATCTCGATGCTTACTTTGCAGATAAATTTACTTTCTAATCTGGCTTTTTAGTCCGGAAAAAGAGTAGAAAAAAAGGATTCCCACTCGAGGGAATCCTTTTTTGTATACTTTGTATTACTCAATAATCGTACCTGTTTTTCCCTGGAATCCGGCGAGTGCGGAATCAATGGAAGTGATGACTGCGGTACGGCCGATGCCTTTCTCGAGGAAAGAAACAGCTGCTTCCATCTTCGGCAGCATGGAGTTTTCTCCGAACTGGCCTTCTGCGATGTATTTCTTCGCGTCAGCAACGGTGATGTGCTCCAGCGGTTTTTCGTCCGGGGTACCGTAGTTGATGGAAACGTTTTCCACGCTGGTCAGGATCATCAGCATGTCTGCGTTCAGCATTTCTGCCATCAGGCCGCTGGTGAGGTCTTTTTCGATGACTGCGGATGCACCCTTTAACTCTTCATTCTGTGGGAGAACCGGGATTCCGCCGCCGCCTGCTGCGATGACAACCTGTCCGGCATCGAGAAGAAGACGGATGGAGTCGATCTCTACGATATCCTGCGGCTTCGGAGCAGCAACGATTCGGCGGTAGCCGTCCTCGGTTTTCGTTACGTAGTTTCCTTTTTCTTCCTCTGCGTCAGCCTCCTCTTTGGTAAGCGTACGGCCGATCAGTTTGACCGGATTGTTGAAGGCATCGTCGTACGGATCTACTTCAACCTGTGTAAGAATCGTGGATGTGGTTTTGAAGATTCCCCTGCGGAGAAGCTCAGCACGGATGGCGTTCTGCAGGTCGTAGCCGATGTAGCCTTCGCTCATAGCGGAGCAGACAGACATCGGGGCTGCGCTGTAGTCGGTGTGCATTTTGCCGAATTCATTCATCGCCATGTGGATCATGCCGACCTGCGGCGCATTGCTGTGGGTGATGACAACATCAGCACCGGCAGCAACGAGATCTGCGATTACTTTTGCGGAACGTTTTACGGCTGCTTTCTGTTCCGGCAGCGTCGTTCCAAGAGCTTTGTGTCCCAGTGCAACAACTATTTTTTTTCTTTTCATTGGAAGATACCTCTCTTTGCAGTTCATAGATTTTGATACGAAAAAACTAGGCATCAATATAGAACTATTATAAAGTTTATGGAGGCAAAAATCAAGAAGAAACCGACATTGCGCACATTGAAATGTTTTTCGGACTATGGTATTCTATAAAAGTATCTGAGTCGTAGGGATTTGAAACGTGAAAGGGAGGTCCCGGCATGAAAAACATGCGCACGTTACAAAAACGGATCGCATATCAGCTCCAGCAGGGCAGTCTGGATGCGGAAGTTACAGGAATCACATGCGACAGCAGAAAAGTACAGCCGCAGAACGTGTTTGTCTGCATCCGCGGAAACAGGATGGACGGGCACGTATATGCAGAAGAAGCAGTCGAGAGGGGCGCTGCTGTTCTGGTTGCGGAGCGGGAACTGGAAGGGATTCCGGAAAAGGTAACCGTACTCGTAGTAAAGGACAGCAGAGAAGCACTCGCACAGCTTTCCTGTGCCTGGGAGGACGATCCGGCGCAGCACCTTGTGACAATCGGAGTGACCGGCACGAAGGGAAAGACGACGACTGCATATATGATTTACGAAATCCTGCGAAAAGCAGGGATACGCGCAGGACTCATCGGAACGATCGAGACGAGGATCGGGGAAAAAAGCATTCCGTCAGAAAATACAACGCCGGAGCCTGTTATGCTGCAGAAGCTGTTTTCTGAAATGATGCGGGAGGGCTGCACCCATGTTGTGATGGAGGTTTCCTCGCAGGCGGAAAAACAGCACCGGTGTGATGGAATTACGTTTGATTACGGTGTGTTCACCAACATTGGAAACGACCACATCGGCGCCGGGGAGCATGCATCGTTTGCAGAATATCTGTCCTGCAAAAAGAAGCTGCTTCGCACCTGCAGAACCGGAATTGTAAACCGGGATGACAAAAGGTTTCCGGAGATCATAAGGCAGAGCACCTGCCGTCTGGTGACATTCGGATGCAGGGAAAAAGCTGATTTTATGGCAGCAGATGCAGCACTCGATCAGGCACCCGGCGTGCTCGGTGTCTCATACCGGGTGCAGGGCGCAGCGGATTTTCCGGTACGGGTAGATCTGCCGGGTCTGTTTTCCGTTTCCAACTCGCTTGCCGCCATTGCGGTCTGCGCGCAGATGGGAATCCCGGAAAAGGCGATGCAGGAGGCACTTTCCGCAGTCCGCGTCCGTGGGCGGTGTGAGGCAGTTCCGGTGTATCCGGAAATGACGCTTCTCATTGACTACGCACACAATGCGATGAGCCTCGAAAGCCTGTTAAAGACACTGCGGAAGTACCATCCGAAGCGCCTGATCTGTCTCTTCGGCTGCGGCGGAAACCGCGCGCGGGACCGGAGATTCCAGATGGGAGAGGTGTCGGGGCGTCTGGCGGATCTGACCGTGATCACCTCGGACAATCCGCGGGATGAGGAACCACAGGCGATTCTGGACGATATCCGGACGGGAATCGGGAAAACAGAAGGCGCTTTCGTTGAGATTGCAGACCGTAAGGAGGCGATCCGGTATGTGATCGAAAACCGGCAGCCGGGCGATCTCGTGGTGCTCGCGGGAAAAGGCCACGAAACGTATCAGATCCGGAAGGGGAAACGGTACGAGATGGATGAGCGCGTGCTGATCCGGGAAATACTGGAAGAAAGTAAGGGGAATGTATGAGCAGCGTTTACGCTGATGTAATCGTAGACATCACAAATGAAAAACTGGACCGGACCTTTCAGTACAAGGTTCCGCCGGAACTGACAGGGGAGATCAGTCCGGGAACGGCGGTACAGATTCCGTTTGGAAACGGAAACCGCACGATCACCGGCTATGTGCTTTCCGTCGGAAACGAGCCGAAATATCCGCAGGACCGGATGAAGGCCATCCTTGCGGTACAAAAGGATGCGGCGACCGTAGAGACGAAGCTCATCGCGCTCGCCGCGTGGATGCGTCATACGTACGGATCGACGATGATCCAGGCGTTAAAGACGGTGCTTCCAGTCAAAGTAAAGGCGCGCGGGAAAGAAACCCGCGAAATTGCGCTTCTTGCAGATCCTGCGAGATGTGAGGAGCTGCTGGAAAACTACAGAAAGAAAAATTATAAAGCGAGAATCCGTCTCTTAAACGCGCTGCTGGCCCAGCCGGTTCTTCCAGGGCCGGTTGTGAGCAAGAAACTGAAAATCACGGCAGATACGCTGCACGTGATGGAAGAGCAGGGCGTGTTGGAAATCCGCCGTACGAGCACCTGGAGAAATCCGGTATCTGATGCGGCAGGAAGAACAACTGCGGGAAAACCAAACGAACAGCAGCAGGCCGTGGTGGACGGCATTCGAAAGGAATGGGAAGGACAGAACCGCCCCTGCCTGATCCGCGGTGTGACGGGAAGCGGCAAAACGCTCGTCTATATGGAGCTGATGGAGCGAGTGCTGAAGGAAGGAAAACAGGTGATCGTGCTGATCCCGGAGATTGCGCTGACGTATCAGAACGTGGAGCGGTTCTGCGCACGGTTTGGAACAAGGGTCACGGTGGTCAACTCGCGGATGACACCGTCCGAGCGCGCCGACCAGATGGAGCGCGCGCGGCGCGGGGAGGTCAGTATTATGATCGGTCCGCGTTCCGCACTCTTTGCACCGTTTCCGGATCTGGGGCTGATCGTAATCGATGAGGAGCATGAAACCTCCTATAAAAGTGAAGTGACGCCGCGCTACCATGCAAGGGAGACCGCCGTGCGCCGTGCCGGGCTGGAGCATGCCCATGTGGTGATGGGTTCGGCAACGCCGTCGGTGGATGCTTCTTACGCCTGCGAGACGGGAGCGTACGCGCTGTTCCGGATGGATGCGCGGTACGGAAATGCAGCACTTCCGTCCGTATGGATCGCGGATATGCGGGAAGAATTACAGATGGGAAACCGTTCGATTCTGTCCGGAAAGCTGCGGGAAGAGATCGAAAAACGGCTTGAAAAAAAGGAACAGGTTGTACTGTTTCTGAACCGCAGAGGCTATGCGGGCTTCGTCTCATGCCGTGCATGCGGCCATGTGATGAAATGCCCGCACTGCGATGTATCACTGACAGCACACAATAACGGAAAGCTCATCTGCCATTACTGCGGTTATGAAACACCGCAGGTACATGCGTGCCCGTCGTGCGGTTCCCCGTACATCGGCGGCTTCCGTGCCGGCACACAGCAGATCGAGCAGAACGTGAAAAAGCTGTTTCCAAAGGCACGCGTTCTTAGGATGGACGGCGACACGACAAAAACGAAAAACAGTTATGAAGAAATCCTGTCCTCATTTGCGGCGGGGGAGGCCGATATCCTGATTGGAACCCAGATGATCGTAAAAGGCCACGATTTCCCGAATGTCACGCTGGTGGGAGCGCTGGCGGCGGATCTCTCCTTGAATGCAGTCGATTACCGTGCCGGGGAGCGTACGTTCCAGCTGCTGACGCAGGCAGTCGGCCGCGCCGGAAGAGGCGAAAAGCCGGGAATGGCAGTCATTCAGACGTACCATCCCGAACATTACAGCATTCAGACGGCGGCAGAGCAGGATTACGGGACATTTTACGAGAAAGAAATGGACTACCGCCGTCTGATGGGATATCCACCGGCGGCGGAGCTTCTGGCGATCCACGGAGCCGGGGAGGATGAAGCGCATCTGACGCAGGCGATGGAATACATTCGCAGATATCTCATCCGCATCCGGGGAAACCGCGAAGTCCAGATCATCGGCCCGGCAAGTGAGGCAGTGTCGAAAATCAATGACCTGTACCGCATGGCCGTGTATGTACGCGCGCCGCAGGAAGAGGTGCTGGCAGAGCTGCGGGAAAAACTGGAACGGTATATCGAGATTAACAAAGGCTTCCGTACCGTTTATTTACAGTTTGACTTCAGCAGAAAGTATTAGTTTTTTCATACTATTTACACATAGATTATTTATAATAGAAGAGCAAAAGAAAGGAAAAGAATTATGGCAATCAGAGAAATCAGAGTCGTAGGCGACCGCGTATTAACGAAAAAATGCAGACCGGTGGAGAAGATGACACCAAGAATCAGCGAGCTGATCGACGACATGTTTGACACCATGTATGAGGCAAACGGTGTCGGCCTTGCCGCACCGCAGGTCGGCATCTTAAAGAGAATCGTAGTCATGGATGTGGACGGAACCCCACATCTTCTGATCAATCCGGAAATCCTGGAGACTTCCGGAAGCCAGACAGGAGCAGAAGGCTGCTTAAGCCTTCCGGGAAAATCCGGTACAGTAACCCGTCCGAATTACGTAAAGGTAAGAGCGCTGGACCGCGACATGCAGCCGTTTGAACTGGAGGGAACCGAACTTCTTGCCCGCTGCATCTGCCACGAGTGCGATCACCTCGATGGACATATGTATACAGAAAAAGTAGAAGGCGAGCTTTGGGACAACACGTACGATGAGTATGAGGAGTACGAGGACGAAGAGTAAGTCTTAAAATAAAGGAGATGACTTCAGATGAAAGTGGTATTTATGGGAACCCCGGATTTCTCCGTGGGAACACTTGAGGCACTCGTGGAGGCCGGTTATGAGATCACAGGCGTTGTGACCCAGCCGGACAAACCGAAGGGCCGCGGAAAACAGATGATGCCGACACCGGTGAAAGAGGCAGCCGAAAAACACGGCCTTCCGGTCTATCAGCCGCGCCGCGTGCGGGATGCAGAGGCGATCGAGGAGATCCGGAAAATGGAGCCGGATGTGATCGTTGTCGTTGCATTCGGCCAGATTATTCCAAAAGAGATTTTGGATATGCCGAAATACGGATGCATCAACGTTCATGCATCCCTGCTTCCGGCTTACCGCGGAGCAGCGCCGATCCAGTGGGCTGTCATGAACGGCGATGAAGTGAGCGGCGTAACCATTATGAAGATGGATGAAGGCCTCGACACAGGCGATATGCTGACGAAAGTGGAAGTTCCGCTTGCAGCAGATGAGACCGGCGGCAGTCTCTTTGACAAGCTCGCCGCAGCCGGAGCAAAACTTCTGGTGGAGACACTTCCAAAACTTGAAAAAGGCGAAGTGACACCGGAAAAACAGCCGGAGATAAGCACCACAGAGTATGCGCGGATGATCAAAAAAGAAGACGGAAAGATCGACTGGACGAAGAGTGCCGTTGAGATCGAACGTCAGATCCGTGCGATGAGCCCGTGGCCGAGTGCTTTTACAAAAGTAAACGGAAAGAACCTGAAAATCTGGGATGCCAAAGTCATTGCCATGTTCGGCGGCGATCTGTTCTCGAAAATTCCGGGACAGAATCCGACGAAGAGTGCCGGAAAAGTCTGGGTGGCAGATGAGACAGGCCTCCATGTAAAGACGGGAGACGGCATTCTGGTGATCGAGGAGCTGCAGCTCGAAGGAAAGAAACGGATGAAAACAGCCGATTTCCTGCGCGGCTATGCGATCGAGCCGGGTACCAGACTTGGCGAATAAAAGAGAAAAAGCAACCTGAAGTTGAGGCGGGGAACTACACAGCGGTGTGATGGCTGCTGTGCCTGAGAAAAAAGGAGAAAAACGATATGGGACTTTTTTATGACAGTACGTATCTGCTGGTGATTCTTGCTGCACTGATTTCTATGGCGGTATCCGCCCGCATGAACACGATTTTCAGCAAATATCAGACCGTCCGCTCGTACAGCGGCATGACGGGACGCGAGGCGGCGATGCGCATTCTGCATCAGGCCGGCATCTACGATGTGACCGTCCGCCACGTATCCGGTAAACTGACCGACCACTATGATCCGCGGACAAAAACCGTGAATTTATCGGATGCGGTTTACGATTCAACCTCGGTCGCAGCGATCGGCGTCGCAGCGCATGAGTGCGGCCATGCCGTACAGCACAATACGGATTACGTGCCGCTGAAAGTAAGAAGCGCCATTGTTCCGGCAGCGAACCTTGGATCCCATCTTTTCTGGCCGCTGTTCCTGATCGGACTGATTTTCAGCCTTCCGATGCTGGTGAAAGCCGGTATCTGGCTGTTTGTGCTGGCACTGGCATTCCAGGTGGTAACACTTCCGGTCGAGTTCGATGCGTCGAGAAGAGCATTAAAAATGCTCAGTGAGGGCGGTATGGTGACAGAGACGGAACACGACGGAGTCAAGAAAGTACTCTGGGCTGCAGCCATGACATACGTGGCAGCGGTGATCGGTTCTCTGCTGCAGCTGCTCCGGCTGCTGATTTTATCCGGAGCATTTAGGAGAAATGATGACTGATACAATCAATACAAGAGAGCTGATTATGAACATTCTGCTTGAGATGGACAGGGAGAAAACGCCCTGCCATCTTGCTGTAAGGGACGCCCTCGATAAATACCAGTTCCTGCCGCGGCAGGACCGTGCGTTTATCAAGCGGGTCTGCGAGGGAACCGTGGAATACGGCATCCAGAATGACTACATCATCAATCAGTATTCCAAAATCAAGATCAACAAATGCAAGCCGGTGATTCGTGCGATCTTACGGATGTCGGTGTACCAGATCCGTTTTCTTGACGCAGTACCGGATTCGGCAGTCGTCAATGAGGCGGTGAAACTGGCGGAAAAGAAGCATTTTTACAACTTAAAGGGCTTTGTCAACGGCGTTCTGCGCACGATCGTGCGGGAGAAAGATCATCTGCCGATGCCGAAGGAGAACAATACTACGCAGTATCTTTCCGTGAAATACTCCATGCCGGAATTTCTGGTTGAGGAGTTCGTATCCCAGTACGGAAAAGAAACGGCAGAAACGATGATGGCGGATTTCCTGAAAGAAAAACAGGTGACGATCCGTATCAACCGCTGGAACAATACGATCGAGGAGACGAAGAAAAGCCTGGAAAGCCAGGGGGCAGAGCTGGAAAAAGCGCCGTATCTTGGCGAGGCGTTCTATCTGAAAAACTTTGAGACGATCGCATCACTGAATGCCTTCCAGGAAGGCCGTTTCCAGATTCAGGATGTGAGCTCCATGATGGCGGCGCATCTGGCGGATCCAAAGCCGGGTGACCAGGTGCTGGATCTCTGCGCGGCACCGGGCGGAAAGAGCCTCCATGCAGCAGATAAAATGAGAAATCAGGGATGCGTGGAAGCGCGTGATCTCACCGAATACAAGGTCGATCTGATCCGGGAAAATGTGCAGAGAGCAGGTGTTTCCTGCGTCGTGCCGAAGGTAAAAGATGCGGAACAGCTCGATGCGGAATGGATCGGAAAAGCGGACGTTGTGATTGCGGACCTGCCGTGCACCGGATACGGCGTCATCGGCAGAAAGCCGGATATCAAATATTACGCTTCAAAAGAAAAAGAAGAGGAGCTGGTACGGATTCAGCGGGCAATCCTTGCAAATGCCGCATCGTACGTAAAGCCGGGCGGCACACTGCTGTACAGCACATGTACCGTCAACAGAAAAGAAAACGGCGAGAATGCCGCATGGTTTCTGGAACAGTTCCCGTTTGAAGCAGTCAGTCTGGATGAACTGCTGCCGGATGAGCTGAAAAGCGGAGAAACGGCCAAAGGACAGTTGCAGCTGATCCCGGGGGTACACAAGACAGACGGATTTTTCCTTGCAAAATTCCGGAAAACAGAGGAAGGACGGGCGTAACAGATGGATATTAAATCAATGACCTTAGACGAATTAAAGGACGCCTGCCAGCAGATGGGAGAAAAGCCGTTCCGTGCCAAACAGTTATACGACTGGATGCATCATCGTCTGGCGGGCAGCTACGATGAGATGACGAATCTCTCGCTTGCCTTCCGGGAAAAATTAAAGGAACAGTATCCGCTTACCTGTCTCGAAAAAGTGCAGGTGCAGGAGTCCAAAATCGACGGAACGAGAAAATACCTGTTCCGCCTTAGCGACGGCAACGTGATCGAGAGCGTCTGGATGAAGTACCACCACGGAAATTCCGTCTGCATCTCATCCCAGGTCGGCTGCCGGATGGGCTGCCGCTTCTGCGCGTCCACAATCGGCGGACTCGTGCGGTGCCTGACTCCGTCGGAGATGCTCGACCAGATTTACCGGATTTGGGAGGACACCGGGGAGCGGGTCTCCAATCTGGTTGTCATGGGAACGGGTGAGCCGATGGACAACTACGACAATCTGGTGCGCTTCGTGCGGCTGCTTTCGAGCCAGGAAGGACTCAACATCAGCCAGAGAAACATCACCGTTTCCACCTGCGGAATCGTGCCGAATATGTACAAATTGGCAGATGAGGGACTCCAGATCACCCTGGCACTTTCCCTTCATGCGCCGAACGATGAAAAGCGCCGCGAGCTGATGCCGATTGCCAATAAATATTCCATTGATGAAATTCTCGATGCATGCCGCAATTACTTTGCAAAAACAGGCCGTCGGATTACATTTGAGTACTCTCTCGTTGGCGGGAAAAATGACAGCGAAGCCGATGCAAAAGAGCTTTCCGCGCGGATTTCGGATATCAACTGTCATGTAAATCTGATCCCGGTCAACCCGATCAAAGAGCGCGATTACGTGAAATCAACGAAAAAAGTCGTAGAGAATTTCAAAAATAAACTTGAAAAATACGGAATTAATGTTACTATTAGAAGGGAAATGGGCGCCGATATTGACGGAGCCTGTGGACAGTTAAGAAAAAGTTTTATCGATAAATCAAACGAACAGCCGTAAAAAGCGGCTGTCAATACAGGAGAAAAAAGCATGAAGGTATTTTCTGCAACCGATATCGGACAGAAACGGACGATGAACCAGGATTTTGTGTTTGCCTCCGCCTCTCCGGTCGGAAACCTTCCGAACCTCTTTGTCGTTGCAGACGGCATGGGAGGCCATAACGCGGGCGATTTTGCTTCGCGTTACGGTGTTTCTGTACTGGTGGAATCTGTAAAAAGGGATACGAATTTCAACCCGGTGCGGATCATTCGGCATGGAATTGAAGCAGCAAACAGCCAGATTTTTGAGCAGGCAAAACGAGATATATCCATGGAAGGCATGGGTACGACGATGGTAGTAGCTACGGTTGTCGGCAACTATGCCTACGTTGCAAACGTAGGAGACAGCAGGCTGTATCTGGCAGCAGATGGCACGTTTGACCAGGTGACGCAGGACCATTCCCTGATCGCAGAGATGGTGCGCCTTGGAGAACTCACTCCCGAGCAGGCGCGGAATCACCCGGACAAAAACATTATTACCAGAGCAGTAGGCACACAGGATACCGTAAAGATTGATTTCTTTGACATTCAGCTTGAAGAGGGCAATCAATTGGTGATGTGCTCGGATGGCCTTTCCAACATGGTAACAGATGAGGAGATTTTCGAACTCATCTGCCGAGAAGACGGTGAGGACAAGGCGAAACGTTTAATTGATAAAGCAAATGCAAATGGCGGCAGAGACAATATCGCAGTCATTGTCGTTGAACCATTTACAAACGAGGTGAAAGAATGTTAAAAGAGGGCGTTATTTTAGGAGAACGATATGAGATCATAAGCCGGATCGGTTCCGGCGGTATGGCTGATGTCTACAAAGCAAAAGACCACAAGCTGAACCGCATGGTGGCCGTAAAGGTTTTAAAACCGGAATTCCGGGAGGATAAAACCTTTATCCGCAAGTTCCGCACGGAGGCACAGGCCGCAGCAGGACTGTCCCATCCGAATATTGTAAACGTGTACGATGTCGGGGAGGACCGCGGCGTTTACTATATCGTCATGGAGCTTGTCGAGGGAATTACTCTGAAGGATTACATTGACCGCAAAGGAAAACTGAGCGTAAAAGAGGCAACCAGCATCGCCATTCAGGTTTCCCTTGGTCTTGAAGCAGCACACAACCGCAATATTGTACACCGCGATGTCAAACCGCAGAACATCATCATTTCCACAGACGGAAAAGTAAAACTTTCCGACTTTGGTATTGCAAAGGCAACTTCTTCCAATACGATCAGTTCGAACGTTATGGGAAGCGTACATTACAGCTCTCCGGAGCAGGTGCGCGGCGGATATTCGGACTATAAGAGTGATATCTATTCCCTTGGTATCACCATGTACGAGATGGTAACCGGAAGAGTGCCGTTTGACGGCGACACCACCGTTGCCATCGCAATCAAGCATCTACAGGAGGAGATTGAATCTCCATCCAAATATACCCCGAACCTTCCGTTCGCACTGGAGCAGATCATCTTAAAATGTACCCAGAAGAGCCCGGACCGCCGTTACAACAACATGGCGGAGCTGATCGATGACCTGAAGCATTCGCTGATGGAGCCGCAGGGCAACTTCGTAAAAGTAACTCCGTTAAGCTCCCACGCCGAGACCGTTATGGTATCCGCAGAGGAATTAAGCCAGATCCGTTCCGGCGCAGCAGCAAAAGCAAATGCGCAGACGGCAGAGGAGCCGGCCCGCAAGCGCTACAGCAAGATCGAGGATGAGGACGAGAACGAAGATTACAGCTACGAGGACGAAGAAGAAGAGGATGAGGACGAAGACGAGGATGACCGCGATTCCTACGATGAGGATGACGACGATTCCTATTACGACGATGAGGATGACGATGACAAAGCCGGAAACAAACTTGAGAAGATCATTACGATCGGCGGTTTTGCGATTGCAGCCATCATCATCTGCATGCTGATCTACTTCATCGCACAGGCAGCCGGCATTGTCGGCGGAAAAGGACCGACCGCAGCTTCTTCTGGTTCTGCATCATCATCGAGCAGCACGGAAGTTGTTTCTTCCAGCAGCAAAGAAGAGGAAAAAGTAACCGTTCCGGATCTGAGAAACAAAACAGAGGCAGATGCAGCCACACTGGCAAACAGCCTGAAGCTTGGCGTAGTCAATGGCGGAACCGAGGCATCGGATGTCATTGAGGCAGGAAAGATCTGCCGTCAGGATCTGACACCGGGAACGAAAGTTGATAAAAATGCAACGATTACGTATTATGTAAGCTCCGGAAAAGAAACCGTAACGATTCCGACCGGTATTGTGGGAACACAGAAAGACGCTGCAAGCGCTGCTCTGACCCAGCTTGGACTTCAGGTTTCTACCACAGAGGATTTCAGCGATACCGTTGCCGAAGGATACGTAATTTCCGTTGATCCGGCCGAAGGAAGCCAGGTTGCACCGGAATCCACCGTTACCCTCGTTGTCAGCAAGGGATCAAAGGACGCGGAAGAAATTGCAATCCGTGATGTAATTGGTCTGGATGAGGAAACTGCAAAATCAATCCTGAGCGATTTCAATATTATTGTAAAAACAGGAACCAGCAGCAAGGTGGCCGAGGGTGAAGTCATGGAGGTTGACCCGGCAATCGGAACCAAAGTGAAGAAAGGTTCGGACGTTACGATTTATGTCAACAGCCCAAGTGCACAGCCAACGACGCCGGATGAGAATACACCGACCCCGACACCGGCCGAGCCGGGCGCAAATACCGCTACGGATGTTACCTGGTCCTGCAGCCAGACCTTAAGTGCGCCGGATCAGTATCAGGGTGGTATTGCAAAAATTGAGCTGATCCAGGATGATGGAAACGGAAACGAAACCTCCATCACCATCATGGACGGACAGGCCATTACGAGCTGGCCGTATTCTGTCAACACCAACTGGAGTGCTTCATCGTCTGCTTCTTCTACCGGAAGAATCGTCTTCTATGAGATGGATTCGAGCGGAAGTTATCAGGCAATTGCACAGTACCCATCGGTTCCGTTGAGTGAAGGGTGAGTATGACAGGAAAGATTATGAAAGGAATTGCCGGATTCTACTACGTAGACGTAGAAGAATCCGGCATTTATGAGTGCAAAGCAAAAGGAATTTTCCGAAAGGAAGGCCAGAAACCGCTCGTCGGAGATCTTGTGGAAATCGAGATTCTGGATGAAGCGGAAAAAACAGGAAATATGACCCGGATTCTGCCGCGAAAGAATGAACTGATCCGTCCGGCAGTGGCCAATATCGATCAGGCGCTTGTGATTTTTGCGCTGGAAAATCCGACCCCGAACCTGACGCTTCTGGACCGTTTTCTTGTGATGATGGAACAGCAGAACGTTCCGACGGCAATCTGTTTCAATAAAAGAGATCTTGCGGGGGAAGATTACACAGACCATCTGCGAAGCGTCTATGAGAACTGCGGTTACCGTGTCTTTACGGTGAGTGCAGCGAAAGAGCAGGGCATGCAGGAAGTGGAAGCATACCTGAAAGGGAAAACAACGGTGGTAGCCGGTCCGTCCGGCGTCGGAAAATCTTCGATCACAAACCGGATGCAGAAAGAAATCCAGATGGAGACCGGAGAGATCAGCAAAAAGCTGAAAAAAGGAAAACACACGACGCGCCATTCCCAGATGATCCCGATCGACCATGAGACGTATCTGTGCGATACGCCGGGGTTCAGCTCGCTTTATACAACCGATATGGAAAAAGAGGAGCTGAAAAACTTTTTCCCGGAATTTCATCCGTACGAAGGAAAATGCCGTTTCCTCGGCTGCATCCACGGAAAAGAGCCGGGCTGTGCCGTCAAAGAGGCACTGGAACAGGGAAATATCAGCAAAGAAAGATTTGAAAACTATACCATGTTCTATGAAGAACTGAAAGAACAGGAAAAGAGGAGATACTAGCATGAGCCGAGTATATCAGTTGGCACCTTCTATTTTATCCGCAGACTTCAACCGTCTCGGAGAACAGATCCAAAGGGTAGAGAAAGCAGAGTGCCGGTGGCTTCATATCGATATTATGGATGGAATGTTTGTACCATCCATTTCGTTTGGAATGCCGGTGGTAAAGTCGATCCGAAAAGAAAGCAGTCTGTATTTTGATGTTCATATGATGGTAAAGGACCCGGAGCGGTACGTAGAAGAATTTCAAAGCTGCGGGGCGGATATGATCACGGTTCACGCGGAGGCATGCCGCGATCTGGCAGAAACCGTGAAAAAGATTCATGAAACAGGCGCAGATGCCGGAGTTGCCGTAAATCCGGATACGCCGCTTTCTGCGGTTACGGACGTGATGGATCAGGTAGAAATGATTCTGATTATGAGCGTTTATCCTGGCTTCGGCGGCCAGAAGTATATCCCGGAGTCGACGGAGAGAATCCGTACGCTCCGCAGAATGCTGGATGAAAAGGGACTGGAGCATGTGCACATTCAGGTCGATGGCGGCATCAACCGCGCGACCATCGATGAAGTCCTTGCGGCAGGTGCCAACATCATCGTGGCAGGCTCTGCTGTATTTGGCAGCAACATCGAGCAGAACGTGCGCGAGCTGCAGGAAAAAATTTCTTCATACAGCAAAAAGGCAGAATAAGATACAAAAAGACAGAAAAAAGAGGCAGGGAAACGTGAGAACATGTATTATTTCGGGAGGGATGATCGAACCGGATTTTGCCTTCCCATATCTTCAGAAACAGCAGTTTGATATTATCCTGGCAGCAGACCGGGGACTGGAGTTCTGCTACCATTACCAGATTATGCCGACGTATATTCTGGGAGATTTTGACAGTTTATCTCCGGAGATTTTAAATTATTACAAGGAGAACCATGTCGCACCGATCCGGGAATTTAATCCCATGAAGGACAATACGGACACGGACATCGCATTTCAGCAGGCGATTGTTCTGGGAAGCAGTGAAATCACGATCCTCGGAGCAACAGGGGGAAGACTCGACCATTTCTTAAGTATTGTGCAGAACCTGAAAACGGCATGGGAGAAGAAAATTCCGGCTTACATCGTAGACAGCCGCAATCTGATTACGATTCCGGTGGAAACTTCGTTTGAAATCCGGAAAGAAGAGCAGTTCGGAAAGTACGTTTCGTTCTTCCCGCTGGAAAAGGAAGTCGCATCCATCACCCTGGAGGGCTTCGCCTACCCGCTCGACCATCACTGTCTGCCGAATACTTCGGGTGGTCTGTGCGTGAGCAATGAGATCGTCGAGGAGACCGCGCATGTATCGTACGAGGGCGGCATTCTTCTGATGGTACAGTCAAGAGATTAAAATCCATTGAAATCAAAGAGCCCGTGTGCTATAATTTATAGTTGCATTGGGCTCTTTTTGTGCATAAAAAGAACCCGAACAGAAAAAGAAGCGAAAAATAAAAACAAAGGAGATATAGATTACTATGAAATTAGGTATTGAAATATAAATACTAATTTCACATATCTTTCTATTTCTTAATAAAGGGCGATAAAACGGGATAAATAAAGGGTTTTACAGATTTTGCAGAAGAATATAAGTTCATATAAATCTCTATATTTTTTTCAAAATTGGCTCTCGTTGTGGCACTCGATTTGGTAGCGAAAATATGATTAACAGATGGTTGAAGCTCCGTATGGCAAAATAGAAGTGAAGGTAAAGCAGACAGTTTTAAAGGCTGTCTGCTTTTTTTGTTTCATGGTAATTGATAGTTACGCGATAGAAAGGTTTGCGTCCTTGCTTAAAAGACCGTTTTGAATGGTGAAGATTAATAGTAAGGGTGGAAGGTGTGCCATTGATTTTGTTATGTTCAGCTTCTATTTCTGTTATTAGTTTCGAGATGCTTTGGGGTTTGTATACAATGACTTGCAATTCGGTGTCTCGTTCAGAAACGTAATTGGTGGAAACACTATTAAATATAAGATAATTAGGTGATTTAAGATAGCGTAGGATGCCCGCAAAAAGGACACAGAATAAAGTGATGAACAGCAGTTTTTTCTTCATTATATTACCTCGATTATGTATATTTTATTAAAAGGGACTAACTATATAATACCTCACTAAACGGGGAATTACTACATAAAGAATTATGGAATATAATTCTAAACAGAGGTGAGGTCATGGGATATGGGCATTTAGAACTCCAGATCGAAGAGTTGCTAAAAGAAAGAGGAATAAGTAAGAATACCATCTGCAAGGAACTAGACATTCCGAGGTCTAATTTTAACCGTTACTGCCGCAACGAGTTTCAAAGAGTGGATGCACAGCTGATCTGTAAGTTGTGTTGGTATTTGGATTGCGGAATAGAAGAGCTAATAAAATATGTGAAAGAATGAAAGCCTGTCGAATTGAACTAAATTCGTATAGGCTTTTTGTGATTAAAAATGTAATGAGGTCAAGGGACAAGTGTAACGAGACGCCGTCAGGGCAGCCCTTGACGGAATGGATGGGGAAAATGAAAAAATTGTTATAAAAGGAACTGAAGAATTTTACGATTCTTCAGTTCCTTCTTGATTATGATTGGATATGGGACTTTTGAAAAAACTATAATCGGCGGTTTACTGTCTTTGCCACAAATATGTAATTAAATTGGCTATTGCAATCTGATTTTGAGGCGATAAAGAATTATAACTTTTCGAGAGATCGTGTGGATCTAATCGAGAAGAAAAATATTCTGAATTCTGGATTAAATAAGGCTCGTCGATGTCTAATATCTCCATAACGGTAGGTAAATAATGAGAGTTAGGCGACCCTCTATAAATTAGAGATTGAATAGCTGGAAAGCTGTTCCAAGTTCCTAGCTTTTTGTCGACTCGTTTAGCTAATTCGGCTAAGGTAATACCTTTATGCTTCATTGCCATTTTTAAGCCTCTTGAATAGCTGATTTTATCTTTTGGATTGTCTTTGAGATGTTCCATATCACGCATCGTAAAGTAAATGATATCCTGATTCTCTGGAGAAAGTTCCGAGAACATTCCCATAAAATCGTCAGATGGTGCTTGATCCATGATTTTATAAATCCCCCCATTTTTGAATAATGATTTATTATACTATAAAACACAAAAAAAGTCAATAATGCAAAAAAAGGTAAAATATGCAAGAATTTGGTAGCCGCAAAATGAAAAAGGGGCATTATATCCTAAAATATCAAAAGTCAATAATGCAAAAAAGGTAAAATATGCAGGATAGTAGGAGCGATGAAGATAGCGTATCATATACGTATAGCCGGTGAATTAATGACAATGTTGTCAAAGAAAGGAGAAATATATGAAAAAATTGTATGATTCGATAATCCATGAGTTGGAAATGATGCTCGATGGGCTCAACGTAGATCTTTTGAGCATTGAGAAGGGCGAGAAAAAGAACGACGACGGAAGTGTCGAAACCTTCTCGCGAGTCGAAGTCGAGATTCCAAAGGGAAACGGGAGTTTCAGTCGTTGCCGATTTTCGTGTAAATTACCCTTGACCCAGTTGCCAGTATCGGAAGAAGAGCTGGAAAATGGTGTTTCTGTTGAACTGGACGAAGTAAAAGTGACGTACATTTCGAACCAGCATGATATCTATATGAAAGCAAAAGCTATTCGTATCGTTTAGAAAGGAGGTGGGGTATGTGTTGGTAAAAATGGCTGAAGACATGTTTACAACATTATTCGGAAACGCTAGACCTTTAGTGATCAATGACGGCTATGACGCCCTGCAACTGAAGTACGACTTGAGAGCAATCAATCCATATATGCTGACAAGCGGTTTTGAGAAGCTCAAAAAAAAGTACAGAGGAAGATATTGCGTCGTGGCATTGTTTGTTGAAAATGCTATAATCCAGATCGTGATTGGTAGCGAGAACGCAATCTCAGAAATTAAAGAACCATTTCAAATGAGGATTTGTTAGAAAAAGGGTGCCAGTTGACTAGCTGGCGCCCAAAAGGGAAAATAGTATGAATTATTGGGAAATTTCACAAAAATTCAGCCCTATACTTGAAAAAGTGCAAGACTGGCTGGACGACTCTCCACCTAACTTGGCTTTATCATGTGATGAAATTTTGAAAGAGAAAATCAAGACGTCATTAGCAAGATATGCGTTGTATGATGAGGTAAACGTTCGAGATATGTGCTTTAATGGTTTTGGACTGCTGGATGTGGAGTTCATTGGAAAAGAAAATGAGTTAAACAATTTCAAAATCGTAATTGGAAAGCTCGTTTTCGATTATATCCGCTCGTATTATCTTGGATATACGAGAACTAAAACGGCTGTAGAAAAATACGGCGAGAATATGTATATTGTTCGTGTTTATTATGCTTTTAGCAAAAAAACCTTAAAGCAGTTTGAATTGTACTTCAATGAAACATCTGAGTATAAAAAGCGGGAGATTCTGGAGCAGGAAACTGTCAAGGATGAGACATTAGAACAGGAAATGAAAAAATGGAACGTATAAGAGTGGGCGTTACCTCGTTTGCAGGTGTGCTTGTGCCAGTCGAAGTGCCATTGAAGAATCACGTAAACTGGTTAATTTGCGGCGCGTCTGGATCTGGTAAGTCTGTACTTGCCCTTTTCCTTTTGAATCAGTTTCAGGAGTATGCAACGGATATCTTTATAGCCGACTTCAAGAACACAGGAGACTACGAAGGAATTACCTCGCATTATGAAGTTGGTGCTGATTGTGTGCGCCTGTTTCAAGAGTATTACGAGGAATACAGGACTATTAAATCAGGAGAGAAACAGGGGCATATTTGGTTTGTCTGGGATGAAATGGCAGGAAATTTGATCTGGTTAGAAAGTCAGGACAAGAAGCTAGCACAGGACATAAAAGGCAAAATGGGAGAGATTCTGATGATGGGCAGGGAACTAGCAGGGGGTTCAGCGGGAATAATATCTGTTCTGCAAAGACCGGATTCTTCCAATTTCAGCATGGGGAGCAGAGAAAACTATCACGTGAAGATGCTATTGGGAGCAAGTTCATTGGAGAGCAGAAAGATGATGGGATTCTTGGCAGATGAAATACCAGAAGGATTTAAGGCGGGAGTCGGCAAAGGATTGATTATAACAGATGAAAAGCCATATCCAGTTAGTTTTATAGTGCCACAGATAGACAAGAGCAGAATAACAAGACTTTTACAGAAAAAAGCGCAAGGCAGAAGTTAGAACTTTGCATAAGCCGACGGAACGGAGCAAGCCAAACGGGCTTGCGAAGTTCCGGGGGCTATTTACTTGATTGATACGCTTAATTAAGTGCGAAGGGGAGAAGAAGATGTCGTACCAAACTAAAATAATTGATTATAACTATAAGAAAAAGGTTGTTGCTTACGATTTCCCAATTCGAACTGGCGGAAGTAATTTAAAAGTAAGAAAAAAATATACGGAAATGTCAGCAGATGAAAAAAGATATTCGGATGAAAGACGGGTTCAATACTATGAAAAAAAGAAAACGGAATTAATAGAGCTGGCGCTAATGAATTCGTTTAAAATTATGGCTACATTGACATTCGCAGAAGATATTCAGACGTACGATATAGCAATAAACAGATGGCGGAATTTTATGCGGAGAATGAAATGGAAGTATGGAGAAGTGCCCTATATTTGCGTATGGGAACGGACGAAGAAAAACAGAATTCATTTCCATGCTTTGTTTAATATGAATATTGATGTTAAAGAGTTGGAAAAACTCTGGAGCTATGGATTTGTTTGGATAACAGGAACTAAAAAGAAAAATGAGCAATACAATGCGATACAGTATATGACGAAATACATGATAAAATCAATTCAAGAAAAAGTTCAATCAGGTGAAAGCGTTAGGGGTGAAAGAGTTTTCTTCTGTTCTAAAAATTTGAATAAACCCAAAATTGAAAAAGTAGAAGAAAAAATAGATATTGAAAAGGAAATTTTTGAAAATATGGAAAATGTCATTAGAGATGGTGTCTATGCCATCAAAGATTCTAGTGGATATCCTATTAATCGCATAGAATTTGTCGAGTATAAAACTGAAAAAGGAGAAGATAAATGACCGAAAAGATACCTTTATGGGAAAAAGCAAACCTTACAATAGAAGAAGCCGCTGAATTTTCCAATATTGGACAAAATAAAATAGCTGAATTGCTTAAGATGCCGCGTTGTCCATTTGTACTCTATGTTGGAAAAAAGAAGCTGGTAAAGAGAAAACAATTCGAACGATTTATAGAAAATAGTGTTGAGTTATGAAAAAATAGCTGATTTACATTGAATTTGAAGCTCCATTGTGGTAATCTATAAGTTGCTATATTGGGGCTTCTTTTATTGAAAGGAGCTGAAATTATGGGTAAAGATTTAAGAGGAAAGGAGATAGGAGAAGGAATCTATCAGCAGACGAATGGAACATATTGTGCAAGGTTTGTAGATAGGTTTGGAAAACGAAGAACAAAACGTTCTAAAAAATTGCAGGAAGTAAAGCAATGGCTTGCGGATGCAACTTATATAAATGAACATAGTGATATTGAACAAGCTACAAATATGATGGTTGATGCTTGGTTCGAATACTGGATTGACATAAAAAGAAAAACGGTTCGTCCTAATACTGTTAGGAATTATAGAGAACGTTATTATAGGAACATTCAAAAAGTGATAGGTAAAAAATTATTGACAGAGGTAAAACCGATTCACTGTCAGAATATTTTTACGAAAATGGCAGAGGAAGGATATCGAACATCTACTCTGTACCAAACGCGTATTACTCTTTATAATATGCTCGAATTTGCAAGAGAAAATGATGTGATTTTGAACAATCCGTGTAAGAGATCAGTAAAAAGTAATATGGGAAAACCTTCACAGAAAAAGAAGGCACTTACGGTTGAAACGCAAAAAAGATTTCTGCAACAAGCAAAGGGACAGAGCTATGAAAATCAATTCAGGTTTATACTACAAACAGGACTTCGCACTGGTGAACTGGTGGGACTTAAATGGGAAGATGTAAATTTTGAAAATAAGACATTAAAAATTGAACGTTCCATGGAATATAGATATAGTGTTGGAGAATGGAGAGTAGGGGAACCAAAGAGCAAATCTGGATATCGTACAATTCCTTTGACTGATGAAGCCATTAGAATTTTAATGGCACAGAAAAAGAAGAATATGAAAATAAAAGAAATTTCGATAGAATGGGTAGACTATATTTTTCTGAGTCGAAAAGGGGAACCAGTAAAAAACAGCACGTACGATACAGCACTATTCAAGATATGCGAAAAAGCGGAAATTGATAAATTCTCAATGCATGTATTGCGGCATACATTCGCAACCAGATGCATTGAAGGCGGAATGATACCCAAAACTTTGCAAAAAATATTGGGGCATTCAAATATAGGCATAACCATGAATCTGTATGTTGATATCACAGAAGAACAAAAGCAAAAAGAAATAGATATAGTGGCTTGTGCGTTAAATGTCGGATAAAAGTATATATAAAGAGATGCTTTATGGCACTCGATGTGGCACTCGGCATAATAAAAGAGATGCACAAACCTTATAAAATAAAGCATTTTAAAAGGAGATATAACAATTATGAAATTAGGTATCGTGGGCCTTCCGAACGTCGGAAAAAGTACACTTTTCAATTCCCTGACCAAAGCAGGAGCAGAGAGCGCAAACTATCCGTTCTGTACCATTGACCCGAATGTCGGCATCGTGCCGGTTCCGGACAAGCGTCTGCAGCAGCTCGGAGATTTCTATCAGTCCAAGAAAGTAACACCGGCTGTCATCGAGTTCGTTGACATCGCAGGTCTTGTAAAAGGTGCATCCAAAGGAGAGGGACTTGGAAACCAGTTCCTTGCCAATATCCGTGAGGTAGACGCTATCGTTCATGTTGTCAGATGCTTCGAGGATCCGAACGTTATCCACGTAGACGGCAGCATTGATCCGCTCCGTGATATCGAGACCATCGACCTTGAGCTGATCTTCGCCGACCTTGAGGTACTCGAGCGCCGTATTTCCAAAACTGCAAAATCTGCAAGAATGGACAAAGAGGCAGCAAAAGAGCTCGAATTCCAGGAGCGTCTGAAAAAACTGCTCGAGGACGGAAAAGATGCCATCCTGATGGAGCTGCAGAACGAGGACGAGGAGAAATGGATCGCAGAGTACAACCTGCTGACCAGTAAACCGGTCATCTACGCAGCAAACGTAGCAGAGGATGATCTCGCTGACGACGGTGCAAACAACTCCTATGTACAGTCCGTCCGCGAATATGCAAAAGAGCACAACAGCGAAGTATTCGTCATCTGCGCCGAGATCGAGGCAGAAATCTCCGAACTCGAAGAGGATGAGAAAAAAATGTTCCTCGAGGATCTTGGTCTTACCGAGTCCGGCCTGGAAAAACTGATCGCAGCAAGCTACCGTCTGCTCGGCCTCATGAGCTTCCTTACAGCAGGAGAGGATGAGACCCGTGCATGGACCATCAAAGTCGGAACAAAAGCACCGCAGGCAGCCGGAAAAATCCACACCGATTTCGAGCGCGGATTCATCAAAGCCGAGGTTGTCAATTATCAGGATCTGCTCGACTGCGGTTCCTACGCAGGAGCAAGAGAGAAAGGCCTTGTGCGTATGGAAGGAAAAGATTACATTGTCCGCGACGGCGATGTCATCCTGTTCCGTTTTAACGTTTAACACCAGTAGACAAGAAGTCCCCCGCTTCTAAAGCGGTGGGATGAATTGTTAAAAGAAACATAACGGCAGTGGTAGGCGGAGAGAAATCGGTATCCTCCACTGACATGAGGAAAGTCACAGTCGAACTATTCTCGACATGTCAGACTCCGTGAAAATACCGATTGTGAGTTGAAACGAAAAGATTTATAAAAAAGAGCGGAAATTGTGGTAAAATTGCGGCTCGTATGGTATACTATCGTTAAGTTAAGTTTCTAATCTAAAGCAAAGGTTGGTGGACAGTATGAATAAGATTGATGAAGTATTAGAGCTTTTAAAACAGAGAGAACGTGAGAACGAAAAACCGAAAAACGTGATTTTATGGGTTCTTGCCATTGTCGGAGCGGTAGCGGCAGTTGCAGGAATCGCATACGCAGTATACCGGTTTGTAACTCCGGATTATCTGGAAGACTTCGAAGATGATTTCGATGACGATTTCGACGATTACTTCGAGGATGAAGACGAAGATAAGTAGGATGGAAAAAAGAAACTCCGGTGCCGGAACGTGGTACCGGAGTTTTTCTGTCCGGAAATCAGTTTGACATAGAAGGAGAAGAGAATGAAAAAAGGAGAAATTTACGAGGGAGTCGTGGAAAGAATCGATTTCCCGAATAAAGGACGTGTACATGTGGAGGGCGAGACGGTTACCGTGAAAAATGCAATTCCGGGACAGAAGATCCGCTTTCAGATCAACAAAAAAAGAAAGAACCGCATGGAGGGCCGCCTGCTCGAAGTAACAGAAAAATCCCCGATGGAAAAGCGCGATCCGGTCTGCAGTATTTTCCCGTCCTGCGGCGGATGCATGTACCAGACGATGAGTTATGAGGATCAGCTTGCAATGAAGGCCGGTCAGGTGAAAAAACTGCTTGACGATGCTCTCGTGGAGGCCGGCCAGGTCAATGAGGCGGGGGAGGCCGATTATCCGTTCCTTGGAATCAAGGGAAGTCCGAAGGAGTTTGCATACCGGAATAAAATGGAGTTTTCCTTCGGCGATGAATACAAGGACGGCCCGTTGTCTCTCGGACTTCATAAAAAGGGAAGCACCTACGATGTCCTGACCGCGTGCGACTGCAAAATCGTGCATGAGGATTTCACAAAAATTCTGACCTGCGTGCTGGCGTACTTTAAAGAGCGGAACGCAAGTTACTACCACAAGATAAGCCACGAGGGTTACCTGCGCCACCTGCTGGTGCGAAGAGCCGAGAATACCGGAGAAATCCTGGTAAATCTCGTCACCACAAGCCAGGAAGAGTGGGATCTGATGCCGCTCGTGCAGGAAGTGCTTGGTCTGCCGCTGGAAGGAAAGGTTGTCGGATTCCTCCATATCATAAATGATTCCCTGGCAGATGTTGTAAAGAGCGATGAGACAAAAGTACTCTACGGACAGGACTACTTCTATGAAGAACTCCTCGGACTGAAATTCAAGATCACCCCGTTCTCCTTCTTCCAGACCAATTCCCTTGGCGCGGAAGTTCTCTACAGCACCGCCCGCGAGTTCGTCGGCGAGACGAAAGACCGCACGATCTTCGACCTCTACAGCGGAACCGGAACCATCGCCCAGATCCTTGCACCGGTCGCAAAAGAAGTGATCGGTGTGGAAATCGTGGAAGAAGCTGTTACAGCTGCAAAAGAGAACGCAGAGGCAAACGGCCTTACCAACTGCAGTTTCCTCGCCGGAGACGTGCTGAAGGTGATCGATGAAATCGAAGAAAAACCGGACTTCATCGTTCTTGATCCACCGCGCGAAGGAATCCATCCGAAGGCTCTGCCGAAGATAGTTGATTTATATAGGTGTGAAAAAATGCTTTACATCTCCTGCAAGCCGACTTCTCTTGCGCGGGATCTGGTAGAGTTTGCAAAATATGGATACCGTGTAGAAAAAGTCTGCTGTGTTGATATGTTTCCGGGAACGGTGCACTGCGAGACGGTAGTTCTTTTGTCCCACAAAAAAGCCGACAGTTATATCCACATTGATGTGGAGTTTGGAGAGGGCGAGGGCAAGATTCCGGTAGATAGTATTGCTAAAAGAGCCGAAGCGTACAAGCCCAAAGAAAAAGTGACCTACAAAATGATTAAGGAGTACATAGAAGCGAAATACGGCTTCAAGGTACATACCGCATATATCGCAGAGGTAAAGCGAAATTTGGGATTGCCGATGTATGATGCTCCTAATGCGGTAGAAGAATTGAAACAGCCGAGGA
>ERZ773104.203-NODE-203-length-92184-cov-7.042115_pt1 | contig 92184 bp, 80 predicted proteins | sample MGYA00511920_ERZ773104 | MGnify/ENA primary metagenome ERZ773104 (study PRJEB29015, sample SAMEA2737857) | human gut metagenome | biome: human gut; feature: human-associated habitat; material: faeces | place: China | collected 2012 ... | reverse complement strand
CACTCTGCCGGAGGCAGAGGAGCCTGAGGCCCGGCCGGAGGCCATCCCTCTGGATGTGGTATATGAGGACGGAGACGTGATCGTGGTGAATAAGCCCGTGGGCATGGTGGTCCACCCGGCTCCGGGGCACCCGGACGGCACACTGGTCAACGCCCTGCTGCACCACTGCGCCGGGAGTCTGTCAGGCATCGGCGGTCAAATGCGGCCAGGCATCGTCCACCGCATCGACCGGGACACCAGCGGGCTCATCATCGCCGCCAAAAATGACGCCGCCCACGCCTTCCTGGCCGCTCAGCTGGCAGACCACACCCTGGCCCGGACCTACGAGTGCCTGGCTGTGGGCAATTTCAAGGAGGACAGCGGCACCGTGGATGCAAGCATCGGCCGCCACCGGACGGACCGGAAAAAGATGGCCGTGGTCCCCGATGGACGCCGGGCCGTGACCCATTGGGAGGTCATCGCCCGCTATCGGGGTGTCACCCATCTGCGCTGCCGCCTGGAAACGGGCCGCACCCACCAAATCCGAGTACACCTGGCCTATATCGGCCACCCCATCCTGGGGGACACGGTATACGGGGCCAAAAAGCCTGTGCCGGGGCTGACGGGCCAGTGCCTCCACGCCACGGCCCTGGAGTTCATTCACCCGGCCACGGGGAAGAAGATCTCCCTCACCTGTCCGCTGCCGGAGGAATTCACCCGGATGCTGGAAAAGCTGCAGCGGCAAGACTAACAGGCTAATATGAATGCAGCCGCGGGGCTTTGCCCCACGGCTGCATTTTTTGTTTTTTATCCCTGGTGCTCCCGGGCGTGGCGGCAGATGGCCGCAAAGGTCTGTGGGCTGATGTCATGCTCGATCTTGCAGGCATCGGCCTCCGCCGTCTCCTGATCCACCCCCAGGCGGACAAGGAAATTGGTGAGGGTATGGTGGCGGTCCAGCATTTCTTGGGCAATGGCCAGCCCCTTGGGCTCCAGAGTGATGAGGCCCGTTTTGTCCATGGTGATATAGCCGCTCTCCCGCAGACGCTTGGTGGCATAGCTGACGCTGGGCTTGGTGACGCCCAAATGCTCCGCCACGTCGATGGAGCGGATATAGCCGTGCTTCTTTTGCATCATCAGCATGGTCTCCAGGTAATCCTCCGAAGATTTTTGAATTTCCATAATTGGTACACTCCATCGTTTATTTTATCCAGCGTAGCACACCGAGGCCAAAAAAACAAGGGAAAGTTAAAAATATTTTGCTAAAACCTATTGACAAAGTATGCTTTTAGGGGTATTGTAAACATACCTAATAAGTAGGCTTTAGTTTTTCATACCAGGAGGACCAGCGTATGACCATTTATACCGACAATGCAGCCACTACCAAAATGAGCGACACCGCTCTGGCTGCCATGCTCCCCTGTCTGCAGGACAATTACGGCAATCCCTCCAGCCTGCACTCCGTGGGCCAGCGGGCCGCCGAAGCCCTGCAGGGCGCCCGGGAGACCGTGGCCCGGTGCCTGGGCTGCGACCCCAAGGAGATCATCTTCACCTCCGGCGGCAGCGAGGCCGACAACCAGGCCATTATCTCCGCCGCCCGATGGGGTGCGCTGAAGGGCAAAAAGCACATCATCTCCACCGCCTTTGAGCATCACGCCGTGCTCCACACCCTGAAGAAGCTGGAAAAAGAGGGCTTTGAGGTGGAGCTGCTGCCTGTGGGCACCACCGGCACCATTACCCCGGAGCAGGTAGCTGCGGCCATTCGACCCGACACCGCCCTGGTGACCATCATGTACGCTAACAACGAGATCGGCTCCATTCTCCCCATTGCCGAGATCGGCGCGGTGTGCAGGGAAAAGGGCGTTATCTTCCACACGGATGCCGTACAGGCGGCAGGCCACCTGCACATTGACGTAAAGGCTCAGAACATCGACATGCTCTCCCTTTCCGGCCACAAGTTCCACGGGCCCAAGGGCTCCGGCGTACTGTATGCCCGGAAGGGCATCCCCCTGGTGAATATCATCGAGGGCGGCGCCCAGGAGCGGGGCAAGCGGGCCGGTACGGAGAATATCCCTGCCATCTGCGGTATGGCTGCTGCCTTGAAGGAGGCCTGCGACCATATCGATGAGAATGCCGCTAAGGTTTCCGCCATGCGGGACAAGCTGATCGAAGGCCTGAGCAAGATTCCCCACAGCGCCGTCAACGGTGACCTGGTTCATCGGCTGCCCGGCAATGTGAGCTTCTGTTTCGAGGGCATTGAGGGCGAGAGCCTGCTGCTGCTGCTGGACCAGAAGGGCATCTGCGCTTCTTCCGGTTCCGCCTGCACCTCCGGCTCTCTGGACCCCAGCCATGTGCTGCTGGCCATTGGCCGGGTGCATGATGTGGCCCACGGTTCCCTGCGCCTGAGCCTGTGCGAGTGGAACACCATGGAGGAAATGGACTATATCCTGAAATGCGTTCCTGAGGTCGTGGAGTATCTGCGCGGGATGTCCCCTGTGTGGAGAGATCTGCAGACCGGTAAGAGAACCTATATTCTGTAATTTGGAGGAAACGAAAAATGGCACTTTACAGTGAAAAAGTTATGGATCACTTCACCCACCCCCGCAATGTTGGCGTAATTGAGGATGCCAATGGCGTTGGTGAGGTCGGCAACGCCAAGTGCGGCGACATCATGAAGATCTACCTGAAAATCGAGGATGACATCATCAAGGACGTGAAGTTCGAGACCTTCGGCTGCGGCAGCGCCATTGCCTCCTCCTCCATGGCCACCGAGATGATCAAGGGCAAGTCCATTCACGATGCCATGCGCCTGACCAATAAGGCCGTGGCCGAAGCCCTGGACGGTCTGCCCGCCCACAAGCTGCACTGCTCCGTCCTGGCCGAGGAAGCCATCAAGAACGCACTGAAGGACTACTACGATCGCGCGGGTCTTCCCTACGACGAGAAGGACTTCCCGGACTGCGAACACTGCGAGCATTGCGAGTAAGCCTATGATTGTATCGACCAAAGGACGCTATGCCCTGCGGGTGATGGTAGCTCTGGCACAGCGGGGCGGGGAAGACTACCTCCCTATTAAAGAAGTTGCTGAGCAGGAGGAGATCTCCTTGAAGTATCTGGAGTCCATTATGACCATCCTTTCCAAGGGCGGCCTGGTGGACGCGCTCCACGGCAAAGGCGGCGGCTATCGCCTGAACCGGCCTCCGGAAAAATACACCGTGGGCAGCATCCTCAAGCTCACAGAGGGCGGCCTTTCTGCCGTATCCTGCACTGCTGAGGGGCCCTCTGCCTGCGCCCGCAGCTCCTGCTGCGAGACAAGGCCCATGTGGGATAAGCTGGATGCCATGATCGATGATTTCTTTGAGGGAATCACCCTGGCAGACCTGCTGAAAGAAAAGTAAAAGACGGTTTTATAGGAACCGCCGCTGTGATTGCTTGCAGCGGCGGTTCCTTTTGTAATATCTGTGTAAAAAAGAAATGCGGCTTTGTGGATTCGTGACAAAACGGAAAGGGTATGCACCGAGCATATTGTTTTGCGGCGCGGAAAGGTATATCATAGCATCACTATGAGAAAAAGGAGCAGAACTATGAGAAAGCTTTTCGCGTTGTTCATGGCCGCTGCATTGGCGGCCCAGATGCTTGTTCCCGCGTGGGCAGAGGGATTTCCGGTGGATCCGGACTCTGCCGGGGAGCCTACAGAAGAGATCGTCTATGATGAACCTACAGAAGATCTGGACGCTGTGGGGGATCCGGACCCTGCCGGGACGCAGGCAGAAGAGACTGTTTACGAGGAACCCGTAGATGATCCGAGCATTGCGGAGATTCCAGAGCCTGCAGGGGCGGAGAAATCCGAAGAGACCCCTGACGCCAATGGAGAAAATGTGAAAGAAGAGGAGCCTGCGGGGGAAAATGGTGCGGAAGCTGCACCGCAGCCGATCCGGGTGGCGTTCCAATGCACGCCGGAGGACATGATCCTGGAGGTATTCCCCGCAGACGGCGATGCAGACCAGATGATCGAACCGGAGGAGGCGGGGAGCTATCTGCTCCTGCCGGGGGAATACAGCTACCTTGCGGCAGCGGAAGGATATGAGACTGCTGCGGGCAGCTTCACCGTGGAGTCAGGGCTGAACGAGCCCATAGAAATCAACCTGATTTTGGAGCAAACGGACGAGGCGGAGGAAATAGAGCTGTTTGCCGCCAATTCCAACAGCTGCGGAGAAGGCTTGACCTGGAAACTAAGCTACTACGGAACGCTGACGATTTCGGGAACCGGAAAGATGGCTTCCTATTCCCCTGGGGACGCACCGTGGTATAGTCGGCGCACGCAAATCAGGAAGATTGCTATTTCTGAAGGCGTAACCTCCATCGGCGAATACGCATTTGAGGAATGCACAAATGTGACCAGCATTTCCATTCCGGGCAGTGTGACGGAATTGAATGAGTATTGCTTTTCTGCCTGCGTGTCCATGAAAAGTATTACGATTCCCCAAAGTGTGACAAGAATTGCTGATGGTGTCTTTGATGCCTGCGAGAAGCTGACGGATATTTACTATGGCGGAACGGATGCCAGCTGGAAGCATATTACATCCTGGAATGCAGGCCTTGGGAACAATGTGAGGCTCCACAGCACCGGTGTTTTTACCGGAAAGTGTGGGGATAATTTGACATGGAAGATCGACAACGACGAAGTGCTGACGATCTCCGGAACCGGAAGAATTCCCGATTATAACGATCCGTCGTCCGGTGGAAATAATACGGCACCCTGGTATGGCTATGCCTACCAGATAAAAAAGGTGGTTCTCGGCTCGGGTGTTCAAAATATAGGAAATGATGCATTTGCCGACTGCTATGGCATGACGGATATCACGATACCGGATGGCGTGACGAGTATCGGCGACAGTGCTTTTGATGGGTGTTCTGCGCTGACGGAGATCAGCATTCCCGGTACTGTGAGCAGCATTGGAGACAGTGTTTTTTCTGGGTGTTCTGCGCTGACGGAGATCAGCATTCCCGATACCGTGAGCAGCATTGGAGACAGTGCTTTTTCTAGGTGTTCTGCGCTGACGGAGATCAGCATTCCCAGCACCGTGAGCAGCATTGGCAGCTATGCGTTTTCCGGCTGCGCTCTGCGTGAAGTGGAAATCCCTCAAGGCATAACAAGCATTCAAAGCAGAACATTCCAGTTTTTTACCCAGTTGACCAAGATTACAATTCCAGATAGTGTAACGAGTGTTGAAATATGTGCCTTTGATAATTGCCCTGTTCTGAAAAACGTGTACTACGGTGGAACAGAGGCACAGTGGGAAGGGATGTATGTTGACAATTATGCAGGCAACAACAGCGCACTTCTGGATGCGACGCTTTACTTCGAGATGCAGTATCAACGCATCGCAGCGGGGAGCTGCGGAGGTAACCTGAGATGGTCCCTGATGGAGGATGGCGTGCTGAAAATTACCGGCAGCGGTGCAATGCCGGATTACAGCAGCGCCAGCGATGCCCCATGGTATCGGTACGGCAGTAGAATAAAAGAGGTTCGCGTTGGGGCAAATGTTACGAAAATTGGGGAAAATGCCTTTCGGCGTACGGGCGTGCAAAAGGTCGTTTTCTGTGCAAAGGAAACCGGATCGACGGATGCACCGCTTGTTCTTGGGGACTATTGTTTTGCCTATTGTGATTCTCTAAACGAGATACAGTTCGGAAATCGGGTGATCGTACCTGGCGACTCCGTCTTTGTGAGCTGCAGCGGATTGACCGGGGTCACTGTTCCCGGCACGGTAAAGCTGGACAAGAGCTTCAACGGGGAAGGCTGCGGCTACGGTATGTTCAGCCAATGCCCCAATTTGACAAAAGCGACAGTGGAATGCAGCTATGTTGGTCCCTATTTCTTTGAAGGCTGCTACAAGCTGACCGAAGTGCGGTTCACGGACCCCAACGTCCAATTCTATTCCTTGGATAATGACAATTATGGACATCCGTTTCACGCAAATTACCCCAGACAGATGAACGTTACCGTGTATGGCTATACGTGCTCTAAGGTGCACACACTTTTGCAGGCCAATGGAGCCGGTGTCAACCTGACCTTCCAGTCTCTGCCCGGGGACAGCACCGAGCATACAATTGTTGTCCAACCTGCAGTGGAGGCCACCTGTACCAGCACCGGTTTGACAGCGGGCAAATACTGCTCGAAGTGCCAATATGTTTTTACAGTCCGGCAGAAAACGCCGAAGAAGGCGCACAGTATCGTCCCGGTTTCGGAGAAGCAGGCAACCTGTGAGGAAGTGGGCAATCGGGAATACTGGAAATGCAGCTCCTGCGGGGAGCTCTTCGCCAATGCGGAGGGAACGGTAACCACCACACTGGATAAGGTTTCCATTCCGGCGCTGGGACACTCCCCGGAAAAGGTGGAGGCCAAGGAACCTACCCATACAGAACCCGGTAACCATGAATATTATGTCTGCGCCCGCTGCAACAGAGCGTTCAAGGATGCGGACTGCAGCCAGCCCACAACTGCAGAGAAGGAAACAATCCCCGCCGAGGGGCACAAGGTGGTAATTGACCCGGCAGTGAAGCCGACCTGCACGAAGCCGGGTCTGACTGAGGGCAAGCATTGCTCTGTCTGCAAGGAAGTGCTGGTGGCACAAAAGGAGATTCCCGCCAGTGGCCATAAGGCAGTCATTGACCCGGCAGTGGAGCCGACCTGCACGAAGCCGGGTCTGACTGAGGGCAAGCACTGCTCTGTCTGCCAGGAAGTGCTGGTGGCACAAAAGGAGATTCCCGCCAGTGGTCACAAGGAAGTGGCTGACCAGGCGGTGAAACCGACCTGTACAAAGCCGGGCCTGACCGAGGGCAAGCATTGCTCTGTCTGCGAGGAAGTGCTGGTAGCACAAAAGGAGATTCCCGCCAGTGGTCATAAGGAAGTCATTGACCCGGCAGTGGAGCCGACCTGTACAAAGCCGGGCCTGACTGAAGGTAAGCATTGCTCTGTCTGCCAAGAAGTGCTGGTGGCACAAAAGGAGATTCCCGCCAGTGGTCACAAGGAAGTGGTCGACCCGGCAGTGGAGCCGACCTGCACGAAGCCGGGCAAGACGGAAGGCAAGCACTGTTCTGTCTGCCAGGAAGTGCTGGTAGCACAAAAGGAGATTCCCGCCAGTGGTCATAAGGCAGTCATTGACCCGGCAGTGGAGCCAACCTGTACGAAGACGGGTCTGACCGAAGGTAAGCACTGTTCTGTCTGCCAGGAAGTGCTGGTAGCACAAAAAGAGATTCCCGCCAGTGGTCATAAGGCAGTCATTGACCCGGCAGTGGAGCCGACCTGTACGAAGACGGGTCTGACCGAAGGTAAGCATTGCTCTGTCTGCCAGGAAGTGCTGGTGGCACAAAAGGAGATTCCCGCCAGTGGTCATAAGGAAGTGGTTGACCAGGCGGTGGCCCCGACCTGTACGGAGCCGGGCATGACCGAGGGCAAGCATTGCTCTGTCTGCGAGGAAGTGCTGGTGGCTCAAAAGGAGATTCCCGCCAGTGGTCATAAGGAAGTGGTTGACCCGGCAGTGAAGCCGACCTGTACAAAGCCGGGCCTGACCGAAGGTAAGCATTGCTCTGTCTGCCAGGAAGTGCTGGTGGCCCGGCAGACCATTCCTGCTGCGGGCCATTCCATGGAGAAAACAGAGGCCAGGGAAGCAACCTGCACAGAGGACGGCAACCGTGCTTACTATACATGCAAGACCTGCGGCAAGATCTATGCGGATTCCGAGGGAACCCAGGAAACCAGCGTGCCGGATCAGACCGTGAAGGCGCTGGACCATGACTTTGGCGGCTGGACGAGGACGCAGGAGCCTGCACCCGGAAAAGCGGGGAAGGAAAGACGAACCTGTTCCCGCTGCACGGCATTTGAGGAGCGGGATGTGCCATATACAGGCAGCGCTCTGAATATCACCGGTACAGAACTGGAGGGGGAGAGCCAGGTAACGCTGGACGGCGTGGCCTATCCGATTCAGAAGGATGGAGAAGGAAATGCCTATGTAGACCTGCCTGTGGCGGAGTCCTATCTTCTGACGGCATACAGCTACAATGATGCAGCGGATGCCCACAGCAGATACCCCATCGGAATGCGGTGCTATCGTTTGACAAAGAACGGGGCTGCCGTTCAGGTAGAGCGCCTGTCCGCCTTTGACAACCTTCTCCGCTATGCCGGTACATCGATCCGGCTCACCGGCAAAAAGGGAATCCGGATGATCACCTCGGTGGACGGCGCTCTGAAAAGCGCGCTGATCAAGGAAGGCGTGTATGGGCTGTCCCTGGTGGAGTATGGAACCGTGCTGGCACGGGCAAGTGCGATTGGCGGCGGAGACCTTACGCTGCAGAACGGAAAATCCAATTACGCCTATAAGCGGGGCGTAGCGGACCCGGTGTTTGCTTATGCCGGCAGCCTGGTGCAGTATACCAATGTCCTGGTTGGCTTTTCCGATGAGGACTGCAAGGAGGATATTGCCATGCGGCCCTATATCATCCTGCAGGACGCTGCGGGAACCAGCTATACGCTCTACGGCGGAACAGTATACCGCAGCATTGGCTATGTGGCATACCAGAACCGGAACAGCTTCCGGCCGGGGACGGCGGCCTATGACTATGTATGGGAGATTATCCACTATGTCTACGGCAGTGAATACGACAGTGAATACAAGGGGTAAAATCGCATGAAAAAAGGGATCGCATATCTATTGCTGCTTATGATGTTATTCATGTCCGGCTGCGGTCAAAAGCAGCCGGAGCCCGGGACAACGGCAGCGCCTCCTGAGACGGTGGCTCCCGAGACTACGGAGGCCGAGACAACGGCGCCGGAAACCGAGCCCAAGCTGGAGAGCGCCTGGATCCAGGGAGAGGGCGTGCCGGAGGTACTGTTGCTGCTGCACAGGGGAGACCGGGTCGAGGTCCTCAGCTGGATCGACGAGACCCACGCCTGGGTGAAAGTCGGGGAGCAGGAGGGAAGCGTGGAAAAGCAGCTTCTGCAGATGGCAAATGAAGAGGACTATGCCCAGTGGACAGGGTATTCCATGTACAGTGCCCAGTGCTTCGCCAATTACTTCCTGACAGGGCAGGCAGAGACTCTGCCGACAAATACCAAACTCAATGTATTGGAGGAGCTGGACAGCTGCTATCTGGTGGCGTTTGAGGACGGGACCACGGGATTTGTATCCAAGACAAAGGTCAGCCGCTATATGACGGGGATCGGTGGCGGCGGCAATTCGTCCCCTGCGGATGGCGGCAGCTCCGGCGGTTCCGGCGGCTCTGGCAGCTCCGGCGGCGGAGGCGGCCAGGACGGCGGGGATATCACGCTGATGGTTCCAGGCAGGCTTTCCCTGCTGGCCGATGTGCGCCTGACCGGCGACGCTGTGGTCAAGGCTGACGGCGCAGAGCTGGTGCTGACGTTCTTGTCGCGGGGCACGGAATTGGACCTCATTGCAGAGGAAGGCTTCGCACCTGACCTGGAAGGCTATGCCACGGTATACCTTGGCAAAGAAAAGGGGGCTGCCTATGTGCCGGAGCAGTGGATCCGGAAACAGGGGGAGGACGCATTCGAAGCCTGGGACGGCTATGCAGGCTACAACTGCCAGCTCTTCGATAATATCCGGCTCCGGGGCATGGCAATGAAAAAACTCTATGCAAATTCGCCTGTGAAGGTTTTGTGGGAGGCGGAGAATGTGCTGCTGGTGCAGGCCGGGGAAGAGCTTGGCTATGTGACAGCGGAAACGGTCCGCACTACCCCTATCGTTGCTGCGCCCAGCGGAGGGGACTCCGGTGGTTCCGGCGGCAGTTCCGGCAGCGGTTCCGGCGGAGAATGGACGCCGCCAATGCTGTAAAGCCGACTGGCGGGCAACCGGGCAAGGACGGCCCGGAAGGAACCGTATCAATAGCAAAAGGGCTTGCTGCCTGCATTCTGCGGGCGGCAGGCCCTTCGGCTTTGTGCGGGAAGGATTGCAGGAGCGAGCACGCTTCAGGAATGACGGGAAAATGCATCCCCATCCTGGGAAAATTGTAGGGCAGCATGGATGTATTCCAGTCAAATACACATCCGGGTACGTGAAGGGGAAGCGCATTTCCGCAGGAGAAAGACGCGGACCGGAGAAATACTTTCAAGGCATAGGATAAATGCACACAAATATAGCTGCTTTGTGTACTATATGGGGGAGCGTATTCCAAACGTAGACGAACAAAAAGTAAAATATAACCAATTTGTAAAAAATGGATTGAAATATTGTTATATCTGTGGTAAAATAGAGATGCTTTTCCGAAAAGTACAAATGTCCGTGAGAAAAATGAAATTTTTTCAAGGGCATCCTGCAAAAGAAAAGCAAAGACAGCGTCTATGATACGGAGACATCCGTTTTTATAGAAATTTTATTGGAGGTAATGAAATGAAAAGAACACTTGCACTGCTTCTGGCTGTGCTGATGGTCGTTTCCGTGTTCGCCGGCTGCTCCAACAAGGGCACCGAGACCACCGCGACCACTGCCGCAACCGAAGCACCCGCAGCAGATTCGACGTATACCTATAAGGCTTCCGTTCCTCTGCTGGCCGCCAACTGGAATCCCCACACCTACCAGACCAATGACGATGCCTATCTGAAGGATTTCATTGAGGTCGGCTTCTACACCTTCATCTTCAACGACGAGCTGAATCCCGTTGAGGACACCGAGGGCAACGTGAAGGCCCCCTTCACCGGCTACAAGTTCGTGCCTGAGATGGCCGCCAGCGAGCCTGTGGATGTGACCGAGCAGGTCAAGAAGGATCATCCCGAGTTCGGCATTCCCGAGAGCGCGACCGCCGGTTACGCCTACACCATCGACCTGAACCCCAACGCCTGCTGGGAAGACGGCACACCCATCACCGCCGACGACTACGTGGAATCCATGAAGCGTCTGCTGGATCCGGAGATGCTGAACTACCGTGCTTCCGACTACTATGCGCAGAGCCTGTGCATTGCCAACGCCGAGAGCTACGCCAAGGGCGGCACCACCACCTATGAGGCCAATGCCGACGCCATCGCCGACCTGACCAAGGGTGAGGACGGCCAGTATGTGGACACCAACGGCAAGAAGGTCTATGTTGCTCTGGGCGTTGGCTGCGAGCAGCTGGGCGGCGAAGTCCTGAAGGACTACGTTGACAACTACGGCGACCAGTACTTCGATGTTTCCAAGTACGAGACCCTGACCGCCAACGAGACCGCTGACGGCGTTGTCCCCCTGACCGACGAGACCCTGGACGCCCTGACCACTCTGGTCACCGGCAACGAAGCCTGGGGCGAGACCGATGGCTCCACCCTGCCTATGTACCTGGTCTACGCTGAGGAGTGGGCTGAGGTTCCCTTTGAGAACGTTGGCCTGTACAAGTCCGGCGACAACCAGATCACCATGGTTCTGTCTAAGAGCCTGGCCGGCTTCAACCTGCTGTACTCTCTGACCTCCAACTGGCTGGTCAAGACCGACCTGTACGATAAGTGCCTGAACAAGGATCAGAAGACCTCTACCTACAATACCAGCGTAGAGACCACCTGCTCCTACGGCCCCTACAAGCTGGTCTCCTTCCAGTCCGGCAAGGCTCTGCGCCTGGAGAAGAATGAGAACTGGTACGGCTGGAACGACGGCAAGCACGTCTATGTTGACCCCACCGACGGCCAGACCTATCCCATGTACCAGACCACTGCCATCGACTGCCAGCAGATCGAAGAGGCATCCACTAACAAGATGATGTTCCTGAAGGGCGAGCTGATGGGCTACGGCCTGACTGCTGACGACTTCGCCACCTACCGCAACTCCGAGTTCTGCCACCGCACCCCCAAGGAGACCCTGTTCTTCCTGATCCTGAACGGCAACAAGAGCGTGCTGGATGAGCGTGAGGCCGCCGCCGACTTCGATACTGCCACCAAGGACCTGCAGACCATGACGCTGACTTCCTTCCGGAAGGCTGTCGCCGTCACCTACGACAAGGAGCTGTTCGCCAGCACCATTTCTCCCGCCCGTTCCGGCGGCTACGGCATCATCGGCAACACCTATATCTACAACCCTGAGACCGGTGACACCTACCGCAGCTCCGAGCAGGCCAAGCAGGTCCTGTGCGACTTCTACTCCGTGGATACCTCCAAGTATGCCAACCTGGATGAGGCTGTTGCTTCCATCACCGGTTACGATCCCGAGGCTGCCAAGGAGCTGTTCACCGAGGCCTTCAACGAGGCTCTGGAGAAGGGCTACATCACCGACAAGGACGGCGACGGCGTCTCCGACCAGGTTGTGACCATCGAGTACTGCATGTCCGCTGACTCCGACTTCATGACCAAGACCATTGACTACCTCAATGAGAAGATGAACGAAGTCACCGAGGGCACTCCCTTCGCCGGCAAGGTTCAGTTCGTGAAGTCCGCGCCTTACGGCAACGACTGGTCCAACAAGATCAAGTCCGGTCTGTCCGACACCGTTCTGGCTGGCTGGACCGGTTCCAAGATGAACCCCTTCTCCCTGTCTGACCTGTACGTCAACCCCGCCTATCAGTATGACGCTGGCTGGTTCGATGCCACCACTGTGGATCTGACCCTGACCATCGACGGCAAGGAGCTGACCATGAACCTGCGTCAGTGGTCCGATGCCCTGAACGGCTCTACCGTCACCGTGAACGGCACCGACTACAACTTCGGTGAAGGCATTGCCGAGGTCGAGACCCGTCTGACCATCCTGGCCGGCATCGAGGGCAAGGTCCTGGAGACCTACGACTACCTGCCCATGCTGCAGGATTCCAGCATGGCTCTGCTGAGCCAGCAGGTCTACTACGTGACCGAGGATTACAACCCCGTCATGGAGTACGGCGGAATCGCTTACCTGAAGTACAACTACACCGATGCTGAGTGGACTGCTTACGTTGCTGAGCAGGGCGGCCAGCTGACCTACTAAGATTTATTTCCACTTATAACCCAGGCACTGCTGTAATGGGGGCTTCGGCCCCCATTACAGTCGATTTTCTGTATATGGGGAATGGACTGAGCCCTCCCGAAAACGGAAAGGCTGAGCCCATTCCCTGTTGTAACAGGGTAATAAAACAGGATTGCTCCAGAGGAGTATCCAAAAAATAAAAACAGGGAGGAAGGCAAATGCTAAAATACAGTCTCCAAAGAATTGTCTACATGGTGATCGTCTTTTTGATCATTACCTGTATGTGCTTCGTGCTGATTCGGATGCTTCCGCCGGCACAGCTGCCCGCAGGTGACCCCCATACCATCGTCATTGAGGCCCGCCGGGAGGCGGCAGGCTATAATAAGCCCTATATGGTCCAGTTCGGAATATTCCTGAAGGATATTATCACGGACTTTAACTGGGGCGTCAGCGATAAGCTGTTCTTCGGCCAGGATGTCGTAACTCTGTTCGCCCAGAGAATGCCTGCAACCGTCATCGTCAACCTCTATTCCGTGATTTTCAGCATCCCTCTGGGCATTGCCCTGGGTATTTTCGCGGCACTGAAAAAGAACACCTGGGTGGACTACACCATTTCCACTCTGACCATGGTGGTCATCTCCGTGCCCAACTTTGTATACGCCTTTATCATTCAGTATGTATTCAGCTATAAGCTGGGCTGGCTGCCGTTTTTGATGAAGTCCGGCACCGATTGGTTCAGCCCTGCCATGTTCGTCAGTATGATTCCCGCCATCATGTCCCTGGGCTTCGGCACCATCGCCGCCTTTACCCGGACCACCCGGGCAGAGCTGACGGAGGTGCTGACCAGCGAATTCATGCTGCTGGCCCGCACCAAGGGCCTGACCCGTGCCCAGGCCACCGTGCGCCACGCATTGCGGAATTGCTTCGTGGTCGTCGTCCCCGCCATTATCGGCGAGTTCGTCAGCATCCTGGGCGGCAGCCTGATCATTGAGAAGATTTTCTCCATCCCCGGCGTTGGACGCCTGACCATTGACGCCATCAACGCCCAGGACTACCCGATCTTCATGCTGACCACCTGCTTCTACACCGCAATCGGTCTGGTCGCCAACCTTGTGGTCGATATCAGCTACGGCTTTATCGATCCGCGCATCAGAATGGGGTCTAAGAAATGAGCAATAATACGAATTTTGAACATATCCCCCAGGAGAAATTCCGCTTTGTTCAGATGGACGCTCAGCTGCACGATAAGCGGCTGGAGACCAAGTCCCGCAGCTTCTTCCAGGACGCCCTGCTGCGGTTCTCCAAGAACAAGTCCTCTGTGGTAGCCGCCTGGATTTTGGCGTTTTTGGTGCTGTTTGCCCTGATTTCTCCGCTGCTGTCCCCCTATTCCATCAACGATAAGGATAAGCTCTATATCAATTACCCCTCCTATGTACCCTCCATTGCCAAGCTGCACATCGGCATTATGGATGGCGGCAAGGTCCATTCCAGCCAGAATGAGACCTCTATGAACTACTGGAAGGGCATTGCCCAGGAGACCGGTATGGACCCTGTGCTGGGTGTTGTGAAGGAAAACGTCAGCACCGTCAAGTACCGGGGCCAGATGGTGGAGCGGAAGACCTACGATCTGAACGTGAACCGCTATTTTGAGCTGGGCATCGTCTACCGTGTCTTCTCCTATGCCGAGTTCCAGAGAATTCAGGATTGGCAGGATGAGACCGGCATTCAGGTGATCTACCCCTATGTGGACCCTGCCGACATCGGCGGCTCCGCCGATACCCCCAACATCTGGTATCAGGTGGACGGCAGCGGCAGCGCTATCCTGGATGCGGACGGCAATCTGCAGCCGGTCTACTGCACCAATAAGGCCCTGGAGGGCGCGGAGTACAACTCTCTGCGCATTGCCGGTGACGACGGCAGCTATATTTACTCCGCCAAGAAGTCCGGCTCTGTCCAGGCTCGTGTGTGCTACTACAACTACTATCAGTACCTGAACGGCCATGAGCCCAGCTACGTCTTCGGAACCACCGCCATGGGTCAGGATCTGTTTGCTGCTGTTGGTATTGGCGCGCGGTTCTCTCTGATTTTCGCACTGCTCGTTTCCGCCATCAACCTGACCATCGGCGCTATCTACGGCGCCATCCAGGGCTACTATGGCGGCCGCATCGACCTGTTCATGGACCGTATTTCCGATATCCTGTCCGGCCTGCCCTTTGTGGTGGTCATCACCCTGTTCCAGCTGCACCTGGCCCAGAAGTGGGGCGTTGTGCCGTCGCTGCTGTTCGCCTTTGTACTGACGGGCTGGATCAGCATGGCCGCTCTGACCCGGAAGCAGTTCTACCGCTTTAAGGGCCAGGAATTCGTCATGGCTGCCCGGACTCTGGGCGCTTCCGACTTCCGGCTGATGTTCAAGCACATTTTCCCCAACGCCATCGGCACCATTATCACCAGCTGCGCACTGGTGATCCCCAGCGTCATCCGCTCTGAGACCACCATCTCCTACCTGGGCATTGTGGACCTGTCCGCCTTTGCAGGCACCACCATCGGCACCCTGCTGAGCCAGGGCAACTCCGCTGTGACCAGCGCGCCCCATACGCTGCTGTGGCCCAGTATCTTCCTGAGCCTGCTGATGATCTCTTTCAACCTGTTTGGCAACGGCCTGCGGGATGCCTTTAACCCGACTACCAGAGGGGAGGATGACTGATGGAAACCAAACTGCAAGTTCGCAATCTGCGGATCTCCTTCCGCACCACCAACGGCAAGGTCCAGGCCGTCCGCGGCATTGACTTTGACCTGGCCAAGGGCGAGACCCTCGCCATCGTCGGCGAGTCCGGTTCCGGCAAGTCCGTAACATCCAAGGCCATCCTGGGCATCCAGGCCAACAACGCCGTCACCGAATCCGGCGAGATCATCTATGACGGCAAGGACCTGCTGAAAATCAGCGAGGAGGAGTTCCACAAGATCCGCGGCGATAAGATCGCCATGATCTTCCAGGACCCCATGTCCAGCCTGAACCCCATCGTAAAGATCGGCCGTCAGTTGACGGAGGCCATGCTGCTGAAGGGCAAGGCCCGTCAGCGGGAGAGCCGCAAGAATTTCAATGAGACCCTGAAAAGCCTGAACGCCGCTATGATTCAGGCCCTTGCCCCCAACGATTCCGAAAAGGCCGCCAAGCTCACCCAGATGTGCAAGGACTTCGACAAGTTTGAATTTAAGCACATTGAGCTGGAATCCGCCTATGCCGCAGCACACGAGGCAGCGGTAGAGGCCCTGGACGATTTGGATGTGCTGATCTTCGAGCTGGAAAAGCATGCCGATAAGGATGCCACGGACCGGGTGAACGACATCGCCACCCAGGCCGCCGCCTCCGTCAACGAGTACGTGGTCAAGGAAGAGGCCGAGCAGATCAAGACTCTGGCCGGTTCCCTGAACAAGCTCTATAAGGACGGCAAGAAGTCCGGCGACCAGTCCAAGACCATCTCCACCATGGAGGAGATCCGCGAGATCCTTCGCACTGCCGCCGCCAAGGAGGCCCCCAATTTCTTCCGCATGGGCTACTATGTGACCTTCGCCAACGAACCCCTGCCTGCCCTGCCGGTAGCAGAGCTGAATGAGTTCCTGCTGAAATACCTGGACGGCCATTTCATGACCGAGTTCCTGAACAATACTGTGGCAGCATTGGAGCACACCGCCAAGCAGTCCTATGAGAATATGGCCAAGGCCGTGGAGGCTCTGGAGCAGGCGAGAAGCGTCTATAGCAAGGAGAATCTGGACAAGAAGGAATCCTACGATACCCACAAGGCCCTGTCCGCTGCCGTTATGGCAACGGTAGACCCCCTGAATATCCACAAGGACAGCCTGACCCATACCTTCTCCACCAGTCTCAAAAGTGAGCTGGACACCTATTTCCACGCCATTACCGGCAACGCCAAGGCCTTCAAGGTCCACGATAAGGACCAGCGCAAGCACGACAAGCTGACTGCCCGGGGCAGGACCCCTGACTGGGAGGTCGCCGCCGCCGCTACCGTGAATATGGACCTGGTCAAGCAGAATATCGATCACCTGCTGGAGCGCCTGTCGGAGCACTACCGGGAGCTGCTTTCCCGGAAGGACAGCCGGGATTATAAGGAGCAGGCTGTGGAACTGGTGGACTTCTTCAAGGCCAACGCCTCCGGCGTTGTGGACAAGGTTACCAAGCGCATTGCCAAGCGCCGTGCCATCAAGCTGATGGACGAGGTTGGCATTGCCGAGCCCCACAGACGCTACAATCAGTATCCCTTCGAGTTCTCCGGCGGTATGCGCCAGAGAATCGTCATCGCCATTGCCCTGGCCGCCAACCCCGATATTCTGATTTGTGACGAGCCCACTACCGCTCTGGACGTAACCATTCAGAGCCAGATCCTGGAGCTGATCAACAAGCTGAAGCGGGAGCGCCAGCTGAGTGTTATCTTCATTACCCATGATCTGGGTGTTGTCGCCAACATGGCTGACCGCGTGGCCGTTATGTATGCCGGCAAGATCGTGGAGTACGGCACCGCTGAGGATATCTTTTATCGCGCGGCCCATCCCTATACCTGGGCGCTGATGTCCTCTATGCCGGACCTGGATACCAACGAGAAGCTGGAGGCCATCCCCGGAACGCCCCCCAACATGATCTATCCCCCTGTGGGTGATGCCTTTGCCGCCCGGAACAAGTATGCCATGCAGATCGATTTCGAGCAGCAGCCCCCCATGTTCCAGATCAGTGATACCCATTATGCCGCCACCTGGCTGCTGCATCCCGATGCGCCCAAGGTGGAAATGCCCAAGATCATTGTAGACCGTATCCGCAGAATGAAAGAAAAGAACGGAGGTGCCGCAGATGGAGAATAAGAACCAGGAAACCCTGCTGAGAGTGGACCATCTGTGCCAGTACTTCGGTGCCACCAAGGCTGTGGACGATGTCAGCTTCGAGATCAAAAAGGGCGAGGTCTTCGGCCTGGTAGGCGAGTCCGGCTGCGGCAAGACCACCACCGGCCGGTCCATCATCAAGCTTTATAACATTACCTCCGGCAGCGTATTCTTCAAGGGAATCCGCATTGCCGCCGGTAAGAAGTCTTACAAGGACGCCATTGAAAAGGCAAAGCAGGACTACAAGACCGCGTCCAAGGAGCACCCCGAAAATGCCGCAGCCCTGAAGGCGGAGATGGACAAGACCGTTGCCGAGCAGCGCCGTCTGATGAAGCAGGCCGATGCCGACCAGAAGCACTGCGACAAGGCCTATGCCCGTCAGCGCGCTGCCGAGGTTCGGGAAAAGTATGAGGCGCTGATTGCCAAGGCATCCGGCGAGGAGAAGACCAAGCTGGAGGCCGAGTACAAAAATGAGCTGCGCAAGGCGAAGAAAACCAAGCTTGTCACCCAGATCCAGATGATTTTCCAGGACCCCATCGCCTCTCTGGACCCCCGTATGACCGTCAAGGAGATCATCTCCGAGGGCCTGGTCATTCAGGGCGAGCGGGACGACAAGGTCATCACCCAGAAGGTCAATGAGATGCTGGAGCTGGTGGGCCTGGTGCCTGAGCACGCTACCCGGTATCCCCACGAGTTCTCCGGCGGCCAGCGGCAGCGGATCGGCGTGGCCCGCAGCGTCATCATGAACCCGGAGCTGATCATTGCCGACGAGCCCGTGTCCGCGCTGGACGTGTCCGTTCAGGCCCAGGTCATCAACCTGCTGAACGAGCTGCGGGAGAAATTCGGCCTGACCATCCTCTTCATCGCCCACGACCTGTCCGTTGTCAAGTACTTCTCCGACCGCATCGGCGTTATGTACTTCGGCAAGATGGTGGAGATGGCCAGTTCCGATGAGCTGTTTGCCCATCCGCTGCACCCCTACACCCGGTCCCTGCTGTCTGCCATTCCTCTGCCGGACCCTGTATATGAGAAGAAGCGTCAGCGTATCACCTACAATCCTCTGGCCGAGCATGACTACTCCGTGGATAAGCCCAGCTTCCGGGAGGTTGCCCCGGGCCACTTCGTCCAGTGCAACGATGCGGAGTTTGCCAAGTATCAGCAGGAGCTGCGCAAATGAGCAAAAGGCTGAAAAGCTTTCTGATTAGCCTGCTTGTGGGTGTGCTGCTGTGCGCCATGGTGATTTTCATCAATCGGGACCAGGGCTATGGGCTGCTGCGGCAGCTGTGCGACGGCTGCTTCGTGGCAGCGGTGCTGCTGCTGGGCGCAGGGGTTCTGCGCTATGTGACCAACCAGGGGGCGTTTGACGTGCTGGGCTACGGTTTGCAGTCTGTTTTCCATCTTCATATCCCCGGCGCCAGCATTGGCAACGCGCGGGATCAGGAGACTATGGAAACCTACCGGGAACGAAAGGCCAAAAAGCGCAAAAGCCCCGCCGGGATGCTGTTTGCAGGCCTCGTGTGGCTGGCGCTGTCCACTGTGCTGCTGATCCTGTTTGAAGTATCCGCCTGAAATCATTCCGCCGCCGAAAGATTCCTCTTTACGGCGGCGGGATTTTTTTGTAGAATAGAAAGAAAATGCATTTACAGAAAGGCGAAGCTATGGAACAAAAACGCTCTTTCCTGAATAAGCTCATCAGGCTTCTGGTGCTGGCTGCCCTGGCAGTCGGGTATCTGGCCGTCTGTTCTCTTTCCACAACCCCCTTGCTGAAATACAATGTGGGGCAGGACGCGGCCTTTTTCCGTCTGGCAGGGGAGGGCATGACCAAGGGAATGCTTCCTTACCGGGATTACTTTGACATGAAGGGACCCTATCTCTTCCTGATGGAGTATGCGGGCCAGCTGCTGCTGCCCGGGCGGCTGGGGGCCTTTGCCGTGCAGTGCGTGTGCCTGTTTGTGACGCTGCTGTTTGCCCACAAGTGCTTCGATCTGGCTTTCCCGGAAAAAGGGTGTCCCCTGTGGACGGAGCTATTGCTGCTGCTGCCCGGGGCGGTGATGCTCAGCTATACCATGACAGGCGGCAATCTGACGGAAGAGCTGTCCATGCCCTTTTTGATGCCCTGCCTGTATCTGTGCCTCAAATATCTGGGGGTCACCCGGATCCCCAGCCCGGAGAACCAGGACCACCCGCCCCTGTACGGCCTGTATTACGGCATTGCCTTCGGAATCATGGCCATGGTCCGCATTACCAATGCCGCCATCATCGGGGCAATTTTGCTGACGGTCACCTGCAACCTGCTGGCCTGGAAGCGCTTCCGGAATCTCTTTGCCAACGCCGGAATGTTTCTGCTGGGCGTTCTGGCTGGAATTGCCCCGGCCTGTATCTGGGCGGCCTGCAATGGCATTCTGGAAGAGATGATCGCCCAGGTGTTTGCCTTCGGCTTTGCTTATTCCGATGAGGTTGGCTTCCTTGCAAAGCTGTGGAATCTGAAAACGATCTGGCCATGCCTTTTGACGGTGCTGTTTCCTTTGATCGTCCTGCTCATTTACCGGGTGAAGGACTGGAAGCTGTGGCTGCTGTATGTGTCCGGGGTGCTGACCCTGCTTGTGGCCGCGGCCATGGGCAATTGCTATGCCCATTATTTCGTCCTGGCGCTGCCTCTGTGGGTGCTGGGCGGGTATCTTCTTGCCTGGAATGCCCGGCGGCTCCAGGCAAGGCGGGCAAAGAGCCGCTGGGCGTGCATGGTATTGTGCGCTGTGCTGCTCATCGCCTCTGTGGCAGGCCAGTGGAAGCTCCTCTATCCCCGGGCCATCGAAGAGATCCGCTATGCCATGTATTGCGTCCGTTACCACGCGGAGGAGCGGCAGGACTATGATGCCATCCAGACCCTTGTAAGCCGGATTCCCGAGGAGGGGCAGGTATATGTCTACGGTCTGCCTTCCTGCTCTGCCTGGTACCTCCAGGCGGGCCTCCAGCCCCCGCTGCGCTACTGCGACTGGCAGCCGCACTACATTCAGCTGGACCCGGAGATCGGCGATCAGATCGAAGCCTATCTTCGCGGAGAAGAAAACCTCTGGGTGGTGACTTCTGCAGATGCGGTGGAGCCGGAACGCATCGCTGCGCTTTTGCAGAAAGAATATACCTGCGTGGATACCCAGGGCCAGTATCGCCTGTGGAAGAAATAGAAATTCGAATAAACCTGCCAGTTCTGGCAAACAATACCTCCGGAAACAAAATTTCTGGAGGTATTGTTCTATGAAATTGCGAAAGCTACTCTGCCTGCTGCTCCTGCTGGCGGTGCCTATGTCGGCGGCCGCTGCGGATGTGGACAGCGGCGGCGTTTACTGTTTCGGGGCCCAGGAGTTTGGGGAAGACCTGGAGGGCGTGTGCCTGCGCCAGGTCCCATCTTCCGGCACGCTTCGTCTGGGAAACCGGGTGCTGCGGCCGGGGGATGTGCTTACCCGGGAGCAGCTGGATGCCGTCACCTATACCCCGGAACGGACGGAAGACGACGCAGTGGAGACCTTTTCCTATCTGGGCATTGACGAAAGGGGCCTTTTGGAGCAGACCAGCCTGACTCTGGGCATTCGGGGAAAGGAAAACAAGCCACCCATTGCGGAGGATTCTGCCCTGGAGACCTATAAGAATCTTGCCAATACCGGTATGCTCCGAGCCAAGGATCCGGAAGGGGAGATGCTGACCTTTACCGTCACCCGACAGCCCCGCAGAGGAGAAGTGACCATAGGAGAGAACGGCGCATTCACCTATACGCCGAAAAACAACAAAGTTGGGGTGGATTCCTTCGCCTATACGGCCACAGATCCTCAGGGCAAGGTTTCCCGGGAAGCCACCGTCACCGTGACCATTCTCCGCCCCACAGAACCAACGGCCTATACGGATACCTTTGGCCGCAGCTGTGCCTTCTCGGCGGAGTGGATGCGTTCCACCGGTATTTTCGCCGGGGAAACCCTGGCAGGGAGCCCCTGCTTCTTCCCGGAAAAAAATGTAACCAAGGGCGAGTTTTTGACCATGGTCGTGAAGACTCTGAGCGTTCCTGTGGAGGACACGGTGGATGCGAAGCTGGGGGGCAACATTCCCCAATGGCTGCGGCCCTATGCCACGGCGGCGCTGCGGGCGGGACTGACCGCCGGAACGCCCTGGCAGGGGGACTTCGAAGCATCTGATACGGTGACCGCCCAGGATGCCGCAGCTCTGCTCTGCGCCTGCCTGGACCTGGATGCCGCGCCGGAAGCACATCTGGCGGCGCTGGAAGAATGCGGTCTGTCCCTTCCGGATAGGGAAAATCTGACCCGTGAAGACGCGGCCAATGTGCTTTACCAGCTCAGCGGATTGTTGAAAACGTAAAAACAGGGGCGACGAAAGGTCGCCCCTGTTTTGCAAAACCTGAATGAATAGAGGAATTTAGGCCGCAAGATCGGTGCCCAGAAGGTATTTCTTCGCGGGCGTCTTCGTAAGAATGAAACCAACCAGCAGGATCGCCAGCATGTCCACCAGCATGTAAGCGGCGTTGTACAGTGCGGAATAGATCCAGGGGCTGGTCATGGTCATGTTGAAGAAAGTTTCGGGCATGTACTCGGCCCAGATGGTGGCACCCACCACATAGTGGACCAGGAACCGGGCCACGCAGGCAACGATGGTTGCCAGATAGAACTTGCCCTTGAACAGACCCGCCAGGCCCAGAACGGAGTAGGCAATCACGAAGTCGCCCAGGATGCTCTGCCAGCCGATGGCAATGCCACCCTCAAACATGGTCTGCAGCAGGGAATGGGCAAAGGCCACGATCATACCCGGGCCAAAGCCCCAGCGGACACAGAAAACGATGATGGGCAGCATGGCCAGATCCACGGAGCCGCCCCAGGGCATTTTGTACAGGGGCAGGAAGCTGAGGATCTCTGCCAGAGCGATGAGGATTGCGCCCTCGGTCAGAGCGCGGAGTTTTGCGTGAGAAGTTTGCATGGAATAGACCTCCAAAGAAAAAATATCGCATTGCAGCCTGTCCGGGTGCAATGCGACATAAAAAGGTCATGGTCCGCATCTTTCCCTCCGACGGTATTAACCGTATCAGGTTTAGCGGGTCAGGGCTCTCATCCCTATCTCAGCCGGTTTACCGGCCCCCCGAAGACGGCGCTATGCGATTGACTCTATTATACACAATCTGTTCATTTTGTCAAGCCATATCCAAAGCAAGCTGCTTGCCGCCCAGAATATGGAAGTGCAGATGGGGCACAGTCTGCCCGGCGTCGGCACCGCAGTTGGATACCACCCGGTAGCCGTTTGTCAGGCCCTCTGCCTTGGCAATCTGAGGGATGACCTGGAAAATGTGGGCAACCACGGAGCTGTTGTCGGCATTCACGCCGTCGCAGCCGGAGATATGGGCCTTGGGAATCACCAGAATGTGGGTGGGTGCCTGGGGATTGATATCCCGGAAGGCGAATACGGTTTCGTCCTCATAGACCTTGGTGGAAGGAATTTCACCGGCGATGATCCGGCAGAAGAGACAGTCGTTCATAATAAGTACCTCCAAAATTAAAGTCCAACCATATGTACGCCGACATTGCTGACGGTTGCCATGATGACTGCGGCAATCAGAACACCGGTAAGAACGGCGACCACGGTCTTTTTGAAGCCCAGGTCCAGGAAGCTTGCGCCCAGCGTGCCGGTCCAGGCCCCGGTGCCGGGGAGGGGAATGCCCACAAAGGCGGTCAGGGCAATCACCAGACCGTATTTGCCGAAGCGGCTGGAAGAGAGCTTCTTGCCTGCGGCCTCGCCCTTGTCGTGGAAGAAGTGGCAGATCTTGCCAATATAGGGCTTATCCAGCCCCCATACCAGAAACTTCCGGGCAAAGAGATAGATAATGGGGACAGGGGCCATGTTGCCAATGGCACATACAACGATGGACGGCAGGGTGGGCAGCCCCATGCCGATGGCAATGGGCACGGCGGCCCGCAGTTCGATCAGCGGAACCATGGAAACAAAAAAGACGGCCAGATATTTTAGAATCATTTTTTTCACCAATCACTTTGCTTTTCATAGGAATACTGCCCCATTGTAGCATAGCTTCCCCGGGGATGCAATGGGGAATGGGTTAATTTCTCATTAAAAAATTCCCTGCGGCGAAATGCCGCAGGGAAAAAGTCAGGCCGTTTTTGCTTCCTTGATCACAACGTAGCCATCCACCAGGTTGGCTTTTTCCAGAGTTCCCTCTACAGCGGTCTGGCGCTCCATGAGGTCGGTGAGGATGATGACGCCATCCTTCTGCTCAATGGTCATGACGTTTTTCATAATGACCTCTTCCGGGGCCACGGTATTGCGGTAAACCGTAGAAAGACACATAGAAATTCCTCCTTATTCAGCCAGGCTGCTCAGAACAACGCTCAGGCGCATATTGCCCTTTTCAAAATCGGATACGGCGGCCATGACCTGCTCATAGGCGGTGTGGTTGCCGTTCTCCTCCAGCTTCTTGGCCAGCTCAGCCAGCTCCTTGGCATGGGCGGCGTTGTGGCCTACCATGTACTTCATCAGAGCGGTGAGCTCCTCCATGGGGGTGTGCTCGCAGGGAGTGTTGCAGCTCTCGCAGCCGTGGCCGCAGTCGTGGGTGTGGTCATGGGGATGCGCATGCTCGTGGGTATGGGTAGTGCCGTCGGCATGGGTGTGCTCGTGGGTGTGGGCCTCCTCATGGGAATGGGCGCCGATATGATCGTGATCCAGATGCATAGTTAGGATCCTCCTATCTGTAATTTTTTATCTATTATAGCCGCTTCCCGTGCATATGTCAAAGGTTTCTTTTTTAACTGCGCCGTTTCGGATGAACGGATACTTTTACTTGCGTTATTTGGCAAAAGGCGGTATAATACCTAGCGTAGCGCTACGCAATTTTTCTGCGGCAATCAGGGATTTGAGAGGTGCTGCCTTGACGACGCAATAAAAGAAAAGAGGGACAGCCCAATGTCAGACCTGCATGAGCACGATCACGACCATAGCAACGAGCACGACCATGCACACGAGCATGACCACGATCACGCCTATCTCCACGCTCACGGAATCCCACACAGCCATGGACATGTGCACGAGAATCAGAAAGCCGTCATCAACCGCCTTTCCCGGGCCATTGGCCACCTGGAAAAGGTGAAGCGAATGGTAGAGGAGGGCTACGACTGCTCCGAGGTCCTGGTGCAGCTGGCGGCGGTCCGTTCGGCTCTGGACAATACCGGGAAGGTCATTTTAAAGGACCATATGCGCCACTGCATGGTGGACGCCGTGGCCGCCGGAGACCAGGAGGCCATTGACGACCTCTGCGTGGCCATTGATAAATTTATGAAATAAGACGTTTTTCTGCGAGGACACTGCAATGACCCTGAATGAATTTTTTAAGGAAAATCCCAAAACCGCTCTGGCCTTTTCCGGCGGAGTGGACTCCTCCTACCTGCTCTATGCGGCCCGGCAGGCCGGGGCAGAGGTACATGCCTACTATGTGAAGACGGCCTTCCAACCGGAATTTGAGTATGAGGATGCCATGGGCCTGGCAAAGCAGCTTGGCGCCCAGGTGACGGTGCTGCGGCTGAACGCCCTGTCTGACCCGCAGGTGGCGGCCAACCCTGCCAACCGCTGCTACTACTGCAAGCAGAATATCTTTGGGAATATCTGGCGGGCGGCCCGGGCAGATGGCTTCACCGTTCTGCTGGATGGCACCAATGCCTCTGACCAGGCCGGGGACCGGCCCGGCATGAAGGCGCTGCAGGAGCTTCAGGTCCGCTCCCCGCTGCGGGAGGCAGGGCTGACCAAGGCTATGATCCGGGAGAAGTCCCGGGAGGCCGGACTCTTCACCTGGAATAAGCCTGCCTATGCCTGCCTGGCTACCCGGATCCCCACCGGTGTGACCATTACGGAGGAGAATTTGGCAAGAACCGAGTGGGCAGAGCGCTATCTGATGAATCTGGGCTTCTCGGACCTGCGGGTACGGCTTCTGGGGACCTGCGCCCGGGTGCAGCTGCCGGAGAATCAAATGGACAAATTCATGGAGCAGCGGGAGATGATCCTTGCAGCTTTGAAGACGCGCTACAGCGGTGTGCTGCTGGATTTGGAGGCCCGGAATGGACAGTGAGATCCGGGAACTGCTTCTGGGTGTTCAGCAGGGGACGGTCTCTGTGGACCAGGCACTGCTGCATCTGAAGCAGAAGCCCTTTGAGGACCTGGGCTATGCCAAGGTAGACCTGCACCGCAAGCTCCGCCAGGGTGCGGGAGAGGTAATTTACGGCGCGGGAAAGACCGCAGAGCAGATTGCCGGCATCCTGGCAGGCTTTCGGGACAACGGTCAGGAAAATGTGCTAATCACTCGGATGAATGAAGAGAAAGCGGCCTATGTGCAGCAAAAGCTGCCCATTACCTACTATGCCGACTGCGGCATGGGCGTTCTGGGTGAGAATGCAAAGCCCTGGGGCATGGGGAAGATCGTCATCGCCACCGGCGGCACCAGCGACCAGCATGTAGCCGAGGAAGCGGCCAGAACTGCTGAATTTTTGGGAAACGATGTGGCAAGGCTCTATGATGTGGGGGTCTCCGGCATTCACCGGCTTCTGAGCAACAGTGAGGTCCTTATGGATGCCTCCGTGGTCATTGCCATTGCAGGTATGGAGGGTGCCTTGGCCAGCGTCGTTGGAGGGTTGTGCGACTGCCCAGTGATTGCGGTGCCCACCAGCGTGGGCTATGGCGCAGCCTTTGGTGGCGTTGCGGCGCTGCTGAGTATGCTCAATTCCTGTGCCAGCGGTGTGTCGGTGGTGAACATTGACAATGGCTTTGGGGCCGGGTATCTGGCCTCCATGATGAACCATATGGAGAAGCGCCAATGACGGATGAAATTTACGAACTGAGCTGCAACCTGGACGATATGACCGGAGAGGAGCTGGGCTTTGCCATGGAGGTGCTTCTCTCTGCCGGGGCGCTGGATGTGTATACTCTGCCCATCGGCATGAAGAAAAACCGCCCCGGGGTCATGCTGAACGTGCTGTGCAGGCCGGAAAAGCGGGAAGAGCTGGTTCGGCTGCTGTTTTTGCACACCACCACCATCGGGGTCCGGGAGACCCGGCACGACCGTTATATCCTCCGCCGGGAGGAAGAGACTATGCAGACCCCCTTCGGCCCCGTTCGTGGGAAATCCGTGGAGGGCTATGGGGTCCGGCGTAGCAAGCCGGAATATGAGGACCTTCGCCGGATTGCCTTGGAGCAGGGAATCTCTCTGCGCCAAGCCCGGGAGGCAATACTTAGAAAGGATGAAAAAGCATGATCGAATACCGCTATGATACCCAGCTGCTCATTGATGGGGAAGACCTGGATGAGGATGCCATCAACGATTACTTTGTAGAGAATTTTAAAGGTGACTGCCTGCTGGCCGTAGGCGACGAGGACACCGTCAAGATTCACTACCACACCAATGAGCCCTGGAAGGTGCTGGAATACTGCGCCTCCCTGGGGGAAATTTACGATATCGTTGTAGAGGACATGGACCGTCAGGCCAGAAACCTCCACGGCTGAAATCCAATAAAAAGACCCGGACAAATTTGTACACACCGTCAAGGGTGTGCGCGGATTTGCCCGGTTTTTTACGTCTAGATTTTTTTCAGCAGTTTCCGTTTCCGTTTGTCGCCCAGCAGGGAGTCCACCAGCTGCTCCACCTCTGTTTTTTCACCGTTCAGGATCCGCAGGGCGTCGCTTTTCTGCTCGTCGGTAGCACTGCGGAAGAGCTTTACCAGCTTCTTTTCGGCTGCGGATAATTTCACGGTGCTGCCCTCGCTTTTTGGGGCGGGCGTTGCTTCCCTGTCCCCGCTCAGCAGGGAGGCCTGGGTGACGCCGGTGGCCTTAGCAATGGCTTTCAGCTTTGCCTGGGACAGCTGAAGCTCCCCCCGTTCCGCCTTACTGATTTCGGCGGCGGAGAGCCCAATGGCCTCGCCCAGAGCGGCCTGGGTCAGCTTGGCTCCGGTTCGGGCCTGACGAATGCGTGCGCCTGTGTTCGTTCCCATGGCGGCACCTCAATAGTGCATGATGTGGGGGAGTACCAGTTTGCCCAGCTTGTAGGGCAGCCCCTCCATGGCTTTTTGGGCGTTTTTCAGCTCCTGACGGATGGGCAGATGCTGGGGACAGTGCTGCTCGCATTTGCCGCAGCCGATGCAGTTGGCTGGGCCGGTGTAGTCCTTGCGGACACCTGTGATCATGAAGTATTCCGTCAGAGATTTGAAATAGCCGTCAGAGGTCCGTCGGTTGTAGGCGGCAAAGATGCCTGGGATATCCACGCCTCTTGGGCAGGGCATACAGTACCGGCAGCCTGTGCAGCCCACCTTCATATTCTCGTTGATGGCGGACACCACCCGGACAAGAATGGCCCGGTCAGCCTCGGTGAGCATTCCGGGAAAGCTTTTGTCTGCCGTTTCCAGATTTTCCCGGACCATCTCCAGGGAGTTCATGCCGGAGAGCACACAGGTGACCTCCTTTTGATCCCACAGCCAGTCAAAGGCCCATTGGGCAGGGGTACGCCGGACTTCCGCGTGGTCCATGACCTTCCTCGCGGAGTGGGGCAGGCCGTTCGTCAGCCGCCCGCCTCGCAGAGGCTCCATAATGACAACGGGCAGCCCCTTTTCGGCGGCCTTGTGCAGTCCTGTGACACCTGCCTGGGAATTTTCGTCCAGATAGTTGTACTGAATCTGGCAGAAGTCCCAGTCGTAGACATCCAGAAGGCGGCAGAACATATCGGAGTTTCCGTGGTAGGAAAAGCCCACCTGCCGGATCTGACCGGACTTCTTTTTCTCCTCCAGCCAGGAAAGGATACCCAGGTCGCAGAGCCGCTGCCAGGTCTTGACATCCGTGAGCATATGCATCAGGTAGTAGTCCACGTGGTCCGTGCGCAGTCGGCGCAGCTCCTCCTGAAAATAGGATTCCATGCTGTCCGGCTTCTTGATCAGATAGTGGGGCAGTTCGGTGGCGATGTTTACCTTGTCGCGGATGCGGTTCCGCTCCAGGATCTCGCCCAGGGCGGCCTCGCTGCCGGGGTAGACATAGGCCGTGTCAAAATAGTTGACGCCGCCCCGGTAGGCTTCCAATAGCTCCTGCTCTGCCTTTTTCACATCCACCTTCCCGGCGGTTTGGGTAAAGCGCATACAGCCGTACCCCAGAACGGAGATGGGATTGCCGTAGCGGTCCTTGCGGTATTGCATAAGTGCTGCCTCCTGAAACGGTTTTTTTCATTATACCGTTCTCTTTCAAAAATCGCAATAAAAAACCGGGCCGCGCCCGGTTTTTGTGTGAGATAGATTATTCGTCATGCTTTAACAGACGGGAATATCCCTTCCCGTACTGCACGCACCGGGACACCCGGCTCAGAGTGGCGGAGGAGATGTCCGACTGGGCGATGACCTGATTGTAGGTGTTGCCTTCCAGCAGCAGCTTGGCAGCGAAGAGCCGTTCAGCCATCTTCTCAATTTCCTTGCGTGTGCACAGATCGTCAAAAAGCTCCTGGCACTGCTCCCGGCTTTCCAGGGAGACAATGGCGTCGTACAGCGCGCCGATTTTTTCCTGCATCTCCAAAACGGATATCCTCCTTGTCTGACCTGTAATTATTTTACCATAAATTCTCAAAGAGTCAATCTTTGTAGTAGTCCATTTTTTGTTCCAGCTTTTGGAACAGCAGGGTCAGCAGTCCGGAAAACAGCAGGTAGAATGCGCCGGTGTAGAACATGGGCCAGATAAGACCGTCGCTTTTGATAAAGGCCTGGCCCATCCACATGATCTCGTAAACCGCAATGACCCGGGCCAGAGAGGTGTCTTTGACCAGGGTAATGATCTCATTGCCCATGGAGGGGATGATCCGCTTGATGACCTGCACCAGAAGAATATGGAAAAAGATCTGGCGGCTGTTCAGGCCAAGAGCCTGCCCGGCTTCGATCTGCCCTTTTGGGATGCTTTCAATGCCGCCCCGGTAGATCTCGCTGAAATAGCAGGCATAATTGATGGCGAAGGCCAGAATGACGGCGGTAAAGCGCCCCATGGCCGGGAGTCCGAACAGGAGCCCCGGGCCATAGAAGACGACGATCAATTGCAGCATCAAAGGTGTACCACGGATCACCCAGACAATGCCCTTCATTAGCAGCCGCAGGGGAGAAAAGCCGCTCATGGTGCCAAAGCACACGAGAAGCCCCAGTGGGATGGAAAAGGCCAGGGTCAGCAGGAAGATATTCATGGTCTGGCCGAAGCCCTTCAGCAGGGTCAGGGTGACGGTGGTAAACTGACTCATATTACTTCACCAGGGTCAGGCTGTATTTTTCTGCCAGTGCGTCCAGCGTGCCGTCGGCCATGAGCTCGGCCATGATCTCGTTGACCTTGGCGGTCATGTCGCTGTCCTTCCGGAAGCCGATGCCGTATTCTTCGCTGCTCAGCTCACAGGCAATGGCCAGGTCGGGATAGCCGGTGCCCTCTCCGGTCATGGCGTTTGCCATGGTGATGTCGATTACGCAGGCATTGGCAGTACCGGCGGCCACCTCCATCAGGGCGGAGGACTGGGACTGGACGGCGGTGTAGTCCGTGATATCCATGGCCTTCAGTTCCGCTTCACCGGCGGAACCGGCTTCAACGGCAAAGGTGAGGGTCCGCAGCAGTTCAATGGCACCGTAATCGGGGGCGGACAGCTTGTTCATGACGACCACCTGGGCGTTCTTGACATAGGGATTGGAAACGGAAGCATTGAGCTTGACCTCGTCCGTAATGGTCATGCCGTTCCAGATGCAGTCAATGGCCTTGGACTCCAGCTCAAAGAACTTGTTGTCCCAGTCGATTTCCACAAATTGAGCTTCCACACCCAGCTTCTCGGCGACGGCCCGGGCAAATTCGGCATCAAAGCCGGTCCAGCTGCCGTTTTCATCCTGATAGTCCATGGGTTCGTAATCCGTAATGCCCACGACCAGAGTGCCTTTCTTCTGAATGTAACTCAGGTCGGAATCGTCGGCTTTCTTTCCACAGGCGCAGCACAGGAGCATCATGCTGATGGCAAGTGCGGCAGCAATCAGTTTTTTCATAGGGATCCTTCCTTTCTCTTCTAGAGAGTATTTTTCCTTGATGGCTGCATTATACTTCATCTCGCTAAAGCTGTAAAGCGTTAATTTCAAAAAATGTGAGAATCGGGGAAAAGCACAAATGCAAGAAAAAGAAAACTGCTATTTTACTGCAAAATGCCCAGCGGGTTTGATCGGCAGAGAGAAGAAAAGGGCGATAAAGCTCGGGAAAGTTGATTTTTTCCGGGTTTGCGGGTATACTGAAAATAAAAGCAAATCCGAATGGGATGAGGAATGCCCCAATTCTATTATAAAACAGAAGGAGTGACTTCCATGAAACGATTATTCGCGCTGCTGCTGCCATTGTGCCTGCTTCTGGCGGGGTGTTCCCGGAATACGCAAACCCTACAAGAAGAGGTGGATCGGCTGAAGCGGGAGAATACGGCCTTGCTTGAAACCATTGACCGTCTGCAGGAGCAGCTGTCAGCATTGCAAAGTACGTCTCTGGAGAGCTGGAGTCTGGAGGCAAGAGGCGCAGATGCTGCATCGCCGGTCCAGATCCTTTTCACAGCCCGGCCCTGCGCCCGGCCGGATGGCCAGACGGCCCAGCTGCTGGTGACGCTGGACGGGAAGGAGATCACCCGGGCAGACTGCCTGTGGGACGGAGAAAACTACACAGCTGCCGCCTCTTTGCTGCCGGAAAACGGCTACGGCTATTATTGCCTGCTTGCAGATGGGGAGAGAGAGCCGGAACGGATCCTCCTGAGTACGCCGGACAGCCCGGCGGTGCCCAAGCTGACCTATCTCGCCGGAAGCCTGGAAGCCTATGCCAACGCCTTGACCCAGCGCGTCACCGTTCAGGACGGTGTGATCGGTGCAGACGTAGCTGTGGCGGTGCAGACCCCGCTGATCTCTCCGGATGGAAAACCCGTGTCCCTGGTGTTGGCAAAGCTCAGCTGGCAGCAGGAGGACAGGGTCCTCTCCGAAGAGATCCTGAATCTTCAGGAAGGGGAGACGGAGGGAAGCCTGACGGGCCTATTCTCGCTCCGCCTGGAAGCACCGACCATGGAGGACGGAACGGCCATCGACCTGGTGCTTACCGCGGAGCTGTCCGACGGTCGGGTCCTGACCGCCGTTGCAGGCTCCTGGACGGCCCTGGATGGGCAGCTGGACTCCTCCGTAGGATAACGGTCAGCCATTTCCGGAAGGATCGCTTTCGGCAGTCTTCTGTGAGGACAAAACACCTATGCGGCCCAAAATTTTGGGCCGCATTTTCTGCGCATTTCTCGCCTTACGACTAAAATTAACAATTTTTGACCATAAAATAAAAAACAGAAAGTGCAAATTTCACAAGAAAAGGAGCCATCGGCAATTCTTTCTGGTGGAAGCTAAAAAAATTATTGTATTTTTGATTTTTTTCATTGATTTTATGCCGGATTTGTCTTACAATAGGGGTCGTATGGATTGGGTCGTGCCCATTCGCAGAAAAAACTCCGAGGTGAACGGCAATGCTGAACGTTGTACTTGTGGAGCCGGAAATCCCACAGAACTGCGGCAACATTGCCAGGACCTGTGCCGCGACCGGCTGCCGCCTCCATCTGATCCGCCCCCTGGGCTTTGACATCTCCGAAAAGGCTGTCAAGCGGGCCGGGCTGGACTACTGGAATCTGGTAGAGGTCATCGACTACGAAAATCTGGAGGATTTTTTCGCCAGAAACGAAGTCACGGAAATGTGGTGCCTGTCCACAAAGGCACCCCGGAGCTATACCGAGGCGCAGTATCATGACGGGGCCTATCTTTTTTTCGGAAAAGAGACCAAGGGACTGCCGGAGGCATTCCTGGAGGCGCACCGCCAGAGCTGTGTCCGCATCCCCATGCGCCCGGAGGCCAGAAGTCTGAATCTGAGCAATGCGGTGGCGATTACGGTATTCGAGGCGCTGCGGCAGCTGTCCTTTCCACACCTGAAAGATTTTGGCAAAATGCGGGGAGAAAACCCCGGTAATTTGGAGGAATCAACATGAACTACAATAAGAAATCCATCGAGGATATCAACGTATCCGGCAAGCGGGTCCTGTGCCGCTGCGACTTCAATGTTCCCACCAAGAATGGCAAGATCACCTCTGACAAGCGTATCGTGGCTGCAATGCCCACCATCAAGTATCTGGTCGACCACAATGCAAAGGTCATCCTCTGCTCCCACATGGGCAAGCCCAAGGGCGAAGTAAAGCCCGAGCTGAGCCTGCAGGTGGTTGCTGACCGCATCTCCGAGCTGCTGGGAAAGCCCGTCGTCATGGCAAAGGACGTTGTCGGTGAGGATGCCAAGACCAAGGCCGCCGCTCTGAAGGACGGCGACGTGATGCTGCTGGAGAACACCCGCTTTGAGAAGGGCGAGACCAAGAACGACCCCGAGCTGAGCAAGGCTCTGGCTTCTATGGCAGACCTGTTCGTGAACGATGCCTTCGGCACCGCTCACCGTGCCCATTCCTCCACCGCCGGCGTGGCTGACTATCTGCCCGCTGTCTGCGGCTATCTGGTTCAGAAGGAAGTTTCCATCATGGGCAAGGCTCTGGCCGACCCTGAGCGTCCCTTCGTTGCCATCCTGGGCGGCGCAAAGGTTTCCGACAAGCTGAACGTTATCAACAATCTGCTGGAGAAGGTCGACACCCTGATCATCGGCGGCGGCATGGCCTTCACCTTCCTGGCTGCCAAGGGCTACGATATCGGCTCTTCTCTGGTGGATAGCGAGAAGATCGACTACTGCAAGGAAATGATGGCTAAGGCTGAGAGCAAGGGCGTCAAGCTGCTGCTGCCTGTGGATGCCGTTGTTGCCGATTCCTTCCCCAATCCCATCGACGCAGAGATTGCCGTGGAGACCGTGGCTGCCGATGCCATCCCCGCTGACAAGATGGGCCTGGATATCGGTGAGAAGAGCCAGGCTCTGTTTGCTGACGCTGTGAAGAGCGCCAAGACCGTTGTCTGGAACGGCCCCATGGGCGTGTTTGAGAACCCCACTCTGGCCAAGGGCACCATTGCTGTGGCACAGGCTTTGGCCGATTCCTCCGCTGTGACCATCGTTGGCGGCGGCGACAGCGCTGCTGCCTGCGAGCAGCTGGGCTTTGCCGACAAGATCACCCACATCTCCACCGGCGGCGGCGCTTCCCTGGAGTTCCTGGAAGGCCTGGAGCTGCCCGGCATCGCCTGCCTGCAGGATAAGTAATTTTAAGGCGGGAACTTCAAGCAAATTGTCTGCGGCTGTGGGCGGATCTTTCGCCGCCATGCTGCGGATTTGAAAGCGGACGTACACAAAGTACGCCGACCCTTCCAAATCCTTGCCTGACGGCGAAACCTCTTGCCCATAGCTCTTGCCAATTTCCTTGAAGCTCCCTAAAAATAAGCAAAAAAGCTTTTTAAATTCGTCAATTGCATTCTTTTCAGAGTGTAGACATATGCAAGAAGAAACAAGGAGTAATCAACAATGAACAGAAAATATCGCAAGACCGTCATCGCCGGTAACTGGAAGATGAACAAGACCCCCTCTGAGACCAAGGAGTTCATGACCCAGCTGAAGGCGATTATGCCCAAGGGCCGCTGGTGCGACGTGGCTCTGTGTGTGCCCGCTGTGGATATTCCCGCTGCCGTTCGTGCCGTCCGTGAGACCCGCATCGGCATCGGTGCTGAGAACTGCAACGCCAATGCTTCCGGCGCTTACACCGGCGAGATCGCTACCAATATGCTGGTGGATGCCGGCTGCAAGTACGTCATCATCGGCCACTCCGAGCGCCGCGCCATGGGCGAGACCGATGCCGACGTCAATGCCAAGGTCCTGGCTGCTCTGGATGCGGGCCTGACCCCCATCATGTGCTGCGGCGAGACTCTGGAGCAGAGAGAGTCCGGCATTACCACCGAGTGGATCACCATGCAGATCAAGCTGGGTCTGGCAGGCGTTCCCGAGGACAAGATCCGCAAGGTTATCATTGCCTACGAGCCCATCTGGGCCATCGGCACCGGCCGTACCGCCAGCCCCGAGCAGGCTGAGGAAGTCTGCGAGAGCATCCGCGCTGCGGTTCGCAAGCTGTACTCCTCTAAGAATGCACGGGCTATCTCCATCCTGTACGGCGGCTCCATGAACGACAAGAACGCCTTCGAGCTGCTGGCCCAGCCCGACATCGACGGCGGCCTGATCGGCGGCGCTTCCCTGGTTCCCGAGAAGTTCGTCAAGATCATCGAGGCAGCCAACCAGCCCAACGAATAATTCTGAACCAAAAGGGGAGAAAACGCCGCGGGGTGTTTTCTCCCCTTTTATCGTTTCGAGGTAAGAGTGATGAAAACCTTATTTTTATCTGCGGATGCCCAGGAAACGCCGGAAATTGCCGCCGCCATTATTCGAAACGGCGGTCTGGTGGCAATCCCCACGGAGACGGTCTATGGCCTGGGTGCCAACGGACTGGACGAAAACGCCGTTTTGAAAATCTTTGAGGCCAAGGGCCGCCCCCAGGACAATCCCTTGATCCTCCACGTGGCCGAGCCAAAGGAAATGGAGCGGTTCTGCCACGATATTCCCGAAAGCGCCTATCGTTTGGCCGAGAAATTTTGGCCCGGCCCGCTGACCATGGTGCTGCCCGTGAAGGATGTTGTGCCCAAGCGTACCACCGCCGGGCTGAATACCGTTGCCGTCCGCTGCCCGGACAGTGACGTCACCCGGAAGATCATTGCCCTGGCGGGGGTGCCCATTGCGGCTCCCTCTGCCAATATCTCCGGCAAGCCCTCTACCACCACGGCGGAGCACGTGCGCCACGACCACGACGGCAAAATCGATGCCATTGTGGACGGAGGTCCCTGCCGTGTGGGGGTGGAGTCCACCATTGTGGACCTGACCGAGGACCGGCCCCGGCTGCTGCGCCCCGGCGGAATCACTCCGGAGCAGTTGATCGAGGTGCTGGGGGACCTGGTCATCGACAAGGCGGTCACGGCTCAGATCGACAAGGACGCCGTGGTGAAAGCCCCCGGTATGAAGTACCGCCATTATGCCCCGGCAGAGCCTGTGGTCATCGTCTCCGGCAGCCGGGAAAAGGCGGCGACATATATCCATGCCCATTTTACCCCCGGAGACCGGGTGCTGTGTTTTGAGGAGGAGTTGCCGCTGTATCAGGATTGCGCGCCCTTGGCCTACGGCAGGGAAGCAGACGTAAACACCCTGAGTGCAGGACTCTTTTCCGCTCTGCGAATTCTGGACGACCCTGGCATTCATCAGGTTTATGCCCGGTGCCCCGTGGGGGGAGGCGTGGCCTATGCGGTGCAGAACCGGCTGAAAAAGGCCGCCGCCTTCCACATTGTAGACGCGGAGGCAGAGGCATGATCCTGGGCATTACCGGGGGCACCGGCTGCGGAAAGACTACATTGCTTCGCTGCATTGCGGACTGCGGCGGGGTGATAATGGACTGCGATGCCATCTACCATGATCTTCTCAAGACGGATGCCGCCATGCTTGCGGCCATAGAGACCCGATTTCCGGGCACGGTGGAGGAGGGCGGACGGAATCTGAAAAAGCTGGGAGCGCTGGTCTACAAGGACCCCAAGGCGTTGGAGGACCTGAACCGGATCACCCACGCCTGCGTCCGCCGGGAAGTGGAGAAGACCCTTTCCCAGAAGCCAAAGCTGGCGGCCATCGATGCCATTGCCCTGTTTGAAAGCGGGCTGGATTCCCTTTGCGATGTGACGGTGGCGGTGACGGCCCCGGAGGAAGACCGGGTCCGCCGCCTGATGGCCCGGGACGCTATTTCGGAAGACTATGCCCGCAGCCGCATTGCCGCCCAGCATCCGGAAAGCTGGTTCCGGGAGAGATGCACCCATACTCTGGAAAACAGCGGCACGGAAGCCCAATTCCGGGAGAAGTGCCTTGCTTTTTTACGGAATCTATGTATAATATAGGAAGACTGTTGTTGCTGAGTGAAGTACAAGAACAGATATCCTGAATTTGGAGGAATGAACAATGAACGCTGATGAACTCCGCGAGGCGCTGCTGAGCAGCCCTAAGAATGGCTTTGCTGGTCTGAGCCAGGAAGAGCGGGCCGAAATGGAGGCCTACTGCAAGCGCTATGCCGCTTTTATGAACGCCTGCAAGACTGAGCGGGAGGCCACCGCCTGGGCCACTGCCGAGGCTGAGAAGCACGGCTTCAAGCCTGCCGTGCCCGGTATGGAAGTCAAGCCCGGGGATAAGATCTACCTGAACAACCGGGGCAAGAGCTTTATGATCGCCGTTGTGGGCACCGAGTCTCTGGCCGAGGGCGCAAACATCTGCGCTGCCCATGTGGATTCTCCCCGCATGGACCTGAAGCCCCAGCCCCTGTATGAGGACAGCGAGATCGCCTATTTCAAGACCCATTACTATGGCGGCATCAAGAAGTACCAGTGGACCTGCGTGCCTCTGGCCATTCACGGTGTGGTCTGCAAGAAGGACGGCAGCGAGGTTACCGTCACCATCGGTGAGGACGAGAACGATCCCATCCTGGTGGTCTCCGACCTGCTGATCCACCTGTCCGCCGACCAGATGAAGAAGACTCTGGCCGAAGGCATTGCCGGTGAGCAGCTGAATGTGATCCTGGGCACCGAGCCTCTGGAGGGCGAGGGCAGCGACCTGGTGAAGCTGAACATCATGCGTCTGCTGAACGAGAAGTACGGCTTTGTGGAGGATGATTTCCGCACTGCCGAGCTGACGGTTGTCCCCGCCGGAAAGTGCCGGGAGGTTGGCCTGGACCGGAGCCTGCTGGGCGCCTACGGTCATGACGACCGGGTCTGCGCCTATGCAGAGCTGGAGCCCATGCTGATGCTGCCCACCCCCAAGCACACCGCCGTCTGCATCCTGGCAGACAAGGAGGAGATCGGCTCCGTGGGCATCAGCGGTATGCAGAGCCGCGCCTTTGAGTACTTCATGGAGATCCTGTGTGATGGCCAGGGGGTCAAGCTGAGCCACTGCTTTGCCAAGTCCTTCTGCCTGTCCGCCGACGTTTCCAATGCCTTCGACCCCAATTTTGCCGAGACCTGCGACCGCCGGAACAACAGCATGCTGAATTACGGCGTTTCCATCTGCAAGTACACCGGTTCCCGCGGCAAGGGCGGCGCTTCCGATGCCTCTGCCGAGGCCATGCAGCATGTCCGGTCCACCCTGGACGCTGCCGGTGTGAAGTGGCAGATCGCTACCCTGGGTAAGGTCGATCAGGGCGGCGGCGGCACCGTGGCTGCCTACATGGCAAACCGGAACATCGTCACCGTGGATGCGGGCGTTCCCGTGCTGTGTATGCATGCTCCTCTGGAGATCGTCAGCAAGCTGGACTGCTATGAGACCATGAAGGCCTGCAAGGCAATCTATCTGGCATAAAAACGTCTGTCCGGGCGAGAGAATTATATTGGGGTTTCGCCGGGGGGCTGAGCGGCTCCCGGTGAAACCCTGTTTTTCGGAATTCCTATATCACCCGAAACGATCGGTCTATTGGAGGATTGTATGGAGAAAAAGGACACAGAGAGCTCACTCTGTAAAAAATACTATGACCGCCTTTTGACGGCCTGGCCCCATTTCCCAACGGTAGTTTGCGCAACGCTTGTGTTTGGCGTGCTGGCCCACGGATCTGCGCTCTTTAACAAATATTCCATGGTGGATGACCCCCAGTACCTGTTTGGCATGGGCTACACCTTTCGGTCAGGGCGTTGGTTCCTGGGAATACTGGGCAGTCTTGTGCGTTGGTTCACGGGAAGCCCAAATTTCAGCCTGCCGCTTTACAGTGGCATCCAATGTCTGGCTGTGCTGGCGCTGTGCGCCTGTGTGCTGATCCCGCTGCTGGGGTTCACGAAAAAATGGGAATGGGTCCTGACGGCTGGCCTGATGACGGTTTTCCCGGCGGTCACAGGCTATTTTGGCTTCCTGTTTACTGCGCCCTATTACCTGGTCGGCCTGCTGCTGTGCCTGCTGGGCTGCAGCGTACTGTGCCGTTATCGCAAATGGTGGGCTTATGTTCTGGGCGTTGTTCTTTTGGCGCTCAGCACAGGAACCTATCAGGCATTTATTCCAACGGCTCTGTGCGTTATGCTGCTGCATTTCCTGCGGAAGCTGACGCTGGCGGAGAATTGGGGCTGGAAGGACCTGGTAAAGGATATTTTGTGGTATGTTTCAGCGTGCCTCGCGTTTCTGGCCCTGTACAGCCTGATGAGCAAGCTGTGCCTGGCTGTGACCCACGAGACAATGACGAGCTACAAGGGCCTCGACGATCCTTTTGCCGGCGGGATCGGGATGTTTGTCCAAAGGATCAAATTGGCGTATTACCTGTTTCTCATCCCCAGAGGCTCTACCCGGTCTGCCTATATGTTCCCGTACCGGCTCCATACGCTGTATTATATTTTTTTGGTGGTGCTGTGTGTTGCTGCGCTGCTGTATTTGGAACAGCTGTGGAAGAGGAGCAGGGTACGGGCCTTGTCTGGGCTGCTCGCCCTGGGCGTGCTCCCCATGGCGCTGAATTTTGCCCATGTTATGGTGGATGCGGAGATCGTCCATTCTTTGATGGGCTACAGTCTGGTATTTTTCTGGCTGCTGCCCTATTGCCTGCTCCGCTGGGTCCGGCCCGTGGAAAACCGCGCCGTGCTGAAGCGCACGCTGAGCCGTGTGCTCTGCGTGCTCCTGGCTGTGGTGTGTCTGCTGTACGTGCGCCTGGATAATACGGCGTATCTGAAGGCGGAAATCTACCAGACCAGAACCATCCAGTATTTTACAACGCTGACGGCGCAGATCAAGAGCCTGGATGGCTACAGTGGGGAAATGAAGGTCACCTTTGTCAACAAGGACTTTAACCGGGATCCGACCTTCCAGGAGATCCAGGAGTTTACGGATTTCCTGATCGAACCCTTCGCCAGCTGGAAGTCTGAGCTGACAGCCCATTCCTTCCGGGAGTTTTTGAATATGTGGTGCGGCTTCAATCCGGAAATCGTAGATGAAGAGGCCTATGCCGATCTGCCGGAGGTGCAGGCAATGCCGCACTATCCGGAAGCGGGATCGATCCGGATCATCGGAGATACGGTCGTGGTCAAGTTCTGAAAATGCAGGCAGCGCCGCTGCCCAAATGGATCTCCGCAGGGTGGGGCATCACCCTGCGGAAAAATGCTTGACAAATGCCTGGCAATGCTGTAGAATATTCCTACAATTTTATAGGACAGTTCGTAACCATCCTGTCGGTAAACAAAACTAGGATCAAAAATGGACGTATTTGCGTGCATTTTTTCTTTGGATGGGCGCATTTTGCGTCCATTTTGTTTTTTGCGTGGGTGGAATTGTCCACCCATTTTTTATTGCCAAAGGAGAAATTACCCATGAACAAAACCCGCTATCTGACCCAGGCGGCCATCATTGCCGCGCTGTATGCCGTGCTGACCCATATGCAGAACCTGCTGCTGCCCGGAACGACCACCTGGGCCATCCAGATGCGCATTTCCGAGGCCATGAACGTTCTGGCCTTCTTCACCCCCGCAGCCATCCCCGGCCTGAGCCTTGGCTGCCTGGTGTTCAACCTGACCTATGCGGGCACGCTGCCTCTGGACTTCCTGGTGGGCACCCTGGCAACCTTTTTGGCGGCTCTGGCTATGTGGAAGACCCGGAATGTGAAAATCGGGAAGCTGCCCCTGCTGGGACTGGTGATGCCCGCCGTTACCAATGCCTTCCTGGTGGGCTGGGAGCTGACGGTCTATATTGGCGGCGGCTTCGGCATCAATGCTCTGTATGTGGCCCTGGGTGAGCTGGCTGTGGTGCTGGTGCTGGGCACGGCGCTGTACTTTGCCATTACTGCCAGGAGCCTGGACAAGAGCGTCCTGGCCCTGAGCTGAGGCAGTGCTGCGCACATATTTCTCATAAAACGGTAAAAAAATATCGACTTGGCAAGATTCACATGGTTTTTCCTCATTTTTTGGAAATTCTGTGGTATCTGCTTTCTTGACGGATTCGGTCAAATCGTGGTATAATCAACCTATCCAATAAGAACCCTTATGACTGACGGATAAAGTGGAGCACCACGTGGAGTAAGGGAAGAATTTTTGCCGACCGTCTGGGCTTGCTTGCGTTCCTATATCAGGAGGGTGAGTGGGCCCTTTTCGCTTTTTAAGGAGGTAAAACAATGAAAAAAGTTGGAATTATCATGGGAAGTGACAGCGATTTGCCGATTTTGCGCAAGTCCATGGATACCTTGAAGGAGCTGGACATTCCCTTTGAATGCCATATCTTCTCGGCCCACCGTACCCCGGCAGAGGCAAGGGACTTTGCTCTGAATGCCCGGGCCAATGGGTTTGGCGCGCTGATCGCCGCTGCCGGTATGGCGGCCCATCTGGCCGGGGCCATTGCCGCCAATACCACCCTGCCCGTTATCGGCATCCCCTGTAAGGGGCCGGTTCTGGACGGCATGGATGCCCTGCTTGCCACGGTGCAGATGCCCACGGGCATTCCCGTTGCCACGGTTGCCATCAACGGCGGCGCCAATGCAGCCCTGCTGGCTGCCCAGATTTTGGCGGTTTCCGATGAGAACCTTGCCCGGAAGCTGGACGAAAAGCGGGCAAAGGACGCAAAGAAGGTCCTTGAAAAAGATGCAGCTCTGCAGCAAGAGCTGAACGTATAAAAGGAGGAATACCATGGGCGGTTTCTTTGGCGCGGTCTCCAAGCGGGACTGCATTCTGGACGTATTCTTCGGCACGGACTACCATTCCCACCTGGGTACCCGCCGGGGCGGCATGGCAGCCTACGATTCCCAGCTGGGTCTCCAGCGGGAAATTCACAATATTGAAAATTCTCCCTTCCGTACCAAATTCGACGGCATTCTGAACGAGATGAAGGGCACCAGCGCCATCGGCTGCATTTCCGATACGGATCCCCAGCCTCTGCTGATCCGGTCCAACCTGGGCACCTACGCCATCTGCACCATCGGCATCATCAACAACGCGGAGGCCCTGCTGCAGCAGTACCTGTCCTTCAGCGGCGGCCATTTCGATGCCATGAGCGGAGGAAAGGTCAACTCCAATGAGCTGATCTCCGCGCTGATCGATCAGAAGAGCTCCTTTGCGGAAGGGATTCGTTTTGCCCAGGACCTGATCGAGGGGACGGCCTCCATTTTGATTTTAAAAGACGACGGCCATTTGATCGCCGCACGGGACAAGCTGGGCCGCCTGCCCATCATCCTGGAAAAGAACGAGGATGGCTTCTGCGTTACCTTCGAGGACTACGCCGGTGAAAAGTTGGGCTATACCTATTGCCGGGAGCTGGGCCCCGGCGAGGCGGTGGAGCTGACGCCGGAGGGGGAGACCGTGCTGCTGGCACCCCGGAAGAAGAAAAAGATCTGCGCCTTCCTCTGGTCCTACTATGGCTATCCCACCTCCTGCTATGAGGGCAAGAATGTGGAGATCATGCGCTACCGCAACGGCCGGATCATGGCTAAGGCCGACAAGGAAAACGGCATTGCCCAGGATATTGACTATGTGGGCGGCGTGCCGGATTCCGGAACCCCCCACGCCATTGGCTATGCCAACGAAAGCGGCGTGCCCTTTGCCCGGCCCTTTATCAAATACACTCCCACCTGGCCCAGAAGCTTCATGCCCTCTAATCAGAGTGAGCGGAATATGGTTGCCAAAATGAAACAGATTCCCGTGGACGAGCTGATCAGGGACAAGAAGCTGCTGTTTGTGGACGACTCCATCGTCCGGGGCACCCAGCTGCGGGAGACGGTGGATTTCCTCTATGAGCACGGAGCCAAGGATGTACACATCCGCTCCGCCTGCCCGCCCATCCTTTACGCCTGCAAGTACCTGAATTTCTCCCGGTCCAATTCCGAAAACGAACTCATTGCCCGGGCTACCATCCTGGAGCTGGAGGGCGAAGAGGGGTTCAACCATCTGGATGAATACATGGACGGAACCACCGAGCGGGGCAAGAAGCTGCGCCAGACCATCTGCGACAAGCTGCATTTCTCCACCCTGGAGTATCAGACATTGGAGGGCATTCTGGAGGCCATCGACCTGCCGGAATGCGATGTGTGCACCTACTGCTGGAACGGCAAAGAATAAAATATAAAGGAGAATACCCATGGATCACAAGAATTCTCAGTCTGCCAGCTACGCCGCTGCCGGCGTAGACATTACTGCCGGCTACAAGGCCGTGGAGCTCATGAAAAAGCACGTGGCACGGACCCGCAACGAGGGGTGCCTCGACGATGTGGGCGGCTTTGGTGGCTGCTTCGGTCTGCCGGTTGCCGGTATGGAGGAGCCTGTGCTGGTTTCCGGTACCGACGGCGTGGGCACCAAGCTGCGCATTGCCCAGCTGCTTGACAAGCACGATACCATCGGTATCGACTGCGTGGCCATGTGCGTCAACGATGTGATCTGCTGTGGCGCAAGGCCTCTGTTCTTCCTGGACTATATCGCCTGCGGCAAGAATGTGCCGGAGCGAATTGCGGAGATCGTGGGCGGCGTGGCCGAGGGCTGCGTCCAGTCCGGCTCTGCCCTGATTGGCGGCGAGACCGCCGAACATCCCGGCATGATGCCCGTGGACGACTACGATCTGGCGGGTTTCAGCGTGGGCATTGTGGATAAGAAGAAAATCATCGACAATACCCGGATGCGCGCCGGGGATGTGGTCATTGCCCTGGCCTCCACCGGCGTCCATTCCAACGGCTTCAGCCTGGTCCGGAAGGTCTTCGATGTGGAGCACAATGACAGCCTGAGAGAGCCCTGCGAGGCACTGGGCGGCGCTTCCATTCTGGAAACCCTGCTGACCCCTACCAAAATCTATGTTAAGAGCATTCTGGCTCTGCTGGAAAAGGTGGATGTCAAGGGCATCAGCCATATCACCGGCGGCGGCTTCTATGAGAACATCCCCCGCAGCATCCCCGATGGCCTGTGCGCCAAGATCAAGAAGAGCGATGTGCGGGTGCTGCCCATCTTTAAGCTCATTGCCGAAACCGGAAATATCCCCGAGCGGGACATGTTCAATACCTTCAATATGGGCGTTGGCATGAGCGTGGTGGTTCCTGCCGAGCAGGTGGATACCGCCCTGGAGATCCTGACGGCTCACGGCGAGACTGCCTATGTCGTCGGCCGGATTGTGGAGAACGAGGAAAAGGTGATTCTGGAGTGAAAACCAAGATTGCGGTCCTGGTCTCCGGCGGCGGAACCAATTTGCAGGCTTTGCTGGATGCTCAGAAGTCCGGTGTGCTGTGCAGCGGCGAAATCGCCCTGGTGGTGTCCAACAATGCGGGGGCCTTTGCCCTGGAGCGGGCGAAAAACGCCGGGATCCCTACGGCTGTGCTGCTCAAAAAAGAGCTGGGAGGCCAGGCGGGCTTTGAGAAAGCCCTGGGGGAGACGCTGAAAGAACACGGCATTCAGGTGATCATTCTGGCGGGCTTCATGAGCATTCTCTCCGGGGATTTTACGAAGCAGTATCCCAGACGCATTCTGAATGTGCATCCGTCTCTGATTCCTGCCTTCTGCGGCGCGGGCTTCTATGGACTGCGGGTTCATGAAGCGGCGCTTCACTATGGCGTCAAGGTCACAGGCGCTACGGTGCATTTTGTCAACGAGATCCCGGACGGGGGAGAGATCATCGCCCAAAAGAGCGTGGATATCCTGCCCGGGGATACCCCTGAGCGCCTGCAGCGGCGGGTCATGGAGCAGGCGGAGTGGATCCTGCTGCCGAGAGCTGCCGAGCAGGTATGCGCCCAAATCCAGAATTCGGAGGAGTAAAGGATGAACGTTTACGAAATCGGTTCCATGGAGGAGAAGCTTTCCTCCAATACTTACCCCGGCCGGGGCATTGTCCTGGGGCTTACCCCGGACGGAAAGCAGGCTGTGGCCGCCTATTTCATTATGGGCCGCAGCGTCAACAGCCGCAACCGCATTTTTGCCCTGGAGCCTGACGGCATTCGCACGGAGGCCTATGACCCCAGCAAAATGGAGGACCCCAGCCTGATTATTTATCACCCCGTTCGTCAGCTGGGCCGGGCACTGATTGTCACCAACGGCGACCAGACCGATACCATCCGGGAATTCCTGGAAAAGGGGAAGACCATGGAAGAGGCCCTGCGTACCCGGAAATTTGAGCACGACGGTCCCAATTGGACCCCCCGTATCTCCGGCCTGCTGAGCCCGGACGGCAGCTACAAAATGTCCATTCTGAAAGCCTCTGATCCGGAAGGAACCGGCTGCAACCGCTATACCTACGATTATGATCCCATTCCCGGTCTGGGCCATTTCCTGCATACCTATGTCTGCAACGGAAACCCTGTGATCCCAACTTTCCAGGGGGAGCCCGAGCGGGTGGCCATCCCTCAGGATATGGAGTCCTTTGTGGAAATGCTGTGGAATAACCTGAACGAGGACAACAAGATCTCCTTGTTTGTCCGCTATACGGACCTTGCCACCGGTGAATTCCGGCAGAAGGTCATCAACCGCTACGAATAAGGAGGCTGACCATGAAAGAATTCGAACTGAAATACGGCTGCAACCCCAACCAGAAGCCCGCCTCTATCTATATGGCCGACGGCTCTGATCTGCCCATTACGGTGCTCAACGGCCGCCCCGGCTACATCAACTTCCTGGATGCCCTGAATTCCTATCAGCTGGTCAAGGAACTGAAGGAAGCAACGGGCCTGTGCGCCGTGACCTCCTTCAAGCATGTGTCCCCCACCTCTGCCGCAGTGGGCAAGGTGCTGCCGGAGAATCTGAAAAAGGCCTGCTTTGTAGACGACGTGGATGGGCTGGACGAAAGCCCTCTGGCCTGCGCCTATGCCCGGGCCCGGGGTACGGACCGGATGTGCTCCTTCGGTGACTGGGTGGCCCTTTCCGATGTATGCGATGCCCTGACTGCCAAGCTCATCGCCCGGGAGGTTTCCGATGGCGTCATCGCCCCCGGCTACAGCGAGGAGGCTCTGGCGATCCTCAAGACCAAGCGCAAGGGCAATTACAACATTGTCGCCATTGATGAAGCCTACGTTCCCGCGCCTCAGGAGACCAAGATGGTCTATGGCGTCACCTTCCGGCAGGGCCGGAATAATTTCAAGATCGATGCATCTCTGCTGACGAATCTGGTCACCGAAAACAAAGAGCTCCCCGAGAGTGCCAAAATCGACCTGATCGTGGCCCTGATCACTCTGAAATACACCCAGTCCAATTCCGTGTGCTTTGCCTATGACGGCCAGGCCATCGGCGTGGGCGCCGGGCAGCAGTCCCGGATCCACTGTACCCGTCTGGCAGGCTCCAAGGCGGACACCTGGTTCCTGCGGCAGCATCCCAAGACCCTGGCGCTCCCCTTCCGGGAAGACCTGGGCCGCCCCAACCGGGACAATGTCATTGACGGCTATATCAACGGCAACGAAGAGGACGTGTGCGCCGAGGGTATCTGGCAGAACTACTTCACGGAGCGCCCCGAGCCCCTTACCGCTGAGGAGAAGCGGGCATTTCTGGGAGCCATCCGGGGCGTGTCCCTGGGCTCCGACGCCTTCTTCCCCTTTGCGGACAACATCAAGCGGGCCTATGCCTCCGGCGTCAGCTATATCGCCCAGCCCGGCGGCTCCATCCGGGACGATCTGGTCATTGAAGAGTGCAACAAAGATGGCATTGTCATGGCCTTCACCGGCATGCGGCTGTTCCATCACTAATCCCCCATGTCATTGCGAGGCAGTGCGCACACTGTCGTGACAATCCGCCGGAAAAAGGGCGGCTTATCCATTATGTGCGCTGATTTACAGCAATGGAAAGGTTGATGTAATATGAAAATCCTTGTAGTCGGCGGCGGCGGTCGTGAGCACGCCATCATCAAGAAGCTGAAAGAGAACAAATCCGTGGAGACCGTTTACGCCCTCCCCGGCAATGGCGGCATTGCCAAGGATGCGGTGTGTGTGCCCATCGGGGCAACGGATATTGCCAAAATTGTAGATTTTGCGGTGGAAAACAAAATTGACTATGCCGTTGTGGCCCCGGACGATCCCCTGGTGCTGGGCGCTGTGGATGCACTGGAGGAAAAGGGCATTCCCTGCTTCGGCCCCCGGGCCAATGCAGCCATCATCGAGGGCAGCAAGGTGTTTTCCAAGAACCTCATGAAGAAGTACGGCATCCCCACGGCGGAATACGAAGTGTTCAACGATATGGCTTCTGCCCTCCAATATCTGGAAACCGCCCCCATCCCCACGGTCATCAAGGCCGACGGTCTGGCCCTGGGCAAGGGCGTGATCATTGCCCAGACCCGGGAAGAGGCTGTGAACGCCGTCAAATCCATGATGGCGGACAAGGTCTTCGGCAAGAGCGGCGAACACATTGTCATTGAGGAATTCCTCACCGGGCCGGAGGTCAGCGTTCTGTCCTTTACGGATGGAAAGACAGTTAAGCCTATGGTTTCCTCCATGGATCACAAGCGGGCAGGGGACGGAGACACCGGCCTGAATACCGGCGGCATGGGCACCGTGGCTCCCAATCCCTATTACACCGAGGCAGTGGCCAAGCAGTGCATGGCTGAGATTTTCCTGCCCACCATCCGCGCCATGAACGCCGAGGGCCGGTCCTTTAAGGGCTGCCTGTACTTCGGCTTGATGCTGACGCCCAAGGGCCCCAAGGTCATTGAGTACAACTGCCGCTTCGGCGATCCGGAAACCCAGGTGGTGCTGCCCCTTCTGGAAAGCGACCTGCTGACTGTTATGCAGGCAACCACCAATGGCTGCCTGGCTGAGACAGAGGTGAAATTCTCCAAGAAAAACGCCTGCTGCGTCATCAAGGCTTCTCAGGGTTACCCCGTGTCCTACAAGAAGGGCTTCCCCCTGACCATGACCGAGGAGGCCGAGAAGCATACCTATGTGGCCGGTGCTAAGCTGGATGAGAATGGCGTTCTCGTCACCTCCGGCGGCCGGGTTACCGGCACCACCGCCGTGGCGGATACTCTGGAAGCAGCCATTCGGGAGGCATACCGCCTTTCCGATGGGGTCCAGTTTGAAAATGCCTACCGCAGAAGTGATATCGGACAGCGGGCTTTGCAGGCCCTGAAATAAAGAACCGGAGGAAAATGCTCTATGGTTTATCGAGTATACGTAGAAAAGAAGGCGGGCCAGACCCACGAGGCAGACAGCCTGCTGCGGGAGATTCAGGACTTTTTGGGCATCCACAGCCTGACGGGGCTGCGGGTGGTAAACCGCTATGATGCAGAGAATATCGACAAGGCTCTCTTCGATTCCGCGGTAAACACCGTTTTTTCTGAGCCCCAGGTGGATAATGTCAGCTATGAGGTGCCTGTGGGGGATGCGGTCTTTGCGGTAGAACCCCTGCCCGGCCAGTATGACCAGCGGGCGGACTCTGCGGCCCAGTGCATCCAGATCATTTCCCAGGGCAACCGACCCACCATTCGCACCGCCAAGGTCTATGTTCTGTCCGGTGAGGTCAGCGCGGATGAGCTTGCCGCCATTAAGAAATACGTCATCAACGCAGTGGAAAGCCGGGAAGCTTCTCTGGATGTGCCGGAGACCCTGGCCATTGCCTACGCAACGCCTACCACCGTTGCCACGGTGGAGGGCTTCATCTCCATGGACGAAGCGGCCCTTTCCGCACTGCTGGACAAGCTGGGCCTTGCCATGGACTTGGATGATCTGAAATTCCTTCAGGCCTATTTCCGGGATGAGGAAAAGCGGGATCCCACCATTACGGAGATTCGGGTGGTGGATACCTATTGGTCTGACCATTGCCGCCATACCACCTTCTCGACCCACTTGGACAAGATCGTCATCCATGATCCGGAGGTTCAGGCCGCCTATGAGGAATACCTCTCTGCCCGTGTGGCAGTCTACGGGGAGGAAAAGGCTGCGGCCCGTCCCCAGACTCTGATGGATATCGCCACCATCGGCGCAAAGTACCTGAAAAAGCAGGGTAAGCTGCCGGAGCTGGACGAGAGCGAGGAGATCAACGCCTGCTCCATCCATGTGACGGCCACCGTCAACGGGGAGGATCAGGACTGGCTGCTGATGTTCAAGAATGAGACCCATAACCATCCCACGGAGATCGAGCCCTTCGGCGGCGCGGCTACCTGCATTGGCGGCTGCATCCGGGACCCCCTGTCCGGCCGTGCCTATGTGCACCAGGCCATGCGCGTCACCGGTGCCGGGGACCCCCGGACAGCCTTGAAGGACACCCTGCCCGGAAAGCTCCCCCAGCGGAAGCTGTGCCAGACGGCGGCGGCGGGCTACTCCTCCTACGGAAACCAGATTGGCCTGGCCACCGGCCATGTGGCGGAGCTTTACCACGAGGGCTATGTTGCCAAGCGCCTGGAGTGCGGCGCGGTGGTGGCGGCGGCCCCCGCAGGCAACGTCCGCAGAGAGTGCCCTGCACCCGGGGATGTGGTCATCCTGCTGGGCGGCCGCACGGGCCGGGACGGCATCGGCGGTGCCACCGGCTCCTCCAAGAGCCACAATATGAAGTCCCTGACCACCATGGCCTCCGAGGTCCAGAAGGGCAACGCCCCCGAGGAGCGGAAGATTCAGCGGCTGTTCCGGGACGGCAATGTCACCCGTCTGATCAAGCGCTGCAATGACTTTGGCGCCGGCGGTGTTTCCGTGGCCATCGGCGAGCTGGCCGACGGCCTGCGGATTGACCTGGACGCCGTGCGGAAGAAGTACGACGGCCTGGACGGCACAGAGCTGGCCATTTCCGAATCTCAGGAGCGTATGGCCGTTGTGGTTGCACCTGAAGATGTGGCGGCCTTTATTGCCGCCGCCGAGAAGGAAAACCTGGAGGCCTACCGGGTGGCTGTGGTCACGGAAGAGGCGAGAATGGTCATGTCCTGGAAGGGCCGCGAGATCGCCAACCTGAGCCGGGACTTCCTGAATACCAATGGTGCCGTGAAGCACGCGCAGGTGGAAGTGCCTGCTTCCAAGGCTGTGGAAACACCTGATGCCAGCTTGAAGGAAATGGCCGCTCAGCTGCGCTTTGCCTCTCAGCGGGGCCTGGTGGAGCGGTTTGATTCCACCATCGGCGCGGGCTCTCTTCTGATGCCCTTCGGCGGCAAGAACCAGGCAACCCCGGCCCAGGCCATGGCTGCCAAGCTGCCGGTGCTGCCCGGGCAGCAGACCGATGCTGCCAGCGTCATGGCCTGGGGCTGTGACCCGGAGCTGCTGAGCGCCAACCCCTTTGAGGGCGCCAAAGCGGCGGTGATCTCCTCCATGGCAAAAATTGTGGCTGCCGGTGCAGACTATAAAAAGGCCTATCTGACACTGCAGGAGTTCTTCGAAAAGCTGAGAAACGAGCCTGACCGCTGGGGCAAGCCCTTTGAAGCGCTGCTGGGCGCTCTGGATGCTCAGCTCCACCTGGATGCAGGTGCCATTGGCGGCAAGGACTCTATGTCCGGCTCCTTCCTGGACAAGGACGTGCCCCCCACGGTGATCTCCTTTGCCATTGCCCCCGTCAAGGCGGGAGACGTGATCTCCAATGAATTCAAGGAGCCGGGGCATCCTGTGTACTGCTTTGCCTCTGACGGAAGCTATGAGGACCTGAAAACGGTCTGGGAGAAGTTCCATGCCCTGTGCCAGGCGGGGAAGGTAAAGGCTGCCTGGGCAGTGGATGCCGGCGGTGTCTCCGAGGCGGTTATGAAGATGTCCTTCGGCAACGGCATTGGCTTCCGGGGCGAGGACGCGGACTGCGGCTATGGCGACATCATCGCCGAGCTTACCGAGGACTACAATTTTGGCCGGAAGATCGGCTATACCATGGAGGAGCAGGACATCATCCTGGATGACGAGCAGGTGTCCGTTGAGGAGCTCTACGACCTGAATACCGCTACCCTGGAAAGCGTCTATCCCACGAAAACCGTGGAGACCCGGGAAAAGGTGCCTGCCTTTGATTACAAGGCCACTTCTTACCCTGCACCCGCTGTGAAGACGGCGAAACCCAAGGTGCTGATTCCTGTGTTCCCCGGCACCAACTGTGAATATGACTCTGCCAGAGCCGTGCAGGCTGCCGGTGCAGAGGCGGACATTGCGGTCATCCGTAACCTGACGGCCGACGATGTGGCGCGGTCCGTGGAGGACGTGGCAAAGCGAATTGCCGACAGCCAGATGATTTTCATCCCCGGCGGTTTCTCCGGCGGCGACGAGCCCGACGGCTCCGCCAAGTTTATCACCGCTTTCTTCCGGAATCCTGCAATTCAGGAGCAGGTCATGAAGCTGCTGAACGACCGGGACGGCCTGATGTGCGGCATTTGCAACGGCTTCCAGGCGCTGATCAAGCTGGGCCTGGTGCCCTATGGCAAGATCATCGACACCGATGATACCTGCCCCACGCTGACCTTTAACACCATCGCCCGGCACCAGAGCCGCATTGTTCACACCCGGGTGGCCTCCAATAAGTCCCCCTGGCTGAGCCTGACCCAGGTTGGGGATGTGTACAATGTGCCCATTTCCCACGGCGAGGGCAAGTTCCTGGCAAGCGAGGCCCTGGTGAAGAAGCTGGCAGAAAACGGCCAGATCGCCACGCAGTATGTGGATTTGGAGGGCAAGCCCACTATGGACGCTGCCTTCAATCCCAATGGCTCCGTCTGTGCCATTGAGGGCATTACCTCTCCCGATGGCCGCGTCTTCGGCAAGATGGGCCACAGCGAACGTATCGGCAAGGACCTCTACCGCAATGTCCCCGGTGAATACGATATTCGTATGTTTGAGGCCGCTGTGAAGTATTTTAAGTAAGCAAAGATCTATGAAAGCCCTTGCAGACCAAACCGGCCTGCAAGGGCTTTTGAAAAGAAAAAATTGAAAAGTGCAGAAAAGATTCTGAAAAGGGGCTTGCACTTTGAAGAAAAAGGTGCTATACTGCAAGCAATAGCGATGAGGGAGACTGACCCCGTTTTGTGTCGGATCCAGAGAGACGCGCACTGAGCTGCAAGCGTGTCCCGGTGCTTTGGGCGATACCACTCCTGAGCTGCGTGCGAGAAAGCCTTTTTGAAAGGCGCAAGCACTGCCGTGTCCGCCCAACGACAGAGGGCTATGAGTGAAAAGTCAAGGTGGAACCGTGCTGATTTCAAAGCACCCTTGGAAAAACCAGGGGTGCTTTTTTGCATCCCGACGCTCAGAAAAGGAGACAAAAACCATGAAAATCATCTACAAAGACGGTACTGTAGCAGAGTGCCCCGCTGAGGAAGCCCAGCACGTTCTGCGGCATACGGCTGCCCACATTATGGCCCAGGCCATCCAGCATCTGTACCCCGATGCGGACTTTGCCTATGGTCCCGCTACCGAGAAGGGCTTCTATTATGATGTGGACTTCGGCGACAAGAAGCTGACCGACGAGGACCTGGAAGCCATCGAAAAAGAGATGAAGAAGATCGTCAAGGCGAACCTGCCCATCAAGCCCTTCATCCTGCCCCGGGACGAGGCCGTCAAGCTCATGCACGACCGTCACGCCAAGTATAAGGAGGAGCACATCGGCGACCTGCCCGAGGATGCCGTCATCAGCTTCTACCAGCAGGGCGACTATATCGATATGTGCGTCGGCCCCCACCTGACCTACACCAAGGGCCTGAAGGCTTTTAAGATCACCCAGCAGTCCGGCGCTTACTGGAAGAACGATGCCAACAACAAGATGCTCACCCGTATCAACGGCGTTGCTTTCGCTTCCCAGGAGGAACTGGACGAGTACCTGAAGCAGCAGGAGGAGGCCAAGGCCAGAGACCACCGGAAGATCGGCAAGGAAATGGGCCTGTTCATGACCGATGAGCTGGTAGGCCGGGGCATGCCCATGTTCCTGCCCAGAGGCTATACGGTCTGGCAGGAGCTGGAGAACTATATTAAGGAAAAGGAGCGCAAGCTGGGCTATCAGCACGTGATGACCCCCTGCGTGGGCACCGTCGCCCTGTACCAGACCTCCGGCCACTGGGCACATTACAAGGACAATATGTTCCCCGCCATGGAAGTGGACGGCGAGAGCTTCGTCCTGCGCCCCATGAACTGCCCCCACCACATGATGATCTACGCAAACCGTCCCCATTCCTATCGGGAGCTGCCCATCCGCATCGGTGAGATTGCCCATGATTTCCGGTATGAATCCAGCGGCACCCTGAAGGGCATTGAGCGTGGCCGTCACTTCTGCCAGAACGATGCCCATCTGTTCGTCACCCCTGACCAGATCAAGGACGAGGTGGCCCGTGTAGTTGGCCTCATCCGGGATGTCTACAAGGATTTCGGTATTACCGACTACCGCTGCGTCCTGTCTCTGCGGGATCCCGAGGATAAGGTCAAGTACCATCCCGATGATGCCATGTGGGAGAAGGCCGAGTCCGCCCTGCGGGAGGTGCTGACCGAGCTGGGTATCCACTTCACTGAGGAAATCGGCGAGGCTGCCTTCTACGGCCCCAAGCTGGACGTCAACGTCAAGCCCGCCGTTGGCGCGGAGTATACCCTGTCCACCTGCCAGCTGGACTTCTGTCTGCCTGCCAAGTTTGACCTGAAGTATGTGGATTCCGACGGCAAGGAGCAGACCCCTGTGGTGCTGCACCGGGCGATCCTGGGCTCCCTGGACCGTTTCATGGCCTATATGATCGAGGAGACCAAGGGCAAGTTCCCCGTATGGCTGGCCCCCCTGCAGGTCAAGGTGCTGCCCGTGTCCGAGAAGACCATGGACTATGCCCGTCAGGTCAACCAGGCTCTGGAGGATGCCAACATCCGCACCCAGTTGGACGAGCGCAGTGAGAAGATCGGCTACAAGATCCGGGAGGCCCGCCAGATCGACCGGGCACCCTATATGCTGATCCTGGGCACCAAGGAGGCCGAGGAGGGTACCATCTCCGTCCGCAACCGGGACACTGATGAGACCTCTGTCATGAAGCTGGATGAATTCATTGCCAAGGTCAAGCACGAGATCGAGACCCGGGCCCACTGATTCCCTATAACAATGATTCCCGGCAGGGGTTCCTGCCGGGATTTTTTGCGCTGTGTCCGTAAATAATCCTTGACGAAACCCCGGGGTACAGTGCTATAATGATTTTTCACGAGAAAGCCCAGGGAAGGAAAGAAAAACAGAAAGATGAGCAAGCGTTTGGATAGAAATATGCTGTCGGTCATTTTTGCGCTGGCGTGGCCTACCATGCTGGAGGAGCTGATGCAGACAGCGGTGCAATATATGGATACCGCCATGGTTGGCACCTTGGGCACCCAGGCTACGGCGGCGGTGGGGGCCACTGGAACGGTATCCTGGCTGGTGGGCAGTACGGTCTCAGCGGTGGGCGTTGGCTTCCTGGCCCTGATCTCCCAGAGCTATGGAGCAGGGGACCGGGAGCGGGCCAGGCGGGCCTCTGCCCAGGCGGTCATAATGACTGTGATCGTGGGGCTGCTGTTCACCGCCATCACCACAAGCCTCAGCGGGAAAATCACCCAGTGGATGCAGGTGGATGTGTCCATCCGGGATATGGCATCCCAGTATTTTTTCATCCTCTATAGCCCGATGCTCTTCCGCGCCGCCAGCATTATATTTGCCACGGTTCTGCGCGCCGTGGGGGATACCAAAACCCCTATGCGGGTCAGCCTGAATATGAACCTGGTGAACATCGTGCTGAACTTCCTGCTGATCTATTCCAGCCGGGAGGTGTATCTGTTCGGACTGACCCTGCCGGTTTGGGGTGCGGGCTGGGGCATTAACGGCGCAGCGGCGGCCAGTGCCGTTGCCTATACCTATGGCGGCGTTGCCATGACGCTGCGGTTGTGGAAGCACCCGGATCTGTCCCCCAGGGGCCAGCGGTTCCTGCCGGATGGGGAGATTCTGAAGCCCTGCTGGAAGGTGGCCTTCCCCAATATGCTCCAGCGCTTCGGGACATCCCTGGGCTATGTGGCCTTTGCTGCCATGATCAATGCGCTGGGGGATACCGCTACAGCTGCCCACACCATTGCCAATACGGTGGAATCCCTGTTTTACATTCCCGGCTGGGGAATGCAGACCGCCGCAGCTACCCTGGCAGGCAATGCCCTGGGAGCCCGGGACGAGAAAAAACTAAAAAGTCTGGCAGGTACCTTGCTTCCTCTGGAAGTGGGGCTTATGGTGGCGTCCGGCGGGCTGCTGCTGATTTTCGCGCCTCAGCTTATCTCCATTTTCACCAAGGACCCCCAGGTGAAGGCTTTGGGTACCACGGTGCTGCGGATGGTTGCGATTTCTGAGCCCTTCTACGGTGTCCCCATTGTGCTGGAGGGCATCATGCAGGGCACAGGCCGGACAGTCCCGCCCTTTGTGTTCAATATCCTTGGCATGTGGTGTGTCCGTATCCTTGGAACCTTCCTTTGCACCCGGTTCTTAGGGTTTGGCCTGGTAGCCGCCTGGGGCTGCATGATCGGGCACAATCTGCTGCTGTTTGCCCTGTTTGCGGTGTACTACGCTACAGGAAAGGCGCTGCCGAAAATTGCATAAAAAAGGACCAGCCTGGAGGCCATTTTCCGCTTCCAGGCTGGTATTTTACTCGAAATGTTCCATGTCCAGAATCTCTCCATCCTGGGTCAGCGGTGAGAGAACGCCGTCTCGCACCAGGTAGCTTTCCCCGCACAGCAGCAGGCAGTCTTCATCCTGATAGAAATAGCTGCCATCCGGAATGGCGAAGAAGCACCTTCCCTGACTGTCCGGCAGGGTGATGTCCTCAAAGAGCCGCAGGCCGTCTACGGTATCGTTCTTAACTTTCTGATAATGGGGAAGAACGTTGACCTCTGTCAGGTCAAGCCCCGGGAAGAAGCGAACATAGTCCGGGTCAATCCCTTCGCCGGGCTCTTCCGGCTGGGCGTAAACCGTCTGTGCCATGTTCATGGACCCGGCGCTGATGCCTATGACTACACCCGGATAGTCTTGCAGGAGCACATCCAGGGCGATTTCCCAGAAAAAGGCCGCCTGGGTGGGAACATGGCCGCCGGACAGGATCAGAAGGTCACTGGAGGACACAAGCTCTGCCGCGTCCTCTGCATTTACACCGTCGAGAATATTCCAACGGCTGGGGTAGATGCCGGCGTTTGCCAGAGCAATGAAGTCATCCGCCCCAAACTGACAGGTCAGATCGTGGCGCTCGGGGCTGGAGGCGATCACGGTAACGCTGGGATATTCCGGCAGTGCTGCGCGAAGACGGTCCACAAAGCCGTTGGCGTTGGAAAAAACCGGCCCGTCTACAGCAAAGGGGCTGCTGGTAATAAACAGTTTCATCTTTTTTCTCCAATCTCAAATCCGGGGAAATACTCCTCCACAAAGTCCACCTTTTCCACCTGGAAACTCTTCCCGTTCAGATATTCCAGAGCCCCGGAATCCGTGGTGAACAGGAAGGTAAGCCGGTAGGAGTAGAGAGCCTGGTAGGTCCGGTCATACCGCTTGTCCAGCTTGCCGTACTTCCCGTCTCCCAGCAGGGGGTGTCCTGCGTGGGCAAATTGGGCGCGGATCTGATGGGTTCTTCCTGTGATCAGCTCGCATTCCACAAGAGACAGGCCGTTCCGGGCGGCAAGGGTTTTGTAGTTTGTCTGGCAGGTCTTGGCCCCGGGCTTAGGGCTGTCCGTCACGAAAACACGGTTTTTGACGGCGTCTTTGAAAAGATAGCCCTTGAGGCTCCCTTCCTTGGGCTTTGGGGTGCCCTCTACGATGGCCAGATACCGCTTGTCGATTTCCCGGTCCTTGATCTTCTGATTCATGACCCGCAGGGCTTCGGCGGTTTTGGCTGCGATGACAATGCCCCCGGTGTTCCGGTCGATGCGGTTGCACAGGGCGGGGGTGAAGGCGTGCTCTTCCTGGGGCCGCCATTCGTGCTTCTGGTACAGGTAGGCCTGAATCTGATCGATGAGCGTCCGCCCGTATTCCGCCCCGTCGTGGGGGTGCACCGCAAGGCCCGGGCGCTTGTCCACCAGGAGAATGTGCGCATCCTCATAGACGATGTTCAGCTTGGGGGCGGCAACGGTCAGATAGGCGTTGTCTTCTCGGGGGGTGTCGAAGAATTCGTCGTTGATGTAGAGCTGCAGCTTGTCGCCCACTTCCAGCCGGGTATCCCGCTGGGCCCGCTGGCCGTTGCGCTTGATGCGCTTCAATCGGATGTATTTCTGAGCCAGAGAGGCAGGCAGCAGGGGAATGGCCTTTGCCAGAAACCGATCCAGCCGCTGACCGGCATCATTTTGGCCGATGGTCAGTTCTTTCATTCTTTTCCCTCAAGTTCTGCAAAGTGCTTGTTGATCTGGTCCGTGAACTCCTGGGCGGCGTTGTAGCCAAGCTTTCGCTGCCGGATGTTGATGGCGGCAACCTCCAGAATCACGGCCAGATTTCTGCCGGGGGTGATGGGGATGGTGTTCATGGGGATTTTCACCCCCAGGATTTCCATATATTGCTCCTCAAGTCCCAGTCGGTCATAGGCGTCCTGGTTGTTCCAGGGAACGATATTTACCACCAGGTCGATGGCCTTCCGGGACCGCACAGAGCCCATGCCAAAGAGCTTGGCAACGTTTACAATGCCGATGCCCCGCAGCTCGATATAGTTCCGGATGAGCTCCGGCGCGCTGCCGGCCAGGGTATTGGTGCTGATCCTGCGAATTTCTACCGCATCGTCTGCAATGAGCCGGTGGCCCCGCTTCAGCAGCTCCAGGGCGGCCTCACTTTTGCCGATACCGCTTTCGCCGGTGAGGAGCACGCCCTCGCCGTAGATCTCCATAAGCACACCGTGCCGGGTTACCATGGGGGCCAGCTCCGCCCGGAGATAGGAGATCAGGGAGGAGCAGAAGCTGCTGGTGGCCTCGCTGGAGCGGAGAATGGAAATATTGTGCTTTTTTGCCATGGCCAGGCATTCCTCGTCCACCGGCAGACTGCGGCAGATCAGCAGGGCGGGAATTTTGTAGTCAAACAGCCGGTCGAAGATCACCAGCCGCTCCTGGGGGGTCTTCTTGTGGAGATAGCTCCATTCCATGTTGCCAAGGACCTGGAGCCGCCGGGGTTCAAAATGGTCAAAATAGCCGGAGAGCGTCAGACCGGGGCGGGCCACGTCCTCCACGGTCAGACGGATGGAATTATAGTCAGTGGAGGCGAAAATAACCTCCATTTGGAATTCTTTTGTGATAGAAGGAAGCGTTACATTAAATTCGCTCACACCTGCCACACTCCTCTTTCATAAGCTACCTTTCATTATACCAGAGTGCAAAAGAATATCAACCGAAAAATAAAAAGAAAAAAGTGAAAAAAAGACTTGCTTTTTTCTTCAATCTTTGCTATTATATCTAGGCGTTCGAATGAGACGCAAGAGTTTAACGAGTTGTCCGGATGGGAGGTGCAATGAATGGCGAAGTGTGATTTTTGTGGCAAGGGCGTAACCTTTGGTATTAAGGTTTCCCACTCCCACAGACGTTCCAACCGTGCCTGGAAGCCCAATGTGAAGCGGGTCAAGGCTGTTGTCAATGGAACTCCCTGCCATGTGTACGCTTGTACCAGATGCCTCCGTTCCAACAAGGTCGAGAGAGCAGTTTGATTTCTGCCTTTCGGGTCCCTTTTGAGCGGACCGTCTGATTCCGTGGCTGATAAATACGCTGCCGATACTCCGGCAGCGTTTTTATTTTGCCAAAATTTCCAAGGCCCCTTCCGGCATCGCCGGAGGGGGCCTTTGCGTGTAAAGGATCTTTGCCGTGCTGCCCCTGGGCGGTGGGGCATTTTTGCATTACAGTGCCTTTTTGGGGCAGCTTTTCACGCATTCCATGCACAGAATGCACTCCGTGCCGTTTTTGCGGCGGCGGGAATTGTCGGTAACGTCTACCTCCATGGGGCAAACCCTTTTGCATTTGCCGCAGGAGACGCATTTGCTGTGGTCGCACTTCACCCGAAACAGGGAGAAATAACTCATGGGCTTGAGAAAAACCGTAATGGGACAGATATACTTGCAGAAAGCCCGGTTGTCATGGAGCCGAAACGCCAGAAAAATGCCCACGGCATAATAAAGAGCATTGCCCAGGAGAAAGGCCCAAAAGAGAATGGCCTCTTTGTTCTGGATGCCCAGCAAAAACAGGGTGGCGACGAAGAGAAAGGAGGCGGCGAAGACGATATAGCGTATCCACCCAAAGCTTTTTCGGGGGCCGGGGGAGGTCTTGTAGGGCAGAAAATCCAGCACCATAGCGGTCCAGCAGGCATAGCCGCACCAGCCCCGCCCGAAAACCAGAGGTCCGAAGATTTTGGCAACGGCATAGTGAATGGTGGCGGCGGTGAAGCTGCCGCTGAACAGATAGTACCAGAAGCCCTCCAGCTGCATGTTTTCCCGGCAGAGGATCCCCAGATATCCCAGCATGTACGTACCAACCAACAGCTGGGAGACCCGCCGGGCCTGGGGAACACCGCGGAGGAAGAGAAACACCCCAAGTGCCAGGGAAATGCCGATGTAGCTGAAATTCAGAAGATAGAATATGTTTCCTTTTCCAAGCCAGAGACTCACGGCCACGGCCTCAAATACGGCCAGCAGCAGGGTGGGGATCAGGTATTTTTTCATAGGGTGCACCTCCGTTTCAAAAGAATTATATCAGCGGAAATAGAAATAGGCAAGCGGAAAATTGGCCGGATATGCGCTGCAATATGCCTTGTTTTCGACAGACGGAACGTGCTACATTCAAGCGGCATTCACGAGGGGAAGCGCCGGAAGTGTGGGATCCGGCCCTGGTGCTGCGTTCAAATTTGTCTCGGAATAAGGAGTGCTTTTTATGGACCCTGATGTGCGCAGACAGAATTGTTCCGAAAAAATACATACGCCCGATTGGCGAAAAAAGCTTTGGCATCTGGGCGTTCCGGTGCTGTCCTGCCTGGTGGCGCTGGGAGCAGCCCTTGCGCTGATCCTTCCGGCGGCAACTCTTTCGGCTGACGTCTTTTGCGGGCTGGAGGAGCACACCCATGGGCCGGAGTGCTGGGGGCAGCGGTTGGCCTGCGGCTTGGAGGAGGCACCTTTAAAGAAGGAGGGGCCTTCGGAGGAGGACCAACCGGAGGACGGCCTATTAGAGGATGAGCAACCGGAGGAGGAACAGCCGGAAGGAGAGGAGCCATTGGAAGAGAAGGCCCATGTGCACACAGAGCAGTGCTATGAGACGGTGCTGGTTTGTGGCATGGAGGCGCATGTCCATGACCTTTGGTGCTATGCGGACCCGCAGGCTGATTTGGAAACACCGGATATCTGGCGGCGGACACTGCCGGAGCTGACGGGAAATTGGAAGGCGGACCTTTTGGCAGTGGCCCGCAGTCAGCTGGGCTACAGGGAAAGCAGCCGCAATTACATTGTGGGTGCGGATGACAGAATCGAGGGATATACCCGATACGGTGCATGGTGCGGGCGGCCCTATGGGGACTGGAATGCCGCCTTTGCGGCATTTTGCCTGCGCTACGCCAACATTCCATCAGATGTCGTGCCAAGCGATGCAGACTGCGCTGCCTGGATGAGCCTGCTCCAAAGCGCCGATTATGAAGTGCCGGACCCGGGAGCGCTGATTTTCCTGGATGACGACGCAGACGCAGTGGCGGACCGGGTGGGCATCCTTACGGATGTGTCCGTTGACAGCCTGAGCACCGTAGAGGGCGACCGGGAGGGAATCGTGGGCCTGGGGCAGTATGCACCGGGAGACCCTGCCATAGTGGGCTTTGGGAAGATTCCGTCAAATCCGGATCTTGAAAAATATACCTGCGGCCGACCGGCCCACACCCACGAAAGCTGCTGCTATGACGGCACCGGGGCGCTGCAATGCGGCTTTGCGGCCCATACCCATGAGGACGGCTGCCGGACGGGAATACGGGAATTTGACTATTCCGATGACGAGCTCACCATGCATATTACAGTGGAGGGGCCGGAAGTGGAAGCGCTGCAGCTGGATGTGCAGACGGCGGAGGAGGCGGGATACTCCCTGTTTTCGTCCTTGACGGAGGAGGAAGCGGAGGCTTCCGAAAATTCGGACCTGCTGCTTCTGCGCAGCCTCAGTCTGCTTCGCGGAGAGGAGCCTATGGATCCTGAGCAGTACCGTATTACCGCTGAGGTTACGGTGAATGCCGCTGTTCTGGAGCCGCTGACACAGGAAACGGCGCTGCTGCGCGCTCAGGCCGTTCCGGAGGCAGAACTGGGAGTGGTTCTCTCGGCGCTGGATGGGACGGCAGAAACGGCGCTTTTTCTGCCGGGCGCGGAGTCGGTGCCCAGCTTGACCATAGCGGTAGAGCAGGGGATCGTAGCGGTTCAGGCCGGTACCTATCCCAACCCCAGCTATACGGTGCAATACTATGCCAATATTCCCCGCTTTGCAGACAGCGGTGCAAAGGCCTGGACGATCTATGATACCACCGGCGGCATACTGCCGAAAAACAACGGAAGCAATAAAACCCGGGAGCTTTACCTGAACGCCACGGGAAACCAAACCGGGAAGAATGCAGGCAATGCCACGGCCATTTACCGCGTGGCAACCTCCACTGCTCTGACGCAGATGTACAGCGACAACCACTTTACCTATGTCAATGCTCCCAACACCGCCTATGTGGATAAACTCATCGACAGCGAGAGCTATGTGTTGGATCAGGTGTGGGTGCTGAAGCAGGGAAAATCGGCCGACAGTACGGAAGCAGCCGACTGGGACATCTATTCGGACCCAAGCCGCATTCATTTCACCAGCCGCCCGGAGCGAGTGGGGGAAAATGTTATCCTGATCACGGACGAAACCTGCCTGAGGCTGGTGTATAACTGCCGGGAGGCATCCTTTACGACCCCCAGTACCTTTTATGACTATGATATCTCCGCCGGCAGGAATTCCGAGGGCCTCTGGCGCACCGGTACAGCCGGGATCAACAGCGAAAGCAACTATGCTGCCAGCCGTAACGGCCAGCGGACCTGGCGGTCCTATCGGGATGTGCTGGCTGTGGGCAATGCCAATTGCGGCACCGGTATGGGAGCGTACATCTATGACGGCATCTATTTAAACCAGTTCAGCGGACAGAATTCCGGCTGCGCCTTCGGCCTGGCAGATTCGTTGTCTGGCGGACAGATCGTCTACAATTCCTGGATCGCAGCGCCCAGGCTCTTTAATGAAGGGGATGCTTTGGGTAAGCACATCTATTCCGGCAGCAGCCTGACGTTCCAAAGAATCGGGGATACCTACACGCTGGATTCGGCGAATGTCAGCGGCGTTGGGACAGTGGATGGCCTTCAGGACTTCTTCAATCCCTCGCCCACATCGGGAACCATTCACGGAAATATTCTGACCAATGACTTCTGGCCGCTGGATGGGGCTGTCAACAAAACGGACCCCAGCTTTGGTGCAGCCGGGCAGGGCGTTCCCTATCTGGGCTATACCAATGCCCCGGGTACCTGGCAGGAGAACAGAAGCACCTTCCCCGTCAGCGATGACGGGCGGGCGCATAACTGCTTCTTTGGCCTGCAATATGCCGTATCCTTCAGCCTGACGGAAGATTACATAGGCCCTCTGGAATACTGCTTCTTCGGAGACGATGATATGTGGGTATTCCTGGATGACCGCCTTGTCTGCGACATCGGCGGTGTCCACTCTGCGGTGGGGGAATATGTGAATCTGTGGGATTATCTGACGCCCGGCCAGCCGGGGACTCATACGCTGACCTTCTTCTATACCGAGCGGGGCGCTTCCGGCTCCACCTGCTATATGAATTTCACCCTGCCCTCTGTGACCGGTGTGAACATCGAGCAGAAGACCACCCAGCTGAGTGTGCAGAAGAATGTGCAGGGGCGGCATGATGCATCGGCGGAATTTGCCTTTCACATTCGCTTCCTGGATGCCCGGGGAGAAGGGGTACAGGATGACTATGCCTATAACCGCTATTCCGCCGACGGCAAGCCTCTGGAAACGGATCTGATTATCTGTGACGGCAGCGATTTTTCGCTGCGGGACGGGGAATACCTTGTTATCCGCCATTTGCCCTACGGTCTGCGCTATCAGATCACCGAAATTACGACGGAGGGCTACTCCGTCACGAATACGGTCAACGGTGTGCTCCTGCCCGGGGCGGAAGCGGAAGGGACCGTTGCGCAGAACGGAAGCAATACGGTGGAATTCACCAACACCCGCAATACCTTCGCCTTTTCCCTGCAAAAGCAGGACCCGGACGGAACGCCGCTGACCGGGGCGGAATTCACTCTGACGGACAGCGGCGGAAGTCCGGTTTTGGCACTGGATGCAGGCAATGGCAGCTTCAAAGTTCCGGAAACGGATGAGGAGACGGGCAGTGTCGCTCGCTTCCAGGTGAATGCTTCGGGAATTCTCAGTATCAGCGGCCTGCAGCCTGGCAGCTATACGCTGCGGGAAACTGCACCTCCGGCGGGATGCACCGCCATGGCAGAGGACATCCACCTGACAATTGGACTTAATGGCGAAATCTCCCTTTCCGAAAACAGCCTGGTATCCTGCACAGGCAGCGTTATCACGGTGAAAAATGAATATGCCCCCCGGGTGCTGACCCTGGAAAAGAAGGTGTTGAATGCCAATACCACCGGAAAGTTCGATTTTCTCCTGAGTTATCCCGGTGAAGACGGGCAGCCCGTCACACATACGCTCTCCCTGGCAAACGGCGAAAAGAGCGCCGTTTCCATTCCCTATGGTGTAAACGTGACCATCCGAGAGGCGGAGCACAATGGCTTTGCCCTGACTTTCCGAAACGGGGAAACCATCCTGGAAAGCAGCCCGGATGACAGCTATACGTTCCGGATCTTGGAGGATGTCACCATAACGGCGGTGAATACCGCAGGCTATGTGCTGCCGGATACCGGCGGTGGAGGAGAGACGGGATTTGCCGTCACCGGCACCATGCTCCTCGCTGCAGCATTTGCCATGTGTCTGCGAAAAAGGAGGGATGGACAGCAGCTCTGAAAAGAATGAACCGAATATGTACAGGAATTTTGAAAGGTAAGGAAGCGGATATGATGAAAAAAGTCTCTAAAATTTTTTCTTTGCTCTTGGCGTTGGCCCTGATTCTGGGACTTTCCGCCACGGCTTTTGCCGATGGAACAGCCACTACCGGAAGTATTACCATCAACAATGCCGTCGTGGGCCAGACCTATACGGTTTATCGTATTTTTGACCTGTCTCATGACGATACCTTTGAGGCCATTACTTATACGGTGAACCCGGCGTGGGAAGCTTTCTTTGCAGACCCCGCAACGGCTGCGGCCCCCGGCCGGAACTATGCGGATATCGATGGGCAGGGCTATGTCACCTGGAAGGCAAGTGCAGATCCTGCAGAATTTGCCCAAAAAGCCCAGGTCTATGCGGCTGCGCTCAGCGACAATCAGGGCCGGGTGACGGCTGGGGGGACTACGGTGGAGTTCAAGGGCCTTGAATTCGGCTATTACCTGGTGGATTCCAGCCTGGGCGTTCTGTGTGCTCTGGATTCGACCATGCCAGATGTTACAATGCAGGAAAAGAATGGTGTGCCAACGGACTACAAGGAGGTGCAGGAGGACGCCACGCAGGCCTTTGGCCGGGTCAACGATGCGGATATCGGCGACATTGTCAACTTCCGGAGCACCGTTATTACCCAGACCGGTGCGGAGAACTACGTATTCCATGATAAAATGTCCGCTGGCTTGACCCTGAATTACAGCAGCGCCGCTGATATTTCCGTCACCTTGAATGGGAATGCTGTGGCGGACGGTGCCTATACCGTAAGAACCGGCCGCGAGGTCACGGATGGCTGCACCTTTGAAATTGTTTTCTCTCAGGCTTTCTGCAATACGCTGGGAGAAAACGGGGAGTTGGTCATCGGCTACAGCGCAACGGTCAATGAAAACGCGGTAATCGCCGGGGAAGGCAACCCCAACGAGAGCAGGCTGACCTATGGCGAGGACGGCCAATTCGACACCACCCCCAGCATTACGAAAACCTATACCTGGGGCATGGATGTGCTGAAGTATGCCAATGGTAACCGGGAAAAAACCTTGGAAGGGGTCAAGTTTGTTCTGCTGAATTCCGGAAAGAGCAAGGCTGCACAGGTTGCAAACGGGAAACTCACCGGCTGGGTGGATGTTCCTGCTCAGGGGGCACCGTGGCCTGCCGGGACGGAATTGATCACGGATGCAAAGGGCGAGATCATCATCGACGGCTTGGATGCGGATACCTATTATCTGCGTGAGACGGCAGGGCTGCCCGGTTACAACAAGCTGGCAGATGACCAGGAAATCACAATTACAGCCACACCCGGCGAGGATGAGGACACCATGACCTTCAGCCGGCCCACGGCATACATCAACAACCAGTCCGGCGCGGAGTTGCCCTCCACCGGCGGCGTGGGTACAGCGTACTTCTACGCCTTGGGCGGCGTACTGGCCGTCGGTGCGGCAGTCCTGTTGGTGACCAGAAAACGTGTAGAGCGGGCATAAGCGAAAGACGGCGGCAGACAGAGGCCTGCCGGTGATCCTGCTGCAGGCAGCGAAAGGGGAGAACGGAATGAAGCGTAAGCGTGGTTTTTCTCTGGTTTTGTGTTTGTTCCTGCTTTCCTGCCTGCTGCCCCAGGCAGTGGGAGCGGAGCAAATCGATCCGGAGCGCGAATGCAGCTTGACGGTAGAGCTTTATGAGGATGGGACGCCGGTGGAGGGATTTCCCTTCGGGCTCTTCTATGCAGCGTCCGTCAGGGCCCAGGGTGGCTTCACCCTTGCGGGGGATTTCCAGGACTGCCCGGTGGAGATAAACGGATTGACGGCGGTGCAATACACCGATCTTGCCCGGATCCTGGATGCCTATGCCCGGCAGAACAGCCTGAAGCCACTGGCGAAAAAGGATACCGGTGCCAACGGCTGTGCCGGGTTTGATGCGTTGGAGCCTGGGCTCTATCTGGTTGGCAGCAGCACTGCGGTGCTGGGCGGGAAGAAAATAACGGTAGATCCGTTCCTTGTAAGCCTGCCGGGGCAAAATGACGACGGAACGCGTTCCTATCAGCTCACGGCTCAACCAAAGCACAGCACTTCCATACCTGTGGAAACCGTCTCCCGTCGGGTGTGGAAGGCCTGGGATGATGAGGGCTTTCCCTTCGGAAGACCCGGCGCTGTCGTTGTGGAGCTGCTCTGCGACGGCCAGGTCTACGACACACAAATGCTGTCCCCGGAAAACAACTGGCAGTATATCTGGAAGGCTTTGCCCGCCAGGGACAGTGCGGGCAGGCTCCTTACCTGGGCCCTGCGGGAGCGGGCCGTAGAGGGCTATACCGCTACGATCTGGGCGGAAGGGGACACCTTCCTGGTCCGGAACACCTATACGGGGAAGAAGCTGCCTCAGACCGGTCTGATCTGGTGGCCGGCAGCGGTGCTGTCGGCTGCCGGGCTGATCCTGATGGGACATAGTTTCTTTCTAAAAAAGAAAAAATAGGGTTTGTGACGTTAGCGGGCATCGGAAGAATTGTTTGCGGCAGCGCGTGCCGAAATCTGTCCGCTGTGCTTGCTCCCCGGGGAATTCTGTGCTACACTATAGAAAAAAGGAGGCGGTCGGTATGGCGGCGTTTGCGGAGCTTTGGACGGAGGAAGGAAAGAAGCAAACCGGGATCCCCTGGGACGTTTACCCCCGGCCCGGAATGCGAAGGAATTCCTTCTGCAATCTCAATGGCCTATGGGACCTTGCGATAGGGGAGCGTGGGGACTTCGACAGGACCATTTTGGTGCCTTTTCCGCCGGAGTCGCTGCTTTCCGGGGTTCATAAGGAAATCCCGGATGGAACTTGCCTGCACTATCGCCGCCGGTTTGCCGCCCCTGGGGGAGCGGGAAGGGTACTGCTGCACTTCGGGGCGGTGGACCAGCATGCCCGGGTCTGGCTCAATGGGCAGCTGCTGGGGGAGCACTCCGGCGGCTATGATGGCTTTTCTTTCGACGTGACGGAATTATTGCAGCCGGAAAATGAACTGCTGGTGGAGACCCGGGACGATCTGCGGGACAAAACCATGCCCTACGGCAAGCAGCGCCGGGACCGGGGCGGTATGTGGTATACCCCTGTTTCCGGTATCTGGCAGACGGTATGGATGGAGCGGGTTCCGGATGATTATATCCGGGAGCTCCATTTCTCCACAGAGGGGAATACCGCAAATCTGGAGCTGGTGGGCCCCAAGACGGGAATGCTGTGCCTGAAAACACCGGAAGGGGAAATGCAGGCGCCGATCCGGGAGGGTAAGGCTGCGCTGACGCTGTCAAACCTCAGACCCTGGTCCCCGGAGGACCCTTACCTCTATGAAGCGGTCATCCAGGCGGGGCAGGACCGGGTGGAGAGCTACTTTGCATTCCGGACCCTGGACATCAAAACCGTAGACGGAAAGCCGCGGCTGTGTCTGAACGGCAAGCCCTATTTCTTCCATGGCGTTCTGGACCAGGGCTATTGGAGCGACGGCCTCTGGACACCGGCAGACCCCAAGTGCTTTGACGAAGACATCCTGGCTATGAAAAACCTGGGTTTCAATACCCTGCGCAAGCACATCAAGGTGGAGCCGGAGCTCTTCTATTATGCCTGCGATCGGCTTGGCATGGTGGTATTCCAGGACATGGTGAATAACGGCACCTACCATTATCTGCGGGATACCGTGCTGCCGACCCTGAACCTGGGAAAGCACCGCAGTGACGCAGGCCTTCACCGGGATCCCGAGGCCCGGGAAAAGTTTCGGGAGAGCATGGAAAAGACGGTTCTGGCGCTGGAGCGGCACCCCTGCGTATGCTATTGGACGATCTTCAATGAGGGCTGGGGGCAGTTTGACAGCCAGAGCCAGTATGAAAGCCTGAAAGCTCTGGATAGCAGCCGCTTTGTGGACACGGCTTCCGGATGGTTTGCCTGTGCGGATAGCGACGTGGAGAGCCTGCACGTGTATTTCCGCCCGGTGCGGCTGAAGAGCAGCCGGAAGCCGCAGGTGGTCTCTGAGTTTGGCGGCTATGCCTGGAAGGAACCGGGACATATTTTCAATCCGGAAAAAAGCTATGGCTATCGCAGCTTCCGGGATAAGCAGGCCTTTATGGATGCGCTGGAAATGCTCTATCGGGAGCAGATCCTTCCTGCCAAGAAGGAAGGACTCTGCGGAGCCATCTATACCCAGCTGTCCGATGTGGAGGATGAGCTCAACGGCCTGCTGACCTATGACCGGGCAGTGTGCAAGGTGGACCCTGCAAGAATGCGGGAGATTGGAAAGCTGCTTCAGGATTGAGGAAAAAACAGCAGCGTCGGCAAAGGAATGCGTGCCGACGCTGCTGTTTTAATGATTTGTTTTATGCCTTCCCAGAAACATCCGAACCAGGCTGGAGATCAGGATGATGCTGGCGGCCATAATGCCGGTGACCTCGGCGGTGAACAGCCCCTGGGAGACAAAGCGGTCCATGGCACCGTCCACGGCCTGCTGCATGGTATAGTACAGGCTTGCCCCGGGGATCAGGGGAATGATAGAAACTACCAGGTAGCAGATGGTCGGGTACTTCCGGACCCGGGCCATGATTTCGGAATACAGGGCGGAAAAGGCTGTGCCCACAAAGAAGGCGGTTCCGGGGGCAAATCCGGCGGAAAGGGTCAGGGCGTAGACTGCGTAGGCCGCAATACCGCCCAGGGTACACAGGAGCATTCCGGGCCCGTGAATATTGAAAAGAATGGAAAAGCCTGTGCAGCCCAGAAAAGCGCCGAAGCACAGAAGCCCCAGACTGTGGGCGGCGGTCCCGGCAATTCCGGGCTGCCCCCAGAACTGGATGGTCAGATTTCTGGCAGCGGCGGAACCCAGAGCCATGGATCCGGCAATCAGCAGGACCTGCACGCATTTGTGAATGCCGGAGCTGATATCCCCATAGATCATATCTCGCAGGGCGTTGGTGAACACCAGCCCGGGAACCAGGATCATCATGCCGCCGATGATCACCGTATCGGCATTGGCCGCAATACCTGCTGCACCCAGGCCATAGGCCAACAGGGACATGAGAAAGGAGGCGGCAAGGGTGCTGAATATGGGGTTCGTCTTCATGGCGCTGGCGAACCGATTGACAAAGGCAATCAAAATGCCGCCGAGACCGGCGAGCAGCGCATCCGTCGGGCGGCACCCGAAGAGCAGACCAAAGCCTCCGGCCCCCAGAAAGTGCCCCAGTATTACGACCGGAAAGCTGTAGTACGGAACGGACGCCCTGGTTTCCTCCAACATTTTTGCAGCAATCTCCGGGGCCGGCGTTTCGGCGCAGAGCCGACGGCTCAGGGCGTTGAGCCGTTCTACGGCATCCAGATTGTTCCCATGAAACCCGATGCGGCGCATCCGGGTAATGGGGGTGCGGTCAGCGGAGAGAATGCTGACGATCAGATAGTTGTTTGTCGCCGCAACTTCCGGCGACAGACCATAGGCGGTAAGGACCAGCCGCGCGCTGTCCTCTACCCGGTAGGTTTCTGCACCGGAGATGGCCAGTTCATAGCCTAGGTCCGTTGCCAGATCCAGAAGAAGGTGCTCGTTCATCTTTTTTTACTTCCGGGCGAAAATCACGCTGACGGTGTTGGGGCCGCAGTGGCAGGAAATGGTGCATCCGGCCACTGCTTCGTAGACAACGTCAAATTCGCCGCACTGGGACAGGGCCTCCTGGACGGCGACCATATAGGCGGGGTCTACTTCCGTGTGGACCAGAATCAATTTGCTGCGGTCAATATCCTCCCGGCCTAAGAGGCGTTCCTTGATATAGCTTGCAAGGCATTTGTCATAGTGCCCCCGGTATTTTTTGCCCACGCTCATTTTGCCGTCCCGCAGCTCAATGCAGGGCTTCAGGTTCAGAAGATTTGCGCCCAGGGCCGTTACCATGGAGCAGCGGCCGCCCTTGGCCAGATAATCCAGGCGGTCCAGCAGGAAACTGGTTTCAATTTTGGGGATATAGTCTTCCAGCTGCTGGACGATCTCGTCCAGATCCTGTTCCGTCTCGGCCAGCTCACAGGCCTTCAGCACCAGCAGCCCCTGTCCGCAGCACAGATTCTGAGAATCCACAATGCGCACGTTTGGGAATTTCTGGGCGGCAATCAGAGCATTCTGGCAGGAGGAGGAAAAGCCGGAGCCCAGGTTGATGTGGATGATTCCGTCGTATTCTCCTGCATATTTTGAAAACAGCTCCTGATATACGGCGGCACTTCTGGCGGCGGTGGTGCAGATACTTCCACCCTGGGCAACGTGCCGGAAAATATCCGTGGGGGTGATGGTCACATTGTCCAGAAATTCTTCCTCGTCTTTCATGACAATCAGGGGAACCAGATCAATGCCGTATTTTTCCAGAAGAGAGGCGGGAAGGTCGCAGGTAGAGTCGGAAGTAACTTTGATTTTCATGGTGATTCCTTTCCAATTCAGGGTGAATAGCAAAGAATAAGCACCTGAAACACTGGCCAGGTTTCAAAAGTGCCTCTTGTTTTCTTCGAAACATATGGTAGAATAGTACCATACCAGGCGGGTGGTGTCAATCCCTTTCCGCCGGGAAATCACTTCCCAAAATGGGAATACAACAGGAGGAATCCCCTATGACGGTTATTCATGCTGAGGGTATGATGTGCAATCATTGCAAGGCGCGGGTGGAAAAGGCCTGCCTGGCTGTGCCGGGAACCACCAAGGCAGAGGTAAATCTTGCGGAGAAGTCCGTGACCCTGGAGGGCACTGCAGCAGAGGCGGCCTGGAAGAAGGCCATTGCCGACGCGGGCTATCAGGTTGTGGAGTAAGCCTATGCGGACGGAGTTTACCATTCCTTCCAATGGAGCAGGTCAGCTCCACTGCTGCCGCTGGACCCCGGAGGGACAGCCTAAGGCAGTGCTCCAAATCGTCCACGGCATTGCGGAATATATTGAGCGTTACGATGAATTTGCATCCTATCTCAATGGCCTGGGCTATCTGGTGGTGGCAGAGGACCATATGGGCCACGGCGGAACCGTAGGGGACCAGGGCACCCAGGGCTATTTTGACGGCGGCTGGTTTACGGCGGTCAGCGACAGCTATTCGCTGCTGCAAAAGACCAAGGCCGAAAACCCCGATATTCCCTATGTCCTCTTTGGCCACTCCATGGGGTCCTTCATGACGAGAACCATTCTGGAGGTTTACCCGGACAGCGGCATTGCTGCGGTGGTCATCTGCGGCACGGGGTGGCAGCCCAGGGCGATCCTGCCCGGGGCTATCGGCATCTGCCAGATGGCCTGCAAGAAAGTAGGGGAGAAGAACCCCAGCGAGACTCTGCAAAATATGGTCTTTGGCGGCTACAATAAGCGGGTGGAGCACCCCAGAACGGAATATGACTGGCTGACCCGGGACGAGGAAATCGTGGATGCCTACATTGCCCACCCCAGCTGCGGCTTTACGGCGACGACGGGCCTGCTGCGGGACATGCTGACCGGCATTCGCTTCATTGAACAGAAACAGAACCTTGCCAAAATGGACAAGAATTTGCCGGTGTTGTTCATTGCCGGAGAGGATGACCCTGTAGGAAATTACGGAAAGGGGGTCCGGAAGGCTGCCGAGGAATTCCAAAAGGCGGGCATGAAGGACGTAACCTGCCATCTGTTCCCCAAGGGACGGCATGAAATTCTCAATGAGACAAACCGCCGGGAGGTTTTTGACTTCACCGCCGATTGGCTGAAAAAGAAACTGAAATAAAAACGTGGCCCTGCACATAATGTCCGTTTTATTGGACTAATTATATGGTATCTTATAGCCATGAAATCCAAAAGGACGGTGAATGGTTATGTATTCCATCCGATATGTGCAGGGCCATGTTCAAGTGTATGATGCAAAGGGCAAATTCCTGTTTTCCGCAGATACCGAGCGGGAGGCCAGGGAAGAATTGGAGGAATATGCGTAATCTTCGTTTGGATATCTGTTACGACGGCACCCGCTATCGCGGTTGGCAGCGGCTCACCGGGGTGGAGGGCACCATTCAGGGCAAGCTGGAAACGGTGCTCAGCCGCATTCTGGAGGAGCCCATTGAGGTCTCTGGCAGCGGCCGCACCGATGCAGGCGTCCACGCGGCGCACCAGATCGCCAATTTTCACTGCCAGAATCCCATGCCTGCGGAGAAGATCCTGGAGCAGCTTCGCAGGTATCTGCCGGAGGACATCGGCATATATTCCTGTGAGGAGGCAGCGCCCCGGTTCCATGCCCGGCTGAATGCTGCGGGGAAGACCTATCGCTACCGGATCTGGAACAGTGAGGAGCCCTGCGTTTTCCTGCGCCGGTATGTCTGGTGTATGCCGGAAAAGCTGGATGTGGAGGCCATGAACCGGGCGGCGGAAAAGCTTCTGGGAGAGCATGACTTCTCTGCCTTTTGCGGCAATCGAAAAATGAAAAAATCCACCGTCCGCCGTATTGACGCGCTGAAAATCACACGCCGGGGCAATGAGCTGCAAATTACCGTGACGGGAGACGGCTTTCTATATAATATGGTAAGAATTCTGGTGGGGACGCTGGTGGAGGTTGGCCAGGGGCGGAGAAGCCCGGAGAGCATCCCGGCACTGTTCGGCGCGCCCAGAGAGCAGGCCGGTTTCCTGGCGCCGCCCCAGGGGCTGTGTCTGATGGAGGTAACCTATTGAACATTCAGATATTCGGAAAGAACAAATGCTTCGATACCAAGAAGGCAGAACGCTACTTTAAGGAGCGGCGCATTCCCTTTCAGTCCATCGACCTGAAGCGCTATGGAATGTCCGGAAAGGAATTCGACAGCGTCCTGCGGGCCGTAGGTGGTATCGATCAGCTCATCGACTGGGAAAACAAATCCCAGGAGGTGACCAATATGAAATATATGTCCGATGAAAGAGCAAAAGAGGATAAGGTTTTTGATGCTCCCAGTCTGATGAAAACCCCTGTAGTCCGCAACGGAAAACAGGCGACAGTTGGATTTTGCCCGGAAATATGGGCGACATGGGAATAAAAACAGGGTTACGAAAGCAGCAGTTACCGAAAAGGTACTGCTGCTTTTTTAAATTCGAAATGAAAATTGAAAAGATAGTTCTTGCGAAACGGACGAAAGCGTGGTATGCTAAGGAGGTATCATGACATCTTGGCTGAATCGGCTGTACGCCCTCCTCTGGGGGCCTCCGGCGGTGATTTTCATGGTGGGTGCAGGTTCTTTCCTGAGCTTGCGTTTAGGGCTCCCACAGGTGACCCTTTTCCCAAGAGCTCTGCACAGCCTGACGGCCAGGGAAAAGAAAGCCGGAACGGTTACTCCCTTCCAGGCCCTCTGCACAGCTCTGGCGGCTACCGTCGGGACGGGAAATATCATCGGCGTCAGCGGTGCCATCTGCCTGGGCGGTCCCGGTGCCGTATTCTGGATGTGGCTGTGCGGCTTTGTGGGTATGGCTACAAAGTTTGCAGAGGTGACGTTGGCCGGGCACTACCGGGTTCTGTCCGGTGGAGAACTGGTTGGCGGGCCCATGTACATGATTCAAAGGGGATTGCCCAGAAAATGGCATTTCCTGGCCTACCTCTACAGTGCCTTCGGCGTTGTTGCGGCCTTTGGCGTGGGCAATGCCACGCAGGTAAATGCCGTTGTCTCCGGCGTAAATGGGATCCTTGCCGCTTTTGGCAGAGAAGAAAGCCTTTTCGGAAATCTGGCAGTTGGTTTTTTGATGGCCGCGGCAGTTGGGGCAGTGCTCTTTGGCGGCGTCCGGCGCATCGGTGCGGCGGCGGAGCGGCTGGTTCCGGCGGTTTCCGCCGGGTATATTCTGCTGTGCCTTTGGGTTCTGGTGCGCTGCCGGCAGCGTATTCTTCCGGCCTTTGCCGCCATCGTTACCGGCGCGTTTTCTCCCAGAGCTGTCACCGGCGGGCTCATCGGCTCTGCCTTTGTGAGCCTGCGCACCGGCTGTGCCCGAGGCATCTTCACCAACGAGGCCGGCATGGGCACGGCATCCATGGCCTATGCGGCGGCGCAGGATGCAAATCCGGCTGAGCTGGGGCTGCTGGGCCTCATAGAGGTCTTTGCGGACACGATTGTTATCTGCTCGCTCACTGCCTTGGCGGTGCTGACCAGCGGCATAGCCATTCCCTATGGGGTGGATGCAGGCGGCGTGCTGCCCTTTCAGGTGTTTTCCACGGTATGCGGAGGCTGGGCCTCAGCGGCGCTGACATTCTTCCTGTGCGTTTTCGCCTTTGCCACGGTGCTGGGCTGGGGACTCTATGGGGCGCGCTGCGGCCAATTCCTGTTTGGCCCCGGCTTCTGGAAGAAATTTGTGTGGATGCAGATGGGCGGTGTCCTTCTGGGGGCGGTGCTGCAAACCCAAACCCTTTGGCTTGCGGCCGAGATCGTCAACGGCCTTATGGCAGTGCCCAATCTGATTGCCCTTATCGCGCTGAGCCCGGAGCTGGCCCGGCTGGTCCGGGAATACAAAAAGAAATCATAAAGAGAATGTAAAGAAGGGATTGCTTCTTTGCAGCCTCTATGGAGGAATACATATGCAGATATCCATCAATGCCAATCGCTGCGAACCCTCACCCATGCGGAAGTTCCATCCTCTGGCCGTGGCTGCCGAGCAGCGGGGAAAGAAAATCTACCATCTGAACATTGGCCAGCCGGACATTGCAACCCCCAGCGCCTATTTTGAGGCGGTGCGGAAATACGATCCCCAAACGCTGGCCTACGATGCCTCTCCCGGAAATCCGGAGCTCATCCGGGCTGTACAGAATTACTATGCCGGATTGGGCGTTGACCTGGAGCCCCGGGATATCCTCATTACCACCGGCGGCAGCGAGGCGCTGCTTCTGACCTGTCTGAGCATTCTCGACCCCTATACGGAGGTCATCATTCCTGAGCCCTATTACCCCAACTACACCACCTTTGTCCATGCTGCAGGCGGTGTCATCCGGGCCTTGCCCACGAATCCCTGGGAGGGCTACCGCTATGCCAAGCGGGAGCGGATCGAGAGCCTGATTACCAAGAATACCCGAGCAATTCTCATCACCAATCCGGGCAACCCCACCGGCGTTGTTCTGGACAGAGAGGAAATGCGCATGATCGCAGACATCGCCAAGGAGCACGACCTGTTCCTCATCTGCGATGAGGTCTACCGGGAATTCTGTTATGACGAAGAATTCGGTGTGCCCACCATGGCCCGCTTCCATGATATTGATGACAATCTGGTCATTATTGACTCCGTGTCCAAGCGGTTTTCCGCCTGCGGCGCTCGGGTGGGCTGTGTTGTCACCAAGAATCCGGAGCTGCAGAGTGCCTTGCTGAAATTCTGCCAGTCCCGTCTTTCTGTGGCGACCATCGATCAGATCGGTGCCGCGGCTCTGTATCGTGTGGACCCCAGCTTCTTCCGCCAGTGCAAGGAGGAGTACCGCATCCGCCGGGATACGGTGATTTCCCGGCTGCGCCAGATTCCCGGCGTGGTGGTAGAGGAGCCGATGGGCGCCTTCTACGTCATGGCCAGCCTGCCGGTGGACGATGCAGACCGGTTCCAGCACTGGCTGCTGGACTGCTTTGACGACAAGGGGGACACGGTCATGTTTGCCCCCGGTGCACCCTTTTATGAGACCCCCGGCAAGGGCATTAACGAGGTGCGGATTGCCTATGTGCTCAAGCAGGAGGATCTGGCCCGGGCCATGGAGGTCCTGGCCAAGGGAATCGCCCGCTACCAGCGGGAGGTCATGAATGTGGTTGCCCCCGCGCTGGGATAAAAACGGTCGGGAAAGCCACAGATCGCTTTCCCGACAAATGATTGCCGATCAAAGATTGCAGGCGCAGTTCCAACCGAACTGCGCCTGCAATCTTTCAGAAACGTATTTTGTCAGTTTTCCGGCACGCTGCCATCCAGGGAGAGATGATTTCTCTGCAAGGCCTTGCGGATGGCCAGGAACAGAATGGGGGCGAAGATGATGGCTACAACGGCATTGAACACCGTTGCGGGGAGCTTGGCAACGACATCTACCGCTGCAGCGGCGGGCTCCCAGCCCTTGAGGTAGATACCCTTGATGTAGCTCTTGAGCAGATAGGCCAGGGCATAGGCAACGGCACCGGCGGCAGAGCCGAGGACTGCCTTGCCGTAGCCGCCCTCTTTCTTTCCAACCCGGAAGATCAGGCCGGGGAGCAGACCGTAAATGCCCTTCATCAGGAAGGTCAGCCATGCCTCGGAAATATAGATGGGGTCAAACATATCAAAAATGGCGGAGCCAAGACCGGCGGCCAGACCACCCAGCCAGGGGCCAAGCAGCAGGCCGGACAGGGCGCAGAAGATATTTCCCAGATGGAACGAGGTGGTGCTGCCAACGGCGATGGGCAGCCGGACCCGCAGCGCGGAGCCCACAAAGACCAGGGCAGCCATCAGAGCGGTGAAGACGATTTTTCTTGTAGAGAGCTTTCTTTTCTTTTCCATTTTTCCTTCCTCCCGAAATCGGATGCTGCCATTATAGCAGCATCTGGCCACAAAAAAAGTATCAGAATCATTATGAAAAATAGGGCCAGACAAATTCAAATTGATAAAGAAAAAGGCGGGAATGGGGTATACAGATTTTGCAAAAGGTGTTATAATGGGAAACAAAGGGATAAGCCCTGCTCCAATTGCAAATTTGTACAGAAGAAAGGGATTTTTATCATGAGACTGATTTGCGCCAAGGATTACGAGGACGTCAGCCGTAAGGCTGCCAATATCATTGCTGCTCAGATTCAGCTGAAGCCCGACTGCGTTCTGGGCCTGGCTACCGGCAGCAGCCCCATCGGTACCTACAAGCAGTTGATTGCCAAGTACGAGAGCGGCGATCTGGACTTCTCCAAGGTCAGAACCGTCAACCTGGACGAGTATGTGGGCCTGACCAAGGACCACGACCAGAGCTACGCTTACTTTATGCGTACCAACCTCTTCGACCATGTGAACATCGATCAGGCCAACTGCAACATCCCCAACGGCATGAACCCCGATGCTGAGGCCGAGTGCGCCCGCTATGATGCCGTGATCGATTCCTTCGGCGGCGCGGACCTGCAACTGCTGGGCCTGGGACCCAACGGCCACATCGGCTTTAACGAGCCCTCCGATTCCTTCGTCAAGAACACCAACAAGGTCAAGCTGACCGACTCCACCATCGATGCCAACCAGCGTTTCTTCGAAAAGCGGGAAGATGTCCCCACCCATGCCTACACCATGGGCATCGGCGGCATTATGAAGGCAAAGCGGGTTCTGCTGGTGGTCAACGGTGCCAACAAGGCCCAGGCCGTGAAGGACTGCTTCTTCGGACCCATCAAGCCCCAGGCTCCCGGCTCCATCCTGCAGCTGCATCCCGATTTCACTCTGGTTGCCGACGAGGCTGCCCTGTCCCTGGTGAAGGACCTGCTGTAATTCCTCTGTATCTGCACTTTAAGCCCCTTGCCGATTCGGCAAGGGGCGATTTGCATATTTCAGGCTTCTGCTTGCGGTGCGTCCTCTGCGTGCTCGTCTTTGCCGATGGTCATAATATCGTAAGGCGTGGTCTGGTAGACGAAGTAATTCAGCCAGTTGGAGAAGAGCAAATTGGCGTGGCCCCTCCAGCGCACCATGGGGGGCTGGGTGTCGTCGTCGTTGGGGTAGTAGTGGGCGGGTACCTGAATGGGGAGACCCTGTTTTTTGTCCCGCAGGTATTCGCGCTCCAGGGTGTCCGGGTCGTATTCCGCGTGGCCGGTGATGAAAATCTGGCGGCCCCCCTTGGTCATGACCGCGTAAACCCCCGCCTCCTGGGAAGAGGCCAGGATTCGCAGCTCCGGATGTGCCTCGATATCTTCCCGGTGGACGGTGGTGTGCCGGGAGTGAGGCGCATAGAAGGTATCGTCGAAGCCCCGCAGCAGAATGGCCTTCTTGTAGTCTGCCTGATGGGGGAACACGCCAAAGAGCTTCTGTGGCAGGGGGTGCTTCCGGATGCCGTAGTGGTAGTAGAGTCCTGCCTGGGCCCCCCAGCAGATATGGAAGGTGGAGTGCACATGGGTCTTGCTCCACTCCATGATTTCGCACAGCTCCGGCCAGTAGTCCACCTCTTCAAAGGGCAGCTGCTCCACAGGGGCTCCGGTGATGACCATGCCATCGAATTTCCGGTCCTTCACTTCGTCAAAGGTCTTGTAAAAGGACAGCAGATGCTCCTGGGGGGTGTTCTTGGCGGTGTGGGAGGTGGTGTGGATCAGCTCCAAATGGACCTGCAGGGGCGTATTGCCCAAAAGTCTGCTGAGCTGGGTTTCCGTGACGATTTTGGTGGGCATCAGGTTCAGCAGCAAAATTTCCAGAGGCCGGATATCCTGCCGGGCAGCCCGATTCTGGGGCATGACAAAAATATTCTCCTGCTGCAAAACACCTGCAGCAGGCAGATCATTGGGGATTTGAATGGGCATGGGTTTCCTCCTGGGTGATTCTCTTTGGGACAGTATACCATAAACTGTCCCAAAAATCCAGTGCTGTAAGAGGTGGCTTTGAATACAAAATAATCGATACAAAAATTTTGAAAAAAGTTTCCAAAAGCGAAGAATTTGACGCGAAAATATTTTCTTTTTGAACGATTGAAACGGAAAATAAGATGTGGTATAATACGCCGGAATCGGGATATCTAAAAAACAATAAAAGAAAGCGAGCGATGCTTTATGCGGAAAACGAAGATTATCTGCACCATCGGTCCGGCTTCTGAAAATGCCGAGACCCTGAAAAAAATGTGCCAGGCCGGTATGAATGTGGCCCGGCTGAACTTCTCCCATGGCACCCATGAGGAGCAGCAGAACAAAATCAATCTGATCAAACAGGTGCGTAAGGAGCTGGGTCTGCCTTTGGCGATCATGCTGGATACCAAGGGCCCCGAGTACCGCATCCGCACCTTTAAGGACGGCAAGGTCACGGTTTCCGCCGGTGATACCTTCACCTTTACGGTGGATGAGGTGGAGGGCGACGAGACCCGCGTTTCCGTGAACTATAAAGGCCTTGTGAAGGACCTGTCCGTAGGGGACCGGGTCCTGGTCAACAATGGCCTGGTGGTCTTCGAGGTAGAGAAGCTCCAGGGCAGCGATGCCATCTGCAAGTGCATTGTAGGCGGTGAGCTTTCCAACCGCAAGAGCATGTCCTTCCCCAATAAGGTTATGACCGGCCCCTTCCTCAGTGAAGCGGACAAGGCAGACCTGCTCTTTGGCATCCAGAACGATGTGGACTTCGTGGCCGCCTCCTTCGTTTCCAACAAGCAGAATGTGCTGGATATGCGGAAGTTCCTGGACGACAACGGCGGCAGCCAGATCGAGATCATTGCCAAGATCGAGAATCGGTCCGGCGTGGACAATATAGAGGAAATCTGCGAGGCCTGCGAGGGCATTATGGTGGCCAGAGGTGACCTGGGCGTGGAGATCCCCTTCGTGGAGCTGCCCGCCATCCAGAAGCGCCTGATCAACAAGTGCCGTCTGCTTGGCAAGCGGGTCATTACCGCCACCGAGATGCTGGAGTCTATGATCCAGAATCCCCGGCCCACCAGAGCCGAGATTTCCGATGTGGCCAATGCCGTGTATGATGGAACTTCTGCCATTATGCTCTCCGGCGAGTCTGCCGCAGGCAAGTATCCCGTAGAGGCCGTGGCAACCATGGCCCAGATCGCGGAATTCACCGAGCAGCACACCAGCTACAAAGAGCGGTTCTATAAGAACGACTTCCGCATCAGCAACAACCTGGATGCCATTTCCCATGCCACCTGTGCCATGGCGATTGATGTGAACGCCAAGGCTATTGTGGTCTGTTCCGTCTCCGGAAAGACTGCCCGGATGGTCAGCCGCTTCCGCTGCCCCACGGATATTGTGGGTATGACCGTGGACGAGAAGGCCTGGAGAAAGCTGAACCTGAGCTGGGGCGTTACTCCTGTGCTTGCCAGTGAGTTCAGCTCTATGGATGTCATGTTCTACTACGGCCTGGAGAACGCCAAGAAGTACATGCATCTCCAGAGCGGTGATTGCGTGGTCATTACCGGCGGCCCCATCAATGGCAAGACCGGAAACACCAACACCATTAAGGTTGAGACTGTCTGATCCTAACAGAGTCCCCGGTTCGTGATATGTACCCCCAATTCCGGATACCCCGGAATTGGGGGTATTTTCATGAAGTGCAGCTGCAGTACATAAAGCATCCTGAGCGTTATTTGCCCAGGATGGAATAGAAAAGCTGGTTTTCCTTTTGGCAGTGTGCTATAATGTAGAAAAATGAAAACAAAGGAGAGAAGACTATGCCTTGCACAACCATTCTTGTAGGCAGAAACGCCAGCAATGACGGCTCTACCATGATCGCCAGAACGGACGACGGTTACTTTGACGTGAAAAAGCTGGTGACGGTGGACTCTAAAAAGCAGCCCCGCACATACAAAAGCGTCATCGGCCATCTGACTGTTGAGCTGCCGGAGAACCCCATGCGCTATACCACCTGCCCCAATGTGAACCGGTCCGAGGGTATTTGGGCCGCAACGGGCATCAACGAGGCCAACGTGGGCATGACCGCCACGGAGACCATCACGACCAATCCCAGAGTTCTGGGGGCGGACCCTATGGTGGAGTACCGGAAGGCCAAGAGCCGCCGGGAGAAGGATATCCCGGGGGGAATCGGCGAGGAGGACCTGGTGGTTCTGGTGCTGCCCTATATCCATTCTGCCCGGGAGGGCGTTGTGCGGCTGGGAAAGCTCCTGGAGCAGTACGGTACTTATGAGTCCAATGGCATTGCCTTCAACGATGACAAAGAGGTCTGGTGGATGGAGACCATCGGCGGTCACCACTGGATTGCCCGCCGGGTGGCGGACGACGAATGCGTCATTATGCCCAACCAATTCGGATTGGATCGTTTTGATTTTGCGGATGCCTTTGGCGAGGGCAGGGAAAACCTGTGCTCCGGGGATCTGAAGACCTTCATTGCGGAGAACCACCTGGACACCGGTAACGATGGCGTGTTCAATCCCCGGAACTGCTTCGGCTCCCACACGGATTCCGACCATGTTTACAATACCCCCCGGGCCTGGTTTATGGGCAAGATGCTCTGCCCCACCCGCTACCGCTGGGAAGGGGAGCATGCGGATTTTACGCCCACCAGTGATAACATCCCCTGGTCCTTTGTGCCGGAGCGCAAGGTGACGGTGGAGGACGTGAAGTACATTCTCTCTTCCTACTATCAGGGTACACCCTATAACCCCTATGCCAAGGCAGAGGACCCCAGAAAGGGCATTTACCGGCCCATTGGCATTAACCGCACCGGTGTGATGGCTATTTGCCAGATTCGCAATGGGGTGCCGGAAAAGGCCAAGGGCATTGAGTGGATCTGCTTCGGCTCTACCAGCTTCAACACGGTGCTGCCGGTGTATACCCAGGTGTCCCGCCTGCCCAAATACCTGACGGATGTGACGCAGGACGTGTCCACAGACAACTTCTATTGGAACAGCCGCCTGATCAATGCCCTGACCGATGCCCACTATGGCACGGCCATCGTCCATGTGGAGCGCTATCAGGCAGCCGTTGTCAGCAAGGCCCGGGCACTGCTGCGGGAGTATGATGGGCGCCTGGCGGAAACAGAAGATGACACTCTTCTGGAGCGGGCCAATGAAGCGCTCTGCACCATGGCAAAGCAGGAGACGACCAAGACCCTGAATAAGGTTCTCCTGGCGGCCAGCCAGGGCATGAAGAACGGCTACAGCAGAGGTGATAACTGACCGGGGAGAAGCGGAACAAAAGCCGCAAGTGAAATAAGATGGAGCTGCAAAGCGATGTGCCTTGCAGCTCCTTTTTATAGCGGCTTATATCCGTTTCCCGTGGGTGGTCTGGTTCAGAACCGAGGTGGTGATGGAGACGAAATCCCGGATGTATTTCTTTGTGTTTTCGTCGTTACGGTAGCAGGCGTAAAAGTGGCGATGGTTTTCGTAGTCCTTCAGGGGATAGAAGGCACCGCCGGAATTGAAGACAAATTCGTCGGCATAGACGTCCGGCAGGACCATGCAGGCACCGCTTTTCAGCGCCACCCGGCGGGCAACCTCCAGGGAAGAGGTCTCCAGGAGAATCTTCGGACGGATGTTATACCGCCGGAACAGGCGGTCCTGAATGATGCGGGAGGAATGGGAGGTGTCCAGGGACACGAAGGCCTCTTTTTCCACCATTTCCAGGTTGATGGGCGTTCCGGAAGGGACCAGCTGGGCCAGCTGGCTGTCTTTTCCGGCCAGAATGCCAATGGATTCCTTTTCGATGAGCTCATAGGCAATGTTGGCCTCGTTGGCTTCCAGGGCGGCCAGGGCCAGATCGATCTGCCCCTTTTGCAGCAGCCCCTCCAGACTGGCAGAGGCGGCCTCCGTCAGCTCGATGGTCACATTGGGGTAGGCCTTGGTGAAAATGGGTATCACATCCGGCAGTACCTGCATGGCCCGGGTAACGCTGATGCCCAGCCGCAGGCGGCCGCCGTCATCCCGGCGGATGCTTTCAATTTCTTCCTTCAGCCGGGTCTCAATGTCCAGCATGGCCTCTACGGCCTTCAGATAGCGCTCACCGGCATAAGTCAGGTGGAAAGGGGAGGTGCTGCGGTCAAACAAAGGCGTTCCAACCTCGTCTTCGATTTGCCGCAGGGTTTGGCTCAGGGAGGGCTGGCTGATATAAAGCTGCTTGGCCGCAGCAGTGATGGTTCCGTATTGCGCAATGGTTTTGAAATACAGGGCTTGTTTCATGTTCATAGAAAAATCACCACTTTTTTACAGCATATTCACGAATCCTATGGGCGCGAATCAATACTGATTATAAGGAATTTTTTATAGATGTCAAGGTTTATTGTCGGAATATTCGACAGAAATTATACTTAAATAAACAATTAAGTATTTGAAATTGGAATTTCTCTATGGTATCTTATTGTCATCAAAAATGAAAAAACCATAGGGAGGATCAACATGGAAATTCTGAAATCTGCCGCAGCAGGCACTTTGGAATCCAGCGATGCCATGGTCACTGTGGAGCCCGGTGAAAACGGCATTGAGCTGGAGCTTTCCAGCAGCGTTATGAATCAGTATGGCCGCCAGATCAAGGCCACGATCCTGGAGACCCTGGACCGTCTGGAAGTTAAGAATGCTCGCGTGACCGTTGTGGACAAGGGCGCTTTGGACTGCACATTGAAGGCCCGCGTAGAGTGCGCCGTGTTCCGCAGCTGCGATGCATCCAGCGCAAACATTCCCTGGGGAGGTGCCATCAGATGATCAGAAGACCCAAGCCCGAACGGTTCCGCCTGCGCAGAACCATGATGTTTATGAACGCGCAGAAGCCCGGCCTGATCAAGGATGCTTACATCTATGGCTGCGACTCCATTATGCTGGACCTGGAGGATGCCGTTGCAGAGAACCAGAAGGATGCTGCTCGTTTCTCCCTGTACCATGCCCTGACCACCATTGACTACGGCAATACCGAGGTCATCGTCCGAATCAACGGCCTGGATACCCCCCATTGGCAGGAAGACATCCGTGTCTGTGTGGCCGGTGGTGCCGACGGTATCCGGATCGCCAAGTGCGAAAGCGCACAGGATGTGCACACGGTGGAGGCTGCCGTGGAGGCGGCCGAGCGTGAATTCGGCGTGGAAGTCGGCCGGACCCTGCTGATGGCTGCGCTGGAAAGCCCCAAGGGCATCCTGAATGCCTATGAGATCTGCTCCGCCTCCGACCGGATGCTGGGCGTCGCCATTTCCGGCGGCGATTTCCGCAAGTGCATGCAGACCAAGTTCACCCCCGACGGTGTGGATATGATGGTTGCCCGGGGCCAGATGCTGCTGGCTGCCCGTGCAGCCGGGATCCAGTGCTTCGATACCGTGTTTACCGACCTGGACGACAACGAAGGCTTCAAGGCAGAGGTCCTGCAGAACAAGGCTATGGGTTTTGACGGCAAGAGCCTGATCAACCCCAAGCAGATTCGTCTGGTCCATGAGGTTTTTGCACCCACTGAAAAGGAAGTCAAGCAGGCTGAGGCTGTTGTCCGTGCATTTAAGGAGCAGTCCGCCGCCGGTGTCGGCGTGTTCACCGTCAACGGTAAGATGATCGATGTGGCCTTCATTCCCGGCGCTGAGCGCACGCTGCGTCTGGCAAAGGCCTGCGGTATGTATGAGGGGGATCTGGTATGATTAACGCAGTAGGCAGAGATATTCCCGAAGCGCTGCTGGTAAACGGCAAGGAAGTTTACCAGGGCAAGAATTATATGGACGGCAAGTACCTCCAGAAGGCTGCCCCCAAGACGCGCCGGTTCGAAAAGCCCCAGGAGAGCAAGATCGTCGCTACCCTGGTGGACGCACTCAAGCAGTGCGGCGCCAAGGACGGCATGACCTTCTCCTTCCACCACCATCTGCGTGACGGCGACTATGTGGTCAACATGGTCATGAAGGCCGCCATCGAGGAGCTGGGCTTGAAGGACCTGACCATTGCCGCTACCTCTCTGGGCAGCGCCCATGATCCCATCGCCGATTATATTGAAGAGGGTAAGGTCATCGGCATTCAGACCTCCGGCATCCGTGGCCGGATGGGTGAGGTGGTTTCCGCCGGTAAGCTGAAGACTCCCGCAATTATCCGTTCCCATGGCGGCCGTCCCCGTGCCATCGAGGCAGGGGAGGTCCATATCGACATCGCCTTCGTCGCTGCTCCCACCTCTGACTGCGTGGGCAACTGCCGGGGTATCGGCGGTAAGAGCAACTGCGGCTCCATGGGCTATGCCATGACCGACGCCAAGTATGCCGACCATGTGGTGGTCGTTACCGACTGCCTGGTCGACTTCCCCAATATGCCCGCTTCCGTGGAAGCCATCGACGTGGATGCCGTCGTGGTGGTCGATTCCATCGGCAACCCCAAGAAGATCGCCTCTGCCGCTGCCCGCATCAGCCAGAACCCCCGGGATCTGATGATGGCCGAGAATGTGGCCAAGGTTATTGCCTCCACCCCCTATTTCAAGGACGGCTTCTCCTTCCAGACCGGTGTCGGCGGCCCCTCTCTGGCGGCCAACCTGTTCCTGGAGAAGTACATGGACGAGCGCAACATCAAAATGGGCTGGGCCATCGGCGGCATCTGCGGCCCCATGGTGGAGCTGCTGAAGAAGGGCAAGGTTGGAAAGGTGATTGACGTTCAGGACTTCGACCTGGATGCCGTGAACTCCATCAACCAGACCCCCAACCACTTTGAGATGTCCGCTTCGCAGTACGCCAACCCCGCCAATAAGGGCGCTTTCGTCAACAAGCTGGACTTCGTGGTCCTGGCTGCCCTGGAAATCGACACCGGCTTTAATGTCAACGTTCTGACCGGTTCCGACGGTGTGCTTCGCGGCGCGCCCGGCGGTCACCCCGATACCGCTGCCGGTTCCAAGGTCTGCATTATTGTCACTCCCTTGACCCGCGGCCGCATGGCTACCGTCTGTGAGAAGGTCGTTACCGTCACCACCCCCGGCGACTGTGTGGATGTGCTGGTCACCGATTACGGCATTGCCGTGAACCCCCTGCGCCCCGACCTCATCGAGTGCCTGGACAACGCCGGTATCCCCCATGTGTCCATTGAGAGCCTGAAGGAGAAGGCCTATTCCCTGGTGGGCCGTCCTGACGACCTGGAGTGGGAGGACAAGGTGGTTGCTGTTCTGGAAGCCCGTGACGGCACCATTCTGGACGTGGTCCGCAAGATCAAGCCCCTGTCCCTGTAAGGACATTCAGGGGGACTGAAAAATGTCCCCCTTTTTGTTATGAATTCCCAGCAGTTTTTGAACCGTAATATAGAAAGGAATTTCGAGAATGAGTGATACCATCGTTGGTCTGCTTGGACTGGTAACCATCGTTGCAATCGTTGTTACCCTGTTCAAGAGCAAGACCCAGCCCGCTATCGCGTTTATTGTCTTCCCCTCCATCCTGGGCCTGATTCTGGTCCTGGGCGGCCGCTTTACCTTTGACAACCTGGCAGCTATGATCAAGGCCGGCTTTAACTCCACTGCGCCTACCGCTGCCCTGTTCGTTTTCTCCGTGCTGTACTTCGGCATTATGACCGATGCCGGCATGTTTGATGTGATCATCGGCAAGCTGATGAAGCTCATCGGCAACAATGTCATCGGCGTGTGCGTCATGACCTGTGTCATTGCCCTGATCGGCCACCTGGACGGCGGCGGCGCTTCCACCTTCTGCATCGTGGTTCCCGCTATGCTGCCCATCTACAAGAAGATGAACATGCGTCCCACCAGCCTGCTGCGGATTGCCGTGCTGGCTATGGGCGTTCTGAACCTGATGCCCTGGGCCGGTCCCACCATGCGTGCCGCTACCGTGCTGGGCATGGAAGCAGGTCAGCTGTGGAACACCATCATCCCCATCCAGATCTTCGGTATCGTCCTGGCCCTGGCCCATTCCGTGCTGACCGGCTTCCAGGAGAAGAAGCGCGGCGCAGGCCTGTCCGCCGGTGCAACTCTGGACATTGCCGAGAGCAAGTCCGATGAGGAGAAGGAGCTGGCCCGTCCCAAGCTGTTCTGGTTCAACCTGCTGCTGACCATCGCTGTCATCGCCATGCTGATCTGGGATGTGTTCGCCTCCTATGTTCCCTTCATGCTGGGCGTTTCCATCGCTCTGTTCGTGAACTACGGCTTCACCGCCAAGATGCACAAGAAGATCATCAACCTGCACGCCGGTCCCGCTCTGATGATGTGCTCTACCCTGATGGGTGCTGCTGTCCTGATGGGCGTTCTGACTACTTCCTTCATTGTGAAGGACGGCGCTCTGACTGCCGCCAGCGTGAAGGCTATGGAAGTTGACGTGCCCAGCGTTGTTCGCTGTCTGGCCGGTATCATCGAGTCCATTCTGCCTGCTGCCATTGGTCAGCACCTGCCTCTGGTTATCGGCTTTCTGTCCGTGCCTCTGGCTCTGGCCTTCGATACCGACTCCTACTTCTTCGGTATGCTGCCTGTCATCATCGCCATCGGCCAGAGCTTCGGCGTAGAGGCCCTGCCCATCGCTGTGGCTATGGTCGTCTGCCGGAACTGCGCTACCTTCATCAGCCCCATGGTTCCCGCCACTCTGCTGGGCGTGGGCCTGGCCGATGTGGATATCAAGGACCACATCAAGGCAAGCTTCCTGTACGTTTGGGTCTTCTCCATCCTGTGCATGCTGTTCGCCATTGTCTGCGGCATTATGCCTCTGTAAATCCGCAACCCGGGAACGGCTGATTGGTGGATCAGCCGTTCCCAAGGGAATGGTTTCCGGCTGTGCTGGGAAGGCCTGAGAAATCGCCCCATGAACACTGCCTCCCGATTGCCGGGAGGCAGTTCCTTGTAGAAGGGGCACTTCACAAATGGGCCGAAAGAATGTATAATAGAGAAGAATCGGTGGGGCACGACGCGAGGTGCGGCCGCACCGTTGGAGGAGAACAAGAATGAGCGAATATGCCTTGACACAGGTTTCCCTGTCGGACAAGCGGATGCTGGCCCAGGTGGATGCGCTTCTGGTGGAGAACGGCATTACCCGGGATGCAAACCTGGACTATATCTGCGCTATGGTGGACGAGGAGAATCGGGTAATTGCCACCGGCAGCTGCTTTGGCGCGACCCTGCGCTGCTTTGCTGTCAGCCAGCAGCACCAGGGAGAGGGATTGCTGAATGAGGTGGTGTCCCACCTGATGGAATACCAGATGGCCCGGGGATACACCCATCTTTTCTTATATACCAAAATCAAATCCGCGAAGTTTTTCCAGAGCCTGGGCTTTTATGAAATCGCCCGGGTGGACGGTACGCTGGTGTTTATGGAAAACCGGAGAAACGGGTTCCCGTCCTATCTGTCCCGCCTGGAAAAGACTGCCCGCCCCGGCGTTTCCGGTGCCATCGTTATGAACGCAAATCCCTTCACCCTGGGCCACCAGTACCTGGTGGAAACGGCCGCGGCTCGATGCGATACGCTGCACCTGTTTCTGCTCAGCGAGGATGCCAGCCTGGTGCCCTTTGGGGTGCGCAAGCAGCTGGTTCAGGCGGGAACAGCTCACCTGAAAAATGTGGTGCTCCACGATTCCGGGCCCTATATCATCAGCAATGCCACCTTCCCGAGCTATTTTCTAAAGGACGATTCGGCGGTGATTCAGGGACACGCCAAGCTGGATCTGACGATTTTCGTGAGAATTGCCCGGGCGCTGGGAGTTACCGTTCGCTTTGTGGGGGAGGAGCCTACCAGCCAGGTGACGGGACTGTACAATGAGATCATGGCTGCGCAGCTGCCGGAGAACGGCATCGACTGTGTGATCCTTCCAAGAAAGCAGGCCCTGGGCAAGGCGATCAGCGCCTCTACCGTCCGCGCCGCTTTGCAGGCAGGGGACTGGCAGACCCTTTCCCGGCTGGTGCCCCAAACGACCTTAGACTATTTCAGGTCTTCCGAGGCAGAGCCTGTGCTGCGGCGTATCCGCAGTGCGGAGAATGTGGTCCATTATTGAGGAATTGTCTATGAAGAAAACATCATTGAAAAAAATCTGGGAGATGTTCTTTTATTTCTTCCGCATCAGCTGGTTTACCTTCGGCGGGGGCTGGAGCATTGTGGCCCAAATGCAGAAGGATTTTGTGGATGATAAGAAAGAGCTGACCGCCGAGGAACTGCTGGATATTGTCAGCGTGGGACGCAGCCTGCCGGGGACGATGATCGGCAACGTGGCCTATCTGTTCGGGCACCGTCAGGCCGGTGTCCTGGGCGGCATTGCTGCAACCGTCGGTATGGTGACACCGCCCATGATCATCCTGTCCGTGCTGACCTATTGCTATGCCATGTTTAAGGACAATATCTGGATCGCCAAAATGCTGACAGGTGTCCGTTCGGCGGTGGTGCCCATCATCCTGGTGGCAGCGCTGAAGCTTCGGGAAGGCGCGTTCCCCACAAAAGCGTGTTATGCCATTGCCGTCGTTGCCTGTATCCTGAATGCCTTCCTGAATGTGAACTGCGTTCTGGTGATTCTGCTGGCGGTGGCAGCGGGACTGATTATGGGGAAATGGAAGGAGGCAGAGGCATGAGTGTTCTTTTTCAGCTGTTCTGGAGCTTTTGCCAGATTGGTTTTACCAGCTTCGGCGGAATGTCTATGGTTCCGCTGATCAACGACGAGATGGTCAGCCATGGATGGATGAACGTCTCAGAGGTGTCCGATATCATTGCCATTGCAGAGATGACCCCCGGCCCTTTGGGCCTTAACTGCGCCACCTTTGCCGGTATGCGTGTGGCGGGAATCCTTGGGGCCATTATCTCTGTGCTGGGTGTTCTGGCCCCGACCTTTACCCTCTGCGCTTTGGCTGCCGTCTTCTTTGAGAAATTCAAAAACAGCCGTGCGCTGAAAAACATTATGGTGGGGGTTCGTCCTGCGGCGCTTGGGATCATTGTGGCGGTAATGATCGATTTGAGCCGGACCAATTACCTGGTGGACGGCGTTTTCGCCTGGCGTACCGCCGTGATCGCGCTGATTGCCTTCTATCTTCTCGCTAGAAGAAAGTGGAGCGTTCCGAAGGTGATCGTGCTTTCCGCGCTGCTGGGGCTGCTTACATAAACAAACGAATACCGATCGATTGGAATGGGTGCTGCTGCATTTTGCCGCGGCGCTCATTCTTTTTTAATTAGCCATTGACATTGTCAAAAATGAGAATATAATTGAATTATAGAATATAGGAGGTGGTGATCCACATGGAAATGGCTGAGGTCGTTATGAACCCCGTGCGGCAGAGGATTTTTCAGTATCTGCTTGTGCACGAAACCGGTACGGTCAAGGAAATTCGAAAGGCACTTCCGGATATCCCCAGTGCGAGCCTGTATCGCCATGTGAAGATTCTCACGGAAAATGATATTCTCACAGTGGTTGGAGAAAACCGCATCCGTGGAACGGTGGAAAGCGTTTATCAGCTGAATAAAAGTGCATTGGAACTTGACGATGCCGATGGGAGCGCGGTCCAGCGTGCACTCCTTGGAATCAGCGCGGCATTTGCAAAATATTTTTCCGGTGGCTGTGCAGACCCCAAAAAGGATATGCTGCTCATGACCACCTGCACACTGACGCTGACAGACGGGGAATTTATGGACTTCCTGTCGGAAATCAACCGGGCGGCCATGAAATATATGGACATCGGCATGAAGGAGGGCAGCAAGCCCAGACAGATCACCCTGATCTCCGCGCCGACGGGGGAGGAAATGGAATGAATTACATTCAAATTACGAAGGAGAATATTGATACGGAGCATATCTGCTGTGCTATGTCCGGGAAACAAAGCATTGCAAAAAAGGAATGGATGAAACAGCGGTTTGAAGAGGGGCTTGTGTTTTATCGCAGCGAGGAACGTGGCAAATGCTTTATTGAATATATCCCGGCGGAAAGTGCATGGGTGCCGATTGAGGCAGCGGGATACCTCTATATCAGCTGCCTGTGGGTTTCCGGCTCCATGAAAGGGCATGGGTACTCCAATGATCTGCTGAGCAAGTGCGTTCAGGATGCCTTGACGCAGGGCAAAAAGGGAATCTGCATTCTGTGCGCGGAGGGACGCAAACGGGAGTTCCTTGCAGACCCCAAGTATCTGACCTACAAGGGATTCCGGCTGGCGGATACTTCGGACTGCGGGATTACCTTGCTGTATTTGCCGCTGACGGAGAATGCCGAGCTGCCGAAGTTCAAGAAATGTGCAAAACATCCAAAAGCAAACGGTGAAGGCTTTGTCCTCTATTATACCGACCAGTGCCCATATACTTACTATTGGGTGCCCAGGGTGGAGGAAACGGCGAGAGTTCACGGAATCCCCCTGAAAACCGTCCATATCACCACCAGACAGGATGCACAGAATGTGCCCGCCCCGGTGACTACCTATGCTTTGTTTCGGGATGGTGCGTTTGTAACCCAGGGGATTCAATCGGATAAGAAGTTTCTGATACTTGCAGGAATGAAGGAGTGAAAAATGTGCTGAGAATTGAGCATTTGACAAAGAATTATGGGGAGAAAAAAGGCTGTGGACGACCTGAATCTGCACATTGCCCCAGGAAAAATCTATGGCTTCATCGGTCATAACGGTGCGGGCAAGACCACACCGCTGAAATCCGTAGCCGGAATCCTGCAATTTGATGCGGGGGAAATCTATATTGACGGCAAATCTATCCGGACGCAGCCGTTGGAATGCAAGCGCAGCTTTGCCTATACCGGTACGGTGCAGAGCTGCGGGAATACACCCAAACGGCTTAGATAGCCGCTTTTCACCAACGGGCTTTCCAAAAAGGAGGATACATCATGAAGAAAGCAATCTCAATTCTGCTGGCTGTGGCAACGCTTCTTAGCCTGTACGCCTGTTCCCGGAACAAACGATCCGCAATGACCATCAAGCCCTCTGAATTTTCCAAGGAAACCCAGGAAGTCCTGGATCTATTCGATGATGAAATCCAGTTTTTCGACATTTCCCTTGATGAGACAGTGAAATCCTATACGATCTCCGTCTGGGTCTACCGTGACGGAACATGGAATGAAGACGGCAAAACATATGGGAAGAGCGATCTTCTGGGCAACCGAATCGCCATTCGGCTGACGGAAACCGGCTGCGATATCTACAATATTTCTGAAAATGGCAGTTCCAGGTGCAGCTATCCCGTTCTGGATACAACATTTGACAAGCTAATGGGAGTTGCTACCACAAGGATGACCCATGAGCTGCCCATAGAGCTGAATCAGGAGATCCCCATCTGTGTCAAAACCGGAAGCAGCGCAAACCAGATGACGGTAATGAACATCACAGAGGATTTCCGGAACGCAAAGTGCGAGGCTGGAATTGCCGTGACGCTGACGGTATCGGATGCGGTTGTGGAGTAAGCGCCGGGACGCATGGCCCGGCGATCGTGCCAGCGGTGATCGGCTGCGTTCTTTATCGGGCGCGACGTTTTCCTATTGTCTGTTCCGGAGAGAAAACGCATAAAACAAGCCGAGCGGCACCAATGCCGTTCGGCTTGCGTTTTCGGTCTGTTCAATTGTATTGAAAAAACCCCGGAAAAAAATTCCGGGGTTTGAAACGGCAGGCGATGAATCGCTGGGACCAGTTATCTCTTGGAGAACTGAGGAGCCCGACGGGCGGCCTTCAAGCCGTACTGCGCGAGTTTTTGAGCTGTTTTCCCTTGATATTCCGGGCTTTTCCGGCTTTCTGCCTCTCAGTTATCCGGTGTGCGGACCATAAAAAACGGCCTTTTTTCATTCAGCAATAGCCTGATGAAACGCACCATTTACTACCCCAAACAGCTCCTCTGGTTTATTGTACTTCACTTTTGCATAGATGTCCATAGTTGTTTTGCTGTTTTCGTGTCCGGCAAGGTATTGGACGGTCTTTGGATCAACACCAGCATAGAGAAGATTGGTGATGTAAGTGTGCCGCAGCTGATGAGGTGTCACATCAAAGTCCAGCGTATATTTGATTTGTGGTTGATTCTTCTGGGTCATACCCAGCGTTGGAGTAACCGTATATTTGATACTCT
>ERZ773104.201-NODE-201-length-92534-cov-32.885152_pt1 | contig 92534 bp, 113 predicted proteins | sample MGYA00511920_ERZ773104 | MGnify/ENA primary metagenome ERZ773104 (study PRJEB29015, sample SAMEA2737857) | human gut metagenome | biome: human gut; feature: human-associated habitat; material: faeces | place: China | collected 2012 ... | reverse complement strand
CAATAATTGGATGTTTTATAGGTAATAAAATAAAAAATAGTTAGTCAAATTACAATTTAGGAGTATAGAAATATGTCAAAATTTGATTTAAGAAAATATATTCCATTACTTGGAGCAATGGGATATTTAGAAGATCAACCTAAAAAAAATGAAATAGAGGTAAAACTCAAACTTGGTATAGAAATACAGGAAAATAAAAATCTAAAATTGATATTAGATGATATAATTCATAAATATAAAATTGAACATCAAGATAATCTTTTTGAAATATTAAAAGGGTACTTAAATAGTGATGTTGAAAAATTTTTAGAGATTTGGAAATATATATTAGAAAAATATCAGGTAATAATTTATGATTCAAAAGAACTTTCTGATACAATAATTAACTGGATACTAAATGACATTGTTTATTTATATGATGATAACAACTATAATTATAATGAAATATGTTCTAATATGCAAAAAGATAAACAATTGCAAAAAGTTATATTTAGTACTCCATATTTAGACAATTGCGATATAGATAGATTTATAATTTCTATTTTTGACGATTATGAAGATAAAAAATTTTTTGATGAAATATTTAATTATATATATTCAAACAGAGAAAGATATAAAGATTATAATTTTTATCAAACAATTGCTAGAATAATAGATGGAGATTTTATGATTTTATCAACAGAAAAATTAAATAGGTTAAAAGAGTTTTTAAAAGACAAAAATGTAAATCAAATACTTTGTCAGTCATTTGAAAAAGCATATAAAGAATGTGCTGAAGATGAAGAATTTATGAGAAAAGTCAATGAAGATGATGAAGAAACAATAAAAACAGAAAATACAGAAAAAGAAGAATCAACTATAGTAAGTGTTGTTGGAATAAACTATGAAAATCGAAAAGAAAATGTTGATAAACTAAGAATAAATGATAATGTATATTTGGTAAGAGAAAAAGAAAATCAATATGACAAAAATGCCATATCTGTTGTTGATAAAGAAAATAGAAAATTAGGATATGTAGAAAAAGAAAGAGCAAAAGAAATAGCACCGATTCTTGACAAAGAAAGAAAAAATGAAGTTATTGTTATAGGAATATATAACAATGTACTTAAAATAAAAATAAATTGGTTATAAAAAATATTAAAAGATTATCAGAGATGATAGTCTTTTTTGTTTAGATTGGAGATGATAAAATGATTTTAGCAATTACTAAAAATAATGAAAATTTAATATATGATGTATGTAAGAAAAATAATTTAGGATTGCCACAGATTATAACAGGAATAGATAGTTTATACAAATTTGCAGTGCAAGACTTAAAATCATTAAGTAATTATAAAGCAATAATAATAGATGTATGTTCGACTAAGGAAAAAGAAGAAGATATTGTTAAAGCAGTAGTAGCAATAAAATCAATGTATAATGTTAGAATTATAATATTAGCATTAGGATATAAAGAGGGAAATTCTTTATTAGCAAAATTGTTTAATGAGGGAATATATAATTTTGTAAATGGAACAGACTATGAGACACAAATTCAGCAATTTAGATTAAGTTTTTCAAAGGATGGAAACCAATACAAAGATGCAGTAAGATTTAGAGGAGAAATAGCCAATATAGGTAAAGATAGTGTTATTATAAAAAGAGAATATAAAACATTAAAACAATATGTAAGTATAGGAATTGCAGGAACAGAAAAGCATATAGGAGTAACTACACAATGTCTACTAATTGCACAATTTTTTAATAGTCTAGGAATGAGAGCCTGTTATATATGTGGTAGGGATGAAATTGAAAATTTGGAAGTAGACAAAGACAGAATTACAAAAAAATCTGACAATTTATTAGTATATAGAGGTATTGATTTATATTCAAAAAATAGCAGTATAGATGCTATGAATTATGGTTATGATTTTTATATATATGATTTAGGAGTATTGAATGAACAAAATATTGACAATTTTACATCAAAAGATGTGAAAATATTAGTTGGTGGATTAAAATATTGGGAAATGCCACAAACGATACCAATATTAGCAAGATTTGAAAGTAGTTCAGAACTTAATCATATATTTAATTTTTGCTCTGATGAAATAAAAAAAGAATGGAAAGAATATTATAATAATACATATTTTTCAGAATATACACCTGATCCATTTGTTGCAGATGTCAATACGGAGATATATCATCAAATATTCAAAGATTATATAGCAGAGAAATCAAGTAAATTAGTAGTTGTTGAAAAAAAGAAAGGAATTTTTAGTAAGTTTTTAGGAGGCAAAAAATGAGGAAAAAGCCTAAGCAATTAAAAGAATTTTTAGAAAAAGAAAAAATTAAAAATAAATATGAAGAAAAAATAATAGTAAAAAATGATAGTACATTTGTAAAACTATTATTTTTTTTTATGGATTTAATAGGAAAATTATTAAAAATATTATTTTATATATCAATAATTGTTTTGAGTTCAATTGGTGCTACATACATTGTAAACAATTTTGATAAATTTATTTTTTAGGAGGAAAATATGAAATTTAATAAAAAAATATTAGTTATAGTTTGCAATGTGGTATTGTTAAATATTGCAAATCAATGCTTTGCATCAACTAATGATAATACAAAGTTATATTCAAAAAATGGAGAAAACTATATAGATAAAATTTATAGTGTAGAACAAAATGAAAAAAATCAATTTATTGAAAATATTGAAAATGAAATACAAATAGATGGCAATAAATATATTTACACTAATAAAAATATTGAAAATACGGATACAATAGATAAAAAAGATATAGAAACAACTAAGAAAATTACATTAAAAACAAACAATAGACAAAAGATAATTGACGAATTAGGAAAAACAATGGAATACAATGAAAATGGTTATATTGGAACATATACATTAGATATTGACACAATAAAAATAGAACCACATAATAATGGATATTATGATAAATTGATAGATACAACAATTGAATATAAAGATTTAGAGAAAAACGATTTAGATTATGTTCCAAAGCAGGTTACATACAAAGGCAAAAAACTTGACTTGTTAAAAACAAAATGGGAAGAAACAGAAAATAAGCCAATAGGAAATGCTACGATAGGTACAAAATATAAAGCAATATGTTATTATGCAACAAAAGAAAGAGTATATAACCCTACAACATATACTATTACAGCAGATTATAAAGGAATTGCAGAGAAAAAAGTCGAGAAACCATTAAAAATAACATTATCATATATACAACAAAAAAATGATGAACCCAAAATTGTTGAAGAAAAAAATATAAATCCTATACCAATTTTAGGAGGAACATCAAGCCTTATTGTGTTTTTAGGAGGACTAATGTTATTTATGAAAAATGTTAAAATATATAATTATCAAAACGGAAAATGGAGATATATTGGAAAAACATTGTTATTAAAAGGAAAAATTAGATTAGATAGATTTACAAACAAAGAAGTAACTAATAAATATAGAATTGAATTGACAAAATCACAAAGTAGAAAATACAACAATAAGACTATAACAATAAGTAAAGGAAAAAATAGTTGTAAGCAAATAATACATAGTAACAACAAAAGTGTAGATTTTGAAGTGCGATTATAGGAGGAACATAAACAATGAAAAAAGATATTAAGTTTTGGCTACTAATTGTTATAGTGGCTATTTTAATGACTATAATATCTGTATTTGTAGTTTATAAATATCATATATATAAGGCAAATGTAGATGCGAATAGCATTGAAGTTGGAGATAATGAAGATTTAGAAGAAACAAATACAGAAGATATAGAAAATATAAAAATAAATGAGGCTGATCTTATTGGAAAACTTACTATACCTGACATATTATTGAAAGATGCACCAATAAAAGAGGGAACAGAATTAGATATATTATCAGATTCAATAGGACATTTTAAGAGTACAAGTTTGTATAGTGGAAATGTCGGATTAGCCTCACATAATTCAGGAGGAAAGGGGGATTATTTTAAAAATTTAAAAAATATAAAAGTTGGAAGTGAAATATTTTATCAAACAAAATATGGAGTAAAAAGATATATTGTTGAAACAAAAAAAGTAATTGATGAAACTGACTTTTCATATTTGAAATCTACAGAAGATAATAGAATAACACTAATAACTTGTGTAGCAGGAAAAAAAGACAAAAGACTTTGTATTCAGGCAATTGAAAATTATGAAAACATGGATTATGGACAATAAGAATTGATGGGTTCGCCTTTTTTTTATTAAGAATGTATAATTAAATCATAAGGAGATGGTTTGATTATGAAAAAGATAATTATATTTATAATTACAATATTGATATTAGGAGTTATTGCTATGTATTCTTGTATTCAAAATTCCAAAAGGATACAAGATGATAAGATAAAAAATAACGATAATAATTTAGAAATTGCTGAGATTACAAATGAACCCAAAGAAGGAAATACAGAAAATGATTTATTGGTTGAAAATAAAAATACAGAAGCAATAATTGAACAACCAAAAGCAATAGATAATACAGAAGTTACTAAAAAGGAAAAAATACCAAAAGAAACTTCAAATGAAATAAAAAAAGATAACAGTAATATTAAAGCAAGTAAACAACCCAAAAGCAATAATTCAAATCAAATATCAGAGAATGTAAATGAACAGAAAAAAGAACATAATAAAGAAGTCAAAAAAGAAAATAAAGCAATACAAAAAGATGAAACAAAGCAACAACAAACAAGTAATACAAAAAAAGAAGAAAATGTAAAAAAAGAAGAATACAAAAGAAATAACCAAATGATTGAAAAAATGAAAAATATAATTCAAAAAAACGAAACTGAAGATATGAAGAAATATGGATATGAAATTGTAGTAGATAGTTCAATAAAAGAAATGACAAATCAATTTACATATACTGAAGATAGAGTAAAACAAAAAATTACTTGGAAATTTGGTACGATAAAAATATATGCAGAAGATTATTATTGCAATGGGCAGTATATAATGACAGAATGCTATATAATTTAAAAAATAGATAGACACTTAATAGGTGTCTATTTTTTATGAAAAAAGGGAGGAAAATATTTATGAAAAATAAAATAATAAAAAGATTTGTTGCTATAACAATGATACTAATAACTTTAATTTCTACATTTTCAAATGTTGTGTTTGCAACTGAAATAAATTCAGCACATTTACAAAATAAAGGAGATGTAGAATATCATTTGCAATATTGGAATGAGTCAAAAAATGCGTGGTATTATATAATAACAACTTTTGTTACATATACTGAAAATGGAAAAGAATATCCTGCTTATTGTGTTAATAAAGAATATCCAGGAGTTGGAGAAGAAAGCGATTACAGTGTAGATGTAAATGCAAGTGTTACCGATGTCTTAGGAGATGTTAGAATATGGAGAACAATAATAAATGGATATCCTTATAAATCAGCCAGTGAATTAGGGGTTGCAAATGACTTGGAGGCTTTTCAGGCAACAAAACAAGCAGTATATTGTATTTTATATAATTATGATCCAGCAACTAGATATAGAGGTTCAGAGCAAGGAGCAGATGCTAGAGGAAGTGCAATAAAAAATGCTATAGTAAAAATGGTAAATGAAGGACGATATGGTAGCCAGACTCCAGCAGAACCTGATATAACATTAAGCAAAAGTGGAGAATTATATGAAGATGGCAATTATTATACTCAAAAGGTAAATGTGTCAAGTAAAGTAGAAATGGCAAATTATTATATAACAAGTGTTAATAATTTACCAAGTGGTACTATAATAACAAATTCAAATGGAAATCAAACAAATTCCTTTAATGGAAATGAAAGTATGTATGTTAAGATTCCAAAAAGCCAAATGGGACAAGATATAAATAATGCAGTTATAAATGTTCAAGGAAAAGTAAAAACTTATCCTGTCTTTTATGGTAAAACAAGGAAACAAGGAACACAAAACTATGCTTTAACATTTGATCCGTTTGGAGATGGTGTTGGTAGAATAGTGTTAAATGCAAAAACAAATACAGGAAAAATTCAAATAAATAAAACTGATAGTGAAACATCACAACCAATATCAGGGGTAACATTTCAATTAAGAAATGAAGATGGAAGTGTAGTAGCAAATGCTACAACAAATGAAAATGGAATTGCTAATTTCACAGGATTATATCAAAGAAATTACAAATTGGTTGAATTATCTACTAATCAAAATTATGTCTTAAATAAGGCTACTTTTGATGTGAATGTAGAATATAATAAGACAGCAAAAAAAGATATAACAAATGACCATAAAAAAGGAAATCTAAAGATATATAAAGTTGACAAAGATAATCATAAAATAGCACTTGGAAATGTAAAATTTGATTTGTATTCAGAAGAATTTAAAAGAGTAATAGGAAGTTATACAACAAATGTTGACGGAGAAATAAAAATAGATAATTTAAGAACAGGCTCATATAAGTTAATAGAAAAAAATACTGGAAAATGGTATAATCTAGCAAAAGATACAGAAGTTGAAGTAAAATGGAATACTACTGAAGAAAATACAATAGAAAATGAACTAAAAAAAGGTCAAGTAAAAGTTGTAAAGGTTGATTTAGATAATAATGAAGTAAAATTACAAGGAATAAAATTTGATGTTTTAGATGAAAATGGAAAAGTATTGGAAACTATAACAACAGATGAAAACGGAGAGGCATATACATCAAGATATGCAATAAGAGATTATTCAAAAATAACAATTAGAGAAAAAGAAACACTACAAAATTATGTATTAAATGATACACCTCAAACAATTACATTAGAAGCGGATCAAATAAAAACAGTTACATTTACAAACGAATTGAAAAAAGGTCAAGTTAAAGTAATAAAAGTGGATTTAGACAATAAAGAAGTAAAACTAAAAGGTGTTGAATTTAAAGTATATGACCAAGATAATAACCTTGTAGATACAATAACAACAGACGAGAACGGAGAGGCAGTAAGTAAAAGATTAAGAATAGATAAAGAATATCATGTTGTAGAAAGTAAAACATTACAAAATTATGTATTAAATGACACTCCACAAAAAATAACATTAAAACAAGACCAAATTACTGATTTGACATTTACAAACGAATTAAAAAAAGGTCAAATAAGAGTTATTAAAGTTGATAAAGAAAATCACGAAGTAAAATTACAAGGTGTTGAATTTAAAGTATATGACCAAGATAATAACCTTGTAGATACAATAACAACAGACGAGAACGGAGAGGCAGTAAGTAAAAGATTAAGAATAGATAAAGAATATCATGTTGTAGAAAGTAAAACATTACAAAATTATGTATTAAATGACACTCCACAAAAAATAACATTAAAACAAGACCAAATTACTGATTTGACATTTGAAAATGAACTAATAAGAGGATATATAAAAATAGTAAAAGCAAGTAAAGAAGATAATAAATACAATGGAGATACAAAAGGAACAAGATTAGCAAATGCAAAATTTGAAGTATATGATCAAGATGGAAAAATTGTAGATACATTAGTAACTGATAAAAATGGAGAGGCTACAACGAAGGCATTACTAAAAGGAAAATACACAATTAAAGAAATAGAAAGTCCCGACTATTATATATTAACAGATGTAGTATTTGATGCAGAAATAAAAAAACACAAAGAAGTTGTTGATGTAAATGTATTAGATGATAATGTAGATATTGAAGTTGAAGTAAAAAAGAAAGGATTTGTAGAAACACAAAGTAAAGATAGTATATATTATGATTTTTCAGATATTCATAATAAATCAAATATAGCATTAGATAACTTTACTTGGAGTGATTCACTTCCAACAAATGCTCTAAGAGTAAACAGAATATATACAGGTACTTGGAATGAAGATTTAAAATATTCAGTATGGTATAAAACTAATTTAAGTGATGATTATAAAATGCTAGTTGATGGATTAAGTACACAGCAAAATAATGAAGTAAAATTTACGGATGTAGAGTTACAAGATGGAGAATTTATAACAGATTATGAATTTAGATTTGGAACAGTAAAAGCAGATTTTAAAGAAGTTGAAAAACCAAGATTATATTGTGATATGCTAGATAATTTACCAAATGGATTTATATTTGTAAATCATACAAAAGTATCAGGAAATTATAAGGATAAATATGTTGAAGATAAAGATGATTGGAAAACAATAACATATTATAAAGACATAGAATTATCTGAGAAATTACCAAGAACAGGGGGAAGAGATTTTAGTACATTTATTGCAACTGGAATGATTGTAGGAATAAATGCAATAGGATTACTAATAACACTAAGAAAAAAAGATAAAAACATTGACAATGCTAAATAAAATTATATAATAATGACTAATATAAATGAATTCATATATTTATATTGGTTTACTAAATTATGGTGTATAACTATTTGTATAGCTTATACACCTCTTTTTTTTTGCAAAAAATTGTGCTATAATACCAAAAGTATAAACAAAAAATGGAAGTGATTAGAAATGAATTTACAATTTGTAAATGATTATATAGAAAGAAAATTGGCAGAAAATGAAAATTACATTAGATATACATTTTATGAATTAAGAATAAAAAATAATTTATCAGAAGAAGAAGTAGACAAATTTCTTGCATTAAATAAGACATACCTTGAAAAGAAAGGCTACAATGTATATTTTACAGGAACAAGATTTGTTTATGACGATGCAAACAGAATTGTGCAACCAAATGAACTAATGATAGCAATAAAAGAAGAAAAGGAGTAGTTGTAATGGAAGAAAAAATTAAAAAACAAAGTATAAATAGATTAGATATCAAGGATAGTATTATCAATGTATTAAACGAAAATAGAATAGATACACTAGGAAATTTATGTGAGCATAGCAAAACAGAATTAAAAAATATAGGGTTACTTCCAAATGAAACAAACAAAATAGAGGTAGAACTACAACTAATGGGACTTAATTTAAAAAATAGTTTATAATAAAAAAATGAATAAGCATTAGAACTTATTCATTTTTTTCATTGCCTTAAAAATCAATTTATCAAGTTTTTGACTTTGTTTAAGAATAAGTGCATAAGGCACTTGTGCTTCAATAAGTTTATTCAATTTATTTTTATTATAATTTATCAAAAAATTTAATAATATATTCATATAATCACCATAATATAAATATATCATAAAAAAGATGAAAACAATGTCATAATTTGTCAAAAAAGCAAAAAAAGAGAGAAATTCTCTCCAGTTTCTAATCTATTTTATTTTTCCAGTCATTTGCTTCAGCCTCATCAAATCTTTTATCTGAAAAAAATTCTGATAACTTCATATCAAAAGCCTCACAAATATAAAGTAAGTTTTCTAGTCTAATGGTTCTATTTTTTCTAGTTAAATACATTGTTAAAGTAGAACGATATATACCTGTTAGTTTGGATAATTGGCTAGAATTTATGTTTTTTTCTTGCATTATTTCTTTTATTTTTGTTGCAATTAAATCCGAAAAATCCACTTGAATCGCCCCTTTCGAGAACATTTTAGCAAACATATAAACACAATCTGTTCATCAAAATGAGCAAAAATACTCCAAAATGTTCACTTGAATGAGCAAATGTGCTATAATAGTAAGTACAAGAGTTTTGCTTTTATTATGAGAAAATTTATATTTGTATATACAATGAATAATTATATTTTTACTAGAAAAAATATAAAATAGAACGGAGGTGTTGAATATAAACCAATACATTGAAGAAAAGGAACTTGAAATAATAAGGTTAAAAAATGAAATAGAACGAAGAAAAATATTAAAGGAAAAAATTATATCAATGCTTAACACAGAAATATCAATACCAGACTATGTAATAGAGGATATAATTGATGGAGATGATTACATGCATATATGCTTAATGATAAATGTTGCAACAATAAATAATAGAATATCAAAAGAAGAAAACAAAAAATTAAAAGAGATAATATTGAGTAAATTTGAAATAAAAAATATGTATGATCGTATATCTGTAACATAAATAGAAAAAAATATTGAGTTTCTTAACAAAATATAGTATTATATTTATACTCTAAAAAAAGGTAGGAAAATAAATGAAAAAAAATATTTGTGAAGAAATAAGTAAATGGCAAAAGGAATATGATAAAAAGCCATTGGTAGATTTATCTCAATATTTTACTACTAAGGACAAGGAAATAATAAAAAAATTAAACATTGTATTAAATGATAAAGTATATACTGAATATGAATTTGAATGCTTAGAAATGGATTTGATAGCATTTTATAAACAAAAAGAAATATTAAAGAATATAGGAATAGCATATAATGAGATAAAAAGAATTTGGAATATATGTGATACAATAAGAGAAGATTATTGCATATAAAAAAGGCTAGAATCACATTTATTGAAGTCTAGTCTTTGTAATAGGAATCATCATCTAGGTTACTAAAAATTGGATCATTGAAAAATTCCTGTAAATTTGTATTTAAGCCATCACATATTTGAGCAAGAGTTGTAAGTCTTGGAACTTTTGTCTTTCGTGTGCTAAATACAGAATTTAAGGTTGCCTTTGGAACACCTGTTGCTTTATACAAATCCCATAAAGTAATCAAATTGTTTTTACTCATATAATATTTAACTCTTTGATAAATTGCATCAGATAATTTCACAACAATCACTCCTTTACATATAATCTGAGAATAGTATAGCAATTTTTTTTACAATAATAGGCTAAATTCTTAGCCCAAGTGCTTTTGTTAAAAGTATAAAAATATGAATTTAATAGGAGAAAAAAGTATGCAAGAAAATTTTAGTTTTGAAAAATGGCATAAAAAGTATAAAACAAATAAAATTGTAGATTTAAAAAAATATTTTTCTATAGAAGAATTTAATTATTTTAGAAAATTAGGAATAAAAATAAAAGATGACATTTATACTGCTTTTAAATTTGATAATTTATATTATTATGGCTTATTACCATATTATGTGCCTGAAGATGAAGAATTATCAGAAGAAGAAAAGAAAAATTGCAAAGAACTTAATGGAACAGGTGTAAGTAGAGAAAACTTAAATTCTTTGTTAAAAAAATGCGAGAAAATAATGGAAACTGAGAGAATATATGCGATGTAAAAGATAGAAAACATAAAATTATTGAATGAAAAAATTTTTTGGATTGATAGATATTAGTATATCAAATATTAAAAATTAAAGATGGTGAGAAAGATGGGAATATATATACTGGAAAGATAAGATGTATAAATGATCATGCGTTTAAAGCTAGAAAAGAAAGAAACAATATTAATTATAGATGTAATCATAGACTAAAATATGGAAAAGATAAATGTGATAATGATACAATGGTAGAAGAAACCTTTTTAACAGATATGATTAAACAACAATTGTTTATAATTAATATGAATATTGAGAATGTAAATATAAAATCTATCGTGAAAAATATAATAGTTTCAAAGGATAGGATTCAAATATTTTTTCAAAATCTACCTATAACCAGTTGCTACTATGATAGCAAACTAGGCAAAATGCACTTTGATACATTAAAAGATTAAAAAGGGGTACAACACTTTTTATAAAAATTTTTGGTGGGGGATACCATAAAAGCAGATATACTGGTATAAGAGGCTATACCAGTATATTTTATACGATTTTTGATATATATAATAAAAAACATATCTTATCATATCTTTTTATAACTTTTTACATATTGTGTGATATAAAAAATATGAAAGGAGGAGATAAAATGAAAATTAAAAAATTAGCAATTATTTTACTTTTAGCAACAACGCTAATAATGGCTACAAATACTTTATGCTTTGCTGGTAGTGGAAATGTAAGTGTCCATTGGGAAGGCTCTTCGAGAGAAGCAACTTATACCTATGCAAAAAAACATTGTGAGGCTATGGGATATTCTGTTGAGAACTGTAATAATTGGGATAACAATCAAGTGTTAAATCAATTAAAAAGAGATAAAATTTTTATAGTTCATAGACATGGAAGTCCAGGTCGACAAGTATTTCTAAATTCTACTTACTTATCTGGTACAGGAGGAAATGGGAACAGCATTAAAGCAATTAATAGTCTTTCTAATAGTTCACTTAATAATTTAAAGATTGCAATTTATTATGGATGTAGTACAGGAGCTTATTCTAATACTTATGGAGATATATGTCAGCAAACAGTAAATAAAGGTGCTCAATGTGCTGTAGCATGGACTGTTACAACATATACTAATGAAGTAAATGAGTGGAATAAGGCTTTTCTTGATAAATGTAAAAGTGATACTATTGTAGAAGGCTATAGACATGCTGACTATTGGACTGGTTTTTGGCAGGGAGCAACTGCTAGAGACAGAATGGAGAATAACAGAAATGAAAAAGGAAATATATACGGTTATATAAATTAGGAAGGGAGGAAACTTTATGCGAAAAACTAAAATAATTTTATCTACTATTTTAATAGTATTATTTACTGTTTTATCAGTTTCTACATTATGTGTATATGCAAATAGTCAAGAAAAAACAGAGGGAATATTCTTAGATGATAATTTGCAAGATAGTCAAAAAATTATAAAAGAAAAAGCTATCAATAAAAATATTCAATTAGATGATGAAAATATAAATTTGACTTATGCATATTCTATAACAAACTCAGAAAAGGAACTTGATATGTATTTGGATAATAATGATAATACAGAATATATTTTTGATGGAAATGATGTTGTAGGATTTATTAAAGATGTTAATTTGTCATCAATTAATGTAGTAAATAGTGCATCTACTGAAAGTGTAAAAACACAAGGGCAAATATTAGATATTGGTATCGAATATCTTTCAAAAGCTATTGAAAATTTTGAAGAATATGAATTAGTATCAATAAATTACATCTCTAGTTATAATGAATATGCTATTACATATATGAATAAATGTAGTGGATATAATACTTCCGATACAGCACAAATTAATATAACACCAGTTGGAGAGATTGTTTCTTTTTGTGCTAATAATCAAGGAATGATGAAAGAATACGAGGATTCTAATATTTTAATAGATCAAATGCAAAACAATGCCTTTATTGAGGAAACATTAAATACTGAATTTGAAAATATTGATAAATATGAAATAGAAGATAAAATATTAACAAAAGTAGATGGTAAATTAGCAATGCAGTATTATATCGCATTAGAATATGAAAACAATGACTATGATTCAGCAGTTATTATTTGCTATGTAGACTAATAGCAACGAATCAATATTAACCCCCAAAAATAAGCTTTTTTGGGGTTTAATATGTAATAAGTTTAATATGAATGAAATGGATTATTGAACTCTAAATTAGGACCTCCTAAATCATATACTACATCATCATTATCTATGTTTTTATATTTAATAATTTTATATAATAGTACATTATATATCGTACTACCACCATCATTAGCAATTTGTTTTGAAAAGTAAAAAATCGGATCATGATTATCATCAACTTTTCCCTTATTTATCAAAAACATAATGAAATATAATTCTAATAGTATAATTAATACACAGATAATAATTACTAAAATTTTTTTCATAAAAAAACCTCCCTCCTTAATAAATTTTATTTATAATAGTATTAATTATTGTTTTAACATTTGGTTTTTTATCAATACAAAAATGAAAATATTTTTTTAATCTTTCTATTTCACATTGATAATACATTTGGGTTGTTGCCCTATTAATACTACATTTTATATTGTGAACTGATTTTACATATTTTTTAGATATAGTTGGATAAATAGTTTTTTCTAAATTTTCTAATTCCTTATCTGGATTCAGACTGACAAACTTAATTGCTTCCATTAAATATACTGTTCCTTTATGAGAAAAATTGTATCCTAGAAAGTGTAGTTCTTCTCTAATTTTATTTTTTATAGTATTTTCACGAGCTATTTCTTCTTTGTATGTAACTAATTCATTAATATTATTCACAATATTTTTCATACTTATATTTTTGGATAAAATTTTATATATTGAAGGGTTGTTTTTTATTTTATATGCTTCTGTAATATCACATGATATTACGATACAAGAATGGTTTAATTTTTGGTATTCCTTAATTCTGTCTAATACCCAATAGCCATCAAAAATAGGCATTATTAAATCTAATATTATAATATCAATATCATTTCTTTTAATTTTTTGCATAGTTTCCAAACCATTTTGTGCAATACCAATAACTCTTACATTATTGTTTTTTTCATTAATAGAATTCATTAGATGTGTCGCATAGTGTATATTATCATCAGAAATTAACACTTTTACCATAGATAAACTCCTATAATCTGTAATTATTTACTATTTAGACACATCTTTTTTTATTTTTTGTTGGAATTTTACAAAATTTATTATTGAAAATAATGTATAGATTCCAAACCCAACTATGAGAAAAATAAAAATATAATCTATGAAAGCTAGGTTAGTTAAGTTTTCATTTGTTTCTTCCAACGAATTTGGAATATTATTTTTTTTATTTATCATTCTTCCCGTAAATATAGCAATAATAATGATAAATATTCCTAACTTGTTGATAACTGTTTTTAATGACTTTATGCTTTTGTAATATTTCCATTGAATAGTTCCTATTGGTAAATTTAATAATGTACTAATTTCTTTGAAAGATAGATTTGCCAATATTTTCAATGATATTATTTCTTTCTCTGTTTTATCTAAATCCTCTATAATTCTATTAAAAGTATCTTTTTCAATTACACTATTAATTTCAAAATCTTCAACACCAATATAATAAATATTTTCTAAATTATATGTTGGTTTTTTATTTCTAATATAATTCAAAACTTCATTTTTGGTTACAGAATATAACCAACTAGATTCATTTTGAGAAGGCAGTTGATCCTTATTTATCTTCCATATTTTCAAAAATACTTTTTGCATCACATCTTCACTATCTTCTTTGTTTTTTAATATTGAAAAAGCTATAGCATAGATTAACTTTTTACTTTTTTCATAAAATTCACTAAAATTATTATTATCTTGTTTTATCTTTGCAAATAATTGATGTAATTCTTTTTTATTTATATTTTTCATATTACCTCCATATTATTATAGTATTTATAATATAATATCATAAAGATAATTAATTCTCAACTTATGTTTTTATGCACATTTTTGTAAGCAAATATTATTAAACAACAGTCAAGAATAAAAATATTATTTAAAAATCTGCCAATCACAAGTTATTATTATAATAGTAAATTAGGCTGACTACACTATCACCTTCTAAAAATTAAAAAGGACTACAATAAATTTTTATTACCATATATTTATTTAATTTTTCTACTTTATTTTTTTTATAATATGTTGATTATTCCTACTAACTATTTTATGACGTTGTACAATTATAAAAGATAGTATATTTGTATTTCCGTTTTTAATAGTTTGTTATTCTTTTTATCAATTTTCTAATTCCTTTTCTAAAAAATATTTCTCATATATCCTATTTTTTTAAATGTGTCGAACAATGTCGAAAATTGCGATAAATATATTACTATTTTTTTCATTTTTTATTGACCATTCATGTGAATTTGTGATACTATGATTATAATAAATCATTATAAATAAGTTATAAAATTACTTTTTGTCTTACTAACATAATATTAAAAGGTGGATTTTGTATGAAAAAAAATATATTAATAGCTTTATCTACAGTTATAACAATAGTATGTATAATTGTTTCTATAATAATTATACATAAACCTCTCAAAGAAAATGATCCTATAATCAAAGAAATTAAATTGACAAAAGCACTTGAAGAATATAAAGACTATAGCATTAGTTTAATACATAATAATAATGGAAAAATATTGGGAACAATCGAATCAGAAAAAACAGATTTGATATTATTTTCTACTATTGCTATATTTGAATATGATATTAATACAGAAAAAATCAACATTTATGAACAAGCAGGAAATGAAAGAATTATAGATTTTTATATAACAGGAAATTATTTGTATTCTTGTATTTTAACGTATAATGATGAAACAAGTTATAAGTGGAAAATAATCAAAGAGAATTTAACGAATAATAAAAAAGAAGAAATGATAGTAGGTATAATACCAGATGCTTTTGAATATCCTAGAATATTAGGTAATAATGGTAATTCAATATTTGTAATATCAAAAAATGACGACCATATAGAATTATTAAAAATTAACGAAAATGTAGAAACTTTAAAAACTATTACTGGAAAACATTTAGATATGATTCAGCTTAATTTTGCATATTATAAAGATTCTAATATATATTATATAAAAAGTTTGAATGAAAATGATCAAATATTAAGACTTAATGTAGATACTTTGGAAGAAGATAAAATATATGAAACCAATAATAATTTGTATTCAATTAATGTATTTGAGCAAATATCTGTAATTCACGAAGCAGATAACAATAGCAAAGTATATCTTACTACTATTTCAAATGATGGTAAAGATTTTATTAATAAATTAGAAATAACAGAACTCCTAACTTTTTCAAAAAACATAACATCCACTTCATTTATATGCCATTTATCAGAAAAATCATGGAAGGAATATAATATACAAAATAATAATTTGACTTCTTTAGATTTTTCAAAACTTGAACAATACAATTTATTGCCACAATATTTCGTAATAGGCAATGATAGAATTATTGTACAAAGTTTTGAAAATACATTTTATATTATAAATATTTCAAAATTGAGGAGGTGAAACATTTTTTATAAAAAAAAAAAAAGGGAGGAAGTTTTATGAAGGTAAAAAAAATTATTTTATTTATGCTTGTGATAAGCATAACGCTACTTACTTTGAATGTTCCAATTTATGCTAGTAGCACAGATACTATTGATGAAGAATACTTAATTAAAAATAGAGGACCTATTGAAGAAATCGAAAAAAATTCGAGAAATTTAGAATTAATTGAAGAAGGTTATAGTCAAATACCAATGCCCGCAGCATACTCACCACATAAATTAAATGTAACAGCATATAGACAAGAAACATCTTATTGGTGTGGACCTGCTAATATTAAACAAGTTATTCAATTTATTAATGGTTCTTCTGATTCACAATCAACCTATGCTAATTCAATGCAAACGAATAGCAGCGATGGCACTTATGTATATAAAATGGTAAATGAATTAAATAAAAGACAATCAAAATTTACATACGCATATAAAGAAGTAACAAGTAGTGTTACAGCATCTAATATTGATACTTATATACATCTTGCTGTTGCACAACAAAAGCCAATGATTTTACATGCCAAAACTCAACCATTATATTTATATAATGGTGCCAATCTTGGTCATTATTTAACAATAAGTGGGTTTAGTGATGATATACTTGGTCCTTTCCCTGATGACTATAGAGGACCAAATAAAGCTTATTATACAGATCCATATTATAAAGATTATGGAAGAGGTTCCGTATTTGGAACACATTTAACAGAAAATACTACAATATATAATTGCGTAAAAAACAGATTTATTATAATATAAGTATAGTTCTATAAAAAAATGAGGATGTTCCTAAAATAGGAACCCTCATTTTTTATAATCCCACTAATTAGGCTAATGCTAATTATTAGTATCTATATAAATATCTATTATATCTCATCTTGTATTTGGTCCATGCCTACTTTAGATGTTTTTTCTATTTTTATTATTTTAAATGTATCAAATATTTCTTGTATTGAGTATTCTTTTCCTTCTATTTTTTTTCCTTCAAATAAAAACTCATAGTTAGCATTTTCTTGTAATTGATAATTTGAATTAATTTTAATTACAATAGGTGTTTCTAATTGATATTGTTCTATAACATAATAGTTATTCTCTCCAATTAAGTCTGTCTTTTTTAAATCTGCTATTATAGTATATGTTTTTTTAAATTGCACTATAGTTTCTTTAGGAGTGTTAGAAGTATTTTCATATTCTTCTCTATATTTCTTTTCAAAATCAAATAATCCTTTATCTATATTTATTGGTAAATACCTATTGGTCATAATAAATTTATAAAACCCTTCATTTTTATCTTTAAATATAATTAAATATCCATCTGTGCTAGAATCATTCTCTACACTAACATAATCTAATTCAATTTTTGGAAAATTTTTTTCTAAATAATTAGTTGCAGAAATTCTTGCTATTTGCTTTGGAATTATTCCACTAAGCCATAGTGCAAAAATCATCATTATAACTATTATTATTATAATTATTATTAATTTTTTTTTCTTCATAAACTTTCTCCCAAATTAAAATATTAATATATAATACATAATACCATATTTAAATTAAAATAGCAATGTGTATATTTTTTTAAATTTACTAATCATAAGTTGTTATCATGATGGTAAATTATATTTTGAAACATTAAGAGATTAAAAAAGCTCAAGTCTATCCCTCCTATAAGCAGCAATATCAAGTGTTTGCAAATTTTAACAAATACTTTTTATTGTTTTTTACAAAGATACACCGTAGAAAAAAATAGTATTTTATAGTAAAAAACGCAAAATACCATTGTTTCTTTTTATGCACATTGTTGTAAAGATTCTTCATAAAGTAGTTCTTCAAGTATATATTCTAACACATCTACAACAATACTATTTCCTGCTTGTCGATAAAGTTGTGTGTCTGAAATTCCTACAGATCTAGCCTTATAGAAAGCAGAATCATCAAAACCCATAAGCCTCCAGCACTCTAAAGGTGTAAGTTTTCTAATTCTCATAAAGTTCATTCCATCTTCTGATACAAGAACAGTTGTACTTGTTGTTGTACTGCCACAAGCTACTGTTTGGGTAGGTGCAATTTCTGTAATCTCCTTGTTATTGTAGGGATTAAACATCTTTTTTTCTGCTATTTTACTTCTAAAATTACTAGCAACAACAGAAGTAGCAATTCCTTCTGGATCATAAATTCTATCTTGTATGCTTAATTTATTGTTATAATTATTAATACATATTGGTTTATCAATTTTTTCTAATGTTGCGATATTAGGAGATGTTAATATTGTTTGTGATACTTCTTTACATACTCTCCCTCTTTTGGTTGTACTTTGTGGATATGATATATTTATAGAATCGCCAACTTTTGTCTCTGAATAAACTCTTTTAGTTCCTTCTTTGACTAGAATAAAAGGTTGTTTGTTCCCTCCATTTGACATAGTTGTAAGTGTAGGTGATATGCCATTTATATTATAAATGCTACCTGCTTGATGTTTTTTATTCTTATAATAATATAGAAGATTTAATAGAAAAAAATTCACTTTCGGAAGGGTATGTATGATGGTAAAGTTAAGGCTAAATTTGAATTTGCAGGGAAAAATAGCAATTATTTACGAAATGATAACTTATTTAAAAGAGGTATCTTAATAAGTTTGTATTATAGGGATGCAGATTATAGTAATAAAGAAGAATTGGACTTTGAGAGTGCCTTTAAAGTAAAAAATGAGTGTTGGATTGATCTGAAAAATTTGGTAAATATTAAAGCAAGACATAAATATCAAGAAGAAACAAGAATAAATGCAGTTTTAAGTACAAATAAGAATATAGAAAAAATCAATTATTTATATGTGCCACTTAATTTTGAGAAGTTAAAAGAAATCAGAATTGAATTTGGAAAGAATTGTGAACAAAAAGATATAGATGAAATAGAAAATATAATAAAAAGTGAACATTTAAAAAATATAAGTCTGATAAAAGCAGAAGAATAATCTTCTGCTTTTACTTATCAAAATAAGAAATAACCAAAGGAATAAAATATTTAGGTGTCATCTTTTTATCATAATTTATATGAAAAATCTTATTTATTTCATGTTTAGTTGTATTATGATTCATTGTTTCTATTGCATTTCTAATTCCCCATTTTATAGTATTTGAAGAAGTAGAATGAAGTTCAGCAACTTCATCATATAAAGTTTTAATATTTCGTACAAGCTTTATATTTTCATAACCGAGTTTTATTGCATCAATTAAATATCTTGTTCCATCAGCATATAAATTAAAATTTAAAGAAAATAGAAAATTGCGAAGTTCTTTTTCCACAATAGGTATATAACTATTGTCAGTAACAATTTCTTTTATTGTAGATATAACATCATCAAAGTTAACAGGTTTAGGCATTATTCTGAATATTTTTGAAGTATTGAATAAGTTATATCTTAAGTCAGCATTTCCTGATACTATAATGACATTATTTTTTTTTCTTTCAGATTCATCTAAACAAATATTGTTTATGATGTCAATGCCATTCATTTTTGGCAAATCTAAATCTAATAATAAAACATCAGGTTTTAATTGCATATAATCTTTTAATGTAGATTCTCCATCTAATGTACTACTAATTATTTGTATATCTTTGTCTTTTGATAAAATGTTGCAACATAAACTGTTTAAATCAAGATTGTCATCAGCAATCATAACTTGTATCATATCATATACCTCCGACTGATAATAAAGTAATGAATATGTATGTCTTAAAAAATTTTATCTAGTTCATATTGTACCACTTTTTTTATGTAAACACAACAAAAATGACAAAAACCTCCATAATTCGACAAAATAAATAGCAAAAACTAGCACTTTTTAGCAACTTCTAGCACTTTTAGTGAAAAACACCTTTGATTTCAGTATTATAATTGCAGGACATAGTCCATAAAAGAGGTAGTAAACAAAAGTAAAAGAAGTACCAATGATGATTAAAAACTACTATATAATTTTATGGCTATTCTTTTTTTATTAGTGTATTTTAGGAGTGATTAAGATATGGAAGAATATAAATAAATGTAATTTAAAAATAAAAAGATAGAAATATATTGCTATCTCCAGTCAATGGACAAGTCTGTCCTAGATTGGAGTGCTTTTTTATGAATAGAGAATATTCAGATGAAGAAATTGTTGAAATTGTTAAGGCATTTAAACTTTATATAAAGAAAATAGTAAAACATTCTGCTATTGATTTTGTAAGAATGTCTAAAAAAAATAAATATAAAGAAATTTTATATAGTGATCTTGTAGATGAGAAGGTATCATTATCAGTATTTGATGATGATACCTTTTTGCCATCTAAAAGAAAAAGCTTAAAAGAAGTGATGGAGAATATAGGAATGAATGTAAAATTAAGCAATAGAGAAAGAAAGTTTTTAACTTTAATACTTAACGATTATTCTAAAGAAGAAATAAAAAAATATCTAAATATTAATGAAGATAATTATTTTAAAATAAAATCTAGAATTAAAATAAAAATGGAGAAGAAGAAAAATGGATAATAAGAAAATATTTGAGTTGATAAAAAAATCAAAAGAAAATGATATGAAAGCAGTATTCGAATTGATTATGACTTTTGAAGATTTGATAAACAAAGAATCTCTTGTGAATGGTCGATTTAACCAAGAATGTAAAGATTATATAATAGATAATTTGTTGAAACAAATAAAAAATTTTAAAAAATTTTAAAAAAGTGTCAGGTTTTTGGGATTTTTTTCGCCTATGTGTGTAGCAAGACAAAAATTGCTATGCACATTGACAAGTGAATATATTAGTTACAAGACTTTAACTAATATATAAGCTCCAAGAAGGCGAATGTTATTGAAAAAATAAATAGTGACTACAATGAGGGAAAAAGCAAACGATGGTAAGTTTGTGTTGGCGATGATTATATTAGTGATAATGATACTTCTATTTGGCTTAACAAATGTTGAGGAATAGCTCGGTGTAAACGGAGAGGTTGAAATACCTATGGAATGATACTAAATTCACTTGTAACTTGATTTTAGTTTTTAAAAGAATGGAGGAAATGAAATGAAAAATAACGAATTACCAAAGGTAATAACTAAAAATCAAGCAATAGGATATGCTGTTGTTGCTTTTCATACATTAAAAGCAAGTCCAAACAAAATAACAGAAAAGGAATTAGCAAGTGAAATACCTGTAATTATGAAATTACACAAACCTGATAAAATAATAGAAATTGCCAATAGAATTTTGTTAAAAGAATGATTATTTGAATTATTTTAAAAAAAATTACCATAATAAAGATAAGGAGGCAAAAAAGTGTATAGTGAAGATCAAAGAATATTAGATTATACTAAAAATATAAAAATAAATAATTTTTTTGACGAAAACGGAAAAGATATAAAGGTAATAATAAAAGAAATAGTTCTAAGTAATTGTAATCCAACAGAAAGGAAAAAATTAGAACTTTAAAAGGTTAGCTTTTCTAATTTAAATATGTTATAATATATTGTATAAGGAAAGTTGACCTCTCAATTAAGGAGGAAAGGATATGTTTGAGGGATTAACTAGGAATGCTTTATATAGAGTTGGTATATATATAAGATTATCAAAAGAAGATACAGATAAAGTAATTGAAAGTGAAAGTATTACAAATCAAAGAAATATTTTATTAGCATATTTAAAAGAAAATAAACTTGCATTATCAGGAGAGTATGTTGATGATGGTGTTTCAGGAACAACTTTTGATAGACCAGCATTTAACAGACTAATAAATGATATTGAAGATGGAAAAATAAATATGGTAGTTACTAAAGACTTGTCAAGATTAGGAAGAGATTATATTCAGAGTGGTTACTATGTTGAACAATATTTTCCAATGAAAAGAGTTAGATATGTATCTATATTAGATAATATTGATACTGAAAGGACGAACTCATCTGAAAATGATATAGCACCATTTAGATCTATTTTAAATGAAATGTATGCAAAAGATATTTCTAAAAAGATAAGAATTGTATTTCAACAAAAAAAAGAAGATGGACAATTCTTAAGTACATCAGCTCCAATGGGATATAAAAAAGATTCAAATGATAAGCATCATTTAATTATCGATAATGAAACTGCACCAATAATAAGAAGAATGTTTAAAATGGTAATTGATGGCTATGGAACTACGCAAATCGCAAATATATTTACAGATGAACATATCCCAACGCCAGCAATGAGAAACAAATATCAAGTAAGTGCTATTTCATATCAATATGGATATTGGCACCCAGCAAGTATCAGAAGAATGCTAAGAAACAATGTTTATATAGGAAAGTTGGAACAAGGAAAAAGTCAAACTATAAGCTATAAAAATAGACAAAGACGAAAACTTCCAAAGGAACAATGGATTGTTGTTGATAATGCACACGAGCCATTAGTAGATGAAGAAACATTTTATACAGTTCAAAGGTTACTTGATACAAGTGCAAAAAAAACAGTAAAAAGGTCTTATTTATTAACAGGATTATTAAGATGTGCAGATTGTGGAGGGAGCATTGGAATTAGTAGATCGAGCAAGCGAAATTATTCATATACTACTTGTAATTTATATAGAGCATATACAAAAAGACATTTATGTACACCACATAATTTGAATTATGAAGCACTAGAATTGATGGTAGTAGAACAAGTTAGAGAATTGTGCAAATTATGTATGGATGATGAAAAATTAGAAAAAGCATTAAAGGAAAAAATTGAAAATAACAATTATAAGACAACTCTTGAAAAAACGCTAAAAGAGGCTAACGATAAAAAATCAAAAATAGAAAAGAATCTTGAAAGATTATATGAGGATAGGCTAAATGATATTATAACTGTAGAAATGTTTAAGAATATGTCAGATAAACAAAACGAAGGATTAGAAAAAATAAAAAAAGAAATTAAGTCTCTTGAAGACAAATTGGGAGAATTTAAAAAAGAAGAAAATGAAATGTTTTCATTTGATTACAGAAAAATTATAAATGATTTTTTGACATTAAAGAATCCTACTAAGGAAATAATGTCAAAGATAATAGAAAAAATTGAAATTCATCAAGACAAAAAAGTAGATATATATTACAGAATTAAGGCTTTTGAAAAATTGAAATAAATATCTATTTAATTTTTTACTATATGGGTTACAAGAACTTACACCAACTTATGAGTTACAAAAACTCACACCCACAGTTGTAGAATTAGCAACACTTGTATCTGATGGAATAGATATTTTTATAGATAGGCTTCAAGAAAAAGCAGAATCTAATGAATATCTTAATAAATTACAACAAGATGATAAATATGAAGAAGTAAAAGAAGCTTTAAATGTAGGAGAGTATAATATGATAGTAACACCAAAAGAAATTGATGACTTAATTGAAAACATGAAAGATATTGTGGCTAGAGGAATAAATTTTGCAATTTAAGTTATTATGTAAAAAATAACAGCTTCTATTATTGTTTAGAAGTTGTTATTCTTTTACTATATAAATTGCAAATATCACAATCTGTACAAATTTCAATTCTATTTTCAAAAACCAATTTTATAGTATTTATAAATTCAAAATTTTCAGGAGAATTATTAGCAAGATGCAAATATAATTTTCTAGGTAATAGGTTTAATAAAGTATTTAATACATAATCATTGTCAGAAAAACTTATGTCTGATAAATATTTTGTATTTAGATTGCTTTTATCTAATTCAAGAATATTTAGATTTTCATCAAGCAATAATATTCCTAAGTTTAAAGAAACTAAATGGATAATAGGAGTTACAGGTAATTGGGAATTAACATATAATTTTAATAATGAAATGAATTCTAAATATTCTTTTTCAATTATATATTCTTCAACAGAAAAATCTACTAACTCATTTAATAAAGTTCTATATGCTGTCAATCTAAAATTTATGAATCCAGTTAAAATAATAGTTTTATTTTGAGATATATAATCAAAAAAAGCATCAAATAATAACATTTCTCTACTTTGAAAAGAAAATTCATAATCATCACAAATATTTTCTTCACATAATTTTAAAATTTTTTCGATTTCATAATTATCAAAGTAAAAATAATTAGAAATTAAAATTGTTTTTATGATAGAATTTTCAAAATATTCAATTACAAGATAACTTAAAATTGTTGCAAGTTTTGTGTAAAAAAGTTCAAAATCAGTTCCTTTGTAATGAATTATTACATTTCTATAATTTTTGAATTCATTAGAAGAAAATGATACATTTAACATATTAAAATCTTTGAATTCGTTTTGGAGGTATTTTAAAATCTCATCATTATTAGTTTTTATACATAATGAACTCATCACACAATCCTTTCTCATTTTTTTCTTTGTATATTATTTACGAAAAAATAAAGTTTATACAATAACTAAGATATAATATTCAAAAAATAAAAAAATGAAACTTGGACTTTATATAGTTAGTTGATAAAATTGAAAAATAGAGAATGAAAAAAACATAGAGTATAAACTCTATGTTTAGGAACTAATTTAATTTTGTATAAATATGATAATCAATATCAGGGAATACACAATCTTTTTTCTCAATATCTTTTAAAAATATTTTATCGATTTTATTATTTTTTATTTGATTGTATAATTTTGTAAAACGACCAATATGATCATTAATCCTTTTTTTGGCATAATCAACCATAGTACCATTTGTTATAATAAATAGCCAATCACTACTTTGAGCAAGTAATAATTCTCTAGCAGCTTGATTTAATGCAGCTTTTTGAATTCCAGTAGCATTAGGATATGAAGTTGCAAGTTCAACCATTCTGTTTCCAGCTTTATGAAGATGGCGATGTGCATAATCATTTGTAGGGTTAAGCCATACGCCACTATATCCATTAGCACCCCAACTTGAACGACATGGTGTACATACTTGTATATTTGGATATTTGTCAATATATTCAGATGGTGTAATTAATTCAAAATTACATTCATCATAATAAATCTTTTTAAATAAAATATATAACCAATATGGACCTTCATACCACCAATGACCATATAATTCTGCATCATAAGGACATAAAATAATAGGTGGAACATTCATATATTTTGATGCATTTTCAATTTGTTCTGTACGAGAATTTAAGAAATGCCCTGCTTGTCTTTCAGCAGAATCCTTAGCCCATTGAATATCATAAATATCTTTTTGTTCAGTTTTTCCTGTAATTCTATAATAACGAATTCCTGTATGAACACGAACACCATTATGAGCAATATATGGTTTTATATAATCATAATCAGCTTCATAACCAATATCTCTATAAAATTCTCTATAATTGAAATCCCCAGGATATCCATCAATTGAACTCCATACTTGTTGAGAAGATGTCATATCACGTCCAAAACAAGTTAATCCTCCTGGAGATGTTATAGGTGCACAAGTACCATAAACAGGTGTTGGATCAGCATATAAAATACCGTGTGATTCTACTATTGCATATTCAATTCCAAATTCTCTTAAATATTTGTCTGCTTCTGGAACATATCCGCATTCAGGAAGCCAAATTCCACGAGGTTTTCTTCCAAAATATCTTTCATATGTTTGAACACCAACTGCAATTTGAGCTCTGACAGTTTCTTCAGTAACATATAATATAGGAAAGTAACCATGTGTTGCACCACATGTGATTATTTCTAAAACTCCAATATCTTGGAAATATTTAAATTTTTCAATTAAATTACAATTACATTCATCTTTGAAGAAATGTAAATCAGATGTGTATCTATCATAATAATAATGTGATAATCTATTAACTCTTTCATTTCCGGCAGTTCTTTTTATTTCTTTTTCAGATAATTCAATTAATTGCTCTAGGTAATGAATATATTTTTTTTGAAGTAATTTATTATCAAGCATAGAAAGTAGAGGAGGGGTCATAGACATTGTGATTCTAAATTTAACTCCTTCGTCAACTAATTTCTGAAAATTATGTAATAATGGTATATATGTTTCTGAAATTGCTTCATATAACCAAGATTCTTCTAGATAATCATCACTTTCTGGATGATGTATAAATGGAAGATGTGCATGTAAGACGAAGCTTACATATCCTTTTTTTTGCATTTTTTTACTCCTTAATATTTTGATTTTTTTTATTATTTATTCAATAAATAAGTCGTAGGGAAGACCTACGACATTTTAACTATGTGGCATACTGCTTGAAGATGGATTACCAGAAGAAGGGTTATTAATATTTTCAAAAAATGATGTATCTTCATTTTTGTAAATAGCAGAATATAAGCCTTCTAAAATTTCTTTACTTACTAATGGTATTTCAGAACCTTCTGCAACTGGTAAATTTTTAATTATGTCATATAATGGTATGTTTTGTTCTTGTTTTGTTTTAACATTTCTAAATTTAATAGTATTATTTTCATTTGTTTTAAATAAAACGTGATCATTAGGTAATTCTATTAAATTTGATGTTGATATATATATATAATTTGTATCAATTGTTTTTGGTGTTTCAATTTTTTCATCAGCTGGAGATTCATCAACATTTGAAACTTTTATTTGTGGTTGAGGAATATAATTTGGTTTTCTTCCAAGTTCAACTCTATAATTACATTTACTATCATTTACTCTTAAATACCAACTATTAGCAAAATCGTTTATTGGAATTTCGAAACTATAATTATATGTATCATTATGAACTATTAAAATAGGGTGTGTAACTTCAAAGAAGTTTTCTCCATATTGTTCAAGATATTTTTTTCTATCTTTATCTGAAATGTCCCAATATACAAATAATGTATTAGGTGTTTGATAAAGAATTTTTACAATAGTTTCATTATATCTATATGGTAATTCATAATGTTCAATTATAGATACAGGTTTTGTTTTTGCAGTTCTTTTGGTAGAACTTTTTGTTCGTGTATTTTTTACCTTATTTTTTTCTGCTTTTGAAGATTGTGCAGAAACTTTTTTTGAAGTTTTTTCCAATTTTTTTATATTTTTTTCAGCAGTTTTTATTATAGTTTTTACACTTGCTGGTATTTTTTTTGTTTCTAATTTTGTGTGAATTTTTTTTGAATCAATTTCATTTTTTGAAGATTTATCTAAATCATTAGTTTTTCTTGCCATTTTTTCCTCCTAGGTATTTATTCTCAATAATTTATCATTATAATATAACAAATATAAAATAAATTCAAGTGAAATAAGAAAAAATATGAAAAAATTACAGAAAATGCTTGACAAAGGGTTAATACTGGTTGTATAATAATTATTGTTACAAGAAGAAGTTTCCACTTCTCACCTTAACTCATAGGGAAAAGGTTAGAAATTTAGATTTATTATTATGTTGAAAAATATATCTATATTTATGTGGAATTGACTTGTATCGAAGTCAATTTTTTTGTTATATAAAGAAAATTGCAAAACATTAGGAGGTGTTTTATATAAAACAAGAATTACCAATAAATGGTCAGATAAAAGCCAAAGAAGTTCAATTAATTAGTGATAATGGAGAAAAATTAGGAATGCTACCAATTGCAAGAGCATTAGAGATAGCAGAAGAAAAGAAACTAGATTTAGTATTAGTTTCACCAAATGCACAAGTTCCGGTATGTAAAATAATGAATTATGGAAAATACAAATTTGAACAAGCTAAAAAGGAAAAAGAGGCAAAGAAAAAACAAAAAATTCAAGAAACAAAGGAACTAAGAATAACTCCAAATATTGAAGAACATGACTTTGGATTTAAAGCAAAAAATGCAAAGAAATTTATTGAAGATGGAAACAAAGTAAAAATTACTGTTAGATTTAGAGGAAGAGAACTAAATAATGTAAAAATGGGAGAAAACGTATTAAACGATTTTGCCAAAGAACTTGAAGATGTAGCAGTAGTTGAAAAAGCCCCAAAATTAGAGGGAAAAAATATGTTTATTATACTTGCTAAAAAAGCTAATTAAAGCTTATAATATAAAAACAATTGAAAGGAGCAATTACAATGCCAAAATTAAAAACAAACAAAGCTGCAAAGAAAAGATATTCTTTAACAGCAACAGGTAAAGTAAAAAGAACAACAGCTAATAGAAGACACTTATTAGCAAACAAAACAAAAAGACAAAAATTATCAAGCAGACGCCCAGGTGCTTATGCAGATAAAACATGTGAAAATACAATTAAAAAATTATTACCATATGGTAACTAAAATAGGGAGGGAATAATAAATGGCAAGAGTAAAATCAGCAATGACAACAAGAGCTAGACATAAAAAAGTATTAAAACAAGCAAAAGGATATTATGGTGCAAAACACTATAGATTTAGAAATGCAAATCAAGCAGTATTAAAATCATTATCATATGCATACGTTGGAAGAAAAGACAAAAAGAGTGATTTCAGAAAACTATGGATAGCAAGAATAAATGCTGCTGCAAGAATGAATGGAACAACATATAGCAAATTAATAGCTGGATTAAAGAAAGCTAATGTAACAGTAAACAGAAAAATGTTATCAGAAATTGCTATAAATGATCCAAAAGCATTTACAGAAATTGCTACAATAGCAAAAAATGCTTAATTAAGAAGATGTAAAGGGGCTTTATCTTGAAATATGAGATATTAAGCGCCTTTTTATTTATATATTAATTATATATTAAATTTAATAAGGAGATACATATGAACATAGGGGTAGACATAGACGGAGTTTTAACAGACCTAGAAAGAATGGCATTAGATTTTGGAACAAAAATGTGTGTTGAAGAAAATATACCAATAGAATTGAATTTAAGCAAATATTGGGAAATAGAAAAATATAATTGGACAAAAGAACAAGAAGAACTATTCTGGAATAAAAATCTTGTACCATATGTAGTAGAAAGTAATCCAAGAAAATTTGCACCACAGATTTTAGAAAAGCTTCAAGAAGAAGGAAATAAAATTTTTATAATTACAGCAAGAAATGAAAGTGGAATGCCACCAGAATATGAAGGGAAAATGCAAGAATTAACTAAAAAGTGGTTGTTAGATAATAATATAAAATATAAAAAACTAATATTTACTGATGATACAAATAAATTAAAAAATTGTATTGAAAATAATATTGATGTTATGGTAGAAGATAGTCCCATAAATATAAAAAATATATCACAAAAAATAAAAGTTATAAAATTTGACTGCCAATATAATAAAGATATAGATGGAAAAAATATACTAACAGCATATAGTTGGTATCATATATATGATATAATAAGAAAGCTTAATACAAGATAGTATTAAGCTATTCTTTTTTTATTTTTGGCTTTGATATTAAAGATGCAATATATCCAAAAAATATAGCAGCAGCTATTCCGCCAGCAGAAGCAGTAACTCCACCAGTAAAAGCCCCAATTAAACCATATTCTTTAACACCTTTTATAGCACCTTTGGCTAGATTGTATCCGAAACCTGTAAGAGGAACAGTAGCACCAGCACCTGCAAAATCAACTAGATATTGGTAAATGCCAAGACCTCCTAAAATACAGCCAATAGTTACAAAAGCTACTAAAATACGAGCTGGTGTAAGTTTTGTTTTATCAATTAATATTTGTCCAATAACACAAATAATCCCACCAGTACAAAAACATCTTAATAGTTGTAACCAATCCATATTTTGTAACCATTCCATAAAATCACGATCCTTTCTTTTTATATTTCAATACTAATAGCATGTGCAATTCCAGGAATAGATTCACCTTGTTGAGATGAAGTGGAATTTGTTAAAGCACCAGTGGCAATTAACAATAATCTTTTTATTTTTTGTTCTTTTAATTGTTTATAAAAATAACCAGAAAATACACTTGCACAACATCCACAACCACTTCCACCAGAATGTGTATCTTGACTTTCTTTATCGAAAATTAGTACACCACAATCATTATAATTATTTTTTATGTTATATCCTTTATCAGCAGATAATTCTAGTAAAATATCTTTTCCAATGTGACCTAAATCACCTGTTATAATTGCATCATAATAATTTGGTGAACGACCAGTATCATTAAAATGACATATCAATGTGTCTAATGCTGCAGGTGCCATAGCAGCTCCCATATTGTTAGCATCTTTAATTCCCATATCAACAATCTTTCCACTTGTAATATGAGTTATATATGGACCATTTCCTGTTTTGGATAATATTGCTGAACCAGCACCTGTAACTGTCCATTGAGATGTTGGGGGTCTTTGATTTCCTAATTCGAGTGGAAATCTAAACTGTTTTTCAGCACTACAGAAATGGCTTGAAGCGGCGCAAATTACATTTTGAGCACAGCTTTCAGTGAAAACAGCTCCAAGACTTAAACCTTCAACAAAAGTTGAACAAGCACCAAAAATTCCTATAAATGGGATATTTAATTCTCTTAGTCCAAAGCTAGAAGAAATACATTGATTAAGTAAGTCACCAGCAAAACAATATTCAATATCTGATGAAGCAATTCCTGATTTTGAAATAGCCATGTTTACAGTTTCTTTTATAATCTTACTTTCAGACTTTTCCCAAGTTTTTTCTCCCCAGAATTCATCATCTAAGCATTGATCAAAATATTGAGCTAAAGGACCATTTGCTTCTTTTGGACCAACGATTGAAGCGACACTAACAATAGAAGGGGGAACGTCAAATTTTATAGTTTGTTTTCCTAATTTTTTCATATATAATCAAATCCTTTCTTAAAAATTAAACAAGAGTAATTGCTTGTGTATTAAAAATCAAATATACAATTCCTACTATAATAGATGTAGAAATACCAAAAACTAATACAGGACCTGCAACAGTAAACATTTTTCCACCAACCCCCATAACATAGCCTTCAGATTTATATTCCATTGCAGGTGAAACAATCGAGTTTGCAAAACCTGTGATAGGAATTAAAGAACCAGCACCCGCAAACTTTCCAATTTTATTAAAAATGTTTAATCCTGTCAAAAAAGCACTAATACCAATTAAAATAATAGAAACAATTGTGCCAGAAATTTCTTGCGAAAGTTCACGAGATTTGCAGATATTTAATATAATTTGTCCAATTGAACAAATTAATCCACCAACCCAGAATGCATTAAAACAATTTTTTATAATTGGAGAGTTAGGTGAGTTTTTATTAACATAGTTTTGATATTCTTTTTTTGAATCTAATGGTTTCATAAATACCTCCTAATATAAGTAAAATAAATACATTTATAGTATTTCCGAAAACTGAAAAAATATCACAATAAAAATAAATATTACATTAATATTACAATTGTGTTACAAATAAGACAACTATATTACAGTTTATCGAAAAATCTTGACTTTTATCGTAAAAAAGGTAAAATAAATGTAAGCGTAAAAAAATAAGAAGGAGGATATAATGGCTAGTTGTTTGGGATTATATATTGAAAATAATCTAATAAAATATGCTAAAGTTTCTAAAGAAAAAGATGGATTTAGAATGGATTCATATGGCATAAAATTCTATTCAAATATAAATGAAGCAATAGAACAAATTGTGCAAGAAACAAATAGTATGAAAACACCAATTAGTGTTAACATTGTTGATGAAAGTTATCAATACTTTAGTATGTTTTCACAATTAAATAAAAAAGACTTGGAAAAAGCCATAAGAATGGAATTTGAAGCGTATTGTACTGAAAAAGGATATAATGCCAATACATTAGAAACAAGATATCTTTGCGCTGACGATACAACAAATCTCGAAAGAATAAAAGTAATAAATATTAGTGAAAATACTGTAGAATTAAATAAAATAAAGCAATTACTTAATGGTAAAAAAATAGGAATGATGTTACCAGTTCCAATTACCATTACAAATGTAGCAGAATTATCAGGAAAAGAAAATGTACTAATTGTAAATTTAGAGGAAAAGACAACTATTACAACAATTAATAGAACATATATATCAGACATACAAATTTTAGATGAGGGCAGTGGAATTATATTACAAAATATAGAAAAAAAAGAAAATTCATATGCCAAAGCATATGAAGCATTAAGAAATACGACAATATATACAAGTGATGCTATTGAAAATATGGAATCAGATGGAGAACAGGCTAAATATTTAGAAGATATATTGCCAGTTTTATATACAATTATAGGAGCTGTACAAGCTAAATCTTCAGAAGGACTAGAAAAGATAGATAGAATATATCTTACAGGAACTTTGGCATGTATTAATAATTTGGATTTATATTTTCAAGAATATTTAGGTGGCACAAAATGTGAAATATTAAAACCAACTATAACAACAACTACTAGAGATGCTAATATTAAAGAATGTATTGAAGTGAATTCAGCAATATCATTAGCATTGCAAGGATTAGGCCAAGGAGTACAAGGAATAAGTTTCAAAACAGATATCTCAAAGATGGATATTAAAGACTTATTCAAAATAAAGGATTTAAAGATAAAGAAAAAAGAAAAAAGTACTTTCTTTAAGTTTGATTCTAAAATATCTTCATTAGAAAAATGGCTTATTAGATCAAGTATTTCAATAGTTATTTTTACATTTGCATACCTAACTTTTTCAAAGGTACTTGTGCAACAAATAGAAGAGAAAAAAGACGAAACAAATGAAGTGATTTCCGAAATTAATTCAGAAATGTCAAAAATTGATACAGATACAAAAAAAATTAATAGTAAGACAAGTGAATATAATAATTTGATAGAAGAATTAAATTCAATTAATGAAAAAATAAATAATGTAACAGAAAATAAATATTTGATTCCAAATTTATTGGCACAAATAGCAAGAGTAATTGATCAAAATGTACAAATAACATCAATTTCAAATCCTTATGACAAACATATAGTAATTGAGGCAAAATCACCAAAATATAGAGGACTTGGTTTCTTTAAAAAGAGTTTATCTTCAAATGATATTTTAGAAAATGTTGTTGCAGGAGGAGGAATAAAACAAGGGGATGAAATAACAGTAACGATAGAAGGTGATTTACCATGAGAAAATTATTATTAATATTATTAGTAGGTATTTTGGCAGTTACTGCTGGAATGATTTTAGTAAAAGGAATAGAAACAGATAATTTTTCAATTGATAGTTATATGACAATAGCAGAAGCAAATAATGAATTAGATGATTTAATAAATCAGGCAAGTTCTTTAAAAGAAACAAGTTATAAGAACAAAAAAAATCAATTAGATTCTGCATATAAACAATTGGTTTCTGAGAGAGAAAGCTATGAAGAATTATTAAATTTAGGTGTTGATAGAAATGGTATTCCACTTAGTAAAATTCAAGAATATGAAATTGAAAAAATTTGGATAACATTAGGAACATATGCAGAAGAACAAGGTATTGATTTAAAATTAGATATATCAGTTAATAATTCTGTTTCTAAAACATATGATTTGAATTTTACTATAAATGGAACTTATACTGAAATTGAGGACTTTATTAGAAAAGTACAAGAAGATAATACATTAGTATTTAAAATAGAAAATTTTAAATTAGTATCATCAGGAACATCAACATCATCAGGTGTAACTGATACTGGAAGTACAATCATGGATGGTATTGCAACTCAGAGCGAAGAAAACCAAACAGAAGAAACACCAGTAGATACTACACCTGTAGAAGAAACATTAACAGCAACATTTGTATGTAAAGATATAAAATTGAACATTGTTGAAAACACAACAACTTCAGATTCAGATGATAATTCATCAACAGATAGTACAGAAGAAACAACATCAACAACTACAAAAACTACAACTACAAAAACTACAAGTACAAAAACAACAAGTACTACAACAAGTTCAAATTAGGAGGCGATAACAATGTCATTAGTAAAAGAAATAATACTTTCATTAGTTTCATGTTTAGTTGTGTTAATTGCTTTGAGTATAGGTTTTTATAGATTTATTCCTAATAATAAAGTTATACCAGAAACAGTTTCATATCAAGCTAGTGAAGAAATAAAAAATGAATTGAATTCAGAAGTTGAAACAAATTCAGAAAGTATAGTAAAAACATATGAAATTACTAATAACGATATGGAAAACTATAAGGCCAAAAAAGAATATGTACCTGGAAAAAAGAATCCATTTGCACCAGTAGATACTAGTTCAGATACAGACTCTACTGATGATGATGCAAGTTCAGTAATAACAACACCAGGAGGAAATAGTAATTCAAGTGGTTCTTTGTTTGAAAAACCAGGAACAAAATAAAATTGTTATTAAAATTATTATATAAAAATGAAATAGGAGGGAGGAATGATTTAGTGGAAAAAACAAAAGGTATCTCATTCAAAGTTGTTTTAGCAATAATTATAGCAGTTATAGTAATTCTAGCAATCATTTTTGTGGTTGCAAAAAATAAAAGTAATAAAACAAATGATAGATTAGAAAAAATGGCAAAAGAAGAAGAAATAATACAGAATATTAGAAATGCTTTTGATGCTGGGAGAGAAGAATTTGTTGTAAATAATGCTACAATTGAGGGATATCAACCAAGCAAAATAGATAATGGCGCAGAAATTAATCCAGCCATTGATTTGAAAAATATTGTGATATCAAAGCTTGGGGATAAAGTAATAGATGAATCAAATGATACAACAACAGAATTAAGTCTTGAATCACTTCAAAAAGAAAGTGGAGGAAAGGTAGACCTTAGTGATGGATATCATGTGTATTTAACAAATGGAGAAGATGAAAACATAAAATTTATAACAATTGTATATAAAGATGCTACATTCTGTCATGGTATGGCATATTATGACACAGAAAATAATATAGTAGCAGATACAACAGATAATCTTTATCCAATTTTAGTTGCTCAAATAAGACTATCAGAAAATGATTTTAGTTATTATTTAGAGCCAATGAAAAGTGTAAAATAAATTTTTAAAAATGAAAGGAAGAAAAAATTATGAAAAAAAATCAAAATGGTGTAACACTAATTGCATTAGCTGTTACAATTATAGTTATGTTAATATTAGCAGGAGCAACAATGTCAATGCTAACAGGAAATAGTGGAATTATGACAAATGCAAAGAAATCATCTGCAGCAAGTGAAGAAGCAGATGCTTATGAAAAAATGGCACAAGCCTTCAGTACAGTACAATTAAGTGTTGAATCAGAAGCAGCTTTAAATGGTGGATATAATGCACAAGATAAAATAACTGATTATGTTGAAATGGCAAAGAAAGAAATTGGAGCAAGCCAAGTAGAAGTTGTTACAAAAGAAGCGGGAGAAGGTATAGCTCAAAATGAGAAGTCATATGAAACTCATAACAAAAAATTTATTATTTGGCCTGATACAGACCGTATTAATATAATATATTGTAGTAAAACATTTGCTTTAAAACCTGTAGATAAAGCAAAAGATTCAGCATCAACAAAAAATCAATATCCAATGCTAAAAGCAGCAATTATATTTGATGACAATATAGTTACATATATGAAACCAGTTACATCAGTTACAGATTCATATACTTCAAGAAGTACATCTGACTAAACAGAGATAAACAAATAATTAGAAAATATACACCAGGCATATACTTAAATGTATATGCCTGAATCAATATAAAACCAAATGAAAAAAGCAGAAAGGAGAACTAGCAAATTATATTGCTAGTCAAAACAAAAATGAACATATTTTTATATGCAATAATTTTTATATGTGGTACAATGTTTGGAAGTTTTTATACATTAGCAGTATATAGAATACCAAAAAATATTGATATAGTAAAAAAACATTCATATTGTCCAAACTGTAATCACAAATTAGGAATTTTAGATTTAATACCAATTTTAAGTTATATATTTTTAGGTGGAAAATGTAGGTATTGTAAGCAAAAGATAAGACCAAGATATTTAATATTAGAAATGTTAAGTGGTTGTGCATTTGTATTATTGGCATATACACTAAATATAAATGTTTATACAGTAACTTTTGTAAAAGCAATACCACTAATGTTTATGGCATTATATTTTACTGCAGTTGTATTAATAGCAGCAATAGATAAAGAATATAGAAGTATTAATAAAAAAGTTCTTGCATATGGAATATGTATATCACTTTTATATATGATATATCTATATGTAATAGAATCAAATAGTATATATAGATATGCTATATATTTAGCAATATATATAATTTTATTATCAATAAGTACATTTATATTAAGAAGATTTGCTAAAGATGATTACTATATTGATTTATTATTATATTATACAATTATGTTGATGTTTATGGATGGAATAATATCAATATTTACACTAAGTTTATTTATAGTAGAAGTATTATTACATATTATAATTAGAAAAATTACTAAAAATAAAAATGGAAATATTCCAATAAAATTTGAAAAAATACCATTAGGATTTTATTTAGGAGCAAGTAATATATTAGTAATATTTATGATGTGTATGGCAAATTTATTCAGATAGAATAGGAGGAAATAATGAAATCTGAGAAAGGTGTATCATTAGTATCATTAATCATATATTTGATTGCAATGACAATAACAGTAGGAATAGTAGCTAGAATTTCAAATTATTTTTATAGAAATATAAATATATTAGATACTAGTCTAACATCTAGCGAAGAATTTTTGAATTTTAATGCATATATTACTAAAGAAGTAAATATAAAAGGCAATGAAGTACAAACAATAGGTGAAAGAGAGATAAGCTCTGGAAGAATGAAATATTTGATTTTTTCAAAAACCGGAAATCAATATGGTTTTATAAACAATGAGATATATTTGAATCAAGTTAAAATATGTTCAAATTTAAAATTAGAAGAAATAGAATACAAAAACAAAATCCTTGCAATAACATTATATTTACAAGGAAATACCACATATATGACAAATGCATATAGTGTTATAAAATAATTAAAATATTTGAAAAATTTTTCAAGAAAGGAAAAAATGTTAGTAGAATTACTAGCTGGTACAAAAGTAAAATGGCATTTGGAAAACGTCAGCCAATTGGGGTTGAACTTGTAAAAAGAGGGATAGTTACAGAAAACGATGTTCAAACAGCATTAATAGAACAAAAAAAATCTCCTAATAAAAAAATTGGTGAAATACTTAAAGAAATGAATTTATGTGATCAACGTACTTTAATCCAAGCAATAGGTGATATTCTTGGGGTAAAGGGAGTAATATTAACTAAAGAATCTGTTCAAATAAACATACTTGACTATATATCTATTGAAATGGCTAAAAGATATCATGTTGTACCATTTGGATTAGAAAATGGTAAAATAAAAGTATGTTTTTCAGATGTAACAAATAAAAGAAATTTTGAAGCAGTAAAAATGTTAATGCTTAATAGAGGTTTAGTAATAGATCCATATGTTTCATTTATATCTTCAATAGATGATATTTTAGATGATTTAGGTGGCTCTGTAGCAACAGATAACATGAAGGCTATGGGAGAAGAATCTAATATAACAGAATTAGTAGATTCAATAATAAAAACAGCAATGAAAAAAAGAACAAGTGATATTCACATAGAACCTCAAAAAGATGAAATAAGAGTAAGATACAGAATAGATGGTGAGCTTTTTGTTGCAACAACAATAGCAATTGAGAAATTACCTCAAATTGTAGGAAGATTAAAGGCAATATCAAATATGCATCAAGAAATTCAAGAATCACAAGATGGTAGAATTTTGTTATATGATGATTATAATATCCGTGTATCTTCACAAAGAAATGTATATGGTGAAAAATTCGTATTAAGATTATTAAAGAAAAATAATTCAATACAAAGTATATTTGATTTGGGATATCCAGGAACACCAGAAGATCTAGATAAAAGTATCAACAAAAGAAACAGTATAACATTAATAGCAGCACCTACTGGTGAAGGTAAAACAACATCATTATATAGTATGTTAGATTATTTAAATAAGCCAAATATAAATGTAACAACAATTGAAGATCCCGTAGAAATTCGTATTCCAGGATTAAACCAAATTGAGGTTGATCCAAAATCAACATTCTCAGACAACTTAAGAACAATATTAAGACAAGACCCTGATATCATATTAGTAGGAGAGATAAGAGATAAAGAAACAGCAGAAATTGCTATGCAAGCTGGACAAACAGGTCACTATGTATTATCAACAATACATACAATAGATGCAGTAGAGGTTATAACAAGATTAAGGAAAATAGGAATTTCTGATTATGATATTTCAAGTACATTGGCAACAGCAATTTCTCAAAGATTGGTAAGAAAAATTTGTCCTAACTGTAGAAAAGAAAGACCATTTAATGACCAAGAAAAGAAAATTATTACATCAATAGGCGAGAAATATGGAATTAAATATGATTTAGATAATGCTGTTACATATGATGCAGTTGGATGTGCAAAGTGTAACCATTCAGGATATGCAGGAAGAATTGCTTGTTTTGAAATTCTTAACTTAGATGAAGAAACAAAAGAATTAATAATGAATGGGGCATCAAGTATTGAAATAAGAAAATGTGCTTTAAAAGGTACATATAGACCATTACTTGTTGATGGTATTAACAAAGTTGTAAAAGGTATAACAACTTTAGATGAATTAAATAGGAAATTAAGAGTATTTTAATACTCTATAGGAGGAAATTATGATAGATGTAGATAAAATTATTAGAGCTGCTATACAAAAAGGAGCATCTGATATTCACTTAGTAACAGGGCAACACCCAATGTTTAGAATTTCAAAGGCTTTGATACCTTATGAAGAAGTTGACAAATTAAAAGATGAAGAAATGTTTGAAATTAGTGATTTCATAATAAATGGAAATGTAGATAAAGCCAAAATGTATGATGAAACAAGAAAATTAGATACATCATATGTATGTGATGGAATACGTCTAAGAGTAAACGCTTCATATGCGAATGAAATTCCAGTATTTACAATGAGAATTATAAAGAACGAATTACCTCCATTTGAAGCATTAGGTGTACCAGATGTAGTTAGAAGAATGACATATCAACCACAAGGATTAATATTAGTTACTGGTAAAACAAACTCTGGTAAATCTACAACATTAAGTGCATTAATAGCACATATTAATGAAACACAAAATAAAAAGATATTAACACTAGAAAGCCCTATCGAATATATGCATACATCAAAAAACTCTTTAATAATTCAAAAAGAGGTTGGAAGTGGAAGAGATTGTTTAACATATCATGATGGTGTAAAGAATGCATTAAGAGAGGACTGTGATATCCTAGTAATAGGGGAGATTAGAGACAAAATAACAATGGAAGCAGCCATAGAAATGGCAGAATCAGGTCACTTGGTAATAGGAACATTACATACAAAATCTTGTGCTGAAACAATAGACAGAATGATAAACTTCTATGAAGTACGTGATCAAGCACAAATTAAATATTTATTATCATCATTATTAAAATTGGTTGTATCACAGAGATTATTACCTGGAAAAGATGATAAAATGGTATTAATACCAGAAGTTATGGTTGTAGACAATGTAGTATCAGGTGTTATAAGAAGAGATAAAATAAGTGTTTCTGAAATTGAGGACGCAATACAAAGTGGAACAGAAAAGGGTAGTGTAAGCTTAATAACATCATTATCACAATTATTTATAGATGATAAATTAACACTTGAACAAGCAAAAGGACAAATCGAAGAAAAGAATATAGAAGTATTGAATAGAACTATTATGCAATTAAGAATAAAAAAAGGTAAAAGCATGTATATGAATAACTAGAGGGAGGCGAAAAGATGCCAGTATATAAATATAGAGGTGTAACGGAAAAAGGACAAGTTATCAGTAATAGAATTGAAATGGATAGTAAGCAAAAAGTTATTGATAAATTAAAAGAAAACAATATTATGCCAATAGACATTACTCAAGTAGGAATATCTTTAAGAAAAAATAAACAAAGAAAAAATATGGCTCAAGCAAAAGAAATATTTAAAGAAGTTAATATGGCTCAAATAAAAACTAAGAAAGAAGCCAAAAACAAACCCAAAGCTGCAGATTCTATAAAAAAATATTTCGAAATGAACCAAAAAGTAACAACAAGAGATATTGTAATATTTTCACAAGACTTTTATTTATTAAAAAAGGCAAACTTTAATAATATCCATGCATTATCAACAATAATAAGTAGTACAGAAAATCCAACTTTTAAGGGAATTCTTGAAGATATTCTTGCCGGTCTTGAAGCAGGTGAATATATGTATTCAACAATGGAATATTATTCAAATGTATTTCCATACATATATACAAATATGATAAAGGTAGGGGAGTTATCTGGTTCACTATCAAACTCATTGGAACAAGCTGTAAGATATTTGGAAGAATCAACAGAATTAACCAAAAAGATAAAGAAAATATTAATACCTAATATTTTACAATTTGTTGGTATTATAATAATGCTTGTTGTAGGAACACTAGTTGCAGTACCACAAATGGAAAATTTATTTAAAGAAATGGGATCAAGTGCGAAATTACCTCCAGTCACTCTTTGGTTTAAAGGATTTTTGGATAAGGCAATGATATATTGGCCAATTCCAACAGTAGCAATTGCAGCTATTGTAGGGGCAGTTCTTTTCTATATAAATACACCAAGAGGAAGGTATAATTTCCATTATTTTAAATATACAATGCCTATTTTTGGAAACCTAATATTTTTATTGGATTTTTCAAGACTAATTCAAGCATTAGAATTAAATATATCAAATGGAATGAGAATTCAAGATGCATTAGATGTAAGTAAAAATATTACTAATAATCAGGTAATGCTAGCTATTATCGAAACATCAATGAACAATATGCTAGCTGGTAATTCATGGATTCAACCATTTGAAGATTCAGGACTATGTTCATCAATGCATACAGAGATGTTGAAAATAGGTATGCAAACAGATTTGCCAGAGATGTTGAAAAAACTTAATGAATATATGAATATGGATATAAAAAATACAATAGATAAAGTAACAGCAATAATGCCACAAGTTGTTTATTCAATAGTTGGTGTAGTATTAATATTCTTCGTAGTTGTAGTATTAGTACCAGTTATTCAAGTATACATGGGTGGATTTATGTTCGAATCAATGTAAAAAAATAAAAATATGCTTTCAAATAGGAGAGAGCATATTTTTTATTTTTATATAAAAGAAAAAACTTGGAAATAAAATTCCAAGTTTTGTAATTTCTATCTCTTTGAGAATTGAGGTGCTTTTCTTGCTTTTTTAAGACCATATTTCTTTCTTTCTTTCATACGAGAATCTCTTGTTAAGAATCCGTTTGATTTTAAAGCAGGTCTATATTCAGCATTAGCTTCGTTTAAAGCTCTAGCGATACCATGTCTAACTGCACCAGCTTGACCAGTAACACCTCCACCATAAACTGAACAAACAACATCATATTTTGTTAATGTATTTGTAACTGTTAATGGTTGTCTAACAATAACTTTTAAAGTATCTAAATCGAAATATTCTTCGATATCTTTTCCGTTTATTGTTATTTTTCCTGTTCCTTCAACTAATCTAACTCTAGCTACTGAACTTTTTCTTCTACCTGTACCTAAGTATGTTATTTTATTTGACTTAGCCATTATTGTTCCTCCTTAAATTAAAAATTCCAAATTTCTGGTTTTTGTGCTTGAAGATTATGTTCGCTTCCAGCAAATGTTCTTAATTTTGTTGCCATTTGTCTTCCTAAAGAAGTATGTGGTAACATTCCTTTAACAGCTAACATCATAGCTTTTTCTGGATTTTTTGCCATCATTACAGCAGCTGGAGTTTCTTTCATTCCTCCAATATATCCTGAATGATGTCTGTAAATTTTTGAATTCATTTTATTTCCTGTTAATTTTGCGTCTTTGCAATTAATGATGATAACATTATCACCTGTATCAATATTTGGTGTGAAAGTTGGTTTATGTTTTCCTCTAAGTAATCTAGCAGCTTCAGTAGCAACTCTACCAAGTGGCTTGTCTGTAGCATCGATTATATACCATTTTCTTTCAACTTCTGATTTTTTTGCACTATATGTAACATTGTTCATGGTAGTACTAATCCTCCTATTTAAAATTTTAATTTTATTTATATGAAATTTAAATTTTAAACTACCGGGGAGAAGTTCAAATTTAAATCATATTTCAATATTCACTCAAATATTCTAATACAAAATGTGATTTTTGTCAATAAATTTTAGTAAAGTTATTGATATTTTTGGTTTTTATGTATATAATTTACAAGATTGAATTGATAGTTAGGAGGGCAAAATGACTGAAGAAAAAGCAAAAGTAAAAAAAGAAAGTTTTATGCAAGGTGTAATGACTATAATGTTCTCTCAAATTTTGATAAAAGTTTTGGGATTAATATATACATTATATTTAACAAATAGAGATGGTTTTGGTGATGCTGGAAATGCAATATATATTAGTGGATATCAAATATATGCATTATTACTTACAATTTCATCAATAGGTGTACCAAATGCAATATCTAAATTGGTTTCAGAAAGATTAGCATTAGGAGATAATAAAGGTGCTAATAGAATATTTAAAGTAGCATTAGCAACATTTGGAATAATTGGTGCAATTGGAACAATGTTATTATTTTTTGGAGCACATACAATTGCATATAATTGGATTCAAATTCCAGAGGCAGAACTAACATTAATTGCATTATCACCAGCAATATTTTTTGTATCAATATCATCTGTATTTAGAGGATATTTTAATGGTAGAAGAACATTAAAGATTACAGCAAGAGCACAAACATTAGAACAAATATTTAAAACAGTATTAACTATAGTAATAGTAGAAATTGTTGCATATGTAACATCAACTTCAACAGAAATGATGGCTGCAGGAGCAAATGTGGCAACAACAATAGCAACATTTTCAAGTTTTGCATATATGTTCATATATTATAAAACAAAAAGAAAAGAAATTGGAAATGAAATTGCACAAACAGTAAATTATAAATATGAAGATGTAAAAACAATTGTAAAGAAAATCTTAATGGTGTCAATTCCATTAACATTAAGTTCAATAATGACATCATTTAATAAAAACATAGATTCATTTACAGTAAAAAGAATATTAAACACATATCTATCATCAGATGTGGCAAAAAAATTATATGGAATATTAGGTGGAAAAGTTGATACAATAACAAATTTACCACTAGCAATAAATATTGCATTTTCAACAGCATTAGTACCAGCAATATCAGCTGCTAAAGCCAAAAATGATAATGAAACAGCAACTAAAAGAGTATCATTTTCATTAATGACATCAATGTTAATTGGACTTCCATGTGTAGTAGGATTAGTTGTATTTGCACAGCCAATTCTAAACTTATTATATCCAAAAGCTAATGAAGGAGCAGTATTATTACAACTTGTTGCGATTGGTGTAATATTCTCAATATTAAATCAAACAATAAGTGGAGCATTACAAGGATTTGGAAAAGTAATGGTACCAGCATTTGCATTAGGAGCTGGATGTGTAGTTAAATTAATTTTAAATTTAATTTTATTAAGAATACCAGCATTAAATGTATATGGTGCAGCACTTGCAACAATTGCATGTCATGCAACAGCATTTGCAATAGTATTTATAGTATTACAAAAATATATAAAATTAGATTTACCATTTAAGAAATTTGTTATTAAACCTGGAATTGCAGCTGGAATAATGGGAGTATGCTCATATACAATATATAATTTACTAAGTAATACATTTTTACATGGAAATAAAGCAACAATAATTTCAATAATATTTGCAGTTATAATATATTTAATGTCAGTAGTAGCATTAAAGATTTATAGCAAAGAAGATATAAAAATGCTTCCAAAAGGAGATAAAATCTTAAATATTTTAACAAAAATGAAAATTTATTAAAAAAAAAGAGGGATTTTATAATATTTTGGAGAATAAATAAACAGAAAAGTACAGATATTGCTTAAATACTGCAATATAAGTACATATTATTATTACAAAAATATATAGGAGGTAATTCACAATGAACAAAGCTGAATTAGTAGCAGCAATGTCTGCAAAAACAGGAGAATCAAAAAAAGTAACAGAAGAAACATTAAACGCATTCGTTGAAGTTGTTTCTGATGCATTAAAAGGAGGAGACAAAATTCAATTAGTTGGATTTGGATCATTCGAAGTTAGAAAAAGAGCTGCAAGAAAAGGTAGAAATCCTCAAACTAAAGAAGAGATAAAAATACCTGCATCAAAAGCTCCAGTATTCAAAGCTGGTAAAGCATTAAAAGAAACAGTAAATAAATAATTATATAATATAAATGACTAGAATATTTTTCTAGTCGTTTTTTTTGTGTTTCCTATTGATTTTATTAATGATTATTGATATATTATATATCAGTAATACAAATGATTGGAAAGGAATCTAATAAGGTTACATGGAGAAAAAGATATTAAAAAAAATAAAAAAGAATAGAGGAGTAACAGGAATTGATGCAAGTATAGCAGTAACGATATTAATGATATTTGTACCATTAATAACTACTATAATCTCAAACACAATAAATGTAAAGGAAAAAATAAACAGAAAAGTTATTGCTACAAATCTAGCCATTCAAGCAATTGAAAGTGTAAAACAAATATCGGCATTGGATGAAGGGGTAATTTCAAATCAAGTTGTTTTTGATGGAAAAAAAGGAGGACATTATGTATATGGTTCTGAAAATTTTCCTAAAGGATATACTGTTGAAGTTGAAGTAAAAAAAGGTAGTTCATTAGACAAAAATGTAACAGTAACAGTAACATATCAAAATAATATTGGTGATGAAGAATTAGTATTCACAACAAAGATTACTAAATAATAATATTTATTTTAGAAAGGCAAAAATATGGAAGAAAATAATTTTGAAAAATCAATGGAAAATTTAGAAAATATAGTAACAGAATTAGAAAAAGGCGAATTAAACTTAGATGAATCTGTAAAAAAATTTGAAGAAGGAATGAAAATTGCAAAACAATGTAATAATATTTTGGAAAATGCAGAAAAGAAAATAACAATTTTGTTAGAAAAAAATGGTGATTTTGAAGAAAAGCCTTTTGATACAAATAATGAATAAAAGGGAGAAACAGCATAATGAACAATTTTCAAAAAATGATTACAAATAGATATTTATATATACCATTAATATTATGGTTTTGTATACAAACATTTAAAGTAATATATGAATTAATAAAAACAAAAAAATTTAACTTTAAAAGAATTGTAGGAGCTGGTGGAATGCCAAGTTCACATTCTGCGATAGCAATGTGTATTGCAACAATGATAGGAAAAGCAGAAGGATTTGATTCTAATATATTTGCACTTGCACTAATTTTTGCTTTAGTTGTTATGTATGATGCTGCTGGTGTAAGAAGAGCAGCAGGAAAACAAGCAAAATTATTAAATAGAATAATTGAAACACCAGGTCTTACTAATGTTCAAGTCCAAGAAAAACTTGTGGAAGTACTAGGACACACACCAATCCAAGTATTTGTAGGAGCTTTTCTTGGAATTATTGTTGGCTTATTTGCATAATATTAATGAGAAAGGATGAGAGAAAATGACAGATATAGAAATTGCAAAACAAGTAAATCTTGAAAATATATTAGACATAGCCAAAAAAACAAATATAGATGAAAATGATGTAGAATTGTATGGAAAATACAAGGCAAAAATATCAAATTTCGAGAAATATAATAAAAATTCAAAAGGAAAATTAGTATTAGTAACTGCAATGAGTCCAACACCTTTAGGTGAAGGAAAAACAACAATATCAATAGCAATTGCAGATGGATTAAGAAAAATTGGAAAGAAATCAATATTAGCATTAAGAGAACCATCATTAGGACCAGTTTTCGGAATGAAAGGTGGGGCAACGGGTGGAGGACACGCACAAGTAGCTCCAATGGAAGATATAAACTTGCATTTTACAGGAGATATACATGCAATAACATCTGCAAACAATTTATTGTCAGCAATGATAGATAATCATATATATTATGGGAATAAATTACAAATAGAAAAAGTAGTATGGAAAAGATGTGTAGACTTAAATGATAGGCAATTAAGAAAAATACAGACAGGACTATCTGGAGAAAGTAAAATAGTTCCAAGAGAAGATGGATTTGATATATCAGTTGCTTCAGAAATAATGGCAATAATATGCTTATCTGAAAATATAGAAGAATTAAAGCAAAGACTTGGAAATATAATAATAGGATATAATAAAAAAGAAGAGCCAATATTTTCTAAAGATTTAAAAGCAGAAGGTGCAATGGCAGTATTATTGAAAGATGCAATAAAACCAAATCTAGTACAAACATTAGAACATACACCTGCAATTATACATGGAGGTCCATTTGCTAATATCGCACATGGATGTAATTCTGTAATAGCAACAAAATTAGGAATGGAACTTGCAGAATATACAGTAACAGAAGCAGGATTTGGAGCTGACTTAGGTGCTGAAAAATTTATTGATATAAAATGTAGAAAAGCACAAATAAAACCAGATGTTGTAATATGTGTTGCTACAATAAAAGCATTAAAATATCATGGAGGAGTTCCAAAAGAAAAAATTTTAAATGAAAATATTGAAGCATTAAAAAAAGGAATGAAAAATTTATATAAACATATTGATAACTTAAAAAATATTTTTGGACAAAATGTAATAGTAGCAATAAATAAATTTAATACAGACACAGTTGTTGAACTAGATTATCTAAAAGAAGAATTAAGCAAAAGAAATATTAAAGTAAGTATTGTAGAAAGTTGGGCTAAAGGTGGAAATGGAGCAATAGATATTGCACAAAAGATAGTTAATATGCCAGAAAGTCAAACAATTAAATATTGTTATGACTTAAATGATTCTATAGTTGATAAAGTAAGAAAAGTAGCACAAAATGTTTATGGTGCAGAAAATGTAATATTTAGTGATGAAACAATGAAAAAAGTTGAAAAAATAGAAAAATTAGGATATGAAAATTTACCAATTTGTATAGCTAAAACACAATATTCATTTTCAGATAATGCAAAAAATATAGAATGTGCTGAAAAATTTAATATAAATATTAATGATGTAGAATTAAAAGCAGGAGCAGGTTTTATTGTTATATATACAGGAAAAATAATGACAATGCCAGGATTACCACAAACTCCTGCAGCAGAAAATATAGATATTTCAAATGATGGAGAAATAAGTGGAATTTTTTAGAGGGATATAGAGATGAATAAAGAATTAGAATGTTGTACAATATGTCCACACAATTGTAAAATTAATAGAACCAAAAATCCAGGAAGATGTAAATCAACAGATAAAATAAAAATAGCATTATATTCAATTCATAATTTTGAAGAACCATGTATAAGTGGAGAAAAAGGATCTGGAACAATCTTTTTCTCAAATTGTAATATGAATTGTGTATTTTGCCAGAATTATGAAATAAGTCAGCTTGGAAGAGGAAAAGAAATAACAATAGAAGAACTTGCGAATGTAATGATAAAACAACAAGAAAGAAATGTCCAAAATATTAATTTAGTAACTCCAACATCATATGCACTACATATAGTAGAAGCAATAAAAATTGCAAGAAAAAAAGGTTTGGAAATTCCAATAGTATATAATACAAATGGTTATGAGAGTGTAGAAACACTAAAATTACTTGAAGGATATGTAGACATATATTTACCAGATTTAAAATATTATTATGATGATTTAGCAAAAAAATATTCAAAAGTAGATAATTATTTTGAAATTGCAACAAAAGCAATTCAAGAAATGTATAGACAAGTGGGGACGCCAGTACTTGATGAGAATGGAGTTATGAAAAAAGGATTAATGATAAGACATCTAATATTACCAAATGAAGTACAAAATAGTAAAAAAGTTTTGAAATGGATTAAAGAAAATATAGATTCAAATGTATATGTAAGTATAATGGCACAATATTTTCCAACATATAAGGCTAAAGAAATACCAGAAATTGCAAGAAAAATAACAAAAGAAGAATATGAAAAAGTAGAAAATTATTTATATGAATTAGATTTAGAAAATGGATATATACAAGAATTAGGAGAACATGAAGAAGAATATGTTCCAACATGGGAATATTAATAAATGTTCTAACAAAAATGATGGAGGAGAAAAATAATGTTAAGTATAATAGTAGCAAAAGCTAAAAATAATGTAATAGGAAAAAATGATGAATTAATAATGAAATTACCAGCAGAATCAAAAAAATTTAGAGAATTAACAGAAGGAAAAAATGTTATAATGGGAAGAAAAACATATGACATATTAGGAAAATATTTAAGAGAGAGAAATGTAATTGTATTTTCAAATAATCCTGATTTTAGAGTAAGTACACCAAATGCAAAAGTTGTACATTCAATGCTTGAAATACAACAATATATAGAAGACAGAAATGAAAACTATGTAATAGGTGGAGCTATGATATATAGATTACTTATGCAATATGTAACAAAATTATATGTAACAGAAGTAGACAAAGATTTCGATGGTGATGCAGTATTCCCAAGAATTAATGAAGAAGTTTGGAAAGAAGTTTCAAGAGATGAAAATCAAAAAGATGAAGATAATGATTTAACATATGATTTTATAACATATGTTAAAAAATAGTAAAATGTAGAAAAAAATTGTAAAAAATATAGACAAAAACAAAAATTATGTATAGAATATAAAAAGTATAATTGAAACAGAAGAAAACTGAACTTAAGAAAGGGGTAAAATCAATGAAAATATTGATGCTTACATGGGAATATCCACCAAGAGTAGTTGGCGGAATATCAAGAGTAGTATATGACCTATCACACAGATTAATAAAAGATGGTCATGAAGTAACTGTAGTAACATATAGAGATGGGGAAGTTCCATATTATGAGGATGATAAAGGAGTAAAAGTTCATAGAGTAGATAATTATATGATACAACCAAACAACTTTATAGACTGGATATTACAACTTAACTTTAATATGGTAGAAAGAGCAAGTCAAATAATTGCAGAACAAGGAAAATTTGATGTAATACATGCACATGATTGGTTAGTTGCCAATGCTGCAAAAACCTTAAAACACTCATTTGATATCCCAATAGTAGCAACAATACATGCAACAGAGGCAGGAAGAAATAGTGGAATAAGAGAACCAAATCAAAAATACATAAATGATACAGAATGGATGCTTACATATGAAGCAAATGAAGTAATAGTAAACAGTAATTATATGAAGAGTGAAGTACAAAGACTATTTGGATTACCATTTGAAAAAATAAATGTTGTTCCAAATGGTGTTAACTTAAATAAATTCACAGGAATGGACAGAGATTATTCGTTTAGAAGAAAATATGCAATGGATAATGAAAAAATAATATTATTCATGGGAAGATTAGTATATGAAAAAGGTGTACAAAATTTAATTGCAGCAATGCCAAAAGTATTAGCTTCATATCATGATGCTAAATTAGTAATAGCTGGAAAAGGTGGAATGTTAGACGAATTAAAGGCACAAGCTGATTATTTAGGAATTTCAAATAAAGTATATTTTGCAGGATATATGAATGGAAAAGATGTAGAAAGAATGTATAAAGCAGCAGATATCTCAGTATTTCCAAGTACATATGAACCATTTGGAATTGTAGCACTTGAAGGAATGTTAGCAGAAAGACCAATAGTAGTATCAGATGCTGGAGGATTAGGAGAAATTGTAGAACATAGAGTAACAGGAATGAAAAGCTATTGTGGAAATCCAAATTCAATTGCAGATTCAATACTAGAACTATTATTTAATCCAGAATTATGTGATAATATTGTAAAAAATGCAAAAATAAAAGTAAAAGAAAATTATAATTGGCAAAAAATAGCACAAGACACACACTTTACATATCAAAAAGCAATATGTGAGACAATGGCAGAAAGACAAAAAAAGCAAATAGCACAAGAAAAAGCAAGAATCGAAAAGAAAAATTCAGCAGTAGAGAAAGAAACAAACAATATATTACCATTTAAAAAAAGACAAATATTTGCATAAAATATCATAAAAAATAGCAAGGATAACTTGCTATTTTTATTTTTTTATTATAGAATATAACCATGTTTATAGGTAGCAAAATAAACCTAAATAAATTTACATAAGGCAAGGAATAATATGGGAAACATAGTATTATTAGATGATTTAACAATAAATAAAATAGCTGCTGGAGAAGTAATAGAAAGACCAGCATCAGCAATAAAAGAAATGGTAGAAAATTCAATAGATGCAGGAGCAACAAATATAACAGTAGAAATAAAAAATGGTGGAATATCATATATACGTATAACAGACAATGGAAAAGGAATTGCAGAAGATGATTTAGAAATAGCATTTGAAAGACATGCAACAAGTAAAATAAGATCAGCAGAAGATTTAAGCACAGTAAAATCTATGGGGTTCCGTGGAGAAGCATTGGCAAGTATTGCTGCAATTTCAAGGGTAGAATTAGTTTCAAAAACAGCCACACAAGCAAATGGTCAAAAAATAGTTGTAGAAGGTGGAAATATAATAGAAAAATCTGAAACAGGAGCATGTGTTGGAACAACAATAACTGTAACAAATCTATTCTATAATACACCAGTAAGATATAAATTTTTAAGAAAAGACTTTACAGAAGCAGGATATATAGAAGATGCAGTATCAAGAATAGCATTAGCACATCCTGAAATAGCTTTAAAACTAATAAATACAGGAAGAACAGTAATACAAACAAATGGAAATGGAGATATAAAAACAGTAATATATAGTTTATATGGAAAAACAGTTGCAAATTCTATAATTGACGTAGATTATGAATTAGAAGATATACATATATATGGAGTTATAGGAAAACCAGAAATAGCAAGATCAAATAGAGCAAATCAAATATTTTTTGTAAACAAAAGATATGTAAAAGATAAGGTATTATCATCAGCAACAGAAAGAGCATATAAAGATTACATACCATCTGGAAAATTTGCATTTGCAGTATTAAATATAGATATGAATCCAAGAAAAGTTGATGTAAATGTTCATCCAGCAAAATTAGAAGTAAGATTCGAAAATGAAAATACAATATTTAAAGCAGTATATAATTCAATAAAAGAAAAACTATTGTCTGATGAAAACAATAATGTAGAAGAAAAAAATGAATTTCAACCAAAAAAAGAAACTATTGTAGAACAAATATACAATCAAAGAAAACTTCAAGAAATGGGATTGATTGAAGAAAAAGCAAAAGGAAATGTTAGTACACAAATAGTAAAAGAAGAAGTTCAAAAAGAAGAAGTGAAAGTAGAAAAAACACAAATAAAACAAAATGAAATTATTGAAAATTCTAAATTTATTGGAAATGAAGTATATGATAAAAATCAAGAAGTATTAAGAAAATTGCAAGAACTAAAACAAAAAGTATTAAATGAAACTTATGGAAGTAAAGATAATGTAACAAATTTAGAAACAGAAAAAGATGTAGAAGAAGTTGAAAAAATAGATGATGAAGATTCTCTAAAAAAAGTTAAGGAAAAAGAAGAAATTAAATATGATATTCCAGTACAAAAAATATCAGAACCACAAGTAAGTGAAAGCTTAAATGAAGAAAAATATACTTATGAACCAATAAAAGAAGATAAACAACAAACAGAACAAATTCAATATAAGCTTCCACAAAAAGAGGAACAAACAATACAACCAGTGCAAAATGAAAATATACAAGAGGAAAAAATAGAAAAAGAAAATGTAGAAGAAAAGAAAACAAGATTTTCACCAGAATTTGAAGAAATGTACATGAAAATGTTTGGAACAAAACCATTAGAAGAACAAAACAAAATAGAAAAAGAAGAAAACAATATTGATGATATAACAACACCAGTTGAAAATATATCAATATTTGATAAATTTCCAGAAAACCAAAAAGTAAATTACAAATTTATAGGAATTGCATTTGAAAATTACTCTATATTAGAAATAAACCAAGATATGTACATATTGAATCAAAGAAAAGCAAAAGAAAGAATCTTATATGAAGTATTAAAAAATAATTATTATAATGAAAAACAAAACTCTTCGCAATTATTATTATTGCCAGATGTTATAACATTGTCAAAAAAAGATATGGAAATAGCAAAAGACAATATAGAGATGTTAAATAAAGCAGGATTTATATTTGAACCATTTGGAGAAGACACTATAAAATTAACAGAGGTTCCAGAAATATGTGTTGAAATGGAAACAAAAGAATTATTTATAGAAATCTTACAAGAAATAAATTCTGTTGCCAGAACAGAAAGAAAAGAAATAGAAGAAAAATTTTTACAAACAGTTGCAAAAAAAGTTGTTGAAAATGAAAAAATGGATAATACAAGAGAAGAAACTCAAAACATAATAGAAAAATTATTATCATTAGCAGATCCATTTGATAATTCAAAAGGAAACCCAATAGCGATAAAAATGTCTAAATATGATATTGAGAGAAAATTTTCACGAAAATAAGAAAGGTCAATATATGAATGCATTAATTAGTGTAATATCAATAATACTTTTTATAGTATTAGGTATAATTATTTATAATGGATTAAATGGAATGGATTTAAAAAAGAAAATTATAATATTTATTTTTGAAATAATTGTATGTTTGATATTTACAATGATTTTATTTAATATTTCTTCATTAGGAATTGAATATCCAAATAGTCAAAGCAGAGAAATTGCATTGAAAATATTAGTAACAATATTTACACCTATGAATGGGATAATTTTATTACCTAATATTACAAGATTAATAAATGAAAGTCAAAATGGAGAAATTGATAAAGAAGAATGTGCACGAAAATTAAAAAAGACTTTAATTATATTTATATTATTAGTTATAATGGAATTTGTATATTTAAGAAATACTCAGATAGGGATTTTAAATAATTATAATATGCAAAATTAATTGCAGAATGGAGAAAAAATGGATAAGCCAAAAGTAATTGTAATATGTGGACCAACAGCATCTGGAAAAACAGCATTATCAATAGAATTAGCAAAAAAAATAGATGGAGAAATAATTTCTTGTGATTCTATGCAAATATATAAAGATATGAATATAGGAACAGCAAAAGTTACAAAAAGTGAAATGCAAGGAATAAAACATTATTTGGTGGATTTTGTATCACCAGATACAAGATATAGTGTAGCAGATTACAAAACTGATGCCGAAAAAGCAATAGAAAATATTATTAGTAAAGGAAAAATACCAATAATTGTAGGTGGAACAGGATTATATGTAGATTCATTAATATATGGCATAGAATATCCTGAAATAAAATTTGATGAAGAATATAGGAAAAAATTAGAAAAAGAAGCAGAAGAAGGCTTAGAAAATTTATATAATAAAGCAAAAGAAATTGATGAACAAGCAATGCAAAAAATCAGTATAAATGATAGAAAAAGAATAATTAGAGTATTAGAAATATATCATGCTACTGGAAAAAACAAAACAGAGCAAGAAAAAGAATCAAGAAAAAAAGAAGTAAAATATGATTATAAAATATTTGCAATTAATATAGATAGAGAAAAATTATATGAAAGAATTAATATAAGAGTTGATAAAATGATAGAAAATGGTTTAATAGAAGAAGTAGAAAATTTGCAAAGAAAATATAACCATTTTCCAACAGCAATGCAAGGACTGGGATATAAAGAAGTTGTTCAATATTTTCAAAAAGAACTTACAAAAGAAGAAATGATAGAAAAAATAAAACAAGAAAGTAGAAGATATGCCAAAAGACAATTAACATGGTTTAGAAAAAACAAACAAACTATTTGGATAGATGGACTTGCAAATTTGGAAGATAATATTAACATTATAGAAAAAGAATTAAACAAATGATATCTAAAATGATGGGAGATGATGGAAACGAAAAAACTTAAGAAAATATTAGCAATAATATTTTGTATATGTTTAGCAATATATTTCGCATATGCAGTAATATTATTAATAATACATCCAACAGAAATATATGTAATAACTAAAGGAGAGATAAAAGAAGAAGAAGAAACTGTTGGTTATATTATTAGAAATGAAACAGTAATAAAAGATGAAGACAATTTGAATGGAATATATGCTATTACAACAGAAGGACAAAAGGTAGCGAAAGATGAGGTTGTTTTTAGATATTATAAAGAAAGTGAAAAAGAGACAACAGAAAATATAAAGAAAATAGATTATGAAATTCAAGAAGAATTAGAAAAAGATAAAACATCTCCATCATCAGCAGATATAAAAGTTATAGAAAACCAAATTGAAGAAAAATTAATAGAATTAAATAAATTAACAAATTATCAAGAAATCAAAGAGTACAAAGACAATATAGATGAGCTAATTTCAAAAAAAATAAAATATATAGGAGAAAATACATCTGATAAAAATATCAAGCAATTGATAAAAGAAAGAGAAGAATATGAAAAAAAGTTAACAAATGGAGCTTTATATAAAAAATCACCAGCAAGTGGTACAGTATCATATAGAGTAGATGGATTAGAGGAAAAATTAACTCCAGAAAATCTAGGGGAAATTACAGATACATTTCTTGAAGGATTAGATTTGAAAACAGGGCAAATAATATCATCAAGTAGTGATTGTGGAAAAATAATAGATAACTTTAAATACTATATAGCTATTACAACAAATAGTGAACTTGGAAATAATGCAAAAGTGGGAGATAGTGTAACTTTAAGGTTATCAGGAACAGAAGAAGAAAAAGCAGATATAGTTCAAATAAATGAAGGAAGTGGAAAAAAAACTATAATCTTTGAAGTGGATAGAATGAGTACAACGGTCATTAATCATAGGAAAATTGCAGTAGATATAATATGGTGGGAAAAAGCAGGATTTAAGGTACCAAATCAGGCAATATATTCTGAAACTATTAATAATAATGAAATAAATTATGTCATAAAAAATAAATCTGGTATAGAAAGTAAAAGTTATGTAAAAATACAAAAACAAAATGAAAATTTTTCAATAATTTCGTCATATGAAACAAAAGAATTACAAGAACTTGGAGTAAGTGAAGAAGATATTAAAAATTATAAAAAAATAGTTAATTATGATGAAATAGTATTAAAAAAACAAAAATAAAAATGTTACAGAAATGTTACAAAAATATTAAATTTTTGTAACACTAAGATAAACTATTGACAAAAGAATGAAAAAGTTGGATACTATATGCAGGTTAAAAAAGTCAGAAGGTATTTTGACAAATAAAAACGGAAGTGTAAAAATATTAGGAGGTTTTAAGATGGCAGGAGCTATAATGGACAAAATCTGGGGTGTTATTGGTATGAACAATAATAATCAATCAGAAGCGGAAGACATTGAAGATGAAGATTATGATGTAGATACATATGATAATAATTATGAAGATGAAGAAGAAGACAAAAAGTTTTTTGGAAGAAAGAGTAAAGTTGTACCTATGACACAACAATCACAAGCAATAAAGATGGTAATTTCACAACCAACTACTTTCGAACAATCTGAAGAAATATGCAGTTTATTAAAAGAGAAAAAGTCTGTAATAGTAAATTTAGAATATGTTAGTAAAGAAGTTGCAAGAAGAATTGTTGACTTTATTAGTGGTGGAGTATATGCACTAGATGGACATATACAAAAGATATCAAATTCAATATTCTTAATTGCACCAATGAATTATGAGATCACAAATGAAATGGCAAGAGAAGAAATAAAAAATAAATTATCTGTTTCTTGGTTAAAAAACAACAATATAAATTAAATTCAAAGAAATGGAGGATTCTAATATGATTACACCATTAGATATAGAAAATAAAAAATTCAGCAAACAAATGATGAATGGATATAATGTAGAAGATGTTGATGATTTTCTAGACGAATTAGTTGTTGATTATGAGAAAAATTATAAAGAATTAGCAGAAGCAAATGATAAAATAGAAAAATTAACAAAAGATTTAGAACAATATAAAAACTTAGAGAAAACATTACAAAATACACTAGTAATGGCTCAAACAACAGCAGAAGAAGTAAAAATAGCAGCAAAACAACAAGCTGATCAACTAATAGCAGAAGCTAGAAACAAGGCTAGTGAAATTCAACAAGAAGAAAATGAAGCATCTCTAAAAAAATTAGATGAAATTGAGAAACAAATTGCTATTAAAGAGAGAAGATTTGAAGATGTAAAAAAACAATTTGATGTATATAAAGCAAAAATGGAATCATTATTAATTTCTCAAGAAGAATTAATTAAAGAGATAAATCAAGATGAAGAAGAATAAATAGCAAGACTTTTCTTGCTATTTTTTTTGAAATATAATTATGAAAGGAAAAAATATGAGAAATAGAAAAGAAAATGGTATAACATTAATTGCATTAACAGTTACAATTGTTGTAATGTTGATAATAGCAGGAGTTTCTTTATCATCATTAGATGGGCAAGACAGTTCAATTGGACAAGCTAAAGATGTAAAAACTGCAACAGAATATAAAGAAGCAAAAGATTCTGTAAGAATGGCAATTCAAGAAGCATTACTTGCAAGTGATAAAGGAATGTTAGAAAGAGATATATTTGAAAAATATTTGGATAAACATATTAATGGTGCATATGAAATTACAAATTTTTCTCAATATGATGATAGTGGAAGAGGTCAATATACTGTAGTTGTTTATAAAGATCAAGAAAAGAAAAAGAAAATAGATACATTTGGTATTGATACATCAGGAAACTTTACAAACTAATCATTTTAATACTTTTGTAATATTTGAAAAAATGTTACAAAAGTATTAAATGTATGTTACAATTTTATTAAGACTATTGACATTATACAAAAAAAGGATAAAATAGTAATATATGAATGAAAGGTAACATTATAAATATGAGAATAATAAGTGGAAAAGCAAGAGGAACAAAATTATATACATTAGCTGGAACTGCAACAAGACCAACATTAGACAGAGTAAAAGAATCACTATTTAATATAATACAAAATGATATTGAGGATTCCACTGTGTTAGATTTATTTTCAGGAAGTGGAGCAATAGGTTTAGAATTTTTAAGTAGAGGAGCTAAAAGAGCTGTTTTATGTGATAGTTCAAAAGATGCTATAAAGATTATAAAACAAAATGTACAAAAAACTCATTTTGAAGAAAAAGTAGAAGTATATAATATGGAATTTACCAAATTAGTTGAAAGATTACAAAATCAAAAATTTGATATTATATATATAGATCCACCATATGCTACAGACTTCATAAAAATATCACTTGAAAAAATTATTGAATATGAATTGGTTAATGAAAATACTAAAATTATAGTTGAAACAGATGATGAAACGAGAATATTAAATCAAATAGAAAAAATGGATGTTGAAATTACTGATAAAAGAAAATATGGAAGAGCAACAATAATATTCTTAAAATATAGAAAAACACAAATACCTAGAAAGGGGTAAAAAATGGAAATATTCACATTATTAGAAACTTTAGAAGATATATTAGAAAATAGTAAGGGACTACCTTTTACCAATAAAACAATGGTTGACAAAGAAGAATTATTAGAAATAATAAAAGAAATAAGAATAAAATTGCCAGACGAATTAAAACAAGCTAAATGGGTAAAAGAAGAAAGACAAAGAATATTAGCAGAAGCTCAAAAAGAAGCTGATGGAATTGTTAAAGAAGCTGAAAATAGAATAATATCAATGATTGATGAACATGAAATTACAAGAAAAGCATATGAACAAAAAGCAGAAATAATAGAAACAGCAAATGAGATGTCAAGAGAAATTTCACAAGGAACGAAAGAATATGCAAATAATTTATTAAATTCAACAGAAAAAGTATTAACAGATTCATTGGCAAAATTAGAAAAAGATATAAGTGAAGCAGCAAATATAATGCAAATGTCATTAGAAGGAACAATAAAAACAATTCAAGATAGCAAAAAAGAATTGCAATAATCTAAAAAGGATAGGTTTTATAAACCCGTCCCCATAGTATAAATATTAGGATCAAAAAAGAATGGGGACACCCTTATGTTTATTCACATAAGGTGTGTCCTCATCAAAGTTTAAAGGAAAGTAAAATACTGGAAGGGGTAGAGAAATGGCAAAAAGAAAAAGTAGTAAAAAGAAGAAACAACAGAAAAAACAAGACATATCACTAATAGTAGTAATTATTTTAAGTGTATTATTAACAGTATTAATATATGCACAATCAGGAGCAATTGGAATTGCCTTAAGTGATTTCTTTGGAGGAATGATAGGAATATTAAAATATATATTACCATTAGGAGCATTTGCTGTTGCAATAAAAATGGCATGTATAGATGATGATGGATATATATCATCAAAAATAGGTCAATATGTATTATTGTTAATATTTATTGCTGTAATATTAAGTGTATATCAAATATATAATGGTGAAATAAATATAGAACAAAATATATCAGAAATAGTAAAAGATGCATATCAATTAGGAGAAAACAATATTGGAGGAGGAGCATTAGGAACAATTGCATCAGTTCCATTATTTAGATTATTTGGAAAAATAGGAACAATTATAGTAAGTATAGGGGCAGCAGTAATTTTATTTGCAACAACATTTGGAATTGATGTTGCTGAAATAATAAGATCAATAATTCAATCAGGAGTAGAGAATAGTAAAACAAAGCATGAATTAAAGATGGAAGAAAAAGAAGCTAGACATCAAGAAAAATTAGAGAAAATGGCAATGATGAAAGAACAAGGTACAACAGAAAAATTAAGCAAAAAAGAAATGAAAGCAAAATTAAGAGAAGAAAATAGAAAAGCATATTTAGAAAATACAGAAGAAGATAGTGAAGGACAAATAAAAATTAATCTTAATGGAAGAGCAATAGAAGAAATAGACGAAAATGGACGTACAAAATTCAGACATGGAAAAGATGATTTAATACCATTAACAAAAGAAAAGAAAAAAGGAAAATCAAGTATTGCAAATGTAGCAAGTACAATTGTAGAAAAAGAAAATATAGATCCAGACTATATTGAAAATGATTTATTTAAAAAAGAGGAAGAGCAAAAAGAAGATAAAACAAAACAAGTTTTACAGCTTGAACATGCAATGATAGTAGAAGATGAAAATTATCAATATCCTCCAATAGAAATATTAAGTAAAGGTGAAAAAAAGACTATAAAAGGTGGGGCAAAAGCATTAACAGATGTTGCAACAAGATTACAAAAAACATTATATAGTTTTGGAGTTCAAGCAAAAGTAGAAAATGTAACAGTAGGACCAGCAATAACAAGATATGAATTAAAACCAGCTGAAGGTGTAAGAGTTAGTAAAATTGCAAATCTAGCAGATGATATTGCATTAAACTTAGCAGCTGAAACAATTAGAATAGAAGCACCAATTCCTGGAAAACAAGCAGTAGGAATAGAAGTACCAAATCAAGAAAAAGAAATGGTACATTTAAGAGATGTATTAGAATCAGACGAATTTGCTGAAAGCAAATCAAAAATGAGTGTAGCATTAGGAAAAGATGTTGCAGGAAAAGTAGCAATTGCAGATATGGCAAAAATGCCACACACATTAATTGCAGGTTCAACAGGTTCAGGAAAGAGTGTTTGTATAAATACAATAATAACAAGTATAATATATAAAGCAAAACCAAGTGAAGTAAAACTTGTAATGGTAGACCCAAAAGTAGTCGAATTATCAGTATATAATGGAATCCCACATTTATTAATACCAGTAGTAACAGATCCTAAAAAAGCAGCTGGTGCATTAGCATGGGCTGTACAAGAGATGGATAATAGATATAATTTATTTGCACAAAAAGGTGTAAGAGATTTAAAAGGATATAATGCATTAATAGAAAAAGAAGAAGGTGTTGGAAAATTACCACAAATATTAATTATAATAGATGAGTTAGCAGATTTAATGATGGTTGCAGCAAAAGAAGTAGAAGACTCAATTTGTCGTTTAGCACAAAAAGCAAGAGCAGCAGGAATGCACTTAATAATAGCAACACAAAGACCATCTGTTGATGTAATCACAGGTATAATAAAAGCAAACATACCTTCAAGAATTGCTTTTGCAGTATCTTCACAAGTAGATTCAAGAACAATATTAGATCAAGTAGGAGCAGAAAAATTATTAGGAAAAGGTGATATGTTATATTATCCAACAGGAGCAGCAAAACCAACAAGAATTCAAGGAGCATTTGTATCTGATGAAGAAGTAGAAAAAATTGTATCATTTGTAAAAACAAATGGTGAAGCAACATATAATGAAGATATATTAGACTCAATAGAAAAAAGTGGAAAAACAGATAAAGAAATTCAAGATACAAACTCAAAAGATCCAGATGATAATACAGATGAACATTTAATGGAAGCAATTGATTTAGTTGTAGAAACAGGTCAAGCCTCAACATCATTCATTCAAAGAAAATTTAATGTAGGATATGCAAGAGCTGGAAGAATAATAGATCAAATGGAAGAAAGAGGAATTATTTCAGGATATCAAGGAAGCAAACCACGTCAAGTATTAATGTCAAAAGAAAGATGGGAAGAATTAAAAATGGGAACATCACCTGAAGATAATCAAGAATAGATACAAAAGAAAGGAGGAGAAGATATGTTAGAAAAATTTATAAAAAAAGACCGTAATGAAATCTTAGAAAATGTATTAGCTCAAAAAGATGTAGATGAAAGAACTAAAAATCTTCTCCAAGGAATTTTGTACAAAATAGATGTATCATATAAAGATTATCAAAATGCTAAAGTAATTCAAAGAAATAAAAAAGAATATGTAGATGAAATTAATAAAAATATAAAAAGAAAATGTAATAAAATTGTAACAGTAAGCTTTAATGAAAAGATCGAAGAAGAAAAAATAAAAAAGAGCTTAGAAAAAAATAAATTTTATATTGATGAAAATCAGATAATAACATATCCAATTGAAGAAAAAATATTATATGCAATAGAAAAAAGTATAAATAATAATAAAATAGTAAATAGCAAATATGAAATTATTTCAGAACCATTATCAAAGCTAATAATGACAGGAAAGAGTTTAGATAGAGTAGAAGTATTAAGAGATTTTAATGGTTGGTCATGGACAACAATAAAAACAGAAATAGAAAGTATAAGTTCAAATCTTGTATATCAAATACTCCAAATATTACTTGGAGAAGAATTTATGGATAATTGGAGTTTTGATACAGATGGAATAATAGATTATTATAGTATGTTTAAAGAACAAATTTCAAATAAATATGGAATTGAAAATGCAAAAAAATTATATGAAATAATTGAAAAAATTGCTATAATGAATGAAATTGAACAAGACATAGACTTTAAATCAGAAAAGATACAACAATTAAATGAAATTGATAATGATATAAAAAAGAGAACTAATGTTGAACAATATATTACTGAATTGACAGAAGAAAAAAAGAAAGCAGAAAAAGAAATAGCAGTAATTCAAAAAATATTAAGTTCAGAAAAAGAATTAAAAAATCAATATCAAAAAGTCAATGAAGGAGTTCCAATAGAAAAAAAGGTTTTTAGTGTAAGAGTATTAAGGCAACAATTAAATGCAAAAAAACAAGAAAATTTAAAAAATATTGAAGATATAAATTTTAAATTATTGCCATATAATTATGTAGAAAGCAAGGAAAAAATAACTCAAAAGAAAAATTTGTTAGAAACAATATATTATACAGAAGAAGAACAAAAAGAAGTTTATTTAAAATTTGTAATTACTTTTTTGGAATGTTTTAAACAAGAAATAAAAAATGCCAACAAAGACACATTATTAAATTTAATATATAAATTTAGATATTATATGTTAATACCATTTAATACTCAAGATTCAATAAAAGATATTTCAGAATTAAAAGAAGAAATAACAGAAATTGAAAAAGAACTAATAAAAATAGGAAAAAAAGAAAAAATAGTATCAAAAGAAGTACCATTCGAAGTATGGACACACATATTTGAAACAAGGATAATTGATTTAAAAGAATTATATTATAAAATTTTTGCAGAATATGATAAAAAATATTTTCAATTATTTGATGAAAATATTTCAGAAGAAAAATTTATAATAAACAATATTGAAAAGAATAAGATAAATAAGAAGATTAAAATCTTTAATTAAAAAACGGAGGATTAATAGATGAAAATAACTTTTTTAGGAGCTACAAAAATAGTAACAGGTTCAAACTTTTTAGTTGAAGCTGCTGGAAAAAAGTTTTTAGTTGATTGTGGATTATATCAAGGAAAGGCAGAATTAGAGGAACAAAATTATAGAGAATTTGATTACAATCCTGCAGAAATAGATTTTATGTTATTAACACATGCACATATAGATCATTCAGGAAGAATTCCAAAACTATATAATGATGGATTTAAAGGTCCAATATATGCACATAAAGCAACATGTGACTTATGTCAAATAATGTTACCAGATAGTGGACACATTCAAGAAATGGAAGCAGAATGGAAAAATAAAAAAAGAATAAGAAAAGGTCAACAAACAAGAGGACCACTTTATACAGCAGAAGATGCATTAAAATGCATGGAAATATTTGTACCTGTAAAATATGACGAAATAATACAAGTATCTGAAAATATATATGTTAGATTTAATGATGCTGGACATATGTTAGGCTCAAGTACAATAGAAATATGGGCAAAAGAAGATGGAAAAGAAACAAAAGCAGTCTTTTCAGGAGATCTAGGAAATAATGATATTCCACTTTTATCAGAGCCAACAATGATAGATAATTGTGATTATTTAGTCATGGAATCAACATATGGAAGTAGATTACATATAAGAAATGATCAAAAAGCAGAATTATTCTTAAAAATAGTCTCTGAAACTATTGATAATGGAGGAACAGTAGTAATACCATCATTTGCAGTAGGAAGAACACAAGAAATTTTATATGAAATTAATAAAATAAAAGAAAATAGACATGATGAAGAATTTTTAAGAGAATATAGAACACTAATGAAAGTACCAGTATATGTTGATAGTCCACTTGCAATATCAGCAACACAAGTATTTAAAGAAAATATGGATTTGTTTGAAGATGAAGTAAAAGAAGAAATGGAAAGAGGAAATAATCCATTAGAATTTCCAGGTTTAAAATTTACTCAAACAGCAGATGAATCAAAAGCATTAAATGAAAGTGATGAGCCATCAATAATAATTTCAGCAAGTGGTATGTGTGATGTTGGAAGAATAAAACATCATTTAAAACATAATATATGGAATCCAAAGAGTACAATATTATTTGTAGGATATCAAGCACCAGGAACATTAGGATATGAAATTGTAAATGGAGCAAAAAAAGTTACAATATTTGGAGAAGAATTTGCAGTAAATGCAAGAATTGAATATATTGAAGGATATTCTGGTCATGCTGATCAAGAAGGGCTTATGAATTTTGTATACTCATTCTATAATAAGCCAAAACACATATTTTTAGTACATGGTGAAGAAGAATCACAAGAAGTATTAAGAAATAAAATATTAGAAAATACAGGAATTGGAGTAACAATACCTGAATATGGTGAAACATATCAATTAGATGATGAATTAAGAATTGTAAATAGAATTAAGATAAAGAAAACATTGACATTAAAGAATGAAGTTTTAGAAAGATTAGAAAAATTAAAAGACGAGCTTGCAGATATGGAAGTTATGGTAAAAGAAGATATGACAGATGATGAATTACGAGATGAAGACATATTTAGAATAAATGAAAAAATTAAAGATTTAGAGCAACAAATTCTAAATGTAGTTGAAGGATAAAGTAAAGGTGTCAAAATATATTTGATATCTAGTCAAAATACAAGGAGAAAGGAATGGTGCCAGAATCAGTCTGGCATCTAATCAAAATACAATGGAAAAATATTTAAATGATGCAATAATAGGAAATAAAAACATGCTTGCAACATTTTCAAGCAAAGGAGAAATGTTAAGATTATCATATCCAAATCATGATAATAGGCAATATTTGAAGTATTTTCATACAGGAGTAAAAGTAAATGACTCAAATATAATATATTTACATGATGACATAAATAATACATATATACAATATTATGATACAGACACAAATATTTTAAATACAGAAATAACAAATACATATTTTAATTTAAAAATAGTTCAAACAGATTTTGTAACTATAAAAGAAGATATACTAGTAAAAAAATATTCATTTATAAATGATAGTAATATAGAACAAGATATTAAATTTTTAATACATTCAGAATTATTATCAGACCAAAATAATTTTATAAGTGGTATGAAATTAGATAATGGAATGGTTCAATTTGCACATGATTTTTCAATAGCAACATTTTCAAAATTAGAAAAAATATTTGCTGGTCAAATAAATGGAACATCAAATAATATAGGAAGTGGAATTATAGGTGGAAAAGATTATGTTGGAATGTCAAAAGATTCAGGTATAAGTTTTGATATTGGAAAACTTCCAGCAGGGCATAGAAAAGATATTGAAATATGTATATATATTGATGAAAATAAAAAAACTATGCATGACTTTATGGATGAAGTCGAAAGAATAAGAAAGATAGATTTTAATAAAGAATTAAATGATACAAAAGCATATTGGAGAAAATATGTTAAAGAACATGATGGATTAAAAATAAAAGAACCTCAAAATAGTTATGAAGAAAAAATATTAAATGTATATAAAAGAAGTATATTATTATTTCCATTATTAATGAATGAAGAAACAGGTGGAATTATTGCATCACCAGAAGTAGATGAAGAATTATCTCAATGTGGAAGATATGCATATTGCTGGCCAAGAGATGCAGTATTTATTACACAAGCTTTAGATATTTTAAAAATGAATAAAGAAGCAGACAAATTTTATAGTGAATTTTGCAGAATAACACAAAGTAAAAATGGAATGTGGGAACAGAGATTTTATACAGATGGAAGATTAGCACCTTGTTGGGGATATCAAGTTGATGAAACGGCTAGTGTAGTTTATGGAGTATATAATCATTATGAATATACTAAAAATGAAGAATTTTTAAAAGAAAATTTACATATGTGTGAATTAGCAATTACATTTTTGAAAAAATATGTTTATGATGTATTAGAAAATACAGGAAAATATTCTGTAAGCTATGACATTTGGGAAGAAAATGATAGAGGAATACATATGTATTCTTTGGCAAGTATTTTTTCAGCATTTGATACTATGAAAAAAATATATAAAGCATTGGGAAAAAATGTATCTGATTTCGAAAACAACAGATTAAAAGAGGAAAAAATAAACAAAAATATTAAAGAAATAGATGAACTAATGTTAAAAGTAAAAGAATATATTGAGCAAAATCTATATGATGAAAATAGAAAATCATATGTAAGAAATACAGAAGATAGAAGAATTGATATAAGTTTACTTGGAGCTGTTTATCCATTTAATGTATTTTCACCAAAAGAGAAAAAAGTTTTAAATACAGTTGAAAATATAAATTTAACACTTAGAACATATACAGGTGGATATCAAAGATATGAGAATGATGGATATAGAAATGGATCTCCTTGGCCAATTTCAAACCTATGGATGACATTATATTACTTAGAAATAGGCGAAAAGAAAAAAGCTAAAGAAACATTTGACTTTGTATTAAAAACAGTTGGAAAACATAGTTTTTTAGGTGAGCAGGTAGATAATTCAACATTAAAACCAAATTGGGTTATTGGATTAGGTTGGTCACATGCAATGTTTATTATAGTTTTAGAAAAACTTTCTAATATAAAGTAGTTTTAGTGTAATAAGAAAGGAAGAAAGAAATGGAACAAAGTAAATGGGTTATTGTAAGAAGAGAAACAGGCTTTGAAAAATTTAAAAGAAGTATAAAAAGTATATTTTTTAAATTATTTGGAAAAGATGAAAAGTGTAAAAATATAGAAAATAAAGTAAAAAAAAGTGGAGAAATAGTAGTAGAAATTATTGCTTAGATAGAACCAAATAATGAGGCTACTATTAAGTATAAAGAAAGCCAGCCGAAATAAGTTCGGCTGGCTTTTTGGGTTGCTTGGGTTTTCTCTAAAGCATTACTTCAGAGAATTGACGATGGAAGAGAGGGTCTCAACCATCTTTTCGTTGTGAAGGAGCTCATTGAAGGAGAAGCCAAGTGCATTGGCTTCCACCAGAGCCTGTGCATCTTCGATCACGAAGCCTTCAGCCTCAAGGGAACGAAGCTGATCGCCGTATTCCTTCAGCACCTTAATGGTGTGGAAGAGAATGGCAATGTTGCTGTTCTGCTTGGAGGTGATGTCAGGTGCGACAGAAGAGGGCTCAGGAGTGGTCTCAACTTCAGGAACTTCTTCCTCTTTGACATTTTCTTCTTCTACGACGAACTGAGGAGAAGAGACTCTGTCTTCAGGGTAGACTTCATCGATGACAGTGACTTTTTCAGGCTGTTCCTCTTCGTAAGAAGGGAAGTCGTTGGGGTTAAGTCCTGCGAAAGGACAGTTACCGCTATGAACAACTTCCTGAACAGGAGTGGAAGCTTTCAGCTTGAGGACAAGTTTACCCAGTTCAGAGGCAATACTTGCCAGGGCAGAGCGGGTCTGTTCTGCACACTTGACGTTCTTAAGAACATCAGCGATTTCAGCAGAATTGCCGCTCGTAAGATGCTTAGCATCTTCCTCAGTCATACTGGAGGCATTCTGGCAAGCCAAGTACTTGATGACAGGATGCCAGAGCTTTTTGGAGATGTTTTCCAGTTCGGTGGGGCAATTATGCAGGATGTCTGCATTGATTGCACAGAACATGGGATGCATCTTCTGGTATCCGTTAAACAGATACACAACAAGATCGGAAATTTCTTCCTTGAGAATGCTTACTTTACCATCCATTTTGCTGGAGGTAAAGCCCAGAATGTTCAAGGCTTTCTCTGTTTCAACAGAGATTTCCTTGGTAGACGCAGTGTCTACATTCAACTTGAGGAGAAGGCTCAGCACTGCGCTGAAATCACTTCTCTTATTCCGGCCATCGGCAGGATAAGTGCAAAGAAGCAGTTCCAGAGCCTTTTTGAAAGCCTCTTCGTTGTGCTTGGGAGATGCCTCAACCTCAGGAGAGGTAACCTCAACAGGTGCATCAGGCTTGAGAACGTTAGAAGAAGCGGCCTTTTCGGCAGCTTTCTTCTTCAGGGCGTCCTGAAAAGCCTTCTTGGTGGTTGCGGACTTGCTAGCTTTCTTAGTCATAACGTATTCCTCCATTAAAAAAATAAAACCCAAAGTGTATAAACGATATAAATATAGTATAACACTATTTACATAATTTGTCAACAAATAAGCAAATGTGGAAATTTAATAACAAAATTTTACAAAATACTTGAAAAAATTTATGAAGATTTATATAATATTAATGATATTATTTATAATATAAAATACAAAAGAAGGGAGGAATAAAAATGGTTGCAACAGACATAAGAAAAGAGGCAAGAGAGTCATTAAAAAATAAATGGGTAAAAGCTATACTAATAATTCTTATACAATTTTTAATAACAGGATTATTAACAGGGATAGAAAATGCACTTGGAGATAATTCAATATTAACATCAATAATATCAATTATAGAGGTTGTTATAGGAATTCCATTATCATTTGGAATGGTAGCAGTATTTATGAAATTAAAAAGAAATGAAGAAGTAAACTATTTTGATTTTATAAAAATAGGATTTGATAACTTTACTAGAGCATGGGGATTATGTTTTAGAACATTATTAAAAATGATATTACCAATAATTTGTGTTGTATTAGCAATTATAATTGTTACAATAATGTTCACAGCTGGTGGAATTGCTGGAATTGCAATGGGAGCTGGTCAACAAGCATTAGGATTAGTAATAATTGGAATTATAATATATGTTGTAGCACTTGCATATGCTGTAACAATAGGATTAAAATATGCATTAACAGTATGTATTGCATATGACAATCCAGATATGACTACACAAGATGCTGTTGAAAAAAGTGCTGAATTAATGGTTGGACACAGAGGAGATTTATTTGTTCTATTATTATCATTTTTAGGTTGGGCATTATTATGCTATCTTCCACTTGTTCTAGCAACAGCTTGCATATTAGTTCCAGTTTTAGCAATAGTATTTATGGTTGGAGCAGTTTGTGGATTATTGTGTTTAGGAGCATATATTCAAATGGCAAGAATATGTTTCTATGATGATGTTTTAAAATTAAATTCAGAAAAAACAACAGTAGAAGTTCAAGAATAAATAATGAAAATAAAATGGGATGAATAATTCATCTCATTTTTCTTATTTGTTCTATATATTGAAAATAAAAAATAATATGATATAATATGCACATAAATTAAAAGATGAGGAAAAAATATGGAAGAAGAATTTAACATAAGACCAGAATTAGAAAGTCCAATAGAAGAAAAAATAGAAAATTCTCTAAGACCACAAACATTAGATGAATATATAGGACAAACAAAAGTAAAAGAAAATATGAAAATATATATAGAAGCAGCTCAAAAAAGAGGAGAACCATTAGATCATTGCTTATTTTATGGACCACCAGGACTCGGAAAAACAACAATAGCAAATATAATAGCAAATGAAATGAAATCAAATATAAAAATTACATCAGGACCAGCAATAGAAAAGCCAGGAGATTTAGCTGCTATTTTAACAAATTTATCTGAAAATGATGTATTATTTATAGATGAAATACACAGATTAAGTAAAAATGTAGAAGAAATACTTTATCCAGCATTAGAAGATTTTACATTAGATATAGTAATTGGAAAAGGACCAAGTGCAAAATCAATAAGAATAGATTTACCAAAATTTACATTAATAGGAGCAACAACCAAAGCAGGTTCATTAACAACACCATTAAGAGATAGATTTGGAATAATTCATAAGTTAGAATTATATACACCAGAAGATTTGAGTACAATTGTAACACGTTCTGCAAAAATATTAGGAATAGACATAGATGAAAATGCCTCATATGAAATTGCAAGAAGATCAAGAGGAACACCTAGAATTGCAAATAGATTACTAAAAAGAGTAAGAGATTATGCTGCAGTATTAGGAGATGGAAATATAACATTAAAAATAGCAAAACATGCATTAAATCAACTTGAAATTGATGAAATTGGTTTAGATGAAACAGATAGAAAAATGTTAGAATTAATGATAAATCAATATCAAGGAAGACCTGTTGGTGTTGAAACAATAGCAACATCATTGGGTGAAGAAGTAGATACGATTGAAGATGTATATGAGCCATATTTAATTCAAATAGGATATATTTCAAGAACACCAAGAGGAAGAATGGTAATGCCACCAGCATATGAACATTTAGGATATACATTTTTAGGATAAATTTACTATTATAATAAAGAAAAGTTATCATTTTGATAACTTTTCTTATGAATTCAAAAAAATATTTTTCTTGAAAGTATTGATAAAACTAGAGTTGAAAAAAATATTTAAAAAACTTAAAAAAAATTCAAAAAAAGTGTTGACAAATTTTAGATTCGGTACTATAATAATAAATGTCTTAAGGAGAGAGACAGAACAACATGCAGGTGTAGTTCAATGGTAGAACCTCAGCCTTCCAAGCTGATGACGTGGGTTCGATTCCCACTACCTGCTCCAAAAATTGAAACAAACGATAACTCGTTTGTTTTTATTTTATCTTAGTGAGTATAATATTCACTAACCTTACTCATTCAAACAAAATGAGTTATATATCCAGAAGGAGGTGAAAATAATGAATAAATACGAGAGTGTTGTCATTATTAATCCAAATGTTGACGAAGCTGGTTTAAAAGCTTTAGAAGACAAATTTACAGGATTAATCAATGCAAATGGAAAAGTTGCTGAAGTTGAAAACATGGGTAAAAAGAAATTAGCATATGATATCAAGAAAAACAAAGAAGCATATTATATGGTATTTAAATTCGAAGCTAACCCAACACTTATAGCAGAACTTGAAAGAGTTTATAGAATAACAGATGAAGTACTAAAATTCATCACAACAAGAAATATTGACTAATTATCAATAATAGATTGTTATAACCAATCAAATTGTGGGGCCGAATTAAAGTAGAAAGGTAAAAAGGTATAAAATATGAATAAAGTAATTTTAATGGGTAGATTAACAAGAGACCCAGAAGTAAGATATACACAAACAAATAATACAGTTGTTGCATCATTCTCACTTGCAGTAAATAGAAGATTTGCTAAACAAGGTGAAGAAAGACAAGCAGATTTTATAAACATAGTTGCTTGGAGTAAATTAGGAGAATTTTGTAGCAAATACTTTAAAAAAGGTCAACAAGTAGGAATTATAGGAAGAATTCAAACAAGAACATGGGATGATGACCAAGGTCAAAAACACTATGTTACAGAAGTTGTTGCCGAAGAAGCTTATTTTGCAGATAGTAGAAGAGATGGAGAAGGAGCAAGTTCTTCATTCGAAAATACATTTGGAAATTCAATGCCAGGTGGAACAGATTTTGAAGTATCTTCAAGTGATGACCTACCATTTTAGGAAGTAGGAGGAAATAGAAATGGCAGACAAGAATAAAAAAAGAAATAATAACAGAAATAAAGATTATGATGATGATTTCAACCCAAAATTCAAAAAAATGAAGAAAAAGGTTTGCCCATTATGTGGTGACAAGAATTTTGTATTAGATTTCAAAAATTCTGATCAATTAAGAAAATTTGTTAATGATAAGGGAAAAATCTTACCAAGAAGAACAACAGGTGCTTGTGCTAAACATCAAAGAGATATAACACTTGCTGTTAAAAGAGCTAGACATATTGCTATATTACCATATGCAACTAAAGATTAATAGATTAAAAATTCATGAAGAAATTCATGAATTTTTTTTGCGTTAGAATCAACAAGTATATATTGAAAAATAAGCTGTTTTGTGATAATATTTAGTCATAATATAAGAGAAAATTACATCAAATTAAGGAGACGAAAAAATATGTCAGAATTTGTGCATTTACATATACATAGTGAATTTAGCTTATTAGATGGAGCAAACAGAATAAAAGACTTGCCAGTAAGAGCAAAAGAATTAGGAATGAAAGCAATGGCAATAACAGACCATGGAGTAATGTACGGTGCTATTGATTTTTATAAAGCATGTAAAAAAGAAGGAATAAAACCAATAATAGGTTGTGAAGTATATGTTGCACCACGTTCAAGATTTGATAAAGAGCCAATAGATAAACAATATTATCATTTAATATTATTAGCCAAAAATAATCAAGGATATAAAAACTTAAGTAAATTAGTATCAATAGGTTTTACAGAAGGGTATTATTATAAACCAAGAATAGATTTAGAAGTATTAGAAAAATATCATGAAGGATTAATATGTTTAAGCGCATGTTTAGCAGGTGCAGTAAATCAAGCACTATTAAATGGTCAAACAGAAAAAGCAGAAGAAATAGCATTATGGCATAAAAGAGTATTTGGAGAAGATTATTATATAGAAATACAAAATAATGGAATAAGAGAACAAGTATTAGCAAACCAAAAACTTGTACAATTGGCTAGAAAATTAGACATACCATTAGTAGCGACAAATGATGCACATTATTTAAAAAGAGAAGATTCATATAGTCATGAAATTTTATTATGTATTCAAACAGGAAAAAGAATGAGTGATGAAGACAGAATGAAATTTGATACAGATGAATTATATGTAAAATCACCAGAAGAAATGAGTGAATATTTTTCAGCATTTCCAGATGCAATAGAAAATACAGTAAAGATTGCAGATAAATGTAATGTAGAATTTGAATTTGGACATACAATATTACCTAATTACGATGTACCACCAGAATATCCAACACATTATGATTTCTTAAAAAAATTATGTGATGATGGAATAAAAGAAAGATATGGAGAAAATCCATCAGAAGAAATTTTGAAAAGAGCAGAATATGAAATTGGCGTAATCAAGAAAATGGGATATGTTGATTATTACTTAATAGTATGGGATTTTATACATTATGCCAAAAGCCAAGGAATACCAGTAGGACCTGGAAGAGGATCTGGAGCAGGTTCAATACTTGCTTATGCAATTGGAATAACAGATATAGATCCAATGAAATATGGATTACTATTTGAAAGATTTTTGAATCCAGAAAGAGTAAGTATGCCAGATTTTGATGTTGACTTTTGCTATGAACATAGACAAGATGTAATAGATTATGTATCAAGAAAATATGGACATGATCATGTATCACAGATAATAACATTTGGAACAATGGCAGCAAAAATGGTAATAAGAGATGTTGCAAGAGTATTAGATTATCCATATTCAGAAGCAGATAAATTAGCCAAAATGATACCAAATGAGATACATATAACAATTCCAAAAGCACTAGAACAAAATAGAGAATTAAAAGAATTATATGATACAGACCCAGAAGTACATAAATTATTAGAAATTGCAATGTCATTAGAAGGAATGCCAAGACAAGCATCAACACATGCTTGTGGTGTTGTAATAACAAAAGATCCTGTAGATACTTATGTTCCATTATATGTCAGAGATGGGCAAATTTCGACACAATATATAATGACAACACTAGAAGAATTAGGACTTCTAAAAATGGATTTTTTAGGCTTAAGAACATTAACAGTTATACAAGACACAATAAATCTTGTAAAACAAAATAGAGGAATAGATGTTGAATTTGATAAAGATATGTCAGATCCTAAAGTATATAAATTGTGGCAAGAAGGGAATACATCAGGAATATTCCAGTTTGAATCACAAGGCATGACAAATTTTATGAAAGAATTAAAACCAGACTGTTTAGAAGATTTAATAGCAGGAGTTTCATTATATAGACCTGGACCAATGGATCAAATTCCAAGATATATAAGAGGAAAACAAAATCCGGGACATAATGAATATACACATCCAAGCTTAGAACCAATATTAAATGTAACATATGGATGTATGGTATATCAGGAACAAGTAATGCAAATAGTAAGAGATTTAGCAGGATATTCATTAGGAAGAGCAGATTTGGTCCGTAGAGCTATGGGAAAAAAGAAACTTGATGTAATGGCAAAAGAAAGAGAAGTATTTATAAATGGTCAAGTAGATGAAAATGGAAATATAATTGTACCAGGCTGTGTAAGAAATGGGATTGATGCAGAATCTGCAAATAAAATATTTGATGAAATGTCTGAATTTGCAAAATATGCATTTAACAAATCTCATGCAGCATGTTATGCTGTAGTAGCATATAGAACAGCATATTTAAAATCATATTATCCAGCAGAATTTATGGCATCAATGTTAAACAGTTTTTTAGGAAATTTAGATAAAGTTCCAGAATATATAGATGAATGTAAAAGAATAGGCATAAAAATATTAAAACCAGATATAAATAGTAGTAGCTCAAAATTTACAGTAGAATTTGATGAAAGTCAAAACAAGAATAATCAAATAGGACAAATTCGTTTTGGATTAGGAAGTATAAAAAATGTAGGATTACAACCAATAGATAATATAATAAAAGATAGAAATGAACATGGAAAATTTGAAGGATTTACAGATTTTTGTGAAAGAGTTGAAGGAGAAGCAGTAAATAAAAAGTGTGTGGAAAGCTTAATAAAAGCAGGAACATTTGATGAATTTCCAGAAACAAGAGCAACATTATTAGCCTCATTTGAATCTATAATGGATTTAGCACAAAGTTATAATAAAAAAGGAATGAATGGTCAAGTATCAATGTTTGATTTAGGTGGAGAACAAGAAGAAAACAATCTAAAAGAAATAAAATATCAGTTTTCAGAGCAAGAAGAAATGACTGAAAACGAAAAATTATCAATGGAAAAAGAAATGCTTGGAATTTACATATCAGGACATCCACTAGAAAAGATAAAAGAACAAATAAAACAATTAACAAATATATCATCAAAAGAATTAAAAGAAATTGATGAACAAAACTCTTCAGAAGAAAATGAAGAAAATAAAGTACAAGAAATACTAAAATATGAAGATGGACAAGAAGTAAGAATTGCAGGAATTATAACATCTGTAAAAAAGAAATATACAAAAAATAATAAAATAATGGCATTTGTTACAATTGAAGATTTAAATGGTTCTGTAGAAATAATAATATTTGAGCCAACATTTTTAAAATATCAAGATAAATTATTAGAAGAAAATATTATTATGATAAAAGGAAGATTAAGCATTAGAGAAGATGACAATACAAAAATAGTAGCACAAGAAATTAGAAATTTTGGCGAAAAATTTAGTGAAAATTCAAATAAATATGAGAATAAAAAGCAAGATGTACAAAATACAAAAATTCAAAAGCCAAAACATCTAGTAATAGATATTACTAATATGGAAGAAACGGAAAAAGCAAAACTAAGAGGTGCTATAAGATTCTTTAATGGAGAAAGAAATAATATACCAGTAGCAGTTAAAACAGGTGATGAAATAAAACCTTGTGGTGCAATACATTTAACAGAAGAAATCTTAAAAGAATTTGAAGAGATTGCGGGAAAGCAGAATGTTGGTATTGACTTATATTAAAAAATTCTATAAAATAAAGAGTGTTAAAAATATACAAAAACTAAAAATTGTTTTTAGTTAGATGAAAGGAATGTGATAAACATGGAAGAAAACGAAAAGAAAAAAATAATAGTAAAAGCAAAAACAAATACAACAATTTCAGAAATAGCAAAAAAACAAATAGAAGAAAGTAAATATCCAGTAGTTGGAGCAATATTTAATAATGAATATAAAAACTTAGATGATGAATTACAAGAAGATGGAACATTAGAATTAATTAATATAAATTCAAAAGAAGGAATGAAAATATATAGAAGAACACTTACATATATAATGGGAATGGCATTTTGGAAATTATATCCAGAAGCACGTGTTGTTGTAAATTATCAATTAACAAATGCAATGTATTGCAATTTAGAGAACATGAAAGTAACAGAAGAAATGTTATATAATGTTCAAGAAGAAATGAAAAGAATAGTTGAAAAAGACTTAAAAATAGAAAAAAGAACAATGACAAGAGAAGAAGCGGGAAAATTTTATGAAAAAAATAATACAGGAAAAGGCAGATTACAATATGATTTAGCTACAAATGAAAAAATAAATATGTCATATTGTGAAGATTATTTTAACTATTTTTATGAAATTATAGCAACACATACAGGTGTAACAAAAATATTTGAACTAAAAAAATATTATGATGGATTTTTATTAAGATATCCAAGCTCACAAGATGTTAATGTACTACCAGAATATGAAGAAACAAAAAAATTATCTTGGGCATTACACGAATATGAAACAATATACAAAGTTTTAAATGTAGGGACAGTATATAGATTAAATAAAAGAGTAAAAGAAGGTTCAATAAAAGAATTAATATTATTATCAGAAGCATTACATGAAAAGAAAATAGCACAAATTGCAGATAAAATAGCACAGAGAAAAGGTGTAAAAATGGTATTGATCGCAGGTCCATCATCATCAGGAAAAACAACATTTGCTCAAAGATTAGGATTACAATTAAGAATAAATGGTATAAAGCCTGTAACAATATCAGTAGATAATTATTTTGTTGAAAGAGATCAAACACCAAGAAATGAAAAAGGTGAATATGATTTTGAAGATATAAATGCAATAGATATTGATTTATTTAATGATCAATTATTAAAATTATTAAATGGTGAAGAAGTAGAATTACCAGAATTTGATTTCAAAGTTGGAACAAAAAGATATAATGGAAATAAAGTTAAAATGGCAGAAGATGAAGTATTAGTTATAGAAGGAATTCATTGTTTAAATGATAAATTAACAGAAAAAATACCACAAGAACAAAAATATAAAATTTATATAAGTGCATTAACAGTGTTAAATATGGATTCATTTAATAGAATTTCTACAACAGATACTAGATTAGTAAGAAGAATTGTAAGAGACAATCAATTTAGAGGATATACAGCTCAAAATACAATTGCTACATGGGATAATGTAAATAAAGGTGAAGAAAAAAATATATTCCCATTCCAAGAAGAAGCTGACAGCATATTTAATACATCATTAATATATGAATTAGGTGTATTAAGAAATGAAGCAATTCCATTATTAGAAAAAATAACAAAAGATGAGAAAGAATATGCAGAAGCACAAAGATTAATTGAAATATTAAGATATTTTGAACCAATTTCAAAAGATATAGTCCCATCACATTCATTATTAAAAGAATTTTTAGGTGGTGGAGATTTTAAAGGATAAAATATATCATATAAAGAGGAAGTAAAATGCAATCAAGTAAATTTACCAAAATAGATGAAGAATTTGTGTGTGAAAACTGTGGCAGAGTGGTTCCAAAATTGGGATATACATGTAGGAACCACTGTCCATATTGTTTATATTCAAAACATTTGGATATAAATCCAGGAGATAGAGCAGAAACATGTCATGGAATTTTAGAACCTATTGGATTAGAAATAAGTCCCAAAAAAGGATATGTTATAATATTTAAGTGTAAAAAATGTGGTGCTATTAGAAAAAATAAAGCAGCCGAAGATGATAATATGGATAAAATAATAGAATTAAGTAGTAAACACTAAAAGTTGAAAGTGTGTGAAAAGAATGAATTTAAGCTTTTTATAAAAATATAATAAAATGTATGAAATAAAAAATTAGATTTTTTGTTGGAAACACTTGTATTTTTTGAAAATATGTGTTAAACTTAATCGTAGTCGATTTTAAAAAAGAAAAAATTAGGAGGTGCTATTTATTATGGCAAAATGTGAAATTTGTGAAAAGACAGCTATTCATGGAAATAAATTAAGCATAACTCGTTCTCATATAAGTAAAAGAGCTCCACGTACATGGAAGCCAAACTTAAGAACAGTTAAAGCTGAAGTTGATGGAGAAATAAAAAGAATTCATGTATGTGCAAAATGTTTAAAAAACGGAAAAGTTAAAAGAGCACAATAAAATAAAACGCTTTGAAGGGCGTTTTTTTATTATGTAAGAAAAGATGAAAAATAATTAAATATTAGTAAAATTTTATTATAGTCAAAAATTAATGTTTATTGAAAATGAAAGGACATATAAAAATGAAATTAAATATTGTTATGGTAGAACCAGAAATACCACAAAATACTGGAAATATAGCAAGAACATGTGCAATAACAGGAGCAAAACTACATTTAGTATATCCATTAGGATTTAGTTTAGATGATAAATATTTGAAAAGAGCAGGACTAGATTATTGGGATAAATTAGAAATAGAAAAACATGATAGCTTAGAAAAATTTTTAGAGAAATATAAACCAGAAAAACATAATATGTTTATGGCAACAACTAAAGCAGAACATTGCTATACAGATATAGATTATAGTAAATTTAAAGATGAAGAAATATTTGTTTTGTTTGGAAAAGAAACAAAAGGATTACCAGAGGATTTATTACAAAAATATATTGATAAAACAATAAGAATTCCAATGAGACCAGTATTAAGATCATTGAATTTATCTAATTCAGTATGTATTATAGCATATGAAATATTAAGACAAAATAATTTTGAAGGTTTACAAGGTGTTAGTACATATTTTGAAGAATAAAATACTTAGATAATAAATTAAAAATTGAAATAATTGTTGAAGTAATTATGTAGTTTTAGAATTTTGTTAAAGTTTTGTTTTGAATTAATAATATTAAAAATATGAATAGAATTATCATAATCCGAGACGAAATACATAATTCTATATCCAGAATGTCGAAATTTTTTATAAATAATTTCTCTAAAATGAGAATCCGACATTTCTGGAATTAATTTACCTAGATATGAAAACTTATTTAAGTTATTTATTTGAGCTCTAATATTTTTATCTACTTCTAGAGCATTTTTTGAAGAATATTGCATATTGTAATTAAAAATATTATCAAGACATGATTTAGCCAAAGTTTCTACTATAATTTTCATATAATGCCTCTCTTTCTTTTTCGAGTTCTTCTAATGTAATTCCATTTCCATTATTAATATCAGAAACTCCTTTGACAATTCCAATAAAAACATATAAATCATATAAACATCCATAAAAAGTTCCATCATCTGTTGGAGCATTTTTTAAGAGTTCACTAATTTTCCCAATAGAAATATTTTCTTTTTTTGATTTTTCCATAAAATCACAACCTTTCTTAAAAATTAAATCCAATTAATGATTGAATACATTCTTTATCATTTGCAGATAAGTCATCAGTGCTATATGTATCAACATATAATTTTGTTACATCTTGTAAAATTTCTTTTGTATTTTTGTTTAAAACTTCTTTGTCTAAGTCATAAGGCAAAGAGTCAATAATTTTTATGAATTTTTCTCTAATTGGTGACATAAGAATCTCCTTTCAAAATTTATAGTGAGTATATCATATTATTACACTAATTGCTATAATTTATCGAAAATATTTATATAATAAAATGACAAGATTTGACAAAAAATGCGAAATAGCAAAAAAATCAAAAAAACATATTGACAATTACCACATATTGCTATATAATAATAAAGCATAAATTTTAGCGTTGATGTCGAATGTGGCTACACAAAGATGTAGGGAACTTCGACGGAGTATGTCTTAGCTAGACTAAGGCGGTAAGTTTCAAAATATTATAAACGAACTAAAGATAATTACTATAAATTAATATAGTAATTATAATCATGTTTGTTAGTAGTACAGATTAAGCACTTATCATCCCTAAAACATATATGCATGTGAGGGATTTTATAATGGGAAAATTCAAAACACCAGGGTGCGTTATAACTTGCCAGCGCGTAATTTAAAAATATATTTTATTTAAGGAGGGAAAATTACAATGGCAAAAACAAATGTAGCAAGTGAAAAAATCAGAATAAGATTAAAAGCTTATGACCATGTAGTTTTAGAACAGTCTGCTGAAAAAATAGTAGATACTGCTAAGAAAACAGGAGCAAAAGTATCAGGTCCTATTCCACTACCAACAGAGAAAGAAATCGTAACAATTTTACGTTCACCACACAAACACAAAGATTCAAGAGAGCAATTTGAAATGAGAACACATAAAAGAGTTATAGACATTCTTTACCCAACACAAAAAACAATGGATAGTTTAATGAAACTAGAACTACCAGCAGGTGTTGACATCGAAATCAAAAACTAGTTTCAAAAATAAATCAAACCAAGCTGGTATAAATATCAGCCAATAGTAGGAGGAAATTTAAATGAAAAAAGCATTAATAGGAAAAAAAGTTGGAATGACACAAATATTTGATGAAAATGGAACAGTTATTCCAGTAACAGTAATTGAAGCAGGTCCATGTGTAGTTGCTCAAGTAAAAACTATCGAAAACGATGGATATGAAGCAGTACAATTAGGATTTGGAGAAGTTAAAGAAAACAAATTAAACAAACCAGTTAAAGGACATTTTGCAAAAGCAAATGTTACAGCAAAAAAACATTTAAGAGAATTCAGACTAGATTCAATAGAAGGAATCAAAGTTGGAGATGAATTAAAAGCAGATGTATTTGTAGCTGGAGATAAAATAGATGTTCAAGGTACATCAAAAGGAAAAGGATTCCAAGGTGTAATTAAAAGACATGGACAATCAAGAGGACCAATGGGACATGGTTCAATGTATCACAGAAGACCAGGTTCAATGGGACCAACATCAACACCAGGTAGAGTATTCAAAGGTAAAAAATTACCAGGACATATGGGACATGTTACAGTAACAATACAAAACTTAGATGTTGTTAAAGTAGATATGGATAAAAATGTAATATTAGTAAAAGGTAGTGTACCAGGAGCTAAAGGTGCTATCTTAAAAATAAAATCAGCCGTTAAGGCACAATAATTTAGTAAAGGAGGAAAGACAAAATGCCAAAAGTAGATGTATATAACATGCAAGGTAAAAAAGTTAGTGATGTAGAATTAAGTGAAGCAGTATTTGGAATTGAACCAAATGAAAATATTGTTCACAGTGCATTAGTAAACTACTTAGCTAATCAAAGACAAGGTACACAAAGTACTAAAACAAGAGCAGAAGTTAGTGGTGGTGGAAGAAAACCATGGAGACAAAAAGGAACAGGTAGAGCAAGACAAGGTAGTATACGTGCACCACAATGGATTAAAGGTGGTATTGCATTAGGACCAAAACCACGTTCATATTCTTATAGAATAAATAAGAAAGAAAAACAATTAGCAATTAGATCATTATTAAGTGCAAAAGTATTAGATAATGAATTAACAGTTGTTGATAAATTAGAAGTTGAAGAAGCTAAAACAAAAGTTATGGCTAAAGCTTTAACAGATTTAAAAGTTGAAGGAAAAGCATTAATAATCTTAGCAGATAGAAATGATAATGTTTTACGTTCAAGTAGAAATATAGAAGGTGTTAAAACAATTGAATTAAACACAATAAATGTATTTGATTTATTAAATTGCAATAAATTAGTTTTACCACTAGATACAGTTAAAAAATTAGAGGAGGTGTATGCATAATGTTACCAGAAGAAATTATAGTAAGACCAGTAGTAACAGAAAAAAGTAATGATGAATTACAATTAGGAAAATACACTTTCGAAGTTAACAAAAAAGCTACAAAAGTTCAAATAGCTAAAGCTGTTGAAAAACTTTTCGAAGTTAAAGTATTAAATGTTAACACAATGATAGTTAAAGGAAAAACAAAAAGAGTTAGATACCAAGAAGGTAAAACTCCAGATTGGAAAAAAGCTATTGTTACAATAGACACAAATCCATCTGACAAAACATACCTAGGAAAAGGTGGAAAATCAGTTAAAGTTTCTAAGAAATACAAAGATTCAATCGATGAATTCATGGGAGCTTAATTGAAATAATGATATCGAGAGATAACTCGGATAATAAAGAATATCTGTAGCGGAGCAGGAAAGAATCCGTAAATAAAAGATTTAGTAGAGCTTTTGATAAAAACAAATATTACAAGGAAGATGAGCAAGAAAACCGAAAGTGTACATTGGTACATTGAGGATTTTCGAAGCGAAATCTGACGAAGTAAGATTTGGAATTTAGCAGAAGCGAGAAAGGAAGACAAAAAATGGGAATGAAACATTTCAAAGCCTATACACCTTCAAGAAGAAATATGGCTGTATCTACATATGAAGAAGTAACAAAAACTTCTCCTGAAAAATCTTTATTAGAAAAGAAAAGAAAAAATGCAGGAAGAAACTCATATGGTAGAATAACAGTAAGACATCAAGGTGGAGGAAACAGACAAAAATATAGAAAAATTGATTTTAAAAGATTAAAAAATGATATGGAAGCAACAGTAGTTGGAATCGAATATGATCCAAACAGAAGTGCAAACATAGCATTAGTAAAATATGAAGATGGAACATTAAGTTACATCATAGCACCACAAGGATTAACAGATGGTGATAAAGTAGTATCAGGAGAAAATGTTGATATTAAAGCAGGAAACTGTTTACCAATAGCAAACATTCCAGTTGGTACATTAATTCACAATATCGAATTAAATCCAGGTCAAGGTGGAAAATTAGTAAGAGTAGCTGGACAAAGTGCTCAATTAATGGCTAAAGAAGGAAAATATGCACATGTAAGATTACCTTCAGGAGAAATGAGATTAATATTAGCTAAATGTAGAGCAACAATCGGAGTTGTAGGAAATGCAGATCATGAAAACGTTAAATTAGGTAAAGCAGGAAAAACAAGACATTTAGGAATAAGACCATCTGTAAGAGGATCTGTAATGAACCCAGTAGATCACCCACATGGTGGTGGTGAAGGTAGAGCTCCAGTTGGACATTCAGGACCAATGACACCTTGGGGTAAACCAGCATTAGGATATAAGACAAGAAATAAGAAAAATAGAACAAACAAATTTATCGTAAAGAGAAGAAAATAGAATAGGAGGAAAATCATATGTCAAGAAATAAAATGCCTTTCGTTGCTCCAGAATTATTAAAAAGAGTTGAAGCAATGAACGAAAGTGGAAACAAAGAAGTAATCAAGACATGGTCAAGAGCTTCAACAATATATCCACAAATGGTTGGACACACAATCGCTGTTCATGATGGTAGAAAACATGTACCAGTTTATATAACAGAAGAAATGATAGGTCATAAATTAGGTGAATTTGCTCCTACAAGAACATTTAAAGGTCATGCAGGAGAAAAAGCAACTACAAAATAAATATAAATTAAGGAGGGAATTGTAGTGGAAGAAACAGCAGTATTAGAAGCTAAAGCAACTTTAAAATATGCACGTATTTCAGCTAGAAAAGTTAAAATAGTTGCAGATTTAATAAGAGGAAAAAATGTTGATGAAGCTTTAGCCATTGTAAAATTTACACCAAAAGCATCATCAGAAGTAATTGAAAAATTATTAAAATCAGCTATTGCAAATGCTGAAAACAATCATGGAATGAAACATGAAAAATTATATGTTGCTGAAATATTTGCAAACCAAGGTCCAACATTAAAGAGAATAAGACCAGCTGCAAAAGGATCAGCAGTTAGAATTAGAAAAAGAACAAGTCATATAACTATCGTAGTTAGAGAAGCAGAATAGGAAAGGAGGATTCTAGAAAATGGGACAAAAAGTACATCCAACAGGTGTGAGAGTTGGAATCATAAAAGATTGGAATGCTAAATGGTATGCAGATTCTAAGAATTTTGCAGATTACTTAGTAGAAGATCAAAAAATTCGTAAATTTTTAAAGAAAAAATTATATACAGCTGGAATTTCAAAAATTGAAATTGAAAGAACAGCAAAATTTGTTAAAGTTAATGTTTATGCAGCTAAACCAGGAATTATAATCGGAAAAGGTGGAGCTGGAGCAGAAAGCTTAAAAGCAGATGTAACAAAATTAATCGGTAAAGATGTAAATATCAATATAGTTGAGGTAAAAGCAATATCAACAGATGCACAATTAGTTGCAGAAGATATAGCTAGCCAACTAGAAAGAAGAATTTCATTCAGAAAAGCCATGAAACAATGTATGCAAAAAGCTATGAAATCAGGAGCTTTAGGTATCAAAACAGCTGTATCTGGAAGATTAGGTGGAGCTGATATGGCAAGAACTGAATTCTATAAAGAGGGAACAGTTCCTCTACAAACTTTAAGAGCTGATATTGACTATGGATTTGCTGAAGCAGATACAACATATGGAAAAATCGGTGTTAAAGTATGGATTTATAAAGGTGAAGTTCTTCCAACTAAAAAAGTGGAAGGAGGAGACAAATAATGCCATTAATGCCAAAAAAATCTAAATTTAGAAAAATGCAAAAAGGTAGAAATAGAGGAAAAGCAACAAGAGGAAATAAAGTTACAGACGGAGAATACGGATTACAAGCAGTTGAAGCTGGATTAATTAAGGGAAACCAAATTGAAGCAGCTCGTATTGCTATGACACGTTATACAAAAAGAGGTGGAAAAGTTTGGATTAAAATATTTCCAGACAAACCAATAACACAAAAACCAGCTGGAACTCGTGGTGGTAAAGGTAAAGGTAATGTTGAATATTGGGTAGCTGTTGTAAAACCAGGAAGAGTTATGTTCGAAATGGCAGGAATTCCTGAAGAAACAGCTAGAGAAGCCTTGAGATTAGCTATGAACAAATTACCAATCAAATGTAAGTTCGTAGTAAAAGAAACTGAGAACAAGGTGGGTGATAGTGATGAAGATAAGTAAGATTAGAGAAATGTCTTCACCAGAATTAGAAAAAGAATTAGGTGAACTAAAATCAGAATTATTCAAATTAAAATTTAGTTTAGCTACACATGGATTAGATAACCCAATGAAAATCAAAGAGGTTAAAAAAGATATAGCTAAAATAAATACAGTATTAACAGAAAGAAAAATAGCAGAAGCTAAAGCATAAGTAAAATAGAAAGATAGGAGGAAAATGACCTATGGAAGAAAGAAATCTTCGTAAAGTTATGGTTGGAACTGTTACATCTAACAAAATGGATAAAACAGTAGTTGTTTCAGTAGCAACAAGTGTAAGCCATAAAACATATGGAAAAACAGTTAAAAGAACATATAAATTAAAAGCACATGATGAAAACAATAGCTGTGAAATAGGAGATAAAGTAAAAGTAATGGAAACAAGACCACTTTCTAAAGATAAGAGATGGAGAGTAGTTGAGATTCTTGAAAAAGGAGGAAAATAAGTCATGATACAACAACAAACAATATTAAAAGTTGCTGACAATACAGGTGCAAAAGAATTAATGTGTATCAGATGTATGGGTGGATCATATATGAAAACAGCTAACATCGGTGATGTTATAGTTGCCTCTGTTAAAACAGCAACACCAGGTGGCGTTGTTAAAAAAGGTGATGTAGTAAAAGCTGTTATAGTAAGAAGCAAAAAAGGTTTAAGAAGACCAGATGGTTCTTATGTTAAATTTGATGAAAATGCAGCAGTATTAATAAAAGATGACAAAACACCAAGAGGAACACGTATATTTGGCCCAGTTGCAAGAGAATTAAGAGAAAAGGATTATATGAAAATATTATCATTAGCACCTGAGGTTCTATAATTATTATTGAAGAAGGAGGTTAAACTCAATGAGAATAAAAAAAGGAGATACAGTCCTAGTTTTATCTGGAAATGATAAAGATAAAAAAGGAGAAGTATTAGAAGTTATGCCTAAAGACTCAAAAGTAGTTGTAAAAGGTGTAAATGTAAGAAAAAAACACATCAAACCTAGAAAACAAGGTGAAGAGGGTGGAATAATCCCAGTTGAATGTGCTATCAATAGTTCAAAAGTTAATGTAGTATGTCCAAAATGCGGAAAAGCTACAAGAATTGAATATAAAGTAGAAGATGGAAAGAAAGTTCGTATTTGTAAAAAATGTGGAGCTATAATTAAATAGTGAAAGGAGGAAACAAATAAAATGGAAAAACTTAGAGAACAATATGAAAAAGAAGTTGTACCAGCTTTAATGAAAAAATTTCAATACAAATCTATAATGCAAGTTCCAAAGCTTGACAAAGTAGTTATAAATATAGGTTTAGGTGATACAAAAGAAAATCCTAAATCATTAGAAAATGCAATGAATGATTTAACACAAATCACAGGTCAAAGACCTATGATAACAAAAGCAAAGAAATCAATTGCTGCATTTAAGCTAAGAGAAGGAGCAAATGTTGGATGTAAAGTAACATTAAGATCAGACAAAATGTATGATTTTGTTTACAAATTATTCAATGTAGCACTTCCAAGAGTAAGAGATTTTAGAGGTGTTTCTGCTGATTCTTTTGATGGAAGAGGAAACTACTCTATGGGTATTAAAGAACAATTAATATTCCCAGAAATCGAATATGATAAAATTGACAGATTAAGAGGAATGGATATCATATTTGTAACAACTGCTGAAACAGACGAAGAGGCAAAAGAATTACTAACATTATTAGGAATGCCTTTTAAAGCATAATTTTAAGGAGGAGTAAATAACAATGGCTAAAAAATCATTGAAAGTAAAACAAGCTAGACCACAAAAATATGCAACAAGAGAATATAACAGATGCAGAATTTGTGGAAGACCACATGCTTATATAAGAAAATATGGAATTTGCCGTGTATGTTTCAGAGAATTAGCACACAAGGGTGAAATTCCAGGTGTAAAAAAAGCAAGTTGGTAGAATGCTGAGGCTGTTTAGGCTTAAGCTAATTACGGTCATCAGTATGTGAATGATAAACATTTACAACACATATAAAATAATAGAAAAAAGGAGGAAAGTAAATTGAATACTACAGATCCAATAGCAGATATGTTAACAAGAATAAGAAATGCTAACAGTGCTAAACATAAAACAGTTGATGTACCAGCATCTAAAATGAAGACAGCAATAGCTGAAATCTTATTTAGAGAAGGTTATATCAAATCATTTGAAGTTATTAGTAATGAAAATCAAGGAATCATAAGAATAACTTTAAAATATGATGAAAAAGGTACAAGAGTAATCGATGGAATTAAGAGAATAAGTAAACCAGGATTAAGAGTATATGCAGGTAAAGAAGAATTACCAAAAGTACTTAATGGTTTAGGTATAGCAATAATTTCTACATCAAAAGGATTAAAAACAGATAAAGAAGCTAGAGAAGCAGGAATGGGTGGAGAAGTTTTAGCTTATGTTTGGTAATTAATAATAATTATCAAAGGGAAAAATTAACCTAAATGCGAAAAAGTATAAACTAATTAACGTTAGGCGAACGCCCTACAAAAAAGGAGGAAAATAAAAATGTCAAGAATAGGTAAAAAAGCTATTACAGTACCAGCTGGTGTTGAAGTAACTGTTAATGATCATAAAGTAACAGTAAAAGGACCAAAAGGTACATTAGAAAGAGAAATACATAAAAATATTTCTGTAACAGTTGAAAATAATGAAGTTAAAGTTACAAGACCAAATGACGAAGCTTTAAATAGAAGTTTACATGGATTAACAAGAACTTTAATTAATAATATGATTCATGGTGTTGAACATGAATTTACAAGAGAATTACAAATAAATGGTGTTGGTTACAGAGCTGCAAAACAAGGTGCAGACTTAAACTTAACACTAGGATATTCTCATCCAGTAATATTCAAAGCACCAGAAGGAATATCTTTTGATGTTCCAAATCCAAATACTATCATAGTAAAAGGAATTGATAAAGAATTAGTTGGTCAAACAGCAGCTGATATCAGAACAAAGAGACCACCAGAAGTATATAGAGGAAAAGGTATCAAATATGCTGAAGAAGTTATTAGACGTAAAGAAGGAAAAACAGGTAAATAATAAATAAAAAGTTATATTCCTTGAAGATATAAGGAAAGGAGTTAGAAAATGGTTAGTAAAACAAATAGACAATTAGAAAGAGCAAGAAGACATGCAAGAGTAAGAAATAAAATTTCTGGAACAGCAGAAAGACCAAGATTATGCGTATTTAGAAGTAATACAAATATATATGCACAAATCATTGATGATGTTGCTGGAAATACAATAGTTTCTGCTTCAACATTAGATAAAGAAATAAAAACAAAAAAATCAAATGTAGAAGCAGCTAAAGAAGTTGGAACTTTAATTGCTAAAAGAGCAGCTGATAAGAAAATAACAACAGTTGTATTTGATCGTAGTGGATACATTTACCATGGTGTTGTAAAATCATTAGCAGAAGCTGCAAGAGAAGGTGGACTTGAGTTCTAATTCTATAATATATATAAAGGTTTAAAGATACATTAACCTAAACTAAAAAGGAGGGAAAAACAAAACCTATGGAAGAAAACAAAATGCCAGAGTTAAAAGAAAAAGTAGTAGCTATAAATAGAGTAGCAAAAGTTGTAAAAGGTGGTAGAACATTCAGATTTAGTGCTGTTGTTATCGTAGGAGATGGAGCAGGACATGTAGGAATTGGAAATGGTAAAGCTGCTGAAGTACCAGATGCTATTAAAAAAGCTATTCAAGAAGCAAAGAAAAATTTAATAGAAGTTCCTATCGTTGGAACAACAATACCTCATGAATTTGTTGGAGAATTTGGTAGTGCCAAAGTTATCTTAAAACCAGCTGCTGTTGGTACAGGACTTATTACTGGAGGAAGTGTAAGACCAGTACTTGAACTTGCAGGATACAAAGATGTTCGTACAAAAGTTCTTGGAACAAACAATCCAAGAAATGTTGTATATGCAACACTTGAAGGTTTAAAAAACATGAGAACTATTGAACAAGTTGCTAAAAAGAGAAATAAAAAAGTAGAAGATATTTTATAATTGTTGGTATGGCAAACTTGTTAGTTTGATTTTAACAAGTTTGACTATAAATCAACACTAAAGTTAAAAACAGGGAGGTGCAAAAAATGAAGCTAGGAGAATTAAGACCAGCTGCTGAAAAAGTTGCAAGAAAGAGAGTTGGACGTGGAATTGGTTCTGGAACTGGAAAAACATCAGGAAAAGGACATAAAGGACAAAAAGCAAGAAGTGGTGGAGGAGTAAGACGTGGATTTGAAGGTGGACAAACACCATTATATAGACGTTTACCAAAAAGAGGATTCACAAACATTCATGCTAACAACTACACAGAAGTAACATTAACAATGTTAAATAAATCTAAAGCTACAGATGTAACAGCAGAAAGCTTATTAGAAGAAGGAATAATAGGAAAAATAAATGATGGTATAGTAGTTTTAGCTACAGGTAAATTAGACAAAAAGCTTAATGTAAAAGCTGTAAGATTTACTGCTAAAGCAAAAGAAACAATAGAAGCCCTAGGCGGAAAGACAGAGGTGATTTAGTTGTTTAAAACGATAAAAAACGCTTTAAAAACACCAGATGTAAGAAAAAGATTATGGTACACTTTAGTATTAATAATATTATTCAGACTAGGATGTTATATAACTGTACCAGGAGTTAATACTATAGTATTAAATGAAGCTATGACTTCAAATAATGGTTTTGCAGGATTTATAGATATAATTTCAGGAGGAGCATTTTCTAGATTTTCAATTTTTGCTATGTCAATAAGTCCTTACATAACTTCATCAATCGTTGTTCAATTATTGGCAATGGTAATACCTTCATTAGAAAGAATGGCTAAAGAAGGTGGAGAAGAAGGAAGAAAAGTAATGAATAGATTAACTAAAATAATAACAATTGTTTTAGCATTAGTAGAAGCTATTGGAATCTATTTAGGATACAGATCTTCTGGAGTATTTATAAATGCAGGATGGTTAACTGGAATACTAGTTGTATCATCATTAGTTGCAGGAACATCTTTACTAATGTGGTTAGGAGAACAAATCACAAGTAAAGGAATTGGAAATGGAATATCAATAATAATCTTTATAGGAATTATTTCAGGTCTTCCATCTGGAATAACAACTATTTGGAAAATGATATTCACAAGCACAGGATTTAGTACTACAGGATTAATTACAGCATTAGGAATTATAATCGGAGCATTATTGTTAGTTGCAGGAGTTGTATTTGTACAAGATGCTGAAAGAAGAGTTCCAGTGCAATATTCAAAGAAAGTAGTTGGAAGAAAAATGGTAGGAGCTCAAGGAACACATATTCCTTTGAAACTTGCTATGGCAGGTGTAATGCCAGTAATTTTCGCTTCATCATTTATGACATTTCCAGCAATGATAATATCTATATTTGTAAAAGATGTATCAACATTAACAGGATTTTGGTCAGGGGTATATAAATTTTCTATTGCCACATCATCATCAAGTGTTGGATGGGGATATTCATTAGCAAATGCAATAGTATATTTATTATTAATATTGGGATTCACATATTTTTATACTTATGCTACATTCAATCCAGCAGAAGTATCAAACAATATTAAGAAAAATGGTGGATTCATTCCAGGAATAAGAGCTGGAAAACCAACAACAGATTATTTATCTTCAATAATATCAAAATTAACATTATTTGGAGGATTATTCTTGGCAGTAATTGCTATACTTCCAATGTTATTGAGATTTACAAACTTAAATGTTTCATTTGGTGGAACATCAATACTAATCGTTGTAGGTGTTGCTCTTGAAACAGTACAACAATTAGAATCTCAATTAGTAATGAGACATTATAAAGGTTTCTTGGAATAAAATAAAAGTAAATGAGACGGAATAATTAAATTCTGTCTCAAGAGATATAAAATTTAGGAGGGATTAAGATGGCACAACCAAAAAGAAGATGGTCAAAAGCTAGAACACACTCAAAAAGATCAACATGGAAAGTAGAAGCACCAAAATTTGCTACTTGCCCACATTGTCATGAACCAGTAATGCCACATAGAGTATGCCCAAATTGTGGATATTATGATGGAAAAGAAGTAGTTGCAAAAAAAGAAGAGAATTAGTAAATAGGCAGAACACCATTTAGGTGTTTTTGTCGTGTAGAAAAAATGAATTAAAATTTATACTTTACGACATACTAATTAAAGGAGGATATTAAAGTGAAAAGTTTAAGAAAAACTAAAATAGTAGGAACAATAGGACCTGCAAGTGAAAATAAATTAGAAGAATTATTTGATGCTGGATTAAACGTATGCAGAATAAATTATTCTCATGGTAGTTGGGATGAACAATCTGAAAAATCTCTAAAAATTGCTGAATTAAGAGAAAAATTAGATTTACCAATTGCTTTATTACTAGATATGAAAGGACCTGAAATAAGAACAGGTATGTTATATACTGGTAAAAATACAAAAATTCAATTAAAAGATGGACAAAAATTCACATTAGTTAATGAAGACATTACTGGTGATGAAGAAAAAGTTTCTGTAACATACAAAGAATTATACAAAGATGTAAAACCAGGAACAAAGATTTTAATTGATGATGGTGCAATAGAATTAAAAGTTGATGAAGTTGTTGGAAAAGACATAGTTACAACAGTTGTTCATGGAAATGGATTAGGAAGCAGAAAAACTATGAATTTACCTGGAACAGTAATTAGATTACCAGGTCTAGCTGAAAAAGATATCGCAGACTTAAAAGCAGCTTGTGAACATGATTATGATTTTGTTGCAATTTCATTTGCAAGAAACTTAGATGATATAAGAAATGTTAGAAAAGTATTAGACGAAAATGGTGGAAAAGATATCCAAATAATAACAAAAATCGAAAATATTGAAGGTTTATCAAACTTAGATGCTATTCTTGAAGAAGCAGATGCTCAAATGATAGCTCGTGGTGATATGGCTACAGAAACAGACTTTACAGAACCACCAGTTGTTCAAAAGAGAATAATAAGAACATCTAATAAATTATGCAAACCAGCAATAACAGCTACTCAAATGTTAGAATCAATGACACATCAACCATTACCAACAAGAGCTGAAGCAAGTGACGTAGCAAATGCTATTTATGATAGAACAAGTGCTATAATGCTTTCAGGAGAATGTGCTCAAGGTGATTATCCAGTTGAATGTGTTAAAACAATGGTTAAAATTGCTAACAGAGTTGAACCAGAAATACATTACTGGAAGAGATTCTCAAACAATGAAGATCTTGACTTATCAAATGATGTAACAAAAATTGCATATTCAGCATGTGTTACAGCTAAAAATATGAATGCAGACGCTATTGTGACATATACACATACAGGTGATTCTGTAAGAAAATTAGCAGGATTAGGAGCAGGATGCCCAATCTTAGCTATAACAGATAATAAGAGAACATTCCATCAATTAGCATTAGCTTGGAATGTAACACCAATCTATGTAGAAGCAGGTGCTACAATCGAAGAAACAATTGATAAAGGAATTGAAAAATTAAAGAACAAAGAAATACTTGAAAAAGGTGATGTTGTTGTTCTATCAGGTGGAGCAAAAACATTTTCAAGTGGAATGACAAAAAAAGTAATTGGTGGAATTTTAAGAATTGACTAATCATATAAAAAAGGTTACATTATTGTAGCCTTTTTTTTCTTTATCTATTGCTATTTTTTTCTAAAAATAGTAAAATATAAGTGGCTAAAAATATAATAACAAGGAGGCAGAAACGTGGCAAAACCAACAGTAGCAATAATAGGAAAACCAAATGTAGGAAAATCAACATTTTTTAACTACATAGTAGGAAGTA
>ERZ773104.189-NODE-189-length-94135-cov-6.723310_pt1 | contig 94135 bp, 92 predicted proteins | sample MGYA00511920_ERZ773104 | MGnify/ENA primary metagenome ERZ773104 (study PRJEB29015, sample SAMEA2737857) | human gut metagenome | biome: human gut; feature: human-associated habitat; material: faeces | place: China | collected 2012 ... | reverse complement strand
CCCCACTGCTGCCTCCCGTAGGAGTTTGGGCCGTGTCTCAGTCCCAATGTGGCCGGTCACCCTCTCAGGTCGGCTACTGATCGTCGGCTTGGTGGGCCGTTACCTCACCAACTACCTAATCAGACGCGGATCCATCTCACACCACCGGAGTTTTTCACACTGTACCATGCGGTACCGTGCGCTTATGCGGTATTAGCAGTCATTTCTAACTGTTATCCCCCTGTGTGAGGCAGGTTATCCACGCGTTACTCACCCGTCCGCCGCTCAGTCAATCTAAGATCCATCCGAAAACTTCACTTAAATCGCTTCGCTCGACTTGCATGTGTTAAGCACGCCGCCAGCGTTCATCCTGAGCCAGGATCAAACTCTCATGTTAAAAAGTTGATCGAAGTCCGGATTACTTAGCTTGGCTAATTTATCCTAAACCTTCATTACTTGGTTTTTGTTCTGAATTTTCTCAAAAATCCAAAGGTCTAAACCAGACCTTTTATTTTAGAATTTTCAGGGTTTTACATACTGTTTAATCTTCAATTATCAAGGTTCTTTGTTGTTGTCTCATTTTCAACAACTCAATTATTTTATCACAGTTGTTTAAGTTTGTCAACAACTTTTTTATTTTATTTTTTTGTTGCTCATCAGCAACTCAATCATCTTATCATGTATCATTGCTTTTGTCAACAACTTTTTTATTTTTCTCAAATTCTTTTTTATTTGAGCCACTGCTTTCGCAATGGAACTATAATATAACATCTCCGTCAGCTATTGTCAAGAGGATTTGTAGTATTTTTTTACACAATTTTTTCCCGCTCTATACATTACCTGTTTTTCCAGGATTTTCCTTGTTTTTCAGATCCTGATAACAGATTGAAATATAAAACAAATCACCGGATCTGCACTGAATAAATGCACTTCCCAGTGATTTGTTGTTATTGCACATTTTATATGCTAAATTAAATCTATTTCATTTTCAGTATGTTTGTACTACAAAATACCATTGATGATACTACCCAGAATCACATTCATAAGATTATATCTGTAGATCAGTGAAAGCCAGATACTGCTGTTTACCTGCGCTTCCAGCATCTGCCCCATTGGAGTCTCCGTAAAAAAGCTGAGAATAAATCCTGCAAGCCACAAAAGCAGAAATCCTTCTGCAAGCCCTACGATCCCTCCTGCCATCTGATTTAAGCCACATATAATAGGCAGTCTGGACAACAGGTTCAGCCAGCGGATCACCAAATGGATCACTATATAACTGGCTGCAAATACCAGAACAGAACCAAGGGTATTGATCAGCATATCTGAAAGGCAGGTACTGATATACTCTCCAAACTGATCTACTCCCAAAAGCCTGTAAAATTCACTGTTATTATTTTCCAAAAGAACATCTTTTACCGATTGTGGGAGTTTCAGTTCTTCGATCGCCATACGCTGGGCCGCCGGAAGAATGCTTTCGCTCTCCTCCGGCGGCTGCCATCCGGATACTTCCATAATAAAATGAGCCGCATTTTCCCGGATCACAGGATTTGCCTTTACAAAATCTGTGACATACGGTGTTGCTACTTTCACGGTAATGATCGTCAGTACCAGCGCTCCAAGAGAAACACACTGACGCAGCAGGCCGCGGTAATGACCATATAACATCATTCCCACTAAAAACACACCTGCTGCGATTGATAGCCAATGTTCCGTCATCATTTTTCACTTGATCCAAATATGATTTTTCTGATTGCAGCTGCTACGCCATCTTCATCATTTTTAAGAGTGATCATATCTGCTGCTGCCTTTACTGTATCCAGGGCATTTTCCATTGCTACGCCAATTCCGGCTGCCTGGATCATAGGGATATCATTTTCCCCGTCTCCAAATGACATGGTTTCTTCCCGGTCAATGCCAAGATAGTCTGCAAGCCATAAAAGAGCGGAGCCCTTGTCAGCGCCCTTTGCATTAACCTCCAGATTATTGTACATAGAAGAGCTGATAGACAGCTCAGGGATCGCCATTAACTCCTTACGAAGAACTTCTCTTTCCTCTAAGTCCGCCATAAAAATATTGACCTTTTCTGCCTCTGCTCCTGTTGTCTTTACATATTCCATTACATTTGGAACAACTTCCCTGGTATCCCGGATCAGTTTCTGCATTTCCGGGCTGAGCCCAAATTCATCCATATGATCAATGGATGCCGGCTCTGTAATAGCTCTTCCATCTATAAAAGGATCTGTGGCAGAGTGATACTTTTTAGCAATATTTAAGATACGCTGTATCATTTCGTTAGAAAGTCCACAGGTCTTGATCGCTTTATTATTTTTAAGATCTGCAACAACAGCTCCATTGGTGGTGATGGCGTAGTTTGCCCCTGGAAGTTCCCGGATCATAGGCGGAATACCGCCTACGCCTCTTCCGGTTGCCGGCACGATCTGGATCCCTGCTTTTTCACATTCTTTTAAAGCCTGGTAATTTCCCTGGGGAACCTTCTTTTCCATGTTAAGAAGGGTTCCGTCCAAGTCCAGAGCTATTAATTTTATATTTCTCATAAGAAATGCTCCTCCTTCAGTATAAGGAGACCATCCTTATCGTATTTAGAAGAGAAAATACCTGTAAGTCTCTTAAAGAAGGATGGATTTTCCGCTCTGTCAGCTGCCTCTTCAATAAGGTTTTCAGCTTCTTCTCTGGTCAGGGCAATGCCATCTTCTTCCATGATCTCAATGCGCTCGTAAAGAGCTAACATACTCTTTCCGGAAATACTGCAGTCGATCTTGCTTGCATACTGGCAGGCATATTTTGCGAACTCATCAATGTCCATTTCCTGCTCGCTGTGCTCTGGCTGTTCTGTCTCTGCCATACGAGCTGGTTCTTTTACAGCCGGTGCCTGAACCGGACGCTTTTTAGCTGGTGCAGCTGCCTTCTTTTCCGGCTGTGCTGCTGGTTTGGCTGCAGGCTTTGGCGCAGCTGCCTTCGAAGTTACAACTGCCTTCGTTGCCGCCGTTTTTGGAGCCGGTGCCTCTTTTGGTGCTGCCACTGGCTTTGGAGCTGGCTGTACTTTCTTCTCAACAACTTCAGGAGCCTTTGCCAGAGATCCTTTTCCAGACTCAGATGGTACAGGAGCTGCTGCTTTCTTCGCTTTTATGCTGTCAGAAGTTCCAATGCACTCAAAGCGCTTTGCCAGTCCCGGATATACACGGTGCAGTTCTTCCAGGCGCCTTGCTGTATCGATCAGGACCACATTCATACCCGTCTCATCCCTTGCCATCAACTGGTTCAGTTCCTGAAGGATGTTTTCATTCATATCACCGGCCTGCTCAATGATCAGGTCTTTTCCTGTCAGCTTATCTGCCAGCGCAAATACACCTCTGCGGTTTAATTTTTCGCCGGAGATCTTTGCTGCCTGGTTCTTTGCGCCTGTTTCTTTATGTATTTTACGCAGTGCCTCCACTGCCAGCGCAAGTCCCTTTTCAGGAACCTCTGCCTCGATCATCAAATGGTTGGAACCTGTATAAACAGGACCTTTTCTCAGCTCACGGATATCTGTAAGCGCTCTGGTCTGTCCCATTTCATCTTCCGGCAGATCTTCTTCCTCTGCTGCTGCAGATAATTTTGACATTTCTCTTGCCAGATTTTCCTGCGCACGGGCTTCATGGATGCTGGCACGGATTTCTTCATCCGCTGCTGCTGTTTCATATACAGCCTGCTCTTCATCCGCTTCCGGCTCCTCTTCAGACTCTTCCGCTTCAGACTCCCCTGCCTCATAATCTTCTGTTTCAGGTTCTTCTGTCTCGTAAGTCTCCTCAGGCTCTTCTGCCAGTTCTTCTTCAGGCTCCTCAGAAACCGGTTCTTCCTCTGTTATATCATCATCCTGAATGGTAACAGCCGGTTCTTCCCGGTAATCTTCGGTGTATTCATCCTCAGCATAAACAGTCTCATCTTCTGCTGTATCTTCCACCGGCTCTTCTTCCCTGTCTAACTGACGGCGGTCTGTATTTTCAATCGGCTGTACAATAGAAGTACCTTTTTTGTATTCCTGCTCTACTGCCTTTAATTTTGCTTCATACTTCTCTTTATTTTCTACCAGATCCATCTGATACTGGTTTAAAGGTGCATACTGAAGCTTTAACTCCATGGCTTTATCTACATATTTTCCAAGACCAAACATAAGCATGATCTTATCGCAGGTCATGACGCAAAGCTGCTCCATTCCTGCCTGGTTGTACAGTTCAGCCAGCTCATACATCCACTTTTCATCCAGTTCTGCGTTGCAGTACTGCTCCAGGGTATGGATCAGCTGTTCTACAGGCGCACCTTTTGCCTTTAAGATCATATATCTTAAAATATACTGCCTTGGATCGTCTGCTGCCAGGTTGCAGAATTCTTTGTAATAATCTTCTGCTTCCTCAACATTGCCTTCTTTTAAAGCCAGATCTGCCAGCTTATAAAGCAGGCGTTTGCCAATAGGAGCTCTCTCAAACGCCAGAAGCAGAATATCTTTTGCTTCCTGGAACTCTCCGTTTTTCTCATAAATGCCTGCGACCATAGACAGGATATTTACATTACGGACCCTTCTCCAGTCAATGGTATCCGCAATCTTCATGGCTGTCTCATAATCACTTTTATTGACCAGCTTTTTTATCTGCTCAACTTTAATATTAAACTCATATTTATCCATCTTATGCATCTCCCTGTGCCTTTTCTTCCAGCTTCTACAGCTCTGTTCTTCCTTCCAGTGCCCTTAAAAGAGTCACCTCATCTATATATTCCAGATCTCCGCCAACTGGCACGCCGCTGGCGATCCTGGTCACTTTGATGCCTGTAGGTTTGATCAGTTTGCTGATATACATAGCTGTAGTTTCACCTTCCAGGCTGGAATTTGTGGCAATGATCACTTCTTCCACATCAGACTGAAGACGGTGCATCAGTTCTTTTAATTTGATATCATTGGGTCCGATCCCCAACATCGGAGAAATGGCACCGTGAAGCACATGGTACACCCCATTGTACTTCCCGGTCTTCTCATAAGCTGCCAGATCTCTTGTATTTTCCACTACCATAATGACCTTATGGTTTCGTTTGTCACTGCTGCAGATCGGACAGATCTCTTTATCTGTCAGTGTAAAACACTCCTTGCAGTAACGCACATTATTCCGGGCGCCTGTCATAGCACCAGCCAGCTCATCCACCTGTTCTTTCGGCATATTGATAATGTGAAATGCAAGGCGCTGAGCAGACTTTGCCCCCACTCCCGGAAGCTTTGATAACTCTTCGATCAGCTTGGTGATCTGACTGCTATAGTAGTCCATTAGAACGGAAAGCCTCCGCCTAAAGCACCGCCCAGTCCACCTGTTAACTTGGACATAGCTTCGCTGTTTGCAGCTTCCATCTGACGGAATGCTTCATTGGTAGCTGCAACGATCAGATCCTGTAACATTTCAATATCATCAGGATCTACTACTTCTTCAGATAACTTAATAGAAACTACTTCCTTTTTACCGGAAACAGTTACTGTAACAGCGCCGCCGCCAGCAGCTGCTGTGTATTCTTTTTCTTCCAGTTCTTTTGTTGTCTCTTCCATCTGGCGCTGCATACGCTGTGCCTGCTTCATAAGATTGTTCATATTTCCCGGCATACCGCCTGGGAATCCGCCACGTTTTGCCATGGTGTGTTCCTCCTCATCATCTCTTCATTCAATAAATTCGTTTTAATCTTCGTAAGTAATATCCATATGGATCTTATCTTCCAGATCTTCTTTTGTCACGTATATTGTGTCCAGGCGCTCTCCGCGACCGGCTAACCGGGTCTTAAAATAAATAGATTTTCCATAATTAGCCTGGACCAGCTGTTCTAACTGGCCGATCACCGTAGGACGCCTTCCCATATCATAGCTCATAGAGTCAAGAAATACAATGGTAAGACAGCCTTCTCCGCCAGGTTCTACCACTGTATCCCTGAAACATGCCCTTGCGCTGCCTCCAGCACTTCGTATGATCTTTGCCCATTCATTGCGGATCAGGTTCAGATCTTCTAACTGGGCCGGTGGAAGGCTGACCTGATTTGGAGGCGTAATACCGGCTGCGCCAGCTGTTTCAGGCGGATTTCCTGTAGGACCCCCCTGGACTGGAACTGCCATCTGTCCCTGTGTTCCTGATATCTGAGGCTGTACACCTGCAGTTACAGGGACTGCCCCCATGGGAGCCGTGACCATGGTCCCAGGTCTGAAACCTCCTGCTTCCAGATCTTCTACAGCTGCTTCTAACTGTTTTAAACGTTGGAGAACAGAGTCCAGGTCCGGTTCCATAGACGGTCTGGTAAGTTTGATCAAAGCCACTTCCACCATAACCCGCTTCTGGCTGGCATAGCGCAGCTGATTGGAAAGTTCTGAGAAAATACGGATATAACGCATCAGCGTATTTCCATCTGTCTTTGTAGAGTCTTCTTTTAACTGTTTTAAGTTTTCTTCTGACATATCCAGAAGACCTTCTGCATCATCTGCGCTCTGTACCAGCAGCAGATTTCTCAGATACCAGATAAAATCCGTTACAAACTGACCTAATTCACGGCCCTGGATCACGATCTCCTCTAACTGGGTAATACAGTCTTTGGTACGTCCTTCGATCACTGCATTAAACATACCGCTAAATACACCAGAGTCTACTGCTCCGAGAACGTCCAGTACATTTTCATAAGTCAGCAGTTTTCCATAGTGAAATGCCACACACTGGTCCAAAAGGCTTAACGCATCTCGAAGGGAGCCATCTGCTGCCTTGGCAACATACATAAGAGCCTTATCTTCCACCTCTATATGCTCTGCCTCAGTCAGCTGACGCAGTCTGCCAGCTATAGTCTCCAGGGAAATACGTTTAAAATCATATCTCTGGCACCGGGACAGAATGGTAATAGGGATCTTATGGACTTCTGTGGTCGCAAGAATAAATATTACATAGGACGGCGGCTCTTCCAGAGTCTTTAAAAGGGCATTAAATGCACCGATGGATAACATATGGACCTCATCGATGATGTAAACCCTGTATTTTCCCTCTGTAGGCGGGTACTGTACCTGTTCCCTGATGTCACGGATGTTTTCCACACCATTGTTGGATGCTGCATCGATCTCTACTACATTCATAGAAGTTCCTGCAAGAATGGACTTGCAGGAAGGACATTGGTTACAGGGGCTTCCATCTACCGGATGTTCGCAGTTTACAGCCCTGGCATAGATCTTCGCTATACTGGTCTTACCTGTACCTCTGGTTCCGCAGAACAGATAGGCATGACCAATACGTTCAGATGTGATCTGGTTTTTTAAGGTCTGGACAATAGGGTCCTGTCCCTTTACATCTTCAAAAGAGACAGGACGCCATTTTCTATATAATGCCGTATACGACATTTTCTTACTCCTTATTTTTTACTGGTCACCAAAGCTGATACCGATCCGTTTTGCTTCTTTGATCATAGAACAGTTAGGATCTACTGTTTTTAATTTTCCAGCTACTTCGGATAATGGTACTTTAGTGATCTCATTATTTTTCAAAGCTGCCATATAGCCATATTCTTCGTTTATAATAAGCTCTGCCGCAGCTGCTCCCAGTCTGGTTGCCAGCACACGGTCATAAGGGCATGGTTCCCCGCCTCTTTGCATATGGCCCGGAACAGTGACACGTACTTCACTTCCTGTCACTTCCTGGATCTTGGCGCCGATCTCATAAGCTACAGATGGATAAACTACGCCGTTTTTCTTCTTTTCTTTTAATTCTTTCTTGGACATAGCGGCGTCTTCTTTGGAAATAGCTCCCTCTGCCACTGCAAGAATGGAAAAACGCTTTCCTGCTTTGGTACGCTTTGTGATCGCATCACATACTACCTGGATATCATATGGAACTTCCGGAAGAAGAATGATATCTGCTCCGCCTGCAAGACCTGCATACAAAGTAAGCCAACCTACTTTATGTCCCATAACTTCTACAATAAAGACTCTTCCGTGGGAAGCTGCTGTTGTATGGATACAGTCAATGGCATTGGTAGCCACTTCCACTGCACTCTGAAATCCGAAGGTCATATCGGTTCCCCAGAGGTCATTATCAATGGTCTTTGGAAGGGATACTACATTTAAGCCTTCTTCACTGAGCATATTGGCAGTTTTCTGGCTTCCATTTCCGCCCAAGACTACCAGGCAGCTTAATTTCAGTTTTTTATAGGTATGTTTCATTGCTTCTACCTTATCAAGGCCATTTTCATCCGGGACCCGCATCTGCTTAAATGGCTGACGGGATGTTCCAAGAATGGTTCCGCCCTGAGTAAGGATACCGGAAAAATCCGCTGGTTTCATAATCTGATAATCTGCATACATAAGACCTTTATATCCGTCTTCAAATCCGATGATCTCCACATCATCTAACATATTGTACAAAGATTTTGCCACGCCTCGCATTGTAGCGTTTAAAGCCTGGCAGTCACCACCACTTGTTAAGATACCAATTCTTCTCATATTGCATTTCCTCCATAATCAGAAATCAGGATTTTTCGTTGTTGCCCATAAGAATGATACTACTATACCTATTTTGCAATTATAACGCAAAGATTTTCAAGGGGCAAGTTAAAAAGAATGTGTCCTGACACAAAAAAGCCTGGGGAAATCTGCCATATTTCTTTTATGACAGTCCTCAGGCTTGCTTATTTTTGTGCTTGTAGTCACTCATGACCCCCACGCTATCGCGCTCCACTGTCTGCTGACGCAGACGGGTCATTCGTTATCAATTATATATTTAATCCACGCGCCTTGCTTTGTACCGGCATCACGGACGTTACTCATGCAGTTAACTCGGTCCAGGCTGCCTTACGGCACACGAGAGTTCCTGCTTAGTGCTGCTGCATTCCTGCCCTGACACGGTTCACAGGTTCCCGTTGCGTAAGACCCAAACGTCAACGCCACTTACATAAGGCAGCTCCGCAATGACCGATCCGAGGCAAGGCATCACCTCTGCTGGAGCGGATTGCAGATACAGGGCACCGCTATCTCCCCGGCTGCGTGGAAACTTTATGACAAATTTATGCTTATCCAGTATACCTGTGAGACCAGCATTTGTCAAGGCTCACTTGTACTTCATTTTTTCCTCTGTTATAATAAATTTCAGAACGAACAAAAAAATTAAGGAGAAATTTATATGAGTCATACTGAAAAAAAGCATGATCAGTATTACGAAATGGCAAACGCCCCCATCAGCCATATCATTCCAAAGCTTGCGGCGCCTACTATTGTCAGTATGCTGATCAGCTCTATTTACAACATGGCTGACACATTTTTTGTAAGTCAGCTGGGAACCAGCGCCTCCGGTGCTGTAGGCGTTATCTTTTCTGCCATGTCCATTATACAGGCACTGGCATTTATGATCGGAATGGGAAGCGGCAACTATATGACCCGTTCCCTTGGTGCCGGAAAAAGAGAACTGGCAGAACAGATCGTTTCTATTGCCTTTTTTACAGGTATCATCATGGGACTGGTGATCACTGTTTCTGCCACCTTTAACATCCACCGGGTGGTTCTTCTTTTAGGCGCAACAGAAACCATTGCACCTTATGCAGAAGCCTATGCCCACTATATTTTCATTGCAGCACCCTTTATGATCTGCTCTTTTATTATGAACAACCTGCTGCGTTTCCAGGGAAAAGCTTCTTTTGCCATGGTTGGCATTACAGTCGGCGGTCTTTTAAATATTGCACTGGATCCGCTGTTTATCTTTACTCTGGACATGGGAACTGCAGGTGCTGCTTTAGCTACCGGACTTTCCCAGTTTATCAGTTTCTGTATCCTTTTATGGATGTGCAATCATCAGGACAGCTGCATTTCCATCAGCATCCGCAAATTCCGCCCGAAACTGGCGATCTATCGCGAGGTCCTCTATGGAGGCATCCCATCTTTAGGACGTCAGGGAATTGCCAGTGTGGCTACGATCCTGATGAACTTTATGTGTCAGCCTTATGGTGACGCTGCGATTGCGGCCATGTCCATTGTCAGCCGTTTTATGTTTTTCATCAACTCTGTCATTATCGGCTTTGGCCAGGGCTTTCAGCCGGTATGCAGCTACTGCTTCGGCGCCGGACTTTACGACCGCGTGAAGAAAGCCTGCTGGTTCTGCATCCGTGTAAGCACCATTATCCTTCTGGTACTCAGCGTGATCAGTTTCCCGGCAGCCCGCTCTATTATCACACTATTCCGACGCAATGACCCGACTGTTATTGAAATCGGAACGCTGGCTCTCAGACTGCAGTTGATCACCCTGCCTCTCCAGGGAGCTGTGATCATGGGAAATATGATGCCTCAGTCTATTGGATACGGTTTCAGGGCTACTTTGGTATCTACAGCCCGTCAGGGAATTTTCCTGATCCCGCTGCTTACGATCATGACTTATACCATAGGACTTTTAGGTATCCAGTGTGCCCAGCCACTGGCAGACATTGCCACTTTTATATTGTCCCTGTTTGTGATCCGGGGTATTTTTAAGGAGTTTCCGGAAGACGCTTCTTCTTTCGCAGCTCAGTAAAAAAGCTTGACATCATTTCAGAACATTCTTCTTCTAATATACCTGTAACGACCTGAGCCTGGTGATTAAAGCCAGGCTCTTTTAATAAATTGAGGACAGAACCGGCACAGCCCGCCTTGCTGTTCATAGATCCGATGACCACTCTGGGGATCCTTGCCTGTACAATGGCACCTGCACACATAGGGCATGGCTCCAGAGTCACATAAAGAGTGCAGTCTTCCAAGCGCCAGTCTCCTTCTTTTTTGCAGGCTCTTTTTATAGAAGTGACCTCTGCATGGGAGAGGACTGTTTTATCCGCATTTCTCCGGTTATAACCTCTTGCAATGATCTCCCCATCTTTTACAAGAACACAGCCAATGGGAACATCTCCTATTTTGGCTGCTTTTTTGGCCTGTTTAATGGCTTCCTTCATGTATTTTTCGTCTTCTGCCTTTATTCTTGCAGCTTTCGCTTCCTCTTCCAACGCTTTCTGACGGCGTTTTTCATTTCTCGCTTCCCAGCGCCTCTGTCTGGTGACAAGACCTTTCTGTGCTGCTTCATCCATAGATCTTTTATCCCTTTCATGTTTTTAGAATTGCGAAAGTGCAAAGCACGTAGCAATTCGGTATCAGAGCTGTATATTTATTATTCCACAGGTTTTAGTATACACTGAAAAATGAGAAACGCCTACTCTGCATTTTCCATTCTTACATCTGCATACCAGTAGCCAAAACGGCCGTCCTGGGCCGGCTGGGTCTTTGCCAGCACAAAATGAGGAAAGCCGAACATGGATGCCATATATTTTTCATTGCTGTAATAATGTCCCGGAACCCCTAATATGTACCTGGATCTGGCATGTTTTTCATCTCCCACACGGGCAAAAATAAGATATCTGTAATTGTAATAACCATGAAGAAGAAAACTGTTATTTCCGTATCCCCAGTTCTCCCTTGGAAGAAGGCCGATATCCTGCGGCCGGATGGACAAAATCTCTACAGTTCCCGGACTGTCAAAGGCCTGCATTTTAGGATAATGTTTCCGAAACCTGTTCCACAGCTCGTCCGGCCCCCATCTTTCTTCTTCCTGATCTAAGCGTTCTAATTCTTCTGGGTTGCCTAAGGGGATCTCTTCTGGTTGAGATGTTTTGGACCTGGTCTGGGGTTGTGGGGCTGGTGCAGATGGTATAGGAGCTTCTATTGTTTCCCGTGTCTCAACGTCCTGCGTTTCTGCTTCTTGAGCCCCTGCTTCCTGAGCCTCCGTTTCCTGCACTTCTGCTTCCTGTTCCAATGTCTGCTTTTCAAGCTCCCTGGCTGCTTCCTCTGCCGCCTGGTCGATCTCCTGGTTCAGCTCTTCAATGTGCTTTTTCAAAAGCTCATCGAGATCTCCCCTCTTTTCAGAAGTAACCTCTGCAAATTCCAGTTCTGCAGTCTGGGCTACTGCATCCTCCCAGACAGTTTTGTAGATCCTCCAGTCCTCTCCCTTTTCATGGATCACCAGACCGATACAGCTGTCCATAGAACAGCCTGTTCCCATTACATTTTCCACATTAACGCAGGTCCTGAAATCCCCGCTGCCATTGCGGATAAAAATATTTCCTAAAAAGATCTCCTGACCAGAAGACAGCAAATATACTCCCATATCATTGCCCCCTGCATAGATCTTCTTTACATTTATGCTCAGACGGCACTGTCCGTTCCTGGCTTCCAGCTTCGCGAAACCAATGTTTTTCCCTTTTTCTTCTCCTTCATATGCATAAATATACGATATCAACCTGCGATAACCAGCCATACTTCCACTCCTCACTTCCCACAGCCCATTTTTGCCAGTTCTGACTTACTACGTCAGTACTTATTGTATGCAGTGTGTGTATAAAAGTATGTCTGTCTGTAAACACAAAAACACCCTGAAAAACCAGATCTTGTCTTTCAGGGTGTCTTTATATGATCCATTATTACGATCATTTATAATCATTATTAATCCACATTCTCATAATCAGCTACATAAGTAAGATCTGTAGCTCCTGCCAGGTCTGCTCCATTTTCCTTGAGAGTCAGGCTGGATAACTCAAAGTTTTCAATAAAGGTATTTCCAATTTCTACCAGAAATACGCTGTCAGAAACGCCTTCATCATTTTCCACTTTGTTCAGGTCTAATACTGCCTTCTTAACATCGCCTTCTCCGGTGATGTTAAAATTTAAAACCTGTGTGCCTTCTGTAAAAATACCATACTCGGTCATCTTACTTACCAGAGCCTGTGGATCCAGTTCATCATTGTCCAAAGAATCCATATCCTGAACCAGGCTGTCACCATCACCCTTGTGATATACGGAAATGATCGCTACAGGTGCTACATTTGGATCCGGTACCTTATCGCTGGCTCCGCCGGTAGTCTGTGCTTCAATCTGCTCCTGCTTCGCTGCAGCTGCAGTTGTAGTTGTTTCCTGTTTCTTTTCAGTTGTTGGTGTACATGCAGCCAGTGAAACTGCCATCATAGCTGTAAGTAAACCTAATAACCATTTTTTCATTCTGATGTTGCCTCCTTATTCATCCTTGTCAAAACTTCTGAACCAGGAATTCAGTTTTGTCAGTGCCTTGATCAAAGCCTGCAATTCTTCTTCCGTCAACACCTCAACCACTCCCTGTATCATCTGTTCATGGAAATGTTTGTGATGATAATAAGCTTTGACACCTTTTTCCGAAAGAGAAATATGAACCACCCGGCGATCCTGCATACTGCGGCAGCGAGTCACATAACCTTTTTTCACAAGGCTGTTCATGGAAATTGTCAGTGTACCAACCGTCACTGACAATTCCTTTGCAATAGATGACATATTTTTCGTTGTCCCGACCCCGATGGCATTGATCACATGCATATCGTTATTGGTCAGATCTTTATATTCCTGACTGGTTATCGCTTTTTCTTCTATACTGTTGATATCGCGAAACAGATTTACAAGTACATCATTCAGCGTATCGTAGGTTCCCACATTATTCCCTTTCACGTTTCCAAAAGCTTCTTACAGATTGTATCTTATTTTATTCTGGTACACAAGTCCTAAAATCCTTATATTTTCTTAAAAAAATGTGATTTTTCTATGTTTTCCGGCTTATTTTAATACCAGACGGGCAAAAACTTCCCCACGTTCTTCAAAATTCTTGAAGATACCATAGCTGGCAGCTGCCGGAGACATTAAACAGCTGTGGCCCGGTCTTGTAAGTTTTTGCGCTTCTTTTACTGCATCTTCTAAGTGATCAGTTAAGATCAGACGTTCCATTTTCTGGAAATTCGGATAATCCTGCCGGATCTCCTTAAAAATGCGTTTTCCTGTTGCTTCCATTAATATAATATACGGTACCGGATGACCGGACAGGAAATGGATCAGCTCACTGTAGTCAATCCCCCGGTCCATACCACCAATAAGGACGGCGTCCACATCTTTTAAAGTATTTAAAGCCTGGATCGTTGTCTCACAAATGGTAGAAATGGAGTCATCATAGTATTTAATCCCATTCTTTTCTCCCAAAAACTGCAGGCGGTGTGGCAGCGGTTTATAAGTTTTAAGTCCTTCTAAGAACACCTCGTCCCTGATATTTAAAAGGCGGCATACTGCCCAGGCGATCCCAATATCAAAATAATTATGCTGACCTAAAAGGCGGATCTGGGATACAGGAATTTCAATGGAATGGCCGTCATATCTGGCCTCTGTAGTATCATTTTCCTGTATAACTTCCATTTTTTTCCAGATGTTGACCATTTCTTCTGAAACAGCTCCCTGACCAGGTACTCCCAAAATCTGAAATACCGGTTCTTCAAAAGAAGGCTTTGCTGCGATCAGTTTCGACTTGCAGGTACCCGGTTCAGGCAGGCACTGTACATTACAGATCAGTACATCTTCTTCCTTCTGGTTTAAATAAATATGGCGTTTTGCCTGTATATATTTCTCCAGTGTTCCATAGTGATCCAAATGTTCCTCATGGAGATTGGTAAGGATTCCAATATGCGGGGAAACAGTCATATATTCCAGCTGGTGACAGGAAAGTTCACATACGATCTTTGTGTCCTCTCCCACTTCTTCCATATGATCAAACACAGGAATACCAATGTTTCCTACCAGGATCGTATCCATCCCTGCTTCCTTTAACAGATGATAGATCAGGGTCGTGATCGTGCTTTTTCCCTTTGTGCCTGTAATTCCGATGATCTGATCCCTGAAACACTGGAAAAACAGTTCTGTCTGGGACAGGATCTGACTGGAATAAGACTGAACCGGCTTTTCTAATACAACGCCAGGACTTTTAAATACCACATCATATTCATTTAAACATTTCTGATAATCCGGTCCGGCAATCCAGTTTCTGATCCCCTCCGGCTTTTCCTTCGGTTCTGCCATATCTGCCACATCTACGAAAGAGCAGCAATCCAGCTTTTTCAGTACATTCCAGGTAGATTTTCCCTCTCTGCCAAATCCAAGGATCAGGACCTTTTTCCCCTGGACCCAGGGTCTTATTCTTTCGATCATCATAGTTTTATGCCTCATCTTTACAGTTTTTCTCTACCAGCTTCTCCCATGGAGTCGGAACCAGATTTTGTTTATCAAAATAAGAAGAGAACTGATCTCCCTTTGCCTTGTAAGCTTCATACAGGCCTGTGGTCTTGTAATATTTTAAAAGATAAGGAAGCTCTTTTCCAGATTTTTCCAGATTATCTATAGTCATAACAATAGCTGTGTTGATCTCATCCCTGCTTCCCACACATTCAAAAGGCTTTTCCTCCTGAATTCCTACTAACTGTTCTAAGGTTGGCTGCATATCCGGATCATTTAACATATCTGTTCCGAAAATCTCCTTTACTTCCTCTCTGGAAAGGAATGGAGAAAGGATCAGATATACAAAAAGGCATTTCGGACAATGGCCGCACCAGCTGTCTGTCTTGCTTCCTGCGTTGCAGCTTCTGAATATCTTATGGTACTGCTTCTGCTTTGCAAAATATTTTGCGATCTGGAACTCACTTAAAGGACGCAGCATGCTAAAATAATAGGCGCTGCCTGGAAGATGATCGGTCTGATACTGATGGAAATCTTCCTCAAACTTAAAACTCTTGGAATACTGATGGTTTACAGTACTTCCCTGAACCGTACTCTCATTGGCGCTGGACTCATTTGACAGGGCAATATAAGAAAGACCTGCCATTCTTGCAGCGATCACACTGGAAAATGCAACTAACGCCGAAAATGGAGTATGACCATTTAAGAAACCTTCCTTATTTAACTGGAGCATTCTCTTATCCAGTGTACGGTGTACACTGATCACATGGTCTGCTGTCAATTTCGCAGACTCTGTGGTATGAATGGTTGCCCCTCTTGGATTGATAATGTAGGCAAATACCGGTACATCTGCACTTTTTAATAACTCTAAGGTAACTGCGGAGTCTTTTCCGCCTCCTACAGGAACAAGAACGCCCTGTTCGGCGCCTGCTGTGTCCTGCTTCTTTTCGTAACTGTTTGCCGCAGACTCTTCTTCACTTAACGGGCAGACGATCTCCATAAATCCTTCCGGATCTGCCTCTGTGATCTTATTTACATAGAAAAATTCGCCAAGACCATTAAAATACAGATCTTTCCACCAGAGGATCTGTTCTTCTGATAAACTTCCTGCCTCGATCACCACCTGTGGAGAGCAGGTGATCTTCCAGTAGCTGACCAACTCTACCATTCCCAGGGAAAAGATCATTTTTTCCATAAGAGGATCTTCCATCCATTTTACTTCTGGATTTCCATTTTTTGGAAATGTCCAGGTAGGTGTAAAAGCAGAAAGACCTTCTATTTCAAATGTATAAGTGATCTTTAATTCATTTAATGTTTCTTCTATATCATAACCTCTGTAAAAGAAACGGGGATATTCTTCTCTGAATTTCAGGTAACGTTCCATATTGTACCTCTTTCATATAGTGTATAACAGTTTCTTAAAGTTCCGTTTTTGCACTCACTACAGTGTTTTCCATTTTCCTGTGCGGTACTCTGCATAGGAAATAACCCAGTTTGCAAACCAGCCTACAGGAACTGCATACCAGACCATGGCAATGCCAAATCTTGGCGCACAGGTGACAGCAATTATCACACGGATCCCCAGGTTTACCAGGTTTGCAACTGTGAACATTTTCATATCACCGGCACCTCTAAGCAGGCCGTCCACTGCCATTTTAAACCCAATGAAACAGAAAAACCAGCCCATAAACGTAAGATAACCAATTCCTGTAAAAAGCGCGATCTGGGTTCCTTCATTTCCAAGGAACAGCATGATCATAGAATGGCTGAACACTTCCAGGAAGAAGCAGATCACTACGGAGCAGACAATGACCATTTTGCTTGCAGCGTGAAGCCCCATAACAACACGGTCTTTTCTTTCTGCGCCAATGTTCTGGGCCGTAAAAGAAGATACGGCATTTCCAATAGCAGACATAGGTACAACGCAGATTGACTCAATACGCATGGCTGCGGAAAATCCAGCCAGGGCTTCAGAGCCAAAACCATTAACTACAGACTGTACTAACATCATACCAATAGAAACCGTAGACTGCTGAAGAATAGACGGGATGGCAATACGCGTCATTTCCGCCAGTTCCATTTTGTCAAACAAGGTCTTCTGCTTTCCTTCCAGTCCCTTCAGATTTTTAAGGAGAACACCAAAGGAAAGAACCGCAGATATTCCCTGGGCGATCAGCGTTGCCCAGGCAACACCGGCCACTCCCATATCCATTTTCGTTACCATGATAATGTCAAGGATCACATTAAATATGGAAGAAAAGATCAGAAAATACAGAGGGATCCTGGATTTTCCCAGTGCATTAAACATAGCAGAAAGTACATTATACATAAACAAAAACGGCAGCCCCAGGAAATAGATCCGCAGATACTCTGACGCCATATCCAGACAGTCTGCCGGGGTATTCAACCATATCATGATCTGCTTTCCAAGGATCAGTCCTGCTATTCCCAGGACCAGACTGATGCCAAGAAAAGAAAGAAGAGCTGTAAACACAGCCGTCTTCATCCGTCCATATTCCTTCGCGCCAAAATACCGGCTTACGATCACCGACGCGCCAATTCCACCGCCGATGGCAACGCAGATAAAAATATTCGTAAGAGCATAAGACGCTCCTACTGCTGCCAGAGCCTGCTCACTGACATAACGTCCTACAATGGCAGAGTCCACCATTGTATAGGTCTGCTGAAACAGGTTTCCTATTATCATAGGAAGCGCAAATAAAAATAACGCCTGTAACGGCGGTTTTTTAATCAGATAATCATTATCCATTTTTTTAATAACCTCCGGTCTCGCTTTCTGTACTAGTATATCCGAGAGTCAGGGTTTATTCAAGTGAATTCGGACTTCAAAAAGCCTGTCAGAAGCGTGACGATCTTCCAGATCAGCCATCCCGCCATCGCCCCTGCTGTATTGGTAAGCACATCATCAATCTGCATATATCCTCTCTGTGTAAGCAGCTGGGATATTTCAATCGTACAGGACATCAAAAAGCCAGCAAGTACACACCAGTACATCTTCTTCATTCGTTTAAATAAAACCGGCGCCAAAATTCCAAAGGGAATAAACATAAAAATGTTCTCTATAAAATAAGCATGAGCCTGCACACTGTGTCCCCAGGTTTCAAACAATATCAGACTGATCTGCTTCCTGCTGCCCGACTCCCTGGAAAAAAATGCTGTCTGGATCAGGACCAGCCAGTAACACAGAAACAAGGTCCATATTGCGGAGCTTTGAAGTGGGTATTTTTCCCTTTTATAAACCTTATATGCAAATGTAAACGATACCACAAATACAAGGCTCAACAAGAAAGCCGGTATTATATAAAAGACCGGCTGTTTGAAATCGGTTAGGATAATCTCAACATATTTACTGATACGGTATCAACTCCCTTCTTTAAACAAACGCAATAAACCTTTTAATCTCTGCGGAAAATATCTCTTGTATATACTTTTTCTGCTACATCATCCAGACACTTATCATAGCGGTTGGCAATGATCGCCTGGCTCATATCCTTGAATTTCTGAAGATCATTGACGACCCGGCTTCCAAAAAATGTTTCCCCATCCTTTAATGCGGGCTCATAGATCACTACTTTCGCACCTTTTGCTTTGATCCGTTTCATAACTCCCTGGATCGAACTCTGGCGGAAGTTGTCACTGTTGCTCTTCATGGTCAGACGATAAACACCTATTGTTACCTCTTTTTCTTTATCCGCTGAAAACTCAAATTTTTCATCATAATCATAATAGCCTGCCAGTTTCAGAACACGGTCCGCAATAAAATCCTTGCGGGTCCGGTTGCTCTCCACTATTGCTTCGATCAGATTTTCCGGTATGTCTGCATAGTTAGCCAGCAGTTGTTTTGTATCCTTAGGGAGACAATAGCCACCGTAACCAAAAGACGGGTTGTTGTAGTGACTGCCAATACGGGGGTCTAAACAGACACCATCAATGATCTGGCGGGTATTTAACCCCTTGCTTTCTGCGTAGGTATCTAACTCATTGAAGTAACTGACACGCAGTGCCAGGTAGGTATTAGCAAAAAGTTTAACAGCCTCTGCTTCTGTAAATCCCATAAATAATGTGGCAATATCCTCTTTGATGGCTCCTTCCTGAAGCAAACCCGCAAAAATATGGGCCGCTTCTGTCAGATGTGGATCTTTTAAATCTGTACCGACAATGATACGTGACGGATACAGGTTATCGTAAAGTGCTTTAGACTCGCGTAAAAATTCCGGGCTGAAAATAATGTTTTTGCTGCCAAACTTCTTCCTGATGGAAGCTGTATAACCTACAGGAATGGTAGATTTGATCACCATAATCGCATCTGGATTATACTCCAAAACCAGTTTTATCACAGCTTCCACTGCTGATGTATCAAAATGCTGTGTGCGGCTGTCATAATTGGTAGGCGTTGCGATCACTACAAAATCCGCATCCTTGTAGGCTTCTCCGGCATCCAGAGTGGCAGTCAGATCCAGCTCTTTCTCTGCCAGATATTTTTCAATATATTCGTCCTGGATCGGGGATTTTCGATGATTGATCATCTCAACCTTTTCAGGCACAACATCCACTGCTGTCACCTTATGATGCTGTGAAAGCAATACCGCAATCGACAGCCCCACATATCCCGTTCCTGCAACTGTGATCCTGTAGTTTTTCATAGCTGTTACTTCCCTAATAATAGTATAATAGTTTTGAAGAATTTAAACTGCCTTTGGTGTGAGCCAGTTTTTAACAGTTTCGATGCTGAAACCAATGGAATCTGCTATATCTTCGATGGGAAGGCCTTTTTGGTTCAGTCTGATGGCGGTGGCTTTAGCCTGCTCTTCGCGGCCTTCTGCATAACTCTCATTTCTTAAATCTTCCATAACTTTACACATTTCGCTCACTCCCTTCGGATTTTCTTTTAAATAACGAGTTTTCTCTGCCAATAGATCAAAATACATATCAGATGCATTGGTACAATTAAAATCATGCATCAGCCTGCCAATATCCGAATTATCACGATATTCTATATCCAGCATACTGGAATGATACCTGGCACGATGTGGATCAGCACCATTGTCTGATCTTTGAACCTCAATATCATATTTTTTGCCTGTGCTGTCAGTTGCATAAGCATCCAGACAAACAGATCTGGCACCGGTTACACGTTTCATATCCGCCTGTGTTTCACATTTAAGCAAAACTAAATCCGGTTTGCCTGTAATAATACGAAGAACCAGTTCTGCAAGAGGTATATTCTCTTTAAAAAGCCCTCGCATGAACGTATCATCCCCCTTTTACCTTTGTAAATAATGGTTTTCTCATACTAGCATATGTGCATTTCCATAACAAGTGGTTTTACCTAAACAGCCGTTTTTATTTCGTAAAAGGACAATAAATGGGTTTCGTCATGTATGTATTGATTTTACTCTCTAATTGGCAAAATAGCAAGTTGACAAACTCAGACACTGTATGCCGTCTTCTCTACTGATAAATCCCAACCTGTATTCTCACCCGCTTCTTCATTATTACTTTCACACAGACTCCAATGATTTTATACATTTTCTTATCATTTTCTTCCTATTTAATGTACACACCATTAAATGTCTACTCAACAAGAAAAACATACCTTTAGGGAGAGTGAGGTCCTAAAGGACAGAAGGAGTAAATATTATGAAAAACTATAAGATTGCTGTCGCAGGAACCGGTTATGTTGGTCTGTCAATTGCCACACTTCTTTCCCAGCATCATAAAGTCACTGCTGTGGACATCGTTCCAGAAAAAGTAGAGATGATCAATAATCGTAAGTCTCCGATCCAGGATGATTATATCGAAAAGTATTTAGCAGAAAAAGACTTGAATTTAACTGCAACTCTAGACGCAAAAGCTGCATATAGCGATGCGGACTTTGTTGTAATCGCTGCACCTACGAATTATGATTCCCAAACCCAGCATTTTGATACCTCTGCAGTTACACCGAATGCGACCAACGGCGAAAAGATCAAAGCTCTGCGAACCGCACAAGGTATGAGCATGGCCGAACTCTCCAGACGAGCATCCATGTCTGATCGTGCCATCCGCTATATCGAAGCCGGCGAGCGCGAACCAAGCGTGGACGCAATCCAGAAGATTGCCGCTGCTCTTGGTGTCACGACCGACTACTTTATGGATGACGCCACCTTCCAGAAGGAACTCAGCGATGATCAATTTTACGCTGACGTCCGTAAGAAGTATGGCTCCCGCGGTGTAGCGCAGGCAAAGAAAATAAAAGAACAGACCTCTGCCCTTTTTGCTGGCGGCGAGCTGTCCGAAGAAGATCAGGCTAATTTCATTAAGGAAATGGAAGCCCTCTTCCTTGACGCAAAAGAAGAGGCAAAAAAGTTTACTCCTAAAAAATATCTGTAATCGACTTGCAGAGGAAAGGAGTCGCTGTTGGACAACTTTGCTATTACTGCCGCCGACGCTGTAAGCCGCCGATACAAGAGCAATGATCCGGAAGCTATCATTGCCCAGCGCGCCATTAAGATTAAAGACATCCGGTTCTGCGAAGAGCTCCTCGGGTTTTACACGGTGCTTCTAAATTGTGAATACATCGGCATCAATCCAAACTGCTCAAAGCAACAACGCAGATCCGCACTGGCTCACGAACTTGGGCACGCTATCTTTGACCGGAAACATGCGGCATCCGGTCAGGCTTTCCAGGATACTTATTTTTATAGTCTCAGCAACGCAAAAGCAGAACGCAGGGCGAATACGTTTGCTGCTGAACTGCTGTTGTCAGATGATGATGTGCTGAAGCCAATCGGTTTCTATGAATTTAACGCTGACAGGCTTCAGATGGAGGCTTCTCTGCCAACCCACTGCTCCAGCACATACCGTGCCTTGAAATACCACGAGCTTCTGCAAGACTTTCAATACACGCATACGGGATTCGCCACCCTTGAGGAGATCGCACAGATGGCTGGAATCGAAAAAAACTTTGTAGATTTTAAACTGAACATTCTTACCGCAAAAGGGTACCAGCTTCCTGCTGTGCCGGAGCTTAAGAGCAACTTTCTGAAGGATTCCATGAAGAATTGCTCTAAAAGCTACGATTAAACATGGAGGTGACTGCTTATGACAAAAGAACGAGTCTATGTAAAGGTATCCTCCGACTTTGATTCTACAGGCTATATGCAGCCGACATCGATCACCTGGTCGGATGGACGTACCTTCCCAATCGAAACAGTGCGCGACTTCCGTCCCGCCGGGACTGCCGATAACGGTTACTCCGGTGACTGTTTCACTGTACTCATCCAGGGGCAGGAGAAGCATCTGTTCTTTGAACACCTCGACCCACGCTTCAACGGTCGGTTAGGCCGGTGGTTCGTCGAGAGAACCGGACATTAACAGCATTATTATGAGAGCGCAGTCAGAAAGGAGGAAATATACGATGCAACGCACATATCTTGCGATAGATCTTAAAAGCTATTACGCGAGTGCAGAATGCGCCGCTCGACACCTCGACTCGCTTACCACAAATCTGGTCGTGGCAGATTCCTCCCGCACTGAGAAAACCATCTGCCTTGCTGTATCCCCTTCCCTGAAAGCCTATGGCATTCCGGGTCGTGCCAGACTGTTCGAGGTCGTGCAGAAGGTCAAAGAGGTCAATGCGAATCGGTTAAGGGAAGCGGTACGACTAAGAAAGGCTGTGTATAAGGAAGGTAAACCATCCTTTTCCTCGGCCTCCTATGATTCTTTATCGCTTGCCACCGACCCATCACTTGAACTCTCTTACCTCGTTGCGCCACCCCGGATGGCATACTATGAAAAGGTGTCGCGGCAGATTTATGGCATCTATCTGAAATACATCGCACCAGAGGACATCGTGGTTTACAGTATCGATGAGGTGTTCATCGATGCCACTTCGTACCTGTCCCACTATAATATGACAGCACATGACCTTGCCATGACAATGATCCGGGAAGTGCTTTATACGACTGGCATCACTGCCACCGCCGGGATTGGTACGAATCTATATCTGGCGAAGCTGGCAATGGACATCACTGCCAAACATGCTGCACCAGACAAGGACGGCGTCCGCATCGCCGAGCTGGATGAAGAGAGCTTCCGCTATCTCCTCTGGGATCACAAACCACTCACAGACTTCTGGATGACTGGTCCCGGCACCGTCAAGCGCCTAGAAAAGCACGGCATCCATACGATGGGTGAGCTGGCCTATTTCAGCACCGTCAATCAGGATATCTTATATAAGGAATTCGGTGTTGACGCCGAACTGCTGATTGATCATGCTTGGGGTCTGGAACCCTGCGGCATGAAAGAAATCAAAGCTTACAAACCCAGCACTAACAGTATCTCCGAGGGACAGGTGCTCTCCTGCCCTTATCCATATGACAAAGCCAGAATTATTGTCATGGAGATGGCTGACAGCTTAGTATTACAGTTGACGGACAAAGGCCTGGTTACGGACAGCCTGACGCTGGATGTTGGCTATGACAGGGAAAACTGTGACAGCGGCAAGTACAGAGGTCCGGTACACATCGACCACTACGGCCGCACCGTTCCGAAAGGTGCCCATGGAACCGTAAAATTAGATAACCCAACCAACCTCGGCAGTATCCTGATCTCTGCCACAACTGAGCTGTTCGAGAGAATAGCCGATAAAACACTAACGGTAAGGCGGATCACAATAGCTGCCAACCGTGTGGTCAAAGACGAGGGATTCTTCCAAGTTGACCTATTCACGGACACAACCAAGCTGGAAAAAGAGAAAAAGCTGCAGAATGCGATGCTGGGTCTCAAGAAGAAGTTCGGCAAGAACGCCGTTCTGAAAGGTACCAACTATCTGGACGGTGCAACGATGAGGGATAGAAATCAGCAGATAGGCGGCCACAAGGCTAAGTAAGGAGGGAGAACATGGACTACAAGAACACACCGGAAGGCAGAGCCGTCCAAAGTAAGTATGTCAAAATCCTCCATGCTTCTCGCCCAGAGCCACCACATAATCATCCCAGGATGCCGATGTCCAATCGTGCTAAAATCTTCTCTCCTTTTGCCGCCTTACGAGGCTATGAGGATGAGATTGCTTCCGAGGGCAGAGATCACCTTAAAGGAAATAGAATCGAGTTGTCTGAAGAAGGTAAGGAAGTTCTAAATCAAAAGATCAGCCAGCTTCGGAAAGGACAATCAGTGAAAGTACAGTACTTTACGGACGGCTACTATGAAGATATAGCCGGAGTACTGGATGCTGTAGATGCGATAAATAAAGAGCTGCGAATTTACACAGGTTTTATAAATGATACCGGTAAAGAGCTGCCGACCATCATTGCATTTGAGGATATATTAGAGATTGGGGTGAATATGACTTGAACTACTACTTTTGCGATGCCTGTCGCTACTGCTTCTCTGCTGAGGAACTACCTGACCGTTGTCCTGACTGCGGAGCACAAACCTATAAAGAGAAGCCGGCGGTACGCTTAGCGAGTAAAATGGAAATAGCAGAATTGCTTAGAATATGGAAAGAAGATAAGGAGGACACACAAAATGAAAGCACATAAATATTGGTCACTCGGCGCACTTGCCTGCATGGCAGGGTGCTTCTACACAGGCTGCAAGAAGCTGATGCAAGCTCACAAGTATTTCGCTTGTGGCTCCCTGGTCTGCATGGGTATGGCAATCTACTCTGGTCATAAAATTGCACCGAAGAAGAAAGCTGAAAAGCCTGAAAAATAAGAACACACGCCCTCGCCGTAACAAGCGAGGGCTTTTTTGAACTCCAGGAGTTCATTTTATTTCCGTTGCAAACTATATGTTATATACCGTATACTTCCATCATGAGTCGAATTCCAACTTTCAGTCCTTCCTCAAAAGCAGTCTTCTCCCATACACAGCACACCGTCCCCTGCCGGTCCATGATCTTCTCCCAGAGAGGAATCTTATCACCAACATAGTCATCTACCAGCCTATCCATACCTTCCAAGTCACGCAGCCACTCTTCCAGTTCCTTTTCTTTTTCTTTCGCTGCTTTCCCGGCAACTGTGTTTTTCTCTACTGGGTTGTTCTCTGTATAATGTTCGTAGATCAGATCCAGCAGATTCTCCACTGGTGGATAATACTCCGGCTCTGTTTTCTTCAAATACTCCTCCAGCATCTCCTTTAATTTTTCTATAATGCTACCATCCTTCCCAACTGAGATTCATTTCCTCAGTTACGGCACATATTACCGTAGACTTCTGCACATAGCAACCTATTTTTTGCGGTCTTTCGGATGGCCCATCTTCTGCTTCACTTCATCTGGCATGTCGATCAGTCCGAACCGATAGAACATCCCGTAAATATAAGTCACTCCCCGGATATCCCCCAGAGCTTTCGGGCGGTTTACCACTTCTCCTACCTTTTTTATATTGTTCAGTGCCAGCAACACCGAACTCCACGCCAAGCTTTTACTCTTCTCTCGGCGGTCGATCCACAGTTCCTTTGTGTATTCGCCGCTTCTGCCTTTTCGTATTTCATAGGTAAAGGGTAATCCAGAATAGGTTTTAAAGCACACACCTGAATAAAGCAAGACCGTCTCCCACAGGTGCTCCTCTGTTGGCTCTGATCTCAGTTTTCTTACTGCTCTGTATCTCCGCCGCCGCTCTGCTCCAACACTAATTTTTTCTTTATCTGCTGTACTCGGGAAGTACACACCTTTTTGATATGGTAGGTACGAGGTAACGGAGGCTTTAGAGAGTTGAAGAGTATTTGCGGTTGAGAGGATGGCTTCTTTATAGTTCTGTGTTTCCCGATACTCCTCAAAGGTATCCTGTACCTTTTCCGCCACTTCCGATTCATACACACCAGCCGTGATGAGCAGCTTTCTTACTTTGATTGGATTCAGAGTTAGCGCATCTGCAATGGATCGGAGGGAGCATTCCTCCTCATAAAGAGCCACAACCGCATCCATCTGCTCTTTCAGATTCTCCCCTGCATCATACTCAGGCTTCAACTTCTTCCGGCCACCGCCGGGCTTCCGAGGCTTATACGCTCTTTTTTCTCCCATAGCTCACAGCACCAGCTCATACAATTTGAACGTCATCTTCCCGACTACATCATAATAGAGCGTTTTTGTCTGAACATATTGAAAGCCCAGTTTCTGATACAGCTTTTCGGCAGTTGTGTTGTTCTCGATTACATCAAGCCTCAATGCTTTCCTGCCAGCTTTTCTCTCCAGTTCAATCACATTCTCCACTAATCTCCGCGCCAGCCCTTTTCCTCTCTGCCCCGGATTCACTGCCAGAACATGAAGAACAATTATCTCATCCGAATTAATCTGCCACGGAGCATCTGCATAGCCATCGACCTTTTCATCATTTGCTATCACACATGCCGCAATTTCATCACCATCTGCCAGCACATACAGTTCTCCCTTATCAATACTGGCCTGTATCATTTCATCCGATGGATGGATTCCTTTCTTCCATTGTGGAAATGACGGGTCATCCTTCTCCTGATCAATCAAGTTCCAGTACAGGGATCTTATTTTGTAAAAATCTTCTTTTTCTGCCTTACGAAATATCATTTTGTCCACCTCTTTACTCATGCAGCTCCAGCGGCAGACCATCCGGGTCATGAAAGAAAGTCATCTTCTTGCCGGTATAATCATCCACACGGATTGGCTCACATTCAATTCCGACCGCTGCCAGTTCTTTCACAGTCTGTTCCACGCTATCAACGCAGAACGCAAGGTGACGCAGCCCACATGCCTCCGGGCGATTCACACGCTTCGGTGGATTTTCCTCAGCGAAAATCTCCAACTCCGTAAGCTCATTGACACGCAGATCCAGTTTCCAGTCCTTACGCTCCGAGCGGTAGTTTTCTCTGATGACAGAGAATCCCAGCCTGTTCACATAGAAATCCCTTGCGGCTTCGTAGTCAGATACGATGATTGCAATATGATGTATTTTAGATAAGTTCATTTTGTGACACGCTCCATTTCTTTTATTTCCGTTACAAACTATACAAAAGCCTTCAAAAATTACCGCGTGAACTCCTGGAGTTCAGTTTGTCCACACGGCATATCATCAAAACTTGATCACTTTCGGCTCATGGGTGAAAGAACTAATGGTAGCCACACCATTCTTAAAGTAGAAGACTTCAGTGTTGCCATCATCTGCCGCATACATCTTCTTCAATCCGGGATAAGCGTCCAGCATGGACTGTCTTGCTTCCAAACGGTCATCCTCTACCAGTTCGCCGGCAACGCGAATCCACTCGCCGCCCTTAAATGCACACAGTTCTACTTTCGGATTGGCATGCAACTGCTTGGAAACATCCTTCTTCTTGCCAGTCTGGATGTACAGCTTGCCTTCAAAAATATGTGCCGTGCCAAACGGACGCACTCTCGGCTGGTCGCCTTCGACTGTTGCCAAGTAATATGTTTCAGCTTCTTTTAAGAACTTTACGATTTCTTCCATTTTATTCTTTCCTTTCCCACACAGTCGTATGTGATTTATAGTTTTATGGTTTTATTTCAGCTTTTCCAGAATCTCATCCGCGCTCATGCCGCTTGCCAGCAACTTCTTCAGCACAGCCTCTGCTTCGGTCTTCTTAGCTTCTTCAGCGGCCTTAGCATCTGCCTTTGCTTTCTTCGCTTCCAAGGATGCCACTTCTTTTTCGGCCTTCTTCAGAGCAGTCTTCTTTTCTTTCAGGTCAGCCTTCAAAGTGTCAATGTTAGCGGTAATGGATGCGATCTCGGCTGTGAGTGCTTCCTTTGCGGACTGCTTTTCTGCAATCTGTGTTGCAAAATCTGCAGTCACAGTTTTGGGCTTATTCTTACTACCTTTAGTTCTGGGCATAGGACACAAACCTCTTTCCAAAATTATAATCATTTAAATTAAGTATTGTGTAGGTAGAGAACAACATAGAAGTCTCTTTTTTTAGTATATCACAAAACTATATTCTTTTACAGACGCTTTTTTGCCTTCATCACTGCACAATACATCAATCCGCCTAGCACTCCGCCGACTGTGTTGTAGAAAATGTCTGATAGCTGGAATGTTCCCAAGCGAAGCAATAATTGTAGCATCTCAATACTTACAGAAAAGATAAATGCTATCTTACCGCTTTGCCACAGTATCTTCTTCCAGCCGTTTCCAATCTTCTCTCCGAATGTCCACATCACTACTGCTGAAAACGGTACCATCATGATTACGTTCTCGATGCACTCAGTGGTCAGCTTCTGTTCACCATTCACAGTCTCCCAGATGCCCCAGCCACCCATGACATCGGATAAAGGATTCATCCACAGCTGACGGTTTAACAGGGTTCGGAACAGAATAAGTGAAGTCAAAAAGGCCAAGAAGAATAGTTTTCTGAAGAACACGCTCTCTTTAAACTTCTGATACCATGTCACTATGGCATTCTTCCAACCTTTGCCGGCTTCGGTAGGTTCATAAGCATAAAGATAGAAAAACATGGCTAGGAAGGAAAGCAGGAGTGAAAATCCAAATGGCTCATAGAGAGCAGTCAGGATGTTTGTGAGGATCTTTCCGAGTAAATCAATCGTTTCTTTCATCGCTGTTTACAGATCACTGAACAGGTCAGCCTTGTACACACCGTTCTCCAGCATCTTTTTAAAGCTATCCTTTACTGCTGCTACATCCTCGTGATAGGTCATGCCGTACCAGGTATCGTTTGTTTTCAATACTTTGACAGACATCTTGCCCTGCTCCAGCAGTTCACCAATGAAGATAGGAATCAGATACTCTGCTTTCAGCGGATTACCCGGGACCTCTTTCTTAAAGAACTCCTTAAAGCCATCTTCCAGCACATCCAAAAAATCAGGAGTCAAGCCCCACATATTCATGGAAACCAGAGAATTCACATCAACCGCTACGCTGTCTGCTTCTGCTCCGGTTGACGTCTTTACAATGTTCTTAGTCTCAACAACCTCAGTCAGATTGTTCTGCTCGTCCATTTTGCAGATACCACGAGTCACGCCGCCGTTATCGGACAGTGTATTTTTCAGCACAAAGCCTGCCATGCAAGACTTGCCACCATTCACCAAATACTCATGGACAGCTTTGAAGCCCTCCTTACCATAGTAATCATCTGCATTTATGACAATGAACGGAGTCTTGATGACCTTCTTCGCTGCAAGCACAGCCTGACCGGTTCCCCACGGCTTTGTCCGGCCTTCTGGCAGAGTTCCCGGGATATCATTGATATCTTGGAAAGCATAGTCAACAGTTACATTATGAGAAGAGCAAATGGAGGCAATGCGATCACCGATGACTTCTTTAAACTCCTTCTCGATATCCTTGCGGATGATAAATACCACATGATTGAAACCAGCTTCAATCGCATCATGGATTGAGTAATCCATAATGATATGTCCAGCATCATCCACTGGCTCCAACTGTTTGATTCCTGTTCCAAAACGGCTACCGATTCCGGCGGCCATGATAAGTAATGTTGTTTTCATACTCTCTCTTCTCTGTACTCGCAATTTAATTAAACCCAAAAATTCTTCTAGCCTTTTATCAACACAAATACTTATCTACAAACTCCAATACTGAATCCATTGTATCGATTTGTCCAAAATATTCATTCTTAGCATCTGTTCCTTCACCATTAATCAGAACTGCTTTACATCCTGCAGCCAATCCAGCTTTAATATCGTTCTCACCATCACCAATCATATAGCTCTGGCTCAAATCGATATTATAATCATCCGCCGCCTTTAGCAACATTCCCGGCTTCGGTTTACGACAATCGCATTCAATCTTCAATTCTGGTACTTCACCTTCATATCCCTTGTGTGGATGATGAGGGCAATAATAGATTGCATCAAGGTAAGCTCCCTGCAAGCCGAGTTCTGTTTCCATCTTATTATGGATCTCTTCCAGTTCTTGGAACGTCACTTCTCCTCTAGCAATAACAGGCTGATTTGTGACTACAATTGCAAGATAACCAGACGCATTGATTTTCTTGATTGCCTCTGCCACACCATCAATCAACTCAAATTCATTAATATTTCTAAGGAACCCGACATATTTATTAATCGTACCATCCCGGTCGAGAAACACAGCTTTCTGCTTGTTTGAAAGATTCTTAGCCGATACTCTTCCTGCTTTGAAATCCTCTTCTACCTGATGGAAGCGATCTGGTGTTCCCATATCCTTTACATACTCTGGAGAATCGTAGCAGAACATCTTACCAGATCCAGCCAGCGGTTTCAGAAGCTGACGATCCAGATCAACTTTTACGGTCTTCCCTGTCGTCTTGTCCACAGTGCCGATTTTATCTGTATCAATTGCCACCATATCAAGGACTTTAGGATCAATCACATGTAGGCCCGCATTAACTCTATTTTTATAATATGTCGGGCGAACATCTTCCTTTGCCAGCCAAGCTTGAACCGACATATCCTTTTCCGCAATGATGAGCCCACTATCATAAGGATGGTTATTAGGATGAGTGAACAGCGTCACTAATCCACCATGTTCCTGATGGAATCTAACCATTCGATTAAAATCAACATCAAAAACAGCATCTGCATTCAAAAGTAGGAACGGTTCATCCCCTAGTTGCTCTCGCAACTTAAAAAGCGCACCGGCGTTTCCGAGCGGTGTGATTTCATTGTAGTACTGAATCTCCACCCCAAGTTTAGAGCCATCTCCAAAATGGTTCATGATTTTGTCTCCCATATGGGAAACTGTCATAATGATATCTTTAAATCCCTGATTTCTCAACGAGATAATCTCTCGCTCAAGAACCGGAACACCTTCTATCGGAATCAAAGGCTTCGGAATATCAGGGAATAATTCAGATATTCGAGTTCCTCGCCCTCCGGCCATAATCACTGTTTTCATAATTTTTCAATCAGCTTTCTTACTATCTTTTCTGCTTGCTACAATTTTAGCTGGAACCCCAGCCAAAGAAACTCCATTCTGTTCAAAGCTTTTAGTTACCACTGCCCCTGCTCCAATATAAACATTATTCCCAATTTGAACATTTCCAATGACAACTGAGTTCATTCCCAATTCACAATGATCCCCTAATGTTGGACCGTTTCCACCGTTCTTACTGCCCAAACAAGTTGATCCAATTATATTACAGTATTCTCCAACAGATGAGGTTCCATTAATAATAATATTTCCTGTATGGAATATATGTAGACCTTTTCCAAAAACATTTAGTGGAATTTCAAACCCTAATCTCAACCCCAACCTATTTCTATAAAAGTTATGGAGTTTAAATAAGAGTCGTGTTCTGCCCCCCCCCGCAATTTTTATAGTATTCGCAAATTCTTAATTCTCGTAAGTATCGACGTATTAAACTATTTCTGCCATATCCCTTTTTTTCAAGTTCTATTACATTTTTCAATTCTTCCTTTGTCGATATCATTCTATATCCTTTCCTGCATATTATATGTCTCTGTATTATTTAGTATCATTTATTTTTGTTCTTAGCAATAAGTAACAGCTGCTGTTTTTCATCTTTTGAAAAGACAAGAATCAGGTGTATTATGCAACCTAAAACGCCACATAATCCTGCAGTTAAAAGAAATGTCACCCATGTGTGTGGATTCAATACATCGGCAATTAATATGAAGCTCGCTGTTATGCAAACACAAGAAATCACTGTTCTTAAAAGTGTTGGATAAAATGTAAACCACTTTACCTTCAAACAATACGTCATATAGATAGGGTTCGTTACAAGATTAATAAACAACATAATTACCGTTGTTGTTAATACAATTGAATATATCCCCAATGAGCTATATTTTACTAAAATTGCCATTCCCGCCACGTTGAGTATTCCACCTATAACTGTAATAATACATGGTATTTTATTTCTCACTGTTAATGTATATATATAGTACAGTGGATATATTGGTCCCTCGACAACTGAAGCAAGCATCGTAATAACCGTCAAAACATAAATCAGATCAATATCCTGCCCCGGTATCCAAAGAGCATAAAAAACTTTTCCTAACGAGAAGAAACCTGCGAATACAATACTCGAAAACAAACCCGTTAATTTCATGGAAAGCTTCAATTCAGAAATTAGTTTTTCCTTATTCCCATCAGAGTAACTCTTTAAAAATAATGGCTGAAAAGGCTGAGCCAGCAACTGATTGAAGCTCATAAAAATACTTGAAATTGTTTTTGTTATTGCAATTTGCCCCATTGCCAAATCAGACAGCCACAGATTTGTCACTATTAGATCCAAGCCGGAATTCAGTGTATTACCAAGACTATTGATGGAATTCCAGATACCATTTACTACCAATTTTTTTATTGCATTAAATGAAACACTTTTTCGTCTAATTCTTAACTCTGGTGTATACTTCTTATATATGTAATAGTTTCCACCAAATATCACCAATTGAGCTATGCAAATCGCCACTCCAACTTGCCAAACTTCCGGTGTTGTAAAAGAAAATACAACAATATAAAAAATCACTTCAAGAACATAGGAAAGGCTGCGGAAAACTCCCACAATGTCTAATCTGTTTTTTATATAAGCCGCCGCCGTGTAAGAGGTTCCCACTGTTGTTATAACAAAGCTTAAAAAGACAAAAAAGAACAGCAGTTTTACAGAAAACACAAGTTCTAACGAGATATTGAGTATTTTATCTAAAAATACAATGAAACCAACTGCAATAATCATTATCACGGCTGAAATCGTCACGTCTCCGTAGAATACAGAAGAAATGTATTCCTGAGACTTTTTCATATCATTCTTATGATATGAAACCGTAATATATCTAGCGGCATACGAATTTAATGCAATTGTAATAATCGTCGCGTACTGAGTAAAGTTCTTTGCCAATGTAACAAATCCATACGCCTCCACACCAAGTTTATTTGTTATATACGGTGTCAAACTAAAACTTATCAAAAAACTTAATATCGTTGCTATTCCTGACGTTAAAATTGTCATCAGCATTCTCTTTACTTTATCCATCGTATCTCCTAATAAAACAAATCTTCCTGTTTTTCTAAGAACAAGTGTATACTATTCAGCAATAATAAGCACCCCCATGTTGCAGTAGTACCCATAATAACCTCAAACATCATATCAATCATTAATCCTACCAGCACACACTCAAACACCAATTTATATCGGTCACTAACAATAGCATTTATATTCCTTGCCGTACACAAAATAATTCCACCTAAAATGCAAATTAATACAATGCCTCCCTGCCAAAGACAATTTAAAAACTGGTTGTGTGCATTTACATATGTTAAACTTCCCAACAGTCCCGTCGCCGTATCACCATCAACAATACCCCAGCCAAAAAACGGTTTCTGTGCAATTAGCAATACCACCCGTTGCCAAACTTGACTTCTATTAGAAAATGTCATATCTTTGTGAAATATTCCTTCAACAACTATCTTTAGAAATCCAGTGGAACCTGCAAGGATTAAAATTGTAATCACAGTACAAATACCAACCAATAGATATGAATTAATACTAAACCGTATTTCTTTTTTCTTATAAATAGAAACAAGAATTCCAGTTCCAACAACAATTGCCACTGTTGTTGCTGTACTGGATTTTACAAGCATCATCGCAACGATGGTACTTATAGCAATTACTGTAGGCCAAGCCTTACTTTTTCCGTTTATTATATGCCGTTCCCATGCTGTCATCAGTAGCATGATATACCAATATATTCTATTGTTTTTATTTCCATAAATCCACTGAGCCTCTTGCGATGTAGTCCACTCATTCCATTTCAAAGATGTATGGTATAATCCATTCGGAAATAATATAATCGAAAAGAAATCCAAAGAAACAAACAATAACAATATATAAAACATTATATTCACTGCATTTTCTTGGTTATTTTTAAGCATGTAATCAAAAACGCCTAAAAAAAAGAATATCTTACAATAAGAAATAATTAAATGTATATCTGCCGCATTTGTACGATTTATATATGAAATTATCATCAAATACAACATATATATACCAGTTAGTACAATGAATTTATTCGGTTTATATTTATGACGAAGCAGGAAGAAGGCAGCCACAACCATCATCAAATTTGATAATAGCTTAATACCTGCATTTGAAAAATAACCAGGAACAAACATAACGAAGCAGTATATTATCATAAATAACGTACTAATTTTTATTTTTAATGCAGGCAATCTTTTTTCCTCCTCCAACATATTTATTCACTGAAGAACCGCTCTTCCAGCATTAAGCACAGGCAATGATATACTGGAAGGTGCAGTTCTTGAATCATATATGTTTCTGTTTGTGGCACTTTAATGCAAACGTCGCTCATCTGTTCAAGCTTGCTATTTTTAGCTCCTGTCAAACCAATTACTTTCATCCCTTTTGCATGTGCCGTAACAGCCGCATACAAAACATTTTTACTGTTTCCGCTTGTGGAAATACCAAAGAATACATCTCCTTCTCCACCATAACCATTCACCTGCTGTGCAAAACAAAGTAATGGTTCGCAATCGTTCATGTATGCTGTAGATAATGCCACGTGGCCATCTAATGCAATTGCTGGGAGTGCGCCTTGAAGATTTTCTGCTAAAACACTTCCAAGCTCTTCATTTTTTTCAATCAATTTTTTTGAAAAAATTATATCAGGTTTTCTAGGAAGCTTAAATCCCTTCATCAATTCACCGACTATATGCTCCGCATCCGCTGCCGATCCGCCATTTCCTGCTATTAGAACTTTTTTCTTTTCCCTGTAACACTCTTCAAGAACTAAATATGCCTTTTCAATATCTTGCCTTGATTCCTCTAAAACCGGATATCTACTAATTAGTATATCTAGATGCTTCATTAAATCCTTCATGCTTTTACCTCATAGCATCATTTCCGTATGCCTTCGTTCTCGCCAAAATACAATTTATGTTCCACATTTTCACCAATGGTTTTTGCCGGAACACCACCAACTACTTCGTTTTCTCTGACATCTTTTACTACTGCTGCATTTGCAGCAATAATTGCATTATCGCCAATTGTGATATTTCCAACCACCTTTGCTCCGGCAGAAACACGAACTCCATTCCCAATGATCGGGGGATCTGGTGCAAAGGTATACCCTATGGTAACCTGCTGGTTAATCCAGCAATCACTCCCAATTTGTTTTGCACTAATGTTTGTTGCAAATCCATGCTGAATAAACAATCTGGGGCCAATCTTTGGTGTATTAATATAAAGCGTTTCCATCCCAGGAAACAAAACCTTCAGCAAAAGTTTTGCCCCCCCCCCCCGATTGAATCGGTATTGCAGCAACGACCGATACTCTTTCCGTTCCAACATCAATCCAGAAAAAATATCAAATCTGGAAACTTCTTTTCTCTTATCACATTTTTTCCAATGATACAGTTCCTCTATCACTACATGCTTCACTTCTACTGGTGCCATACAAATACACATATAGGCTGGTATTAAGCGCCAGAAATTCAATATCTGTAAAACTCTTAATTTTTTCATTCTTACTCCTTCGGAATGTATGTCTCCGGCGTATAATGAATCACCCTTGTACCACCGTCTTCAAACGCAAACGGAATGTGCATCAAATCACGCATTGCCCAACGCACCGAATCCTGTCGTTCTGGCTGTACATAGAATACCAAGAATCCACCACCACCGGCACCCAGTAACTTTCCGCCCAACGCACCAGCAGCCATGCCTTTGGCATATAACTCATCAATACTATTTGTAGAAACAGCCGCTCCAGTTTGGCGTTTAAGTTTCCAAGTGTGATCCAGCATTCTACCAAAATCATCCAGATCTGCATTCTTGTCTGTCAGAACACGCTCTGCATCATCAACTAAAGCAAGCATCTCTTTCAACTGGGCAATCTTATCCTGTTTTCCTGCTGCATTTGCTTTCTGCACATCAGAAGAGAAACGGGTAAACCCAGTGAAAAACATCATCAAATTCTGATTAAGTTGCTTCTTTCTCTCCGGTGAAATAATAACCGGCAGGACTTCATATCCATCCGCATTAAAGTTGATACGATTGAATCCACCGAAAGAAGCAGCGATTTGATCCTGCCATCCACCAGCTTCCTGACAGAGATTACGCTCAAGATAAATTGCTTCATCAGCTAATTTCTTCTTGTCAGCATACTTACCCTTTAAAGCATAGAAGGCATTCAGCATTCCAACTGCGAAAGAACTTGATGTTCCTAGGCCAGATCGCGCTGGAAGATCTGCTTCATATGTAAGACGAATCTCATGCATGTCTAACATTTTCATTGCATTGCGGATTGCCGGATGCTGAATATCATCTATATTTGACACTCGCTCTGATTTTGAGTATGTAAGTTCAGTACTGTAATCGAAAAAACGTGGCAAATGGCGCACATTTACATAACAGTATTTATCAAAGGTTGTAGAGATGACTGCGCCACCATACTCTTTAAAAAAACTTTCCATATCTGTTCCGCCGCCAAAAAAAGACATACGGAACGGTGTTTTTGTAATAATCATCTACTGTCTCCTTACAGGGTTTTGCGCCAATAATCCAGCATATCCGCAATTGTCTGTTCCATGCTAATTTTCTGGCTCCATCCGGTATCACGTTTCAATTTTTCAACATTACCAATGATAATTCTTTCATCAGTAGGACGAAGCAATTTCGGATCGACCTTAATTTCAAATTTATGTCCAATCTGCTTTTCAATCATTGCTACAATATCCTTCATCTGGTAGCAATGTTCCGAAGACAGATTATAAACTTCTCCCGGAATACCTTTCTCTGCAAGAAGCATCAAACCATTTACAAGATCTCTCTGATCCATAATGGCACGTCTTGTTTCCAAATTACCTACACGCAGTTCATAAACGCCAGAACGTTCTGCCAAAATAGCGCGCTTGGTAAAATCAGATGTAACATCATTCACTTTTCTCGTTCCGGTAGAATTGAAAATTCTAACACGAATACAACGAATATGGTCGTTCATAAAATACTGAAAAGACAACAAATCCTGGCCAACCTTGCTCACACCGTAAGGATGCAGAGGCTTTAATTCCGCCGTTTCTTTCACATACGGATCTTCAAGCTCATTTAAGGTCTGGCCATACTCTGCACTAGAACATGCAACAACAACCATTGGATCATAATCAGGCCTAGTTTGACGGACAAACTTGACTGCTTCATAAACGTTAATCGTACCATTTACGTTTGTTTCCATTGTTGCCTGCGGATGAGTCCAAGAAACTGTCGGATAACTTTGCGCTGCAAGATGGTAAATTTGATCCGGCTGAAATTCTGAAATCACACGCTGAACTGCCTGATAATAGCGCACATCGCATTCTTCCATGCGAATATCCGGGTCAAGCTCTGTAATATCAGTTGTCGGTTTATAATACGTACCCAATACTTCATGCCCCTGATCATGCAACAGCTCTACCATGTGAGAGCCAACCATTCCACCTGCACCTGTAACTAATACTTTCATAATAATTATTCCTCCATTATAGCTTTCATCTTATCTCTAACGACATCATAAGAGAACTTTGCCTTGAAAAGTTCAAAGACATCTTCATTAAATTTGTGAATGTCATCATTTGCCAGATTGTTAATGGTCTGAATCCATTCTTCTGGCGTGTTACACTGATAGCAAGTTTTTCCTCTAATATTACTATTCATTTCTTCCCAGAATCCAAACAAGCTTTCTTCAGTTCCAACAAATATTTTTCCAAACGAAAGAGCTTCTACTGTTTTAGACTTCATTCCGCCACCATCAAATAGTGGTGCAATCACGATATCTGCATTTTCATAATATGGATTAAGACTTTCTACTCCACCAATTACATTAATACGTGAATCTGAATACTCGTTTCTAAGTTCCTCCAAACCTCTGCCCACAACATCCACCTGAATATTATCAGTAAGGCTCGGAAGGACATTGTCGACAAACCACTTAAATCCAACCAAATTCGGATAATATTTCTTTCCGACAAACAGAATGTGTTTCTTATCATCTTTCTCAGTGATAGAATTCATGATATCGTTCGGAATAGATGGAACTGGTGCAGGTAGAGGGATAATTGCCTCTGGTCTTTTTCCGTAATGTTTTTGAAAAACCTCAGCATCTCTAGTATTAAAAACTACATTAACATCTGCTACCTTCTGATTTAATGCCTCCTGTTTTATTCCAATTCTAAATTCAATCTCAGAAATTATATTCCTTTCCTTTTTCATCCACTGTGGATATAAATCCGCTTTAATATCATGATAGAAAGTTACTACTTGCACTTTCGGAAATTTTTGTTTAACTTTTTTAACTAAATTGCCGAATACAGAGTCCTCAATAAAGACAATTTTTATATTCCTTTCTTTAATCGTCTTGCATATATCAGTAATAATGCTATTGCTAATAAACATCATATTTCCCTGCATCCAGCGTTGAATTCTATCAATATGATTTTTATATTTACCAGGACAGCTATAATTTTCTTCGTAGTGTGCAACAATAGGACGTAAATCATATGTGAAAATATTCTCTTCTCCATATAATTCCTTCAAAGCCTTATAATGTAATGTTGCTCCAATATTTCCGTCAAAAGCTTTTGATATATATATCAATTTCATTTTTTCTCCCACAAGTACCCAATTACTTATTCTCAACAACCTCAACTTTTTTTCCTTTATTTAAATGGCGTGCAACAGTTATTAGGCCTGTTTTGAATAGAAATCTTTTGGATTTTTCAATTATTTTATCTTTTAATGTAATTGGTTCGATTTTATTCAAGGCCTCATCAATTGGATAATGTTCAGCCAGCAGATAAAATTCAGCCCGCCTAGGATGTGGTTTTGCACTATTGCAAACCATAACACCATTTTCCGTCACAAGACTATTTACATCTTCTTCTTGTATTTCAATATGTGATTTTATGTCCTCTAAAATCTTTCCACCTTTTTCAGTATGCACAAATATTGATGAATACCCTCTATTATCATCTTTTCTTCCGGTGATTTTTGAATATTCATAACAATCAAAGACAGTGATATCGCTTGGTCTTTCTATTCCCTTAAAAGCACATGCTGCGCAAGATGGTCTTGATGAGATTTCTCTTACAAACGCCTTCATGTATGGATCGACTCTACCAGACCCATAGTAGGTTTTTCCATTTGCAAAATCTATTTTCATCGTGCTCGTGTGATACCCATATGTTTTATGTTTAAAACGGGCTCCAACTATTTTCGAGCTGTATTTGTTTTCCATATACTTCACATAGTTATCCCACAAGCCAGGCGATGGTACACCTCGGCAAACAAAATCCACACATAAAAGGTTATCTGGTTTTTTCCTTAAAAAGCTTAGCAGCCCTGCCACTTGACAAGGTGTCCCAGAAAACAAAATAGTCGTGCCTTCTTTTAATTCTTTTTTAATATCTTGAAAAATGTTTCCAAGATCACTTTGAACAAATTTAGAGCCTCGCATCTCCTGCAACTGTTGCTTTGTAGTAGCCCTTTTACACACTACTCTCATGTTATTGTCGTATCCAGCTCCATAAACTATACCATTCTGCTCAAGGATATAATCAGCTAGAGCTGTGAATGCACCACCAGAGGTACTCTCATAGAGAATTTTGTTATCTTTAATTCTAATAATATAGCCTTCTGTTTTTTCAGATATTACCGTTTTTTTATTAAGAATCGGACATGCTCTTTCGCATGCTCCACATTCAATACAACGTCTCATATCAATTTTAGGATACAGAAAACCTTCTTCGTCAGGAACCATCGTAATTGCACTTTTAGGACAAGAACTTGCACAGGCAGTGCATCCACAACAATCCAATTTGCTCTTTATTTGAATCATATATCCTTCCATCCTTTATAGTTTTTCAGCAACATTCAAATACAGTTGTGCAAGTGTATCTGCTGTCTGCTGAATATCATAACCTGCCTGCTCCAATATTTTTCTTTCACTTTTCCTTTGCACATTCATATACTTTAAAACATGTTCCGCCCACACATCAGGTTTTTCTTGAAGAGAAAGGAATTCTGTATTTGAAATTAAGCCTACTTCTTTTGTTATTGCATCTGAGAAAACACATGGCAATCCGCTCGCCTGTGCCTCAACCCCCGTGACCGGAAGACCTTCGTGTAAAGATGGCATTACAAAAACATCCATTGCCTGCCACATTTTATTCATTTCATTTGAAGCTCCATAAAAAATTACAGCGTCTTCAATTCCTAATGTCCTAGCCTTATTTTTCATCGCTTCTTGTAGTTCACCAACGCCAAACAAAAGTAACACAGTATTTGGATTTTTTTGGTGTACTGCTTGAAAGATGTCCAGCAAAAAGCTGTGATTTTTTTGATCAGAAAACCTTCCAGCGTGTCCTACGACATACTTACCTTCCAGATTCAGCTTTTTTCGTATTTCTCGACGAACAGCTTCATTATAATCATATTTCTCCAAATCAATTCCATTCGGAAGTACTGAATACCTACCAGATTCAATAATTGACCTCGGAAATAGAAATCTTGCAGCTAGTTCTGAGCAGCCATAAAAGTTATCGCAAAAGAGTGGAATTAATGGCTTTAAGATTTTGCTTATAAATCGAATTCCCTTACCTGCTGCTCCAAAGCCAGCATTGTGACTATGTATTGTAATATATTGAACCCCACCCAATTTTGCGCCAATAATATTTGTCATATCTGCTGCACAATCCGCATTATAATGTAGGATTTTAATATGATTTCTCTTGCAGACTTTCCGAATTTCATTAATTCTCCAAATTCTTCTAAAAGGTCTAAATTTCACATTATCCGCTGAGGCAACATACTTTTTACTTCCCAATGAAAGAACTTTGTCTTCCATAGGTTCGTGCCTATCATGAAAAACAAGATAGTCAAAATTTATTTTAGATCTGTTCAGGTGTTCCTGGATATGAATCATCATATTAGTTACACCTCCAACACCAAGCGGAGATGTCACCAATACTCTAACTACTTCATTATTCATATAATATTTATCCTTTCGCGGCGACAATCTCATGCATTATTTCATATTCCTATTTCGGCACGATTACACACGCTTTCTAATTTCTTTCAATACAGTATTTAAATATTGATCTGTTACCTGCTTAAGGTTTTTATATTTTTCCCCTACAGCTTTATAATCAATATCATCTTTTACAACGTCTGATAAGTCCATTCCATTTTTATAACGCCGACTTTCTAGACCAAAATTTACACACAGGGTATCAATACGAGAATTTTTTGAAAAGCTGGAATTTTCAGCATATCTGTTAAATACCACAAACTGCTTTTCATTAAGAATAGAAAATGCTGTCCCGTGGAAAGAATCCGTGCAGACATACTCTGCATTTCGCAGAAGATTTAGAAATCTTTCTGGGCTCACATCATACGGAGCAAAGTCTCCAAAGTTTTCATCTTCTTCTACATACTGATCCATGTGTCGCAACGCAACAACTTTCATGCCCTTGTCATGAGCTAATTTCTTTACTGCGTTGCGATATTCCTGTGTGGCACCAAGGAAGTATGCAAAAATATATGGCTCATTGATTTCTCTCTTATTAGGAATTCTCTCCAGCCATTCATTTTTACTCAAAAAGAAAACAGGATCTAAAATCGTAGGAACATCTCGACCAGTCAGTTCCTTGACAATCTCACTTCCTCGATTTTCACGCATACTAATGTATTCGATGCGATTCAAATACTGTATCGTTCTTTTCTTTTGATACCACGGAATTTCCTTTACTCCAAAACTAGAAGCAATTGAAATTTTTAGCGTGTCATCCGGAACAAACATCAAATTGTAATAATTCGTCGGCAATCCTGCTGGACTCCAAAGCTGATCGCTTCCTGTTATAACCGCCGAATATTTCTTTCCACCCTCGCGTAATGCCGCATAGCCGATATACTCATCGGAGAAATCCTTAAAAGCCCATTTTTTGAATCCGGCAAATGCTTTCATACGAACTTCATTATTCTTTGCATACTCAGGATGCTTTTTTAGACTAAGTTTTCTCTGAATTCCCTCAAATCTGCTATTAAACCAAACTGCATTAAAAAGACGCGGCACATCTTTCAGTGCTTCTGTCACAGTCTTCTTTCTAGTATATCGAACCAACTCATACTCAATATTTTGATTTTCCAAATAACTAACAGTTGCATATGCTTGCAATATGCCTCCGTAATTTTCATGCATATATTTTATGCATACTCCAACCATTTTAAACTCTCCTCTATGCTGCACATCTTACTTTTTCAGCAGTTCCTCATATATTGCCTGATACTTCTCGTTTTTTTTCTGCCAGGTATACTTTTCTGCTTTCTTCCGTGCGTTTTTTCCACGCCTTGTTACTTCATCAGGATAAGCAATACATTCAAGAATTGCCTTTTTTAAATTCTCAATGTATTCCTCTTTCGAGTTTCCTCCATAAAGCCAACCGGTGTTTTCATCAAAAAGAGTTGCTCCGCCAAACTTATTAATGGTGATAACCGGAATACCTTTTGACATTGCCTCCAGTAAGACCGTGCCTGTCGTCTCTCGAATGCTCGGCATAATAAATACATCCGCACCTGCATATTCCTTTTCCATTTCCATATAGGGAATAGAACCCATGCAGTGCACATGCTCAGACAAGTTCAAGTCTTCCTTACCGCGTTTACGTAGATGCTCAAGTTCCGGGCCATCGCCTACAACTCTAACCTGATATCTAGTTTCCTGCGGAATTCTCATCAATGCATCAAAAAGAAAATCCAAGCCCTTTCGATATATCATTCTTCCAGCAACCAGAAAGACGCATTCTTCATTTCTGCCCTTTTCATTGCAAGTATCTTTAATATCATTTATATCTACCGCAACCTCAGTCACTGGCTCATCACTTACATTGTAATTCTTCATTCACTTTTTCCTTTTCTGTCCAGCTCACCAATTCGTCCGGTCTTAATCCGTTATCAAAGACTAATTCATACGGACAGTTTAGTTCTGCCCCCTCTACGAGGAATTCTTGAGTCTCTTTATTTGCAAACATAATATAGTCGCAGCGATTTAGTTTGCCAGTGATTCTCAGTTTAAAACGATACCAGCGATTTATCCCTGAGCGAACGACTTCAATGATTTCATGCCCCTTTGCGTAATCTTTTAATCCATTAGGCAAAGACTCTCCTCCGCCAAGTGGTCCGCAGACGAATTTGATATTTGCTATCTTTCCATAGTCTCCAATTGCACGGAATTCAATTGGCGTAATCTGATGAATAACGTCAATTTTTTGATCCGCACAGATTTTTTTTGCGAGAGGAAGTACCCGTCTATTCCACACATTAAGTCTTCCAGAATACATAAATCCCTTGAAGATTTTTTTGTAAAAATTAGGGATGTCAACATAATAAAACTTTATATTTTCAAGTGGGTGACTCTGCAAATATTTTTCGACTGGTTCACGTTGTTCTTCTTTTGTAATTACATAAACTTTATTTGTTTTTGAACTTTCATAAGGAACGCACCAACCGATTTTATCTTCACTTCCAGCAAAAGGGTTACATGAATAAGCTATATACAGGATATTCATCACTTCGTCTCCATCTGCTGTGCGATATCGGCATCCACGATTTCTTCACCGGTCTTATGCTTCAGCTGCTCTTTACTTGCCTCGCTCAGGCCGTTATTGATCACACAGTTCATATCGCAGGTGCTGCACTTGTCCAGATCCTCTTTGGTGACCTTACCATCACGGTAGTCACGGCAAATCTTCAGCTCGTACATGCTGTACGGATGCTTAGTGAACAGTGCCTTGAACTTGTGAACCAGAACCCAAGTTGCGGGCTTCCAGATATACTTATGCATAGCCGGAGAAACACTACCGATCATCCAGCAATCACGGTCACAGCAACGAACCTTTGCACGAACCTTCTCTGCTTCCGGGCTGTTCCACAGCTCATCCCAAGTCTGATTATTCAGGTTGCCCATGACTTCCTTATCCTTGGTGCCGTTGCAAGGCATAACATCGCCATACGGGTCGATGAAGAAGGTATCGAAGCTCATGTCGCAAGGCAGCAGACGCTTCTGGCCGTAGATGTAGTTGATCAGACCGTGATTAAAGTATGCACGGAACCACTTTTTCGGGCTGTTGCTACGGAGCAGTTCATTGACCAGATTCTCAAAGTTCTTTGCCACCATCGGACGGTCGTGGATGATGTTCTTCGCCTCAACAAAGTAGAAGCTGTTATGTAGAGAAGCAGTTGCAAACTCCATGCCCATCTCATCGGAGATCTTGTACAGAGGAACCAGGTCAGGAGCATTCTTATCCTGAACGGTCATGCCAAAACCGACATCCTTCATGCCCATCTCACGTAGCTTCTTCAGTGTGCCGTAACCACGCTGGTAGCCGTTCTGCAGACCACGAATCTCATTGTTGGTCTGCTCCAGACCCTCGATAGAGATACGAATACCGATCTGAGGGAACTCCTTACACAAATCAACGATACGATCTGTGAAGAAACCGTTCGTGGAAATAACGATACGGTCAGACTTCTTGTACAGTTCACGCACGATATCCTTCAGGTCGGTACGGATGAACGGCTCGCCGCCGGTGATGTTGGTGAAGTACATCTTCGGCAACTTCTTGATGGTTTCGATGCTGATTTCCTCTTCCGGCTTAGAAGGTGCTTTATAGCGGTTGCACATAGAGCAACGAGCGTTGCAGCGGTAAGTGACGATGACCGTACCATTCAGTTTCTTTTCGTTATTGTTAGCCATTTTTCTAATACCTCTATCTCTCTTTTTATCTATAAACCTTCATAATTTTCTCGTAATACTCATCGATAGTATCGAAGCTGATGTCCTTACAGTTCTTGCTATACTGCTCGCACAGCTTCTTATCACCCCAGAGCTTCTCGACCTTCTTCTTCAGGTCTTCGCCATTACCGCTCTCAAACAGCTCACCAGTCTTACCGACTTGGATCAGTTCCGGGATACCACCAATGTCTGCTCCCAGCACCGGTGTACCATACATCTGGGATTCCATCACGGAGAACGGACAGTTCTCGTACCACTCGGACGGATAAATGGAAAACCGTGCCTCACGGATCAGCTTCTCCAGTGCCTCGCCCTTCTGGAAACCAACATTCTTAATGTTGCTCACACCCTTGATGCTCTCTTCCAGCGGGCCAGTGCCGGCGAAGATAAACTGTACATCCGGCAGCCCCTTACAGACTTTGATGAGTGTGCCGATACCCTTCTCCTCAGAGAAGCGGCCGAAGTAGAGGACGTAATCCTTCTTCGGAGCCTCTTTCCATTCCACCTTGTCGATGAAGTTGTGCATTGCCACAGTCTTCGTTGCAAACAGCGGATTGCTGTCCATTTTGCTCTTCATGAACTCCGAGCAGCAGATCATGGTATCAATGTACTTATAGGTTCCCTTCCACTTCCAGAACTCAGCCTCCATCATGCCGATGGCCGACTTCGCAGTGGAACCGTGGATGCACTTGCCTTTCATGCAGTTCACGAAATGGCCGCCGAGGCACTTCTCACAGTTCTGGTGCGTGTTCGGATTGTTCAGCATGTGGTTCGGGCAGACCAGCTGGTAGTCATGTGCCGTGAAGATGATCTTGCAATCTCTTCCGGTCTCCTTGCGCCACTTCACGATTTCCAAGATGATGGAAGGAGTCAGCTGGTAGTTGAAGTTGTTCAGGTGACAGACATCTGGCTTGAAGTCGTCCAGAACTTTTCTCAACTGCACCCGTGCTTCCTTGCTATAAATCGTTTTGATGGGGTAGGTCAGCTTACTCAGTTTGCTACCGCCGTGGAAATCCATATCAGATGTATAAGCATTGACACGGTTGCCCACGCAGCGGCCTTCGTGTTCCATACCGAAGTACTGAACCTCGTGTCCATGCTGCTCCAGTGCCTCACCCAATTTGAATATATACGTCTCGCTGCCGCCGTTTCGGTGCAGGAATTTATTCAAAATCAGCGTCCTCACGTTAAAATTCTCCTTGTTCTATGTTCTATTTCACTACCTCTGTTCAGATGAAGCACTTCCAATGTGTTGTTCATAAACCAGAGTGCTCCATACAAACGCAGGTAGTGATACTGAAAGTTCTTATGATAATTTCATCTGCTGTTGCTGAACCTAGGTAGCGAGATAAAAACCGCACTCGCAGCTTCACCCATCTCTTGAAAAGTGCCGTAAATACGCCATTTTTCTGACATTTTCACTATGTACATCTCACTACCTGCGTTCGGTTAGAGGAGATTATTTATCAACAATATTTTCATCTGCTATTCACTCCTGTACAGCTTCACTGTTTCTTCTACAACATTATCCCAGTTGTATTTTTGGCAAATAAAATCAGCGGCTGTTTGTTTCAGTTCAGCTACATGTTCTGGATGTTCACAAGCTTTTTGCAATGTGGTCCTTAAATCCTCAGTATCTGATTTCTTAAAAACCAATGCCTTATCTTCCACGACTTCTACACATTCTGGAATATCTGAAACCAGACAGCAGTTTCCGTAGCTCATTGCTTCCAGAAGGCTTAATGGCATACCTTCCAGGTCGGATGGTAATGTGTAAATATATGCGTTGCTATATAGTTCATCTAACAGCTGGCCTTGTACAAAACCGGTGAAAATGATCCTGTTATCGCTTTTTGCTGATTCCTGTAACTCTTTCATAAAGGAATCTGTATCACTGGAACCGCCTGCAATTACCAGTTTTTTATTTGTTTTAACAGCTTTAAATGCTTCAATCAGATATCGCAATCCTTTTTCAGGAACTAATCGGCCAAGGAACAAGATGTAGGAATCTTTTGTAAGGTCAAATTTTTCAGTGATTAGTTTTGCGCTTTGGATTTCTGGTCGGTTTACACCGTTTGGAATGAAGCGGGTCTCTCGACCATAAGTATCCTTGAAATAGTCCTGAACACCTTTGCTTAAAACAACAATTTCATCTGCGTATTTCACAGCATTTTTTTCACCCTGGCGAATGAATTTGGAACCAAAACCGGATTTCCATTTTTCACGCTGCCAGTCTATGCCATGTATTGTGACCACGACCCTTTTACCAAACATCTTTGGCAGCCATGAGAAAAAAGCTGGTCCTTCCGCGTGAATATGTACAACATCATATTTTCCAAATGCACTGTAAAGTGCTGCAAAAAAAGATGAACTAACAGCTGCTAATCCCTTTTTTTCAATCGTTGGAACAGATTTTTGGCAAATGCCTTCATATTCGTTTTTTTTATCAAACTCTGCTCCACTTACATGATGTCCTGATCGATTGTAGCAAGTGATCTTATGCCCATCTTGCGCCATTCTGGTGCAAAGTTCTTTTACAACAATTTCAATTCCGCCTTCTCTGCTCAGTCTTTTTTGACCAAACATAGAAATAGCTAATTTCTTTTCCATATGATTTAAAGCTTTCCTATTTCTTTATTTTGAAAAATACGTGGGAATTTCTTGTTGAGTAGACATTTCTCAGTGCGTACCAAAAACGCCTCTTTTTTCGGGCTTGCATATGACATTTTGGTTCATATACAAGCCCCATGTCTTCTCATTTTTATCCAGTTCGGTGAACTTCATGACCGCTTTATGATCATTTTACGAAGCCACCTTGTATACAATTAGTATACCATTAATTTGTGATCCTACATCGCACCGTCCCGTTTGAATACAACCAGTACGGTTTTGAAAAGGATCTTTATATCCAGAGCAAAGTTCCACTCTGCAATGTACTGCCTGTCGAGTTTTACTACATCCTCAAAGTCAGTGATGTTGCTTCGTCCGCTGACCTGCCACATTCCTGTAATGCCAGGTTTGGTGGCAAGGCGGGCACGGTGGTGAAGATCATATTTGTCCCATTCATCTACCGTCGGCGGTCTTGTGCCTACAAGGCTCATGTCACCTTTTAATACGTTAAAGAACTGTGGGAATTCATCCAGGCTGAAGTCTCGAATGATATTTCCAATTCCTTTCTTTATTGTACCATCCGGAAGTTTCTTGGTTCCGATGATTCGTGGATCCCATTCCAGTTTAAACATCATACCGTCTTTTACACGGTTTTGTTTCATCAGTTCTTTCTTCCGCTCTTCTGCATCCATATACATACTGCGGAATTTATAGATTTTGAATTTCTTTCCATTTTTTCCCACACGGACTTGGGAAAAGAAAATCGGTCCGGGAGATTGTATGTAGATCAACGGTCCTAAGATCACGGTAAGGATCAATGTGATCAGGCACCCTACCAGTCCGCCTAAAATATCTAAAGCACGTTTCATAAAAAGCTGCTTGGCTGTTACATAATTGATACTGGTTGTCAGTACTGTGTAGATTCCCAGGCGTTCTACAAATTTCTTTTCGCCGATCAGGTTGGATGTTTTTGCCAGCTTCATATGAACAACCGCGCCCATTTCTGTCAGCTGGTTTAACAGCATTTCCGGATACGGAGCATCGTCTGGAAGATTTACAAATACTTCATCTACCCATTCCCTGCAGACGTAATCGGCTACTGTGTCTGCATTTGCTACAACTGTAATGCTATCTCCACAATCATGCCCTACCATATCGCAGTCGATCACTGCCACACCTGCAACATGAAACATTTCATAATTAAAATTGCGAATATTATAGACCACCGTATCCAGCATGCTTTTTGTAGTTATGATCAACAGAGAACGTTTCATGCTGGAATGCATTTTTCTTTTCAGCTGGTCTTTCCACAAGATACGGGTCAGATAAGAAACAAGTAAATACAGAACCGTCATATAAAGCAATGCCAGTCTGGAATAATCCTCGCTTCTTTTTATATAGAAAAGATAAAACGTAGTTACCAGGATCACCAGGATCACATGTTTTACTGTCATTGCAAATTCCTGATAATATCCACGTTTTAACACATTTTTCAAAGATTCAAAGAGTAATAGTACGCCGGCATCGATCACAACTAAGATAAATGCCACGTTACAGTATATTAAATGGCTATAGGGGTTGCTAAGGCCATTTCTTAACATATAAGCCAATAAAAATGCGATCTGTAAACTCAACTGGTCCCAGATCATAAAATCCAGATGTTTTTCCCATCCTCTGGCGCTTTTTCGATACATATCCCCACTTCATCCTTTTTCGTTTGCGTTTGTAACAGAGCCGGAAATGTCTCCCGGCTCCATCATAATAGTTGTTATTTTACAAGAACCTGTACAGTACAAGAACCTGGTACTTCAAAACTTACATATTTTGTATTCCAGTTAATGGTAGGATTCTTAACTGTAACCCAATTGCTTGTATTGTTGTCTAAGTAGATAATTACAATATCTTTGCCTGCGGTTAAGGTACTTACATACAGATTAACTGTAGAACGAACATCATGTCCATTTTTCTGAGAGATGATCGCACGGGTTTTACCTACATTAGCATACTCTTCCAGACCTGCATTAGGAACAAGATCACTAGCCTTTTTGGTTCCGTTATTTAAGCCATTAATCTGACTTACAGATTCATCACCAAGTCCGGCAGTTTCTGCTTCACCAGTTGCAATACTCTGGTCAACGTCACTATTGGAAGCATCTTCAATCAATCCCATAGTTACTTCAGAACCATCCTTTGTAATATTGGTTACTTCCTGTCTTTCGTTGTTTCTTCCCTGGACAACAGTTGCTTCTGCTACTTTGTTTACTCCTGATCCTGCATTGGACTGCTGGCTGCCAGTATTAGTATTATTCTGGCTTGGGCTTGATGAATCCAGACCAATAGTTCCATCAGACTGGCTACCAGGACTTGTAACTGCACCAGCTACTACCGGCATTGCTACCATAGCTGCAGCCATTGCCATAGCTACTAAAGCTTTCTTCTTCATGGTTATCACGCCTTCCTCCCTTTTGGGGTAAAATATATTTCAATAAGCAGCGTGTTTCCACACTGGATATTGTATAGTAATTATTCTGTTTCCCGGTAAAACAGATCTAAAATGATCTGGATCGCTGCCTGACGGTCAGCACGGTATACATCGTACTTCTCTGTTATCTCTTCTACTCCGGGAACTGTGTAAAAATCTTCGTTGGTTAAACTGCCAGCTTCCATTCCATCCATTGCTATCTTTACATACTGATCCTTGGTCATATCTGTTACCATATAATCCTGGATCATGTCAAACAGATGTACCACGATCTGGCTGTCTGTCTTGGATGCGGCTTTTACTGCCTGAAAATACTGTGTGATATATTCCTGCTGCTGGTCCATACGGTACAGTGCAGTAAAATGATAATCCGTATCACGGTAACGCACAAAGGCTTCTGCCTGTTTTCCATGGAGAGTAACCTGATTACCTTTGACAAATGCCGGATCCTTTTTCTCCATGCCATCTGTAGGAATTGTTACTGTAACGCCGCCTACAGCGTCATTTAACTGTGCTACTACTGTGGTATCAACTGCCATATACTGATCAATAGTAAATCCGCAAAGAAGCTTCTGTACAGATTCAACCATATTTTCACAGCTGCCTTCCCTGCCATCCCCATAAGCATACGCCATAGTCAGCTGGGTGATCTTGGTATCATGAAGGGTTCTTTCCTTATTTGTAATAGGAATTTCTGTCATGGTATCACGTGGGATCATCAGGATCTTTAATGTATGTCGGGCAGTGTCCTGGGCGATCAGAAAGATACCGTCCGACTGACCGGCCAAGCCCAGCTCCTTTGTCTCTGTCATTGTATCACTTCTGTCAACACCCATACAGAGGATTGCCTTTACATACTGGTTTCTTCTGTAATTTTTTCCTTTATAGGTCAACTGATCCTGGGCTAAGATAGGCACCAGATTCAGATCTCTTGGATCTGCTGTCAATTCTTCTTTTTGCCCCGGAGCAATTCCTATTTCTTCTTCAGCAGCTGTCTGAGACTCTGCTTCAGCTTTCTGTCTTTCTTCATTGCGTGCCTGAATGATCAGTTCTGTTGCCTGCCGGTTTTTGTACATAGTCACGCCGCCCCAGATCCCCAGGGTCAGTGAAACAAGTCCTATACCGATCAAAGCGCTGTATATCTTCTTTTTCATATCAATCAGCCTGATTTCCTGTGTAACTGTTACTTATCAGTTGTCTGTGCTGCTTCGGCTTTTTCATACGGACTGTAGGCACCGTATTTATCATACTTACCATATCGGCCATACTTACCGTATTTACCATATTTTCCGTATCTGCCATAATAACCATTCTGGCTAAGGTCAACTTTGTTTAACACAACGCCCAGAACACGGCAGCCGGTCTTGTCCAACTGGCTCTTTACCTTCTGTTCCAGACGGTAGCTTACTGCACCCTGTTCAACAACGATGATCGCACCGTCACAGTTGCTGGCTACGATAGCACCATCGATCAGGTTTGCCATAGGCGGTGTATCGATGATCACATAGTCGTAATCTTTCAAAGACTGGATCAGATCATGGAACAGATCTTCTTCCAGAAGCTCTGCCGGGTTTGGTGAATATGGTCCGGCAAAAATAACGCTGAAACCTTCATAATTTGTTTCGTAAATAATGTCTTCTCTGTTTTTCTGACCACTGAGGTACTGGGAAAGACCGTTTACCTCACCTTTCAGCTGATAACGGGATACCAGAACAGATTTACGGATATCTGCATCAATGAAGATCACCTTTTTACCGATCTGTGCAAATGATGCTGCTACAGAAAAGGCAATATCACTTTTTCCTTCATCTGGAAGTGCGCTGGTAAACATAATGGTGCGGATGTTGCTTCCGCAGAACTGGATATTGGTACGCAGGGTCTTAAGAGATTCTCTATAGTTATAATCATCTTTTATTTCGCGTTTTAAAGAAATTACTTTGTTATTCATTTACGATCTCCCTGCTTTCCTTTTTTCTTATCGTTTTTGTTATGCATATGAGAACGGCTGAGTGTCTGCTCATTCTTATTCTCTTCTGCTTCGCCTTCACGAAGTGGTACAGATGCAAGAACAGTCAGGCCCATATATTTCTCTACATCTTCTTCTGTCTGAATAGTATCATTTAACAGCTCTTCTACAACTGTCAGACCACATACCAGAACAATTCCTAACATAGCTCCGATCATGGCATTCTTGCCATTGCTTGGGCTTGCCTTTTTATCAGATACAGTACCTTCCTCAATTACTTTAGGAGGAACCATTTCCATAATGTCTCCGATATACTCGGAAGAAGTCATTGCAACGGAGTCTGCAATATCCTTTGCCATCACCGGATCTGGATCCTGAGCAGTGATAGAAAGAATTCGGGTATCATTTGGGTTATTAATAGTGATCTTGCTGACCATATTTTCGTAACTGATATCCAGTTTCAGTTTATCAATGACTTCTGAAATAACCGGACGGCTGGTTACGATGATCTTGTAGTCCTGAGTCAGCTGGCTTCCTATCTGCAGGTCAGCTAAAGATGTCAGTGTAGTTTCTTTTGAAAGAATATATACCATTGAAGTCGAGGTATACTGCGGGGTAATAGCAAACTTGCTGAACAGGCCGAAGGCGCCCCCCATGATCACGCCTGCGCCAACGATCCAGAGAATTCTCTTCTTTAATGCGCGGAACAGCTGGAGAAGATCGATCTCTACTTCGTCATCATTCATGTTGATTGTCTTGTTATCCATACGTACTTTTTCCTTTTCTTCCTATTATTATATAGTTTCTTTTTTTATGACGCGCAACGCGTTCTGGTAAGTAATGCACCAGATCTGTTGTGCATCAATATGACCGTCAAGCCATTTGAGTGCCTCTGTGATTTGAGGCGGTCTGTAATCTGACCTGTGCATGTCTGTCCCCAGGAAATGGATCACTCCTGATTTTACCTGTTCCCTGCACCACCGTACCTCCGGTGAGAACCAGTGTCCCTGGATACTGTCGTAATTCATCTGAAGTTTACATCCAATATCAAGGAGCTCTGAAGTTCCTTTTTTTCGCAGGCAACCGTAACGCTCCATATGAGCAAGAATAGGCGTGTACCCGTTAGAGACCAGTTTGCGGATCCCCTGAAAAAGAATTTCATAAGAAACAGAAGGCATAAATTCTACCAGAACATATTGGCTGTCTGCCATGGTATATGCCTTCCCCTCATTCAGGCGCTGTGCAAGCTCATCGTGATAAAATGTTTCCTGGCCCGGAAAGATCCTGAACTTAGGATAGGTTTTCCGAATTTCCTGCTGAAGAAGCTTTGCTGAGTCATTTAATCCTTTCAGCACATGGCGTCTGGAATAGTGAGGTGTAGCGATCACACCTACAATCCCCTGGTCGGCCGCCCGTTTCAGCATTTCAACGGATTCTTCCATTGTCCTTGATCCATCATCCACACCCGGTATCACATGTGCATGAACATCTATTATTCGCTGCCGAACTTTCATTTTTATTAGTACCTTTCTTCCGGAATATTCTCAATGGGTTTTAATGCAGAAATAAGAAGTGTCAATTTTTAAGAATACCCCCCCCCCCCCAGCTAAATACTATATAGTTTCCGCTTCGGCACGCCGGGACTGCCTAAAAGGGGATTTTTTCTATGAATGATTTTACATCATATTCTTTATAAAAGAAAGGTCATTTTTGTTTTTTTATGAATAATAAGGCCAAAGTTATTGTTTGTAACCTTTGCCTTAGTGAATTACTTCCTATTATATAGTGTTACACTGCGTTATTTCAGTTACAAAGCCAATTGATTTGCCAGGATCACACTGGCTGCCAGGCTGACAAACGCTGCTAAAAGTCCGCCTGCAAGTGTATAACGGGTACGGCTGATGCCTGCAGAACCGAAATAGACACTCATACAGTAAAGCACGGTTTCCGTACTTCCCATAAGAATAGATGCCATAAGCCCCACCTGGGAGTCGGGACCATAATTTTTAAACAGATCCAGCACCAGGCCTACTGCGGCAGAGTTGGAAACGAGACGTATAAAAGCAATGGGGATAATGGGGCCGGGGAGACCGATGGAAGTAGCCGGAACTTCTAAAATATGGGTTAAAAATTCTAAAAATCCCGATGCACGAAGGACGCCTACCGCTGTCATTAATCCAACTAATGAAGGAAGGACCTGGACAACGGTCTGCATCCCCTCTTTTGCGCCATATAAAAAATCATCAAATACCGGTCTTTTTCCAAGTATGGCGAAACCAACAATATAAAAAATGATCAGTGGAACCATAAAATCTGATAAAAATAAGAGAAAGCCCATAAAAAATGCCTGCCCCCACGCATGTTTTGTTTTTACAGCATACGCTGGAACAGGTTTTATTATGTAACAAATATATCCCCCGCGCAAGCGCAGGGGATATAAGTAGGAAGTATGCATTTTGCGAATATACGATCCAGATTATGCCTCAGTAAATAATGGAGTGGAGTAATATCTGTCGCCACTGTCCGGAAGAAGAGCTACAATGGTCTTTCCTTCGTTTTCAGGACGTTTTGCAAGCTGGATCGCTGCGTATAATGCTGCACCGGAAGAGATACCGGTTAAGATACCTTCTGTTTTTGCAAGAAGTTTGGATGCTTCAAACGGATGCTCATTGTCGATGGGCATAACCTCATCGTAAATCTTGGTGTCTAATACTTTTGGTACGAAACCGGCGCCAATTCCCTGGATCTTGTGGGCACCGCCGTGTCCTTCAGACAGTACAGGAGAAGTTGCAGGCTCTACTGCTACTACCTTTACATTTGGGTTCTGCTCTTTTAAGTATGTGCCAACGCCGGTAATGGTACCGCCGGTACCTACGCCTGCTACGAAGAAGTCTACCTGACCCTCTGCATCTCTCCAGATTTCAGGACCTGTGGTCTCTTTGTGGATCTTCGGGTTTACAGGGTTTACAAACTGGCCTGGGATAAAGCTGTCCGGGATTTCTTTTGCCAGCTCATCTGCTTTTGCGATAGCTCCGCTCATTCCCTTATCACCAGGTGTGAGAACGATTTCAGCTCCATAGGCCTTTAAGATGTTGCGGCGCTCTACGCTCATGGTCTCAGGCATGGTCAGGATCACACGGTAGCCCTTGGATGCTGCTACAGATGCAAGTCCGATACCTGTATTTCCGGAAGTTGGTTCAATGATAACAGAACCTGGCTTTAAAACACCTCTTGCTTCTGCATCTTCGATCATCGCTTTTCCTACACGGTCTTTTACACTTCCTGCCAGGTTAAAGTATTCCAGCTTCAGTAAAATCCTTGCCTTTAATCCTTCTTTTTTCTCCAGATTTACCGGTTCTAAAAGTGGTGTGTTTCCTACTAATCCTGCTGCTCCCTTAACGATTCCTGCCATAATAAGCTCCTTTCCATGCATTGTATGATACCAGATCCTTCACCTTTTGATCCTGGTCCCATATGCCTATCTGTTTACTGGGTTTTGATTTATGGGTATTATAAAACCTATAAACCCACTTGTCAATAGGTTTATGGGTTTTTTGTATTGCTGACCATAGCTCCGCTGGCATCCATATAATACCAGGTATCTCCCACCTGTACCCAGCCGGTCTGTTTTACATAATCTTTCATGTAATACCATTTTCCGCCGATCTTCTTCCAGCTGTTTGCAGGTATCTTTTCACTGTAATCGGTAAATGAAAGTTCAATGGTCACATGATCATTGATCCCGTCTACATTTCCTTCCTGTGTACACTGCCAGATGGTACGGTTTGGATAGCTGTTAATGGTGCCATAGCGGGCGTACCAGATATCGTATGGGATTTCTGCTGTATTTAAGTGATTAGTGAGCCAGTCATTATTTGCATATACGATGGGACAGTAACCTGCATCTGCGATCACTTTACAGAAGGCATTGACATTTTCCGTGATCTGGGCGGAACTTAAGCCCTGTTCCAGCAGGTAATTGGACTCCACATCATAGGCAACCGGATAGGATACCGGAAAATCCTTGATAACCTGGAGCACATATTCTGCTTCATCTGCTGCCGTCTGTGCATCCAACGCCTGTGTATAGAAGAAAACACCTGTTTTTATACCATGAGCTGCTGCTTCCGTTATATTCCGGTCAAAATACGGATCTTTATCCTTATAATAACCAATACGGATCATGGCAAAACCGATGCCATCTGCAGCTACTTTTCCCCAGTCAATGCCATTTTCCCGGTTTGCACGGTTCTGATATTTTGTCACGGTGATACCTTTTGCTACTGCCCCTTCAATGGGAGTGCCGGAAGCATCTACATAACTACCATTTTCAAAGTCCCATGCTTTTGCCTGGGCTGCCATAGGAAAAGCCAGCGAAACTGCAAGCATAGCTGCCGCTAATTTTAAAGATCTCTTATTTTTTATATGCCAGATTTTATTCCCGTTCTGTCTCATTTATTATTTTCTTCCTTTCTCTGCTTTGCATTTTTAAGTTTTACTCTCATTCTTTGATTATAACATTATCCCATTATAAAAATATTAACTTTTGTCGAAGAAAGTCTAAAAGTTCTCCTACCATTCTTCTAAACAGTCAGCTATAATAAATACAGTTATGCAACACGGGGGATTTTTTATGTCTAAAGTTTGGGAATTTTTTGAAAATATGAATGAGGCTGTTTATGCCTCTGATGTGGATACATACGAACTGCTCTATTTGAATAAAGCTGCCAGAGATCTGTTTCAGTTTAAGGATGAGTCTGATTATAAAGGAAAAAACTGCTATGAGATCCTGCAGCAATGTTCTTCCCCCTGTGCCATGTGCACCAACAACCGCTTAAAACCCGGTGTGTTTTATGAATGGTCCCGTTTTAACCCGCTGGTGCGCCGTTCTTATCTGCTGAAAGATACCATGGTAATTGACGATGGACGCAGAGTCCGTATTGAAATGGCAATTGACCTGGATATTCATGAACTGGCTAAACGTTCTTTTTCTGAATTTACAGACAATGAAGCACTGATCAATGAGGGACTTCGCTGTGCACTGGCAGAAGAAACACCGGAACAGTCTATTGATACATTATTACAGTATCTGGGGCAGATGTTCCAAAGCGACCGTGTTTATATTTTTGAGAAAAATAAACATGGCAATTTTGACAATACTTATGAATGGTGTGCTTCTAAGGTTTCCCCTCAGAAAAATATTTTACGCAATATCCCGCCGGAAACCATGGGTACCTGGATTCCTACCTTCCGGAAAGGTGAAAGTATTATCATCCGGAATGTGGATGAGATCGTATCTTATGACCCTACTGTATATGAAACACTGATACCGCAAAACATTGCGCGCCTTATTGTCAGCCCTATTTACCGTGACCGGGAAGTAATCGGTTTCTATGGTATTGACAATCCGCCACTTGACCGTATGGATCATATTGCTTTTATGCTCCAGCTCCTTGGACATTTTATCAATTCCATGCTGCGGCGCAGAGACCTGGTTGGGAAACTGGAAACATTAAGCTACCATGACCAGCTTACCGGTGCGAAAAACCGTCATGCCATGAACGAAAAGCTGGCTTCTCTTGCAAACGGTGGAAGTCTTGGCATTATTTACAGTGATGTAATGGGCTTAAAGCAGATCAACGATGATTTTGGACACCAGGCGGGTGATGAGGCGTTGATCTATGCCTGTGAAAATTTAAAGGCTCATTTTCCGGATAAATGTGTTTACCGTATTGGCGGTGATGAATTTCTGGTACTGATACCGGGTATTACAGAAAATCTTTTTCAGTCTATGATCCGTTCTATGTTAGTTGACATGGCTAAAAGTTCGGTTCACCTGGCACTTGGTTCTGTCTGGGTGGATGACTGCACCGGAAAAGTAGAAAAATCGCTGTCTGAGGCAGACGCCAGAATGTATGAAGATAAACGTGCTTATTATGCCAAGAACCGGCAGTTAGACCGAAGGAGACACTGATTATGGTGTCTCCTTTTTTATTAGGATATACCCGAAATGAGGTGAGCATTTTGGGGAAGATCTATGTGGGGTTACGGAGATGATCCATGATCTTACAGAAAATGACCGCTGCCAGTGTACTTACCATTGTTGCTGCAAAACAGGGACCGGTGACGGCTGCCGGGGATGTACTGTGATACTGGCTTCTGTATGCAATGATATTCACCGGGATCAGCTGAAGGGATGAAATATTCATGATCAGAAAGGTACACATTTCATTACTGGCAGTGCCTTTCGAGACTGCGTGAATTGTCCTTTTCGCCACTTTCTCTTTTCTGCGCTCTTCTTCTACCTTTTCCAGTTCTTTCATGGCTTTTAAGCCTGCAGGTGTCGCCGCCCAGCCAAGTCCCAGGATATTTGCAATGAAATTTACACAGATCTGTCTGGCGGCTTCACAGTCTGGCGGCAGATCCGGAAAGAGGAATTTCAAAGCCGGTCTCATTTTTTCTGAAAGCTGTTCTACCAGCCCGGCTCTGCTTCCGATCTCTAAGATCCCGTTCCAGAAAACTACGATCCCCAGCATGGTGATACTCAAGGTCACGGCTTCCCCTGCTGCGTTTAAGGCTCCTTCTGTTACCTGAGCCAGCCTTCCGTGAAACGTGCCCCATATGATCCCCAGAAAAAGCATTCCGCTCCAGATATAATTTAACATATTCCTTTTTCCTGTATTGCCTATACGCCCATTTATACACATTTTATGCTCTTTCACACAGAGAAATACACATTCTTATGGTGGAAAAAGTTATCCACAATCTAAATCTTGTATTTTCTCTTCTTTTTACCACATATCTTGTGTTTGTCGGTGGATAATGTGGATAACTTTGGGGATAACTCTGTTTATAGTGTGTGTAAAGCATGGGGAAACTGTGGGGAAATATGGATTTTTATGTGGAAACCGGAAATTTTGTGGATTTTTTATCCACATTTTGGCAGATTTTGCGGTTTCCTTTTGGGCTTTTCCTTGTTTTTTCCTGCTTTTTCTTGTTTTGCCGTTTTACTGTTTTTATTTTACCGGCATATACAGTTCCAGGAAATAAATGTTGCTGTCTTCTCCTAAAAACGAAGTCATATTATTGGAATACAGAACTCCTGTTGGCTCTGCTCCCTGTTCCTTTCCCCAGCGGACCATCTGGCAGGCTGTTTCTTCATCGGGATAAATATTTTCAGACTCCAGGATCGTATAAATACAGGGAACGGGTGCAGTCTGCGGATATTGTTCCAGATGGAAGTCACTGCTGATAAAGGGACCTACTTCCTGATACAGAAACAGCTTGGTGCCCTGCTCCTGCATCTGCCCTTCTTTTATGGAAAATTCGGTATAGAAATAAGTCATGTCCAACCCGCCTGTTTCAGATGACAGGGAAAACCATTTTTGCAGACTTGCGTGGAGACTGTCGCAAACTCCTAACTGATAGGCTACCGGAAAATTTTTCCAGGTACATTTTCCACCGTATTGCTCTGCCATTTGAATATCTTTTGTGGCAAGCTGCATACGGGCAATGGCCTGCTGATGATAGTGGATCTTCATCTCTTCCTGTTTTATACGGGTCTGCAGATGTTTTTTCATATATTCTACAGAATTCTCGCCTTTTATGTATCCTTCGATTTCTTCCAGGCTGTCATTCATTTTTCTCTTATATAGGATAACCATCAGTCTGAACAGGTCTTCTTCCAGATAATAACGGTATCCGTTTTCCTTTTTTCTCGCCTTTATGATCCCTTTTTTTTCATAAAAACGGAGAGTATCCCGGCTTACGCCCACAATTTCGGACATATCGCCTATGAGATACTCTCGCTGTTTTATTTCCGTTCTGTTTTCTGCCATGCCTTTCCAGTCTCCTGTTTTCCCATTTTCTCACGATCAACATTTCTTCCGAATGTGTTTATGAATGTTATCTTATCCGGATTTTGCGAGCTGGTCAATGGGACGCAGAAAATCGAAAGGAAACTGTAAAGTTTTATCTGGATATTTATCTTACTCCAAATTTGGTTCCCCGTTTGATGATACCGTTGCTGTTCCATTCATTGTAAACATATGGTCCGCCATCTGTGGTACCGTTTTCTGTAAATTCATGAGTTCCGCCATTATAGCTGTAGTTGCCCGTTACCATTTTGCAGGTACTGGTATCAAAATAATAAACATTTCCGTTGATCTTCATAATACCACCCTGAAGTTCTCCGGTATCAGCCGCATAATACCAGGTGCCGTCCTTCTGGATCCAACCGGTTCTCATTAACTGGTCATCGCCAAAATAAAACCAGTGATTTTTATACTGCACCCAGTTATTGGTGCAGTAAGCTCCATCACCCCACTGATACTTTACGCCTTTTCCTGTACCTGTAAAACCTGCTGCAAAAGATGTCATAGCGCTTCCTGCCGTCAGAGCCAGCGCAAGTACTGTAATAGCAAAACGTTTCTTCATAATTAAATGCCTCCTGCGTTTTTATATATGACAACGTTCCCCTCATGGAACATGTCCTTTTGTTTTATGCAGAAAGCATACACCTTGAAGTTACTCCAAGGTCAAGGCAAGTAAGGATTTTGTAAGGGTTTGTAAGAAAAAACGGCCATACCTTTTTATGGGTATGACCGGTATTTTTTGGGGGGACTCGCGAACTCGTACTAACATGCTTATCTGTCTGCTTACGCAGGCGGTTCATGCGTTACAATTCTCCCACCAGTTCTTTCATCACATCATCTACTTTTTCAATCTTTTCGGCTCTGTAAGCATTGCTGCCGCAGAAGAGAAGGGCGTTGTCTTCGTCTCCTTCTGCTGCATTTACCAATGCCTTTGTGATGCAGTAAGGAATGGTTTTGATATCGCAGTGTTCCAGACACTGGAAGCAGTTTTTGATGGCCGGACGGACGCCGTCTTTGATCTGCTGTAAAAACGGATTTAAGATGGCACGTCCTGGCATTCCTACCGGGCTCTGGGTGATAACGATATCTTCTTTTTTTGCGTTGATGTAAGCCTGTTTGTAAGCATCCGGAGCGTCACATTCTTCTGTCGTGACAAAACGAGTTGCCACCTGTACGCCTTCTGCCCCCAGTTCAAACTGGTGTTTTACATCTTCATGGGTATAAATTCCCCCGGCAGTTACTACCGGGATATGTTTCTGGTATTTTTCTTCGTAAGTCTTTACCACTTCCATAATGGAGCGGACTTCTTTATCGTAGGCTTCCTGGTTATAGGTATTTGGCACATCTTTGGTGTCTGCGCCGTACTCAGCCAGTTCTTCTCTGGAAAAGCCCAGATGACCACCGGCTAAAGGTCCTTCTACTACTACAAAATCAGGAACCTGCTTGTATTTTCTGTCCCAAAGTCTGCAGATAACCTGTGCAGACTTTGCGGAAGATACGATGGGGGCAAGCTTTACTTTTTTTACTGCCTGCTTGCAAAATTCTTCGCAGTTTTCTTTTGCATCTGCAATACCGGCTTTCATCTCTTCGTAAGCAGCCTGTGCATATTCCGGAAGACGTACCGGAAGACCTGCGCCGGATACAATGGCATCTGCGCCGGATTTAATGGCTTCCTTGACCCACAGGTCATAGTGCTTGGTGGCTACCATAATATTAAAACCGATAGCTCCTTTTGGCGCAATCTCTCTGGCTTTCTGCATCTCCCGCCTGATAGCGCGCAGATTTGCCTCTACAAAGTTGGTCTTAAAATCAGGTTCCCTAAAACCGATCTGTGCTGTGGAAATCAGTCCCATGCCGCCGGAAGCTGCTACAGCTCCCGCCAGTTTATGAAGGCTGATGCCTACGCCCATACCGCCCTGGATCACTGGTCTTTGCAGTACCAGATCTCCTATTTTTAAAGCTTTGATCCCACTCATTACATTCTCCTAAATCTTTCGTATCTGTGCTCTGCCAGCTCTTCCCCTGACATATCCTGATACTTTTTCATAAATCCGATCATAGACCGGTCCATATAGCCTGCGATGCGGTACAGTGTATCTGTATTTGCCGGTTCTTCCTCCGGTATGATCCGCTCGATCAGTCCCAGTTCCTTTAAATCAGCAGCGGTCACTTTCATGACTCTGGCTGCTTCCGGTGCCTTTTTACTGTCCTTATAAAGGATAGACGCAAAGCCTTCCGGTGATAAAATGGAATAAATGGCATTTTCCATCATCCATACTTCGTTTGCTACTGCCATAGCCAGCGCACCGCCGCTTCCGCCTTCGCCGATGACGATAGAAAGCACCGGTACTTTTAAATCCGACATTTCAAACAGATTTCTTGCAATGGCTTCTCCCTGACCTCTTTCCTCTGCTTCCAGGCCGCAGAAAGCTCCCGGTGTGTCTACAAAGCAGATAATGGGGCGTCCGAAGGTTTCTGCCTGCTTCATTAAGCGCAGCGCCTTGCGGTAGCCGTCTGGAGACGGCATACCGAAGTTGCGACGGATATTGTCCTTGGTATTCTTTCCCTTCTGCTGTCCGATGACAGTCACCGGCATGCCGTGGAACATGGCAATACCGCCAACAATGGCTCCGTCATCTTTAAAGCAGCGGTCTCCATGGAATTCCATAAATTCATCAAAAACAGCGGTGATATAGTCAAGAGCGGTGGGTCTGTCTGCCTTTCTGGAAAGAAGGACTGTATCCCAGGCACTCTTTTCTGTGTTTTCCTGAGACTGTGCAGCTGCCAGGGTATTTACAGGTATATCTGTCTTAACCCCGTTCTCTTCCACATCCATATCATGTTTTCTATGCATGTAAAGGATCCGTCCGATCACATGCTTCTGGTCCTGACGTGGAAGGATCATGTCTACAAATCCATGTTCTAACAGGAATTCCGCTCTCTGGAAGCCTTCCGGCAGCTTCTGTCCAATGGTCTGCTCAATGACTCTTGGGCCTGCAAAGCCGATCAATGCACCTGGTTCCGCAATAATAATATCACCTAACATGGCAAAACTTGCTGTCACACCGCCGGTGGTTGGATCAGTGAGAACACTGATAAACAGCTGTCCTGCTTCATGGTGACGCTTTAAGGCTGCGGAAGTCTTTGCCATCTGCATCAGGGAAACAATGCCTTCCTGCATTCTGGCACCGCCGGAGCAGGCAAACAGGATCACCGGAAGTTTTTCTTTGGTAGCACGTTCTACTGCCTCAGTGATCTTCTCCCCAACTACATGGCCCATACTGCTCATGATAAAGCGGGCGTCACAGACACCTACAACAGCAGGATTTCCGTCGATCTTTGCCTTTCCAATAACAATGGCTTCATTCAGATTTGTTTTTTCTCTGGCTGCTTCTACCTTTTTTTCGTAATTTGGGAAATCCAGAGGATTGGAAAATGGCATTTCTTTATTCCATTCCTCAAAAGTTCCTACATCGGTAAGCATTTCGATCCTGCGGTAAGCATGAACACGGAAGTAGCCGCCGCATTTGGGGCATACATAGTAATTGTTCTTTACGTCTTCCACATAGATCGGCTGCCCGCATTTATTACATTTGCGCCATAAGCCTTCCGGGATGGATGGTTCTTCTCCTTCATGGCTTACCGGTCTGTATTTGGTATCTATTTTTGTATACGTTTTTCTGAACATGTTGCGCAGCATACGACAACTTCCTTTCTGCATTATCCTTATTCAGGATCATAAATATCCGTCCGCGACCTGGTCGCGGAGGATTTTTCCAGATTAAAATCATTTTATGTAGTCCGGGAAATACTTTTCAATAAATCCGGTGTCTGTATCACCCTTCTGAAAAGCCTCATTTTCCAGGATCTCATACTGAAAATCAATATTTGTTTCAATGCCTTCTATGATGACCTCGCCTAAAGCACTGCGCATTTTTGCAATGGCAGATGCCCTGTCTTTATCGTAAACGATCAGTTTCATAAGCATGGAGTCATAGTTAGCAGGTACTTTATAATCATTGTAAATGTGTGTATCCACGCGGACACCATTTCCACCAGGAATATGCACATTGGTAATGCGGCCCGGACATGGCATAAAGTGCTTTTTCGGGTTTTCCGCATTAATACGGCATTCAATGGCATGTCCCTTGATCTGGATGTCTTCCTGTGACACACTTAATGGCTCTCCTGCAGCAACACGGATCTGCTCTTTGATCAGATCGATGCCGGAAACCAGCTCTGTTACAGGATGCTCTACCTGGATACGGGTGTTCATTTCCATAAAATAGAAATTTTTGTCTTTATCCAACAAAAACTCAATGGTTCCTGCATTTTCGTAATTCACGGCTTTGGCTGCCTTTACTGCAACTTCACCCATTTTTTTACGAAGTTCAGGGGAAATGACCTCACAAGGGGACTCTTCCATTACCTTCTGATGACGGCGCTGGATGGAGCAGTCACGTTCTCCCAAGTGAACAACATGGCCAAATTTGTCACCCATGATCTGAAATTCCACATGACGTGGTTTTTCAATATATTTTTCAATATACATGGTGTCATCGGAAAATCCCTTTACAGACTCTAACTGAGCTGCATTAAAATGCTCTGTAAAGTCCTCTTCGCTTCTGGAAATACGCATTCCCTTTCCGCCGCCGCCGGAGGAAGCCTTGATCATGACCGGAAAACCAATCTCTTTTGCCATGACAAGTCCATCTTCTGCTGTGTATACAGGCTCTTTGCTTCCAGGAACAACAGGAACTCCGGCCTGCATCATGGTATTTCTGGCTTCTGACTTATTTCCCATGCGGTTGATGATCTCAGCAGACGGTCCGATAAAGGTAATGTTGCACTGCTGGCAAAGTTTTGCAAAACGGGCATTTTCAGATAAAAATCCAAATCCCGGATGAATGGCATCTGCCTTCATTGCAACAGTTGCGGAGAGAATACGCTCCATATTCAGATAGCTCTGGCTGGAAGGAGCCGGGCCAATACAGATGGCTTCATCTGCCAGAAGAGTGTGAAGACAATCCTTATCAGCCTCAGAGTAAACTGCAACGGTGCGGATGCCCATTTCACGGCAGGCTCTGATGATGCGGACTGCGATCTCACCTCTGTTTGCGATCAATATCTTATTAAACATTTCAAATCTCCTATGGACCAGTATTATCTATCCGATCATAAAGGTCAGTTCGCCAACAACTGCGATCTTGCCGTCTACCGTAGCAGTTGCTTTTCCTACGCCAACCGGTCCCTTCTGCTTGATGATCTCACATTCCAGTCTTAAACGGTCTCCCGGAACTACTTTGTGCTTGAATTTTACGTTATTTAAGCCGCCAAAATATGCAGTCTTTCCCTTGAAATTCTCCTGGGAAAGAATCGCTACAGCGCCGGTCTGAGCCAGTGCTTCCACGATCAGAACGCCCGGCATAACCGGTTCCTGCGGGAAATGGCCTCTGAAATATGGCTCATCATAAGTAACAGATTTGTAGCCAACTGCCTTTACGCCCGGCTCTAATTCTTCAATACAGTCTACCAGGAGAAATGGATGTCTGTGCGGAATGATCTCCTGGATTTCTTTAATACCCATTAACATGGTTGTTGCCCTCCTATTTTCTCTCGGAACCAATGTTCTCCCGGAACCTTTTTTATTTGGAAAGGTTCCAGGAGGACATCTTATTTAATACGGAATAATGGCTGTCCGTACTCTACTACTTCCTCATTATTTACAAGGATCGCTTCAATAACGCCGTCATATTCGCTTTCAATCTCATTCATCAGCTTCATTGCTTCGATGATACCAAGTACCTGTCCTTTTTTCACAGTATCCCCTTCTTTTACGAAACTTTCTGCATCCGGGGAAGCAGAGCTGTAGAAAGTTCCTACTAATGGGGAGGTGATCACTTTATCAGAAGCAATGTCATGGCTTTCTGCTGCTTCCGGTGCAGCTGCAGGTGCTTCTGTGCTTACTCCTGCGGAAGCTGCAGTGACTACAGGTGCTGCACTTGGAGCCGGAACTGCTGCTACAGCGCCAGGTGCGCCAACGGTGATGATCTTTGCTTCTTCTTTCTCTTTCTTAAGGGAAATATGCATATCGCCCTGGTCCAGTTTAAAGCTGGTCAGCTTTGAATCAGATACAGCCTGAACCAGTGTCAGGATTTCATCCATATTCATGTCCACGTTCTCCTTCCTTATACAGTGAATTTCTTCACGATCAGGCTGGCATTATGTCCGCCAAAGCCTAAAGAGTTGCTGATGGCATAATTTACATCTATAGATACGCCCTCATGCATGGTGTAATCTAAGTCGCAGCCTTCACCTGGATTTTCCAGACCTACCGTTGGATGTACATAGCCGTCTTCAATGCTCTTTACACAGGTAATGAACTCTACACCGCCTGCTGCGCCTAATAAGTGGCCGATCATGGACTTGGTGGAGTTGATCTTTACTTTATTTGCATGATCGCCTAAAGCCAGTTTAATAGCCTTTGTCTCGAATAAGTCATTGTGATGGGTGCTGGTTCCATGAGCATTTACATAATCAAGCTGCTCTGGGGTAATTCCTGCATCCTTCATGGCAAATTCCATTGCCTTTGCAGCGCCGCTTCCATCTTCTGCAGGGGAAGTAATGTGGTATGCGTCACAGGTTGCACCGTACCCAACTACTTCTGCCAGGATCTTAGCCCCTCTTGCCTGTGCGTGCTCTAAGGACTCTAATACAACGATACCGGCGCCTTCGCCCATAACGAAACCATTTCTGTCCTGGTCAAATGGGATAGATGCCTTCTTTACATCATCGGTGGTGTTTAATGCAGTTAAGGAGGTAAAGCCAGCCACACCAATTGGGGTAATGCTTGCTTCTGTACCGCCTGCTACCATTACATCTGCCTCACCATGCTGGATGGAACGGAATGCTTCGCCGATGGAATGGGTACCGGTTGCACATGCAGTTACTACGTTGATGCATTTTCCCTTAAGACCAAACTGGATAGAAACATTTCCTGCTGCCATGTTGCTGATCATTAAAGGTACTAATAATGGCTCTACTCTGCCAGGCCCTTTTTCTAACAGTCTCTTTTCATTACGCTCTAACGCCTGTAAAGAACCGATACCGGAACCTACACTTACACCAACACGGAATGGATCTTCCTTTTCCATGTCAATGCCGGAGTTTTCCAGAGCTTCCTTTGCTGCTGCCACTGCGAACTGGCAGAAAGGCTCCATACGGCGTGCAGTCTTTGGATCCATATACTGCTTTGGATCAAAATCTTTTACTTCTGCAGCCAGTTTGCACTTAAAATCAGCTGTATCAAAATGGGTGATCGGTGCGATACCTACTGTATTTGATTTGATCGCAGACCAAAAGCTTTCTACATCATTTCCAATTGGGGTAATAGCGCCCATACCTGTTACTACTACTCTTGTATTCATATGTTTGACTCCTGTTCTATTTTTGCCTGATTGGCGGTGTAACGAAACAGCGAAAGCTGTTTTACTACATAGCCATGCCTCCATCAACAGATATTACCTGACCGGTAATATAGCGTGCTTCCTCAGATGCTAAAAACGCAACTGCATTTGCAATATCCTCTGTCTCTCCAAAAGCCTTCATCGGAATGTTTTCCATAATTGCTTTCTTGATATCATCTTTTAACACATCTGTCATTTCTGTCTTAATAAATCCCGGTGCAACTGCATTTACAGTAATACCGCGGCTTGCCAGCTCTTTTGCTGCACTCTTGGTCAGTCCGATGACGCCGGCCTTCGCTGCACAGTAATTTGCCTGTCCTGCATTTCCTAATACACCGGATACAGAAGAAATGTTGATGATGCGGCCGCTCTTCTGCTTTAACATCTGTCTTGCAATGTGACGGGTGCAGTTGAACACGCCCTTTAAGTTGGTCTGGATCACTGCGTCAAAGTCTTCCTCAGACATTTTCATTAACAGGTTGTCTCTTGTGATACCTGCGTTATTTACCAGGATATCCAGACGTCCATGCTCTTTCACTACTGCATCTAACATTTCCTTGCAGCTTTCAAAGTCGGAAACATTGCACTGAACTGCCTGTCCGTTTCCTCCGGCTGCCTGGATTTCTTTTACTACTTCCTCTGCCTTTGCAGCAGAACCATTATAATTTACGATCACAAATGCGCCTTTTGCCGCTAATGTTTTAGCGATCTGGCGTCCAATTCCGCGGCTTGCGCCAGTAACCAGTGCAATCTTTCCTTCCAGCATGTTTATTCTCCTTCTACGCCTCTTTTAAAGCTTCTACTACCTTTTCTATATCCTCTAACTTCTCAACGTTTAATGTTTTTACGCTGCGGTCGATCTTTCTCATAAAGCCAGCCAGTGTCTTTCCTGGTCCGATCTCAATGAAAGTATCCACACCGTCTGCCAGCATGGTTTCCACACACTGCTGCCATTTTACAGAAGAAGAAACCTGCTTTACTAAAAGATCTTTTACAGGTTCTGCCTCTGTTACATACTGGGCAGTCACATTAGCTGCATATGGGATAACCGGCTTGTGGATCTCTACATTTTCAAGAACCTTTCCCAGCTTCTCGCCTGCACCAACTAACATTCCTGAATGGAATGGGCCGCTTACATTTAACATAATGGCACGTTTTGCACCTGCTGCCTTTAACTTCTCACAGGCTTCTTCTACTGCTGCTTTCTTACCGGAAATAACGATCTGTCCCGGACAGTTGTAATTGGCGATCCATACACCGTCTATATCAGCAGTTACTTCTTCGATCACTGCTGCATCTAATGCCAGGATGGCTGCCATAGCGCCTTCTCCAGCAGGAACTTCTTCCTGCATGAAGATGCCTCTCTGACGTACCGTTGTAATGGCATCTTCTTCGCTCATAACCCCTGCTGCTGCCAGTGCACAGTACTCGCCAAGGCTTAAACCAGCTGCTACGTCTGGTTTTATGCCATTTTCTTCTAAAACCTTCATCATGGCAATGCTGGTGGTGACCATAGCTGCCTGTGTATATTCTGTAATATCCAGTCTGTCATTCGGCTCAAAGCAAAGCTCCGGAACAGAGAAGCCTAAAAGCTCTGTGGCTTTGTCAAATACCTTGCGGCCTGTTTCTGTCTGCTCATAAAAATCTTTTCCCATGCCGCAGGTCTGTGCGCCCTGACCTGGGAAGATAAATGCGATCTTACTCATATTCATTACTCCCTGTTTAAAAGCGGTTCAAAAAGTACCTAACAACGACCTAAAAGTTTCTCTGCCTGACCCATCATCTCTTCGATCATTTCCTTACATGTCTGCTCTTTGGAAATAAGACCTGCGATCTGACCAGCCATAACGGTTCCGTTCTTTACATCGCCTTCCTGAACTGCCTTGCGTAAAGTTCCTAAAGTCAGGTATTCCAGTTCCTCAAAGGACTTTCCTTCCTGCTCTAATTTGATGTATTCTCTGGTCATCTGGTTTCTCAGACAGCGTACCGGATGTCCATGGGTTCTTCCTGTAACAGTGGAGTCGATATCTTTTGCCTTGATGATACGCTCCTTGTAATTTTCATGTACAATAGACTCTTTGGAAACAACGAAGCGGGTACCGATCTGTACTGCCTCTGCACCTAACATAAATGCAGCTGCAATGCCTCTTCCGTCACCAATACCGCCTGCTGCGATCACCGGGATAGAAACAGCGTCAGCAACCTGTGGTACTAAAGTCATGGTAGTCTCTTCGCCGATATGTCCGCCGGACTCCATTCCCTCTGCAACAACAGCGTCAGCTCCATATTTTTCCATACGGCGTGCCAGAGCAACAGATGCAACAACTGGAATGACCTTAACGCCTGCGGCCTTCCACATATCCATATATTTTTCAGGGTTTCCGGCACCTGTGGTAACTACCTTGATGCCTTCTTCTACAACTACTTTTGCTACGTCATCTGCATGTGGGCTTAACAGCATAACATTGACACCAAAAGGCTTCTTTGTCAGCTCTCTTGCCTTTCTGATCTCTTCTCTGACTACTTCGCCAGGAGCGTTTGCGCCGCCGATCAGTCCCAGACCGCCTGCCTCAGATACGGCTGCAGCCAGGTTGTGCTCTGCCACCCATGCCATTCCTCCCTGAATGATGGGATATTCGATTCCTAACATTTCTGTAATTCTTGTATTCATTCTTTCCTCCAAAATTCCGGGATTTTCCCGTAGCCTTGTAGAAACAGCGTGCTTCCATAGTAAGCACGCCGTCCCCCTGTTGCTATTGATGTACACTCCGCTTTTTCGCGGAGCAGCTGACTTTCATTGCCGCCGCCAGGCAGCATGTCTACTTATAATTAAGCCTCAACGCCTTTGTTCTTTAAGTAGTTCATAACATCGCCTACAGTTGCCAGGTTCTCTAAGTCCTCTGCAGGGATCTCTACGGAATACTCATCCTCTAAAGCCATAACCAGCTCGAACAGATCCAGGGAGTCTGCTCCTAAATCGTCCTTAAAAGAGGAAGCCTCTGTGATGCTGTCTGCATCTACGCTTAACTGATCTGCAATAAGTTCTTTCATCTTCTCTAACATGATATTGTTCTCCTTTTTCTGATTAAAATTTATATTTTTATTTAACTTATCCGCTGCGGCAAAGCCACTGCGTGTATATTACGTTATTTATTACTGTCTGTTTACCACTCCAGTAAAACAGCTCCCCAGGTAAGACCTGCGCCAAATCCGGCTAACACCAGCTTGTCTCCGTTTTTAAGCTTTCCGGCTCTGTTTAACTCGTCCAGTAAAATAGGTACGGACGCGCCGGATGTATTTCCATAGTGTTCCATGTTCACCGGGAATTTCTCCAGATCCACTTTCAGGCGTTTTGCAATGGACTCAATGATGCGGTAATTTGCCTGGTGGATGATGAACTGGTCAATATCTTCTGCTGTATTTCCGGTTTCTTCCAAAACTTCTTTGATACACTCTGGAACCTGCTTTACAGCAAATTTGAACACTTCCTGTCCTTCCATGGTCATGTAGCCAAGCTCCGGTTTCTTTCCTAATAAGAAGTTTCCCGTAGAACGGCTTCCACAGGTCAGTACCCCGCCTTTGGCTCCGTTGGAATGCATGTTCAGACCGATGATACCATTTTCAGCTGCTGTTACCACTGCTGCTCCTGCTCCGTCTCCAAAGAGAACGCAGGTGCTTCTGTCTGTCCAGTCTACTAACTTGCTTAACAGGTCAGCGCCGATCACAAGGGCTGTTTTATAAAGACCGGAAAAAATATAGGCATGTGCAGTGCTTAAGGCAAACACGAAACCAGTACATGCAGAACTGATATCAAAGCAGGCTGCATTCACTGCGCCAACTTTCGCCTGTACCTCGCAGGCTCCATTTGGGAAGCAGTAATCCGGTGATGAAGTAGCCAGGATGATCAGGTCGATCTCCTCCGGATCAATTCCCGCCTGCTCAATGGCTCTCGCAGCTGCTTTCGCCGCCATATCTGATGTACTGTCGTCTGTTGCGATCCTTCTCTCTCCGATCCCCGTGCGGCTGCGGATCCACTGGTCATTGGTTTCGACGATCTTTGACAGGTCATCATTTGTTACGATCTGAGCCGGTACATAGGAACCAGTTCCTATAATTTTTGTAGTCATTTTTCTTACCTTTCCGCAGAAATACTTTGAACTTCAAAGTAATACTACAGGAAGAGATACTATTTGTCAAGAAATATTTTTTTAATATTTAATCCACTGTTTTTTCGTTTCTGTTCAGTATTTTCCTGTATTCTTTTATAATCCCCCCTTTATCATTGACTTAATTTCCAAAATTTGCTACTTTTTAACTATACATTGTAAACAATGCATGATGTCCCTTAAGTTAGGGATCGCAGCGGTATGGGGTTCGCAAAGTACAACAAAACAGGAGGTATTTCATTATGAAAACAACAGGGGTTATAAGAAAACTGGACGAGCTTGGACGGATCACTCTTCCTATCGAGCTGAGAAGAAGCCTGAACCTGGACGTAAAAGACGCCCTTGAGATCACAGTCCAGGATGACTGCATCATCCTAAAAAAAGCAGCAAACACAGATATCTTCACCGGGGGGACAGAAGATCTGGTTGAATATGAAGGAAAGAAAGTTTCTAAGGCATCCATTCTGGCGCTGGCAAAGCTGGCCGGTTTGAAGTTAGCTGAGTAAATTACATAAAAACAATTAAAACTGCCGCAAGACCATGAAATCCGTGGTCTTACGGCAGTTTTTTTTATTACTTCTAAATTCATTACACAAAACATGAGGGAATATCTGGCTCAATCCCACAAAACATGAGCGAATATTTCAGCATCACGCACATTTTATTACAGCAGCTGCTGATACACATCTCTCTTGGATATTCCTCTGTCCTTTGCAACTGCTTTCATTGCTTCTTTTTTGTCCATTCCCTGTGACAGATAATGCTCCATATGCTCTTCAATAGGCATCTCTTCCCAGGCGCGTATCTCTTCTTCACGGATCTCTTCTACCGGCTTTCCGGCAATGACGATAACACATTCGCCCTTTGGCTCTTCGGTCTCATAATGCGCCAGAGCCTCTTCAAAAGTAGTCTGGAAGGCACTTTCAAACTTTTTGGTAAGTTCTCTGCAGATGGTGATCTTCCGGTTTCCCAGTGCCCCGTACAGGTCCTCTAAAGTTGCCACCAGATGATGAGGCGCTTCATAGACGATCATGGTCCTGGTCTCTTTTTTCAGTTCTTCCAGGATCCGCTGGCGTTCTTTTTTATCACTTTTTTCTGCAGGCAGAAATGCCTCAAAACAGAACCTTCTGGTTGGAAGCCCGGACATGGTAAGGGCGGTGATACAGGCTGCAGGTCCTGGAAGTGAAGTGACCGGAATACCTGCTTCATAGCATTGTCTTACCAGTTCTTCTCCCGGATCGGAAATTCCCGGTGTTCCCGCATCGGTGATCAGGGCAATGTTGGTGCCTTCTGCCATTTTTTCTACCAGATATTTTGCCTTTTCCACCTTATTATACTCATGATAACTGGTCATAGGCGTTTTTATGTCAAAATGATTTAACAGCTTGATACTGTGTCTTGTATCTTCCGCTGCGATCAGATCTGCCTCTTTTAATGTTTTTAACACCCGGTAGGTAATGTCTTCCAGATTACCGATGGGTGTTGCACACAGATATAATTTTCCTGTCATGTACCTTTCCTCCGCAAGCGCTTTTTAATACCCGTAAGTAGTCCGTATCTCCTGTGAATACTCCCCGTTCTCATCAAATACAATAACCGGCGCTTCTACCTTCATCAGGGCTCCGCCGCCTCTTACTGCCTCAATCAGCACCATATTGGCTTCCCGGTCCTTATAAGGATGTACAAATTTCATCCGTTTAGGCTCTAAACCGTACTGCTTCATAGTCTGTAAGATCTCGATCAGTCTTCTTGGGCGGTGGACCATATAAAACCGGCCCCCTGGTTTTAACACTCTTGTGCCTTCTCTTACCACATCATCTAAGGTGCAAAGCACCTCATGGCGGGCAATGGCCTTGGCATCTCCCGGGTTTTTAATGCCGTGGGCATCATTCATATAAGGTGGATTGCTGGTGACTACATCAAAAGAAGCCAGTGCAAACCTGCTTCCGGCCTCCTTGATATCTCCTGTTACGATCTCCACCTTTTCTTCCAGGTGATTGTATTTCACACTTCTCCTGGCCATATCCGCAGACTCTTCCTGGATCTCAAGGCCGGTAAAGTGCCTTCCTTCTGTTTTTGCTTCTAAAAGAATGGGGATAATACCGGTTCCTGTTCCCAGATCCAGCGCCTTTTCTCCCGGCTTTACCACTGCAAAACCGGACAGCAGCACCGCATCCATCCCAAAACAGAAGGTGCCTTTTCTCTGGATGATGCCGTAATGATTTCTCTGAAGATCATCGATCCGCTCATCATCCCTTAAAAGGATATTTCCTTCCTGTCTCCAGCTGTGTTCCATTTCACTATTTATCATTCAACCTTGACTTTCCTTCCCGCTTTTCCAGTGCTTCCAGCTTCTTTAACTCTGCTTCGTCCTGCTTTTCGCCGCCTTTGCCCTTCTTTCTTCTGGGCTTAAACTTTAACTGGTCTACCTTGTATTCACGGATCTCTTTTTCGTCTTTATCTACTACTACGATCACCTTTACAGTCTGGCGCAGCACATTTACACTGTGTACTTCTCCCCTCAGGCCGTCTGCAGTGGTAACTGTATCACCAATTCCCGGCAGTTTGCTGTTTAATACCTCGTAGGTCTCTTCCTCATTTTTCAGGCAGCACATCAGTCTTCCGCACACGCCGGAAATCTTAGTTGGATTTAAGGACAGGTTCTGCTCCTTTGCCATTTTAATAGAAACCGGGATGAACTCAGACAGATAAGAATGGCAGCACAGCGGTCTTCCGCAGATGCCGATACCACCCATGATCTTGGTCTCGTCTCTCACACCTACCTGGCGCAGCTCTATACGGGTCTTAAATACACTTGCAAGGTCCTTTACCAGCTCTCTGAAGTCAATTCTTCCGTCTGCTGTAAAGTAAAACAGCACCTTATTATTGTCAAAAGTATATTCCGCATCGATCAGCTTCATTTCCAGGTTGTGCTTTTTGATCTTTTCCTGGCAGATCTTAAATGCTTCTTTTTCTTTCTCTTTGTTTTTTGCCTCAATGGCACGGTCCTCATCCGTTGCCATACGGATCACCGGCTTAAGAGGCGGTATTACCTTTGTCTCATCTACTTCTCTGTTTCCAAGAACTACGTAACCGTATTCAATACCTCTGGCAGTTTCTACGATCACATGGTCCCCAATTTTTATCTGACGGTCTGCAGGATCAAAATAGTAGATCTTTCCGGCAGCCCGAAAACGCACTCCGATTACTGTTAACATTTCTCTTACTTAATTTCCTTTCCTAAAACACCCTTAAAATACAATTCTATTAATTCTCTTTCATGGTCAGAAGTAAAAGCTCCATGACCAGTTCCATATTTACATTGGCATCTAAACGGACTCTGGCCTTATCAATGGCCCCTAAGATCTGTTCCAGCCCTTCATAACTGCTTAAAGACGCCGCCTTCTTCACTGCGGAAAACTCATCCTTGAAAATGAGAAGGTTTAAATCTTTGGTAGTTTTATACATCAGGATATCACGGTACCACATCTGCATAAAATCCAGACATTCCTTAATATCCGTATTGTCATCTTTTAATTTGCGGATCACATCCAAAAGCTGGGAAATATCCATTTCCTTGATTTCCTTTAACAGCTTTAAAATCTCTTCATACATCATCTTAAAGTCCTCTGACTGGGCCAGATGAATTGCTTTGCCCAGATTTCCTCTTGCAAATGCACTGTATATTTCTGCCTGAATGTCCTTTACCTGAAGCTTTTCTTCCAGATAAGTCTTCACAACAGAGTCTTTTAATGGTTTCAGTTTCAGCTGCACACACCGTGAAAGAATGGTCTGTAAAAATGCATCCTGGTTTGTAGTCAAAAGCATGATCACTGCATAGGCCGGTGGCTCTTCTATGGTCTTTAAAAGAGCATTCTGGGCCTGCACCGTCATTTTCTGCGCTTCATCTACAATATAGATCTTATACTGGCTACTGTAAGGACGCACCATAATGGTATCATTGATCTGCTCACGGATATCATCTACACCCATACTGGCCGGTTTTTCATGTGTTACATAGATCAGATCCGGGTGGTTTCCTGACAGGACCTGCTTGCAGGCATGACACTGCATACAGGGCTCTCTGCCTCCTTCTTCACAGAGAAGAGTCATGGCAAAGGCATTTGCAAGGGTCTTTTTTCCCATTCCTTCTTCGCCGCTTAGAATATAAGCGTGGGAAACTTTCCCCGTTGCTGCCGCATTCTGAAAATGTTCTTTGATCTGTTCATGTCCTAAGATGTCTTTAAATTCAAGCATGTGGCCACCTCCCCCAGTACCTTGTTTGTTACCGGATGCTCTGCACTTTGTGCTCTCACGATCTTATCACTATGATAACATAATTACTTTTTCCTGTACACACTTTTTCCAGGTGCAAAAATCTCCAGTGCAATTACCATTCACAGGCTCCATGACCAGCCGCCTAGTGCTCTCTTACCCGATCCTGATACTCAGAAGGCGCGATCCCCACTATTTTCTTAAACTGGGCGCTGAAATAGGCTGTATCTGAATAGCCCGCAGCATCTGCCACTTCATATACCTTTAAATTTCCCTCTTTTAACAGTTCCATTGCCACTTTCATGCGGTAATAAGAAAGATAGGTGGTAAATGTATAATCTGTCTCTTTTTTGAACACACGGCTTAAATAGCCTTCGCTGATCTGCAGCTGCTCTGCCACTGTACTGATATTGATATCTTCTTTATAATGTTCACGGATCTGTTTGATCGCCTGCTCTACATACTTATTTTTTGCTTTTCTGTCTGCATTAAACCGGAAAATAGGCGTTTCTTCCTCTTCTTTCTGCCGGAGCCGGTCTCCTTCTTCTAACTGGTCGATGATCCGGGTCACTGCCTGCTCCAGATCACCGTCCTTTAATGGCTTTAACAGATAATCGCTGACTCCCAGCTTCACCGCACTCTGGGCATATTTAAAATCCCCATAAGCCGTCAGGATAATAAATTTCGCCCTGTTTCCCTGTTCCCGCAGCTTTGCGATCATTTCCACGCCGTCCATACGGGGCATTTTCAGGTCTGTAACGATAATATCCGGTGAAAGGCGGCGGATCACCTCTGCCCCTTCTTCCCCATTGGCAGCTTCCCCGGCGATCATACAGTTTAATGCATCCCAGTTAATGGTAAATATAATGCCTTTTCTGGCAATCTCTTCATCTTCTACCACTACTACTTTATACATCGTCCCCCTCCTTCCTAAGATGTCCTCTCAGGGTCTTTCGGCACCAAAAGATCCCGAGCGAACATCCGGCAGTCTCAAAGTGACAGTTGTTCCATCTTCTGTCACTTCTGCCTTCAGGCCATATTCATTTCCATAATATAATTTTAATATCCTCATAATATTATAAAGCCCCAGATGTCCGTCCCGCTTCTCCGGTTCCGGACTGTTGATCCAGGCCAATATCTCCGGGCTCATGCCACGGCCGTCATCGGTAATGGAAATATTTAAAACATCTCCTTCACGGCCTGCATAAATACAGATATATCCATTTTCACAGCCTTCCAGCCCATGAATAATAGCATTTTCAACCAACGGCTGTAAGATCATTTTCGGCACCAGGCACTCCTCTAACTGGTCCGGTATCTCCTTTTCACACAAGAACCGGCCTGTAAAGCGGATCTTCTGCACTTCTACATAGCTGTCAATGGTCTCCAATTCCTCTCTTAACGGGATAAACGGCTTACTGGAAATGCTTTTTCGCAATATGATCGCCAGATTTTCCGCCAGCACTGCGATCCGTGGCACCTGGCGGATCCTTGCTTCCCATTTGATGGTGTCCAGCGTGTTATAGAGAAAATGGGGATTTAACTGGGTCTGGTATAATTTTAATGTTGTTTCATTCAGATCCTTTTGCCTCTGCACCTTATCTTCCAGATATCGCCCCAGATCTTCTGTCATCTGGTTAAAGCTGCGGGTAAGACGTCCCATTTCATCATTGGACTGGGTATGGATACGGATAGAAAGATCACCCTTTTTCACTTTTTCCATAGCTTCATCTAATGTCTGTACCGGGCGGGCAATACTGCCTGTAAGTACGCCTGATACAGCCAGGCAGAGGAATAATCCCAACGCTGACAGGCATAGGCTGACGGTCCACATAGTCTGCACAGCTGGCTGGCTCATAGGCGCCTGGCGGCATAAGAGAAAATAAAAGCCAGTTTTTCCTCCATGGCTTACCAGATACTGTTCCCTGTCATGGCCTGCATCGGACATTTTCCTGTTTTCCAGTATCTTTTCGATCATGTCACCTGTCTGAACCTGGCTCTTGTCCTGTCCAGAGCAGTACACCGTCCGTTTATGGGTATCTAAAAGCAGCAGCACATCCCCAGATGACACCTCTGCCCCTAAAAGATCATCCAGGTTTTCCCTTGTAAAATCAAAAACAATATAGCCGGTTTTTGCACCGCCTTCTGTATACAGCGGTCTTGCACCCTGAAGCAGAATGTCCCCGTCCGTAATAGAAAGATCCGGATCAGTCCTGTAATATACAATATCATCCGTTCTGGAAGCCTTTCTTAAAAGCCCCCAGAATACAGGCAGGTCTTTTTCCTTCCCCTCTGTATCCGTCGTATAGCGCAGATGTCCTCCTGAATCATAAATAGAAAACCGGGCATATCCTGAGGTTTCCTGGGTGGCCTGATATAAGGATAAGTACATTTCCCTCTGATGATCTGCTTCACTTTTTTCGATCATGATCCGGGCCGTCTTTTTATCCGTGGCAATGGTCTTGCAGGCTTCCTCGCATTTTTCAAAAACTGCTTCCAGTCTTGCCTCTGCCTTTGTGATCTGAGTCCGCCCCTCATCTAAATTCTGCCGGTCAAGTGCTGCCGTAAACAGCCGGATCATAACCACACTGGAGCACAATAAAGGCACCAGTGCCGTCAGCAGACAGGCAAGAAAGATCTTTTTATGAAATGAAAGCTTATTTAATATCTTCATCTTTTTCCCTGCCTTCTTTATTACTGTTCCTGTTCATGGGCTGAACCAGACTTTTCTTCCATAATAAGCTTCCAGAAATTTAAAACTTCCTGCTGTCTGGAATATCTCTGTTTCAGCTCTTCATCTGACCGGTCATTCTCTGCAGAAACATCTTCTGCCGGTTGGCGTAAAAGCTGGGTCCGTAAAAGCCATTTTGTATCATCACAGGTAGTGTAGGTTACAAATGCTTCAGAAGCATCCAGATTTGGGGTTCTTTTCCGGATCGCAGTTCCGTCTTCAAAGAAACATTCTCCTTCTTCCGGATCAATGTAATCTACGTCCTGACCTGCAGCCAGCATCGCTTTCGCTGCCTCTTCTGAGGTAACGCCAATAGAATAGCGGCCGTCAGAAATGCCCTGTTCCACCTCTTTAAAGGTCTCCGGCATCTGATACTGCATATTTTCCGCTAAGAGGTCCAGAAATTCTTCTTTTTCGCTGTTTTTTGCCGCCTCTGTGAGAACAGAAGCAGCCATATCCGATTTAAGGGGATCCGGCACTGCCACACGGCCTTTCCACCGTGGTTCTAACAAGCTGTCCCATCCTGTAGGCAACTCTCTGTAGGTCACTACATTGGTATTATATAAAATAACAAAAGATACCGCTGAATATCCGGTCCAGGCATCTTTGCCTGTCTGCCAGTACTCTTTGCCTTCCTCTAAGGCGTCCGCACTGACCCCAAAGGCCACATCCCAGTCTGCTTCCTCTTTTTCCAGCTGGGAAAGCATCTCCTTTGCAGAGCCTGTTTCCACCCTTACATTCCAGCCGGTACGCTCCTCAACTTCCTTGATCACCGGCTCCCATTCTTTCCTTTCCTGGGCAGTAAATACGGTCAGGGCATAGTTCTCCGTTTCTGTCTGTTCCTGCACCAGATCATCAGCCCGGCTGCAGCCTGTAAGAACTGTTCCAGCCAATATTGCAGCTGCAGATATGACAGATAAAAAGAACAGGGAACGCCCTTTTTTGCATTCCCTGTTGAAAAATTTATGTGTTTTATATACTGCATTTCTGTCTGCTTTTCCTGTATACATGCTGCGGTGCCCCTTGTATTTTTTAGACTCGCAAACACGCGCTGACGCGCTCTATTGTCCGCTAATGCGGACGGTTTGTTCGTTCCATCAGTATACCAGAAAAACCGTTCCATTTCCACACTTTTACAGCCCCAAAAACCTCTCAAACACTACGCAGGCCCGGACTGCATCTTCCTCTTTTTCCATTTCACAGAAGATACGAAGTAACGGCTCTGTACCGGAAAATCTGGCGCTTACCCAGCCGCCATTTTTAAAGTAGACCTTGCAGCCGTCCTGATAAGAAACACGGGATACCTCAAATGGCAGTTCCGGCAGTTTCTGCTCTTCTAACAGCACTTTCTGTATACGTGCCTTTTCCTCTGCTGTAAAACGGTAGCTGCGCTCTTCCATATGAGTCTCACCGTACTGGTCCTCAATATCCTTTACGATCTCAGAAAGGCTCTTACCGGTCACTGCGATCATTTCTACCAGAAGGCTTGCTGCATAGATACCGTCTTTTCCATGGATATGACCTTTTACAGTCAGGCCACCGGAAGACTCACCGCCAATAATGGCATCTGTCTCCTGCATCTTTGCAGAAATATACTTAAAGCCTACAGGCACTTCATAACACTTCTGGCCAAAGCTTTCAGCCACCTTGTCCAACATATGGGTGGTAGCCAGGTTTCGTACTGCATCGCCCCGCCAACCCTTATATTTCAGAAGATAATAATACAGCATAACTAAGATCTGGTTGGCGTGAAGATAATGTCCCTTATCGTCAATAACACCTAACCGGTCCGCGTCACCGTCTGTCGCAATACCAATATCGCAGTAGCGGTCCAGCACATAATTCTGCAGGTTCTTAAGGGTATCTTCCGCAGGTGCCGGCATCTTGCCTCCAAACAGCGTATCATGCTGGGCATTAATGGTTTCTACCGTGCATCTTGCAACTGCCAGAATAGTACTTAAAGCCGTCAGACTGACACCATACATAGGGTCAACAGCTACTCTCAGATCGCGCTTTCTGATCGCATCTACATTGATCACAGATAAGATATTATCCAGATATTCATTCATTGGATTGATTTCTTCTACAATGCCCTGTTTTACCAGTTCTGTATAACTTGGCGGCGGCATCTGCCCATCCTCTTCGTGACATGGTGTATACAGTTTTTCTGCTTCCAACAGCCATTTTTCAATGTCCTTTGTCTGGATCTCATCTGCATCCCTTCCGCCATATGTAAACACCTTGATACCATTGTAGATCGCCGGATTATGGCTGGCTGTGACCATCATTCCATAGTCCAGTTCATGTTTCATCACATAAAACATTAACAGAGGCGTTGGTGCGCTGCGGTTTACAAACTGTACATGGATACCTTCTTTTCCAAGGATCTGACATGCCCAGATCACAGCCTCTTTGGAAAGGAAACGGCGGTCATAACCAATGACCACACTTTTTGTGTCCTTATGCTCTGCCTTCATTTTCAGGCACATGGCTAAGGTCAGCTTCTGTATATTTTCCTTGGTAAACTCTTCTCCGATGATCGCACGCCAGCCGCCAGTTCCAAATTTTACCATTTGTGTGTTCCTCCCATCTTTTCAATATACATAGACTTACAAAGCCTGCGCCAGAGGCGCAGGCACTGTTTTCATGTTGCAGTATGAAACAAATTAAACGATCGATACCTTACCCTTACTTACCTTTAAGAAGATAAGCAGAGAAATAACTGTACTTACGGTCAAAATAGATGCCAGCGCTGCCGCTGTACCAAAGCTGTTTCTTACAACCTCTGTATAAATAGCTACAGAAATGGTACTGGTCTTGCCGCCGTAAAGCATAACACTGGAAGACAGCTCATTGATACAGGTGATCCAGCTTAAGATCGCACCGGATAATACGCCAGGTGCCATTAATCTTGCTGTCACCTTGATAAATGTCTGCATAGGTGATACTCCAAGACTGATAGACGCTTCTTCTACGCTTGGATCCATCTGCTGTAAGAAAGCACTGCCGGAACGTACCGTATAAGGCAGTTTTCGTACAACAAAGGCAATGATCATGATCACTGCGGTTCCTGTAAGGATCACAGGTTCCTTGTTAAATGCCACGATCAGGCTGATACCAAGAACTGCGCCTGGAATTACGAATGGGAACATGATCAGCAGATCCATTAACTGTCCTGCAAAGCCCTTCTGGCGCACAACGATATAGGAGATCAGCATACCAATAATGATGATAAATATAATGGCAATGGTTGAAAATACAAAGGTATTGCGGATATTGGTCCACAGACGGTTGAAAATCGTAATATAGCTTCCCAGGCTGAATCCCTTCTTAAATCCTGTAAAGTCGCTCTTGATAAAGCTGCTGACGATAACTACGATCTGAGGAAGGATACCGATAAATGTAACCAGCATAACCGGGAATGTTGCCAGGAAACGCTTTACTCCGTGAAGTTCCTCTTCCTTTGGCGGACGCATGGCAGTCATTACATAGTTTTTCTTTGTAACAAAATGCTTCTGCACCAGAAGGACGGTAGTAGAACAGAATACTACTACTACAGAAAGAGCACTTGCCAGGTGGGCATTTCCGCCGATCTCACTCATGTACTCATTATATACAAGAACAGGAAGTACCATATAACCTTCGCCGATGAGCATTGGAGTACCAAAGTCTGCCAGACTGGTCATAAATACCATAATGGCACCGGCTGCAATAGACGGAAGGACTACCGGCAGTGTAATGGTCCACAGTCTGCGAAGCTTGTTACTTCCCAGGTTCTCTGCAGCCTCTTCCAGACTGGAGTCGATGCTTCCCATAGCACCGGAGGTATACAGATAAACATAAGGGAACAGCTTAAAAGTAAATACCAGGATGATACCCAGTTTTCCGTAAATACTTGGAAGATGGATACCAAACTGGGAAAACATATTTGTCACCAGACCAGAACGTCCAAACAACATGATCCAGCTGTAGGCGCCGATAAATGGCGGGCTCATAAGGCTCATGATGATAAAAATATGGATGAACTGCTTGCCCCATACATTATAACGGGACATTACATAGGCAATAGGCACACCTACAACCAGTGTGGTGATCGTTGTTACCACAGATACAAAAATACTTCTTCCCAATGCGGAATAATAATATTTCTTTGTGAAAAATCGGATATAGTTCTCAAAGGTAAAGCCGTCTACCTTGGTTGAGAAAAAGCTTCGGGTGATCAGGGTACAGAAGGGATAGATCAGAAATACCAGCATAAATCCCACAACTGCCACTTTCACCCAGAACCAGAAGTCTAACTTCTTTCCGGAACCTACCATGAGATCACCTCCTGGGTCGCTGCATCATATACACCTACGGCGCGGATGTCAAAGTTTACCTTTACCTTTTGTCCATCCGGGCGAAGTTCATGTACATCTTTTGTATACTCATTTAACTGTACGGTCTGTCCATTATCCAACAGGATCTCATATTCAATGAAGTCACCTAAGAAAGTGGAAATGATAATGGTTCCCGGCAGTCCCTCTTTATCGTCAAAGAACAGCTGCTCCGGTCTTGCGGAAATAATTCCCTTACCGGTAAATGGCTTCTTTAAGGTACAGGTAATAGAACACTCTCCCTTAATATCCAGCACTGCCTGATTTGGGTCATCTCCCTTAACATCACACTCTACAAAGTTGGAAACACCGATAAATCCGGCTACAAAGGTATTTTCCGGCTTTTTATAAATCTCTTCAGGAGTTCCCACCTGCATAATATTTCCTTCCTTCATAACAGCGATCCGGTCGGAAATAGCCAGTGCCTCTTCCTGGTCATGGGTTACATAAATCGTAGTAATTCCCAGTCTGCGCTGCAGCTTTTTAATAACCGTTCTCATCTGCACACGCAGCTTTGCATCCAGGTTAGACAGCGGTTCGTCCATCAACAGAACACCAGGTTCAATAACGAAAGCTCTTGCTAAAGCGACTCGCTGCTGCTGTCCGCCGGAAAGTTCATTTGGTTTTCTGTCCTTTAACTTGCCGATCTGCACCAATTCCAGGGCCTCTTCTACTTTTCCAGGGATCTGATCCTTTGGACACTTTTTCGCTTTCAGGCCGTATGCTACATTTTCAGCCACTGTCAGATGTGGGAAAATCGCATAGTTCTGGAAGACCATACCGATGTCTCTTTTATGAGCCTCCAGATTGTTGATCACCCGGTCATCAAAACAGATCTCTCCTCCGTCTACTGTATTAAATCCTGCGATCATACGCAGAAGGGTGGTTTTTCCGCATCCGGACGGCCCTAAAAGGGTAAAAAATTCTCCCTGTTTAATATCCAGGCTTACTCCGTTTAATGCTGTAAAATCACCGTATTTTTTCACGGCATTTTTAATGATCACTGCATGGCTCATATATCTGGTCCTCCTTTTTGTTCAATGTCCTCTCAAAATCTTTCTGCAACCGCTTTTCTGGAAGACACTCCCACTTTTTACATTCCTTATATATGCGAAAGACTGCCCGCCCGCCAGGGCCAGGCAGTCTTTCTATTATTTGTTTCCCGTTACTTTCATTTCAGAAAGATTAATCTACCATAATATCATTGAAGTGTTCAATAATGGACTCTTTTTCATTTGCAGCCCAGTCAAAGTCATAATCAACTAATACCAGGTCGCTCAGCTTTGCCAGTCCATCTGCAACGTCCATATCACTTCTTACAGGACGACGTCCCCAGTTCTCGCTCTGCTCTGTCTGGCACTCTTTAGAGGTAACGAAGTCGATGAACAGTTTTGCATTTTCTTCATTCGGGCATCCCTTAACAAGAGCTACACCATCCGGAACTGCACTGGTTCCATCCTTTGGATATACAAATCCAACAGAAGGATCATCCTTGTACTGAACAGCTGCTTTCTCAAGAGTAAGACCTACATAGAACTCACCGTCAGCTACCATCTTATGGCACTTACCTGAAGAGTCAACGATCTTTCCATCCAGGTTGTCATACAGTTTCTTGATGAAATCCCATCCATCTTCCTTGCCGCCATGGCCCAGGATCATAGTACATAACTGGGTGTAAGCAGAACCGGATTTAGATGGCAGGCAGTATGCAATTTTGCCCTTCCACTCAGGCTTTGTCAGATCTTCCCAGGTCTCCGGAATGGTCATTCCGTCTTTTTCGATCAGATCTTTATTGTAGAACAGTACCATTGGCAGTGGGCTTTCACCGATCCACTTGTCATCCGGGTCTTTGTACTCTTCTGCAATTACATCATCATTTGCACAAACATATGGTGCGAAGTAATCCTTAAATGCTGCCAGTGAGTCAGCACCGCCGCCCCAGAGTACATCAGCGATCGGGTTAGCAGACTCAGCTGCAATACGGTTGCACAGCTCGCCGGTTCCGGCTGCTACTACTTCTACCTTAACATTTGGATACTTCTCCATGAACAGGTTCACACCTGCATTTAACGGATCTGCATCATGAGGAGAATATACAACTACGGTACCGGAGTAATCTTCCGGAGCTTTCCCAGCGGTTGCCTCAGACTCTTTTGCTTCTTCTTTAGACTCTTCCTTAGCTTCTGCTGCTGTTGTTTCCTCTGCCTTGGTCTCTGCCGGTGCTGCGGTAGTAGCGGTGTTTCCGCCTCCACATGCGGTCATACTCAGTACCATCATGGCTGCCAGTGACGCTGCTGCAAATCTTTTTTTCATATACACCTCTCCTTTTCTATGTACCCTCCCGGTACATCGTTCCCGGTCTCACCGGGACTTAAATAAATTTTGCAGTCTGAAAACTGCTTCTCACGTTCTTTGGAGTTTTCGTTACAGATCATATAGCATGTACCGTAACTTTTCACTCCTGATGATGTTATTATATAATTTTATTATGCATTTTTCCATTTGTTATTCTAACTTTTGTTGTGTTATTCTGAACTTTTGTATAGTTTTTATGTCATATTTTATATTTATATGTGCATAGTACACATACACCAGCAATAAAACAGGACCGTCCTGTCATAAACGCAGCTAACTTCTTACTGTTACTACGTCTATTTACAACGGTCCTGTTTTCATCTGTCGATTTTTTCTGTTACAATACTTCTACCTTAAATTACCCTGTTCTGCACAGACAGAGCACCTGTATTTTACCACTTATAATGCTTGATCAGAGCCTGGGTTCCCAGATCTCCCATGCCTTCCTCTTCCAGTTTTTTACAAATTCCAAGAACATCCTCTAACACATCTAATTTGGTTCCTCTTTCGGATGCTTCCTCATCTGCAAGGCTCATATCCTTGATAAAATGCTTTAAGAAGAAGCCCGGTGCATAGTCATCTTTTGCTGCCTTGGAAGCTACATTATTCATCTGGGCGCTTCCTGCAGCACCTGTGGAAATAGATTTAAGCATTACATCTACGTCCAGTCCTGCATTCTTTGCATAGACCATAGCTTCACACGCACCTGCTAAAGCACCAGCAATGGCGATCTGATTACACATCTTGGTGTGCTGTCCGTTTCCGGACTTTCCTTCGTAGTTGATAGCCTTTCCCATTGCCTCAAATACAGGCAGACAGGTATCAAAGTCCTCTTTATCACCGCCTACTAAAATAGTCAGTGTTCCCGCCTTTGCACCGCTGTCACCGCCGGTTACAGGGGCATCTAAGCCATGAAGTCCCCTATTCTTTGCCTCTTCATAGATCTGCTGGTCTAACTTCGGGCTTGTAGTGGTCATGTCGATCACATAAGTGCCTTTATCTGCATTTTCAAGGATACCATTTTCCCCGAAATATACTTCCTCTACATCCTTAGGATATCCAACAATGGTAATGACCACATCTCTGCCTTTAGAGCAGTCTGCCACTGTATCACACCATACAGCGCCCTCTGCGATCACATCCTCCACCTTTGACTTTGTTCTGGTATAAATAGAAACCTCATAACCAGCCTTCATCAGATTGCGCACCATGGATTTTCCCATAATGCCAACGCCAATAAATCCAATTTTCTTTAACATCTGTTTCTCCTTTCCTTCGTTACACAAAATGTCCTTTATGATTTCTTCTATACACGGTTCAAGCCCGGTATTTTCATATTGTTTTCTGATCCCGCACTGATCCAGACGTTCTTTTGCAAAGTCCTTTTCATCAGCTAAGAACCTTCGGCACATTTCCGCATACTTTGGCACTTTTTGCGTTTTTTCTCTGTTTAATGCCCGCTGCAGACGTTCACCGTCTTCCACATGGATATATAAAGGGACCATGACCTCTGCCCCATAATAACTGCAGAGCTTTTCATAAGACTCCAATGTTCCCATCATCAGATAACTGCCGGATCCCAGATCGATCTGCCCGTCATCTGCCGTAAAATAACTCCACGGCCCGTAAATGGTATCATAAGTGCGGCATTCGATCACTTTACCTGCATCCTTCATAGCCTGAAGCTGCTTCTCATCGGTGAAAATGTACTCCACCCCATTGGTCTCCCCATCACGGATGGGCCTGGTGGTGTACATGCGGACTGTTCCAAGTTCTGGCAGTTCCTTTACCAGACGTTTGTAAATGGTGTCCTTACCTGAGGCACTTTTTCCCATTACATAATAAATCTTTCCCATTATGTTTCCATCTTTCTCTTTCTTTTTAAACGGACCTGCCACCTGATAATGCCATTACCTGTATGGTGACAAGGTCTGTATCTTCCAGTCCCTGGACCGGCAGATCTTTTTTTATATAATCCTGTAATGTTTCCAGTATTTCTTCTGTGATCTGCTCTCCCGGCGCTAACAGCGGGATACCCGGCGGATAAATATAGGCAAATTCCCCACAGATGCGGCCGCAGCTTTCTTTTAAAGGCACTGCTTCCTTTTCCCCGTCCATTGCTTTAAAAACAGGCATCACCTGCTTTGCATGACGGCTGTAAACATTTTCATCAGGATCATCATTGCAGATATTTCCATTTTTTTCCAGTTCTTTGTCAATTTCAAGTAATGCCTTTTTCAGACGTTTCAGCCCCTTTTTGCTGTCTCCAATGGCTGCAATGGCCGTTACATAATCAGCACCGCACATTTCCATTTCCAGATGATACTTGTCCCTTAAGATCTGGGAAAGCATTTCTCCGGTAAGCCCGCTGCCTCTTACTGAAACAACGATCTTGGAAATATCCACATCAAAAATCCCTGCTGTTCCCCTCAGGTCCCGTTCTACCAGGCGCAGGGGCTTCATTTTTCCCAGTTTTTTTCGTATCTTAAGCAAAGCAGCTTCAAATTCAGCCACTTTACCTTCTTTTCTATACTGATCCATGAGAAAAATGCTGTTCTCAATGGACGCCATAAGCACATAAGAAGGACTGCTGCTCTGATAGATCTGCAGATAACGCTCTACCTTTTTCACATCCAGATAGCAGCCACCATCCGGCCTGTTATTTTTCACATGGAGCAGCGCTGTCTGGGTAAGACTTGGCAGTGTTTTATGCACACTCTGGATCACCGCATCTGCTCCCAGTTCAAGGGCTGACTTTGGAAACGCATCTCCATAAGCAAAATGAGCGCCATGAGCCTCATCTACGATCAGGGGAAGACCCGCTTTATGGACGATTTCTGCAATTGCCTTCACATCAGAAACGATCCCGTCATACGTAGGCGAAACCATCAGCACTGCCTGGATATCAGGATCATTTTTTAATGCGTTTTCCACATCTTCCGGTAAAATTCCGCCCTGTATCCCCAATCCAGGAACCGACTGTGGATAAACATAAACTGCTTCCAGATGGTTTAAATAGATCCCATGATACACCGCCTTATGGCAGTTCCGGCTGACTAATATCTTTCCCCTGTGGGGAACGGCTGCGCTGATGGCCGACAGCAACCCGCAGGTGCTTCCATTTACAAGATACCATGTGTGGTCCGAACCGTAAAGGCTGGATGCCCATTTCATGGACTCTTTTAAAATTCCTTCTGGATGATGGAGATTGTCAAAACCATCAATTTCTGTTATATCCACAGAAAATGGATCTGGAAAGGACAGTTTTATACCTTCTGCCCGCTTATGTCCCGGCATATGAAAGGGATACATATCCGATCTCCGGTACTTTTTTAAACGTTCAATGAGAAGTTCCTCTTTTTTCACCTTTTTCTGCTCCCGGTTCCCGCGTAAAGCCCTTTTTCATTTTGCAGCTGCAAAAGGCGGATCACTGTAGCACGCAGCTGACGGCGGTTTCTCACCTGGATGAATTTATCCGGATACTGTGCTCCCACCCGTTTATAATCTTCCTTCTTTTCCCGGCTGCGTCCATTTTTCAGGATCCATAAGATAAATTCTTTATCCATCTTTTCTATACAGCCATCTGCCATGCTTTTTCTGGTATGGCCTTTGTATCTGTAATAACGGCGCAGCGCCTGCCACAGACAGATCCATCTTGGATAATCCATAAAAATGATCAGGTCTGCTTCTTTCATCCGCCTTTTCTGACAGAATTTTTCGTAATTTCCGTCAATGACCCAGCCACGCTCTTTATTTTCCTCTAAAAACTGCTCACAAAGCCGGTTCCCTTCTGCTTCCTTTCGCTCCTTCCAGCCTGCTTCAAACTGAAGTTTGTCCAAATGGAGCACCGGACAGCCAAGGATCTTGCCCAGTTTTGCTGCCAGCACCGATTTACCGGAGCCGGTATATCCGATCACTGCAATTTTCATTTTTTCCTTCCCCGAATGTTAAAGCACTATTGAAAAAATCCCCTGCAAGGGCCTTATACCTGTTATAAAGTCTCTGCAGGGGATTGGCTGCCTAAAACAGCTTATTTATTATTTTGTTGCAGTTCTTGTTTTCATGAATATGGAAACAAGAAGATGTCATGGCTGAACTGTAACATTATTTTTCTCTTGTTTCAGTCATTTTCTTAACATCTGCGATAAATGTGCTAAGATCAGCAACACCAAGGTCGCCCTTGTCACGGCTTCTTACAGTGATCTTGCCTTCTGCTGCTTCCTTCTCACCTAATACCAGCATGAACGGAACTTTCTCTAACTGAGCCTGACGGATCTTGTATCCAACCTTCTCATCCTTACGGTCTAACTCTGTACGGATACCGGCTGCTTTTAACTGATCATACACACCCTGGGCATATTCCATGGACTTTTCTGATACAGGAATAACCTTAACCTGAACAGGAGCCAGCCATACTGGGAACTTGCCAGCGAAATGCTCGATCAGGATACCGATGAAACGCTCAATAGAACCGAAGCATACACGGTGGATCATAATAGGACGCTTCTTAGTACCATCTTCTGCTACATACTCAGCCTCAAAACGCTGTGGAAGCTGGAAGTCAAGCTGAATGGTACCACACTGCCAGGTACGTCCGATAGAGTCTCTTAAGTGGAAGTCGATCTTAGGTCCGTAGAATGCGCCGTCGCCTTCATTTACAATGTACTTTAAGCCCATTTCATCCAGTGCATTTCTCAGGCCGTTTGTTGCCATCTCCCAATCTTCATCAGATCCCATGGAATCTTCCGGTCTGGTAGAAAGCTCTACGAAATAATCAAATCCAAACTGAGAGTAAACTTCATTGATCAGTCTTGTAACGCCCTTGATCTCGTCAGTGATCTGATCCTGGGTCATGAAGATATGTGCATCATCCTGGGTGAAGCAGCGTACACGCATCAGACCGTGAAGCTGTCCGCTCTTCTCATGACGATGTACCAGACCTAACTCACCAACTCTTAATGGCAGATCGCGGTAGGAACGAGGCTGGGACTTGTATACCAGCATACCGCCTGGACAGTTCATTGGCTTAATAGCATAGTCTTCGTCATCAATAACGGTTGTATACATGTTCTCTTTGTAATGATCCCAGTGACCGGAGGTCTCCCACAGCTTACGGCTTAAGATAACAGGAGTAGAAACTTCCTGATAGCCTTCTCTTAAGTGGATCTCACGCCAGTAGTCGATCAGGGTATTCTTTAAGGTCATGCCCTTTGGAAGGAAGAATGGGAAACCAGGTCCTTCTTCTGCAAACATGAACAGTCCTAATTCCTTGCCTAATTTTCTGTGGTCACGCTTCTTAGCCTCTTCCATCATGGTTAAGTAAGCTTCCAGGTCTTCTTTCTTTGCAAATGCAGTACCATAAATTCTGGTCAGCATCTTGTTCTTCTCGCTGCCTCTCCAGTAAGCACCTGCAATGCTGGTCAGCTTAAATGCCTTGATGCCCTTTGTATACAGGATATGTGGTCCTGCGCACAGGTCTACGAAATCACCCTGCTGATAGAAGCTGATTGTCTCGCCTTCTGGAAGGTCTTCGATCAGCTCTACCTTGTAAGGCTCGCCCTTTTCCTGCATAAATTTAATTGCTTCGTCTCTAGGCAGAACGAATGGCTTTAATGCCAGGTTCTCCTTAACGATCTTCTTCATCTCAGCCTCTAACTTTTCCAGATCATCCGGGGTAAATCCGCCTTCTCTGTCAAAGTCATAGTAAAATCCGTCATCAATAGCCGGTCCGATTGCCAGCTTAGTCTCTGGATACAGTCTCTTTACTGCCTGTGCCAGTACATGGGAAGCAGTGTGGCGGATGGCTCTTAATTCGTCTTTTGCTTCTTCAACACTTCCGTCTGGTAAAATAATCTTCATGGTAAACTCCTTTCGCTTTAAAACGCGTTTTTAGATCTTTTGGATATGTCCTATAAGGTTTTCAGGTATTAAAAAACCCCTGGACACATCTCTATGTCCAAGGGTGCATATACACGGTTCCACCTTGATTTTCACTCATTCATCCCTTAACGCGGGGTACGGTATCATTTCCCTTCTTCAAGTTCCCTGATACGGCTCAGGACTGGTATTCATCTGTCTCCCACATGCGCCTTTCCACCAACCGGCTGCTCTCTGTCTGCTTTCATCAGATTACTGGTTCCTTCAATGCCTTTTGCATTTCTGCTAACCTTGATTATAACATTTAAGCCATTTTTGTCAAGATACAATCAATCCTCTTATTCCCTTTCCGCTGTATTTCTGATAAGATATACTCTGATTTATCATTTCTCCACTTTCCGAGAACAACAACCGTAATCCATAAAAGAGATTATAAAGGAGGAAGACAACCTATGAAGATCGTTATCATAGATGGCCAGGGCGGCCGAATGGGAAAAGCTGTGATCGAACAGTTAAAAAGCAGCTATCCCGAACTTGAACTTTACGCCATTGGCACCAACAGCATTGCAACTTCTGCCATGTTAAAAGCCGGTGCCTCTTATGGAGCCACCGGCGAAAATCCTGTGATCGTCAATGCCAGAAACGCAGACCTGATCATCGGGCCTATTGGTATCGTTATGGCAGACTCCCTGATGGGGGAGATCACCGCTGCTATGGCAACCGCTGTAAGCTCCAGCAGCGCCTACAAAATACTTATCCCCGTAAATCGCTGCAATCACTTTATCGCAGGCTGTCAGGGCGGCAGTTTAAGCGACTATATCCGCCAGGTCTGTGAAGAAGTGGGCAGACATTTATCCATTTAAACATCTAAAAGAAAGAAGGCTTGACCTTATCATGAGAACCGTTGAATTTAAAATGGAACGCCCCGGTCTTGTAAGCGCCGGTGACAAAGTAAAGATCATCGAACGGGAAGGAACCAGCAGCTACAGCTACATTATTGATCCTGCTGTAGCCATGTCCGGCTGCTTCGCCGCCAGAGACCGCATTAAATCCGAATATGGCATTGTAAAAGATGTCCGTGAAAATTCACGGGGATTTTACGTTGTAGTTGATTTTGATGAGGAAGATGTTCATTAAATTTTCTCCAAACTTGCTTCCGGTGCTTTTTATGATAACGGCACGATCTTAATTTCTTCTGCTGTTGTTTCAGCAGCCGTTGTCGCCGGTGCAATAGGCGCGGTCGCTACCGTAGTCTCTTCTACTCGTTTTCCAGGTGCATCTGTTCCGATCACAACTTCTGTTGGATTTACGGACGGATGCACCTTTCCTGTCTCTACAGGTGACACCGAACTATGTGTCGGCGTTACAGGAACGATTTTTTCTGCAGTTGTTGTAGTAGTTTCTTCTACGCTGGTCCCTGTTTCCTCTTCTTTGATCTCTTCCACTGTTTCAACTCTCGTTTTTGCCGAAACATCCAGGGAAACCGGTAAACTCCAAAGTACACTTGTGATCCCACCAGTTCTGCTCCAGTTGCAGTCATGCCAATAACCGATCATCTTCCCATCCTGAAGTGCCAGGATCTCGATCATATCATTTCCTGTAACTTTCTTTCCCGTTCTTTCCGAAGTGTCTTTTACTGCATAAATAGTACCATCCTGCTTTACATTGACCACTACACCATACGCATTTTCCCAGATCTTCGGATGATACTCTCCATATATTTCTCCCTGGCTTTCAAAATAGTAGAGATTAAAAACAGCTCCTGGAAAAATACCGCTGACTACCTTTTTCTCTTTCCCATTCAGATCCGTTTTATAAATACGGCTGTACCATTTTCCATCTGCAGTCTTTTCCACATAAGCGCTGAAAAAAATGGAATTATCCACAATGCAGTAACTTTGTACACCATAATCTGCTCTTGCAATAGTTTTGCTTCCAGAAGAACTCCGCCTTACAAGCTGCATCTGTGATCCTGTTCCCTGAAGTTCGTAAGAACTGCCATCTGCAGCAATCGGATTTTTCTTTACATAACTGATCTTACCATTTTCATCAACCTTGTATACACGATCTTCTACGGTAATACCTGCGCTTCCAGCAGATGTTACCGGCTTTCCAAGTGCATTTACAAGATAACATGCATCTCCTTCGATTTTTACCTGATATCCACCTTCAGAAAGTTCTGTCTCCGTACCGGAAGTGGTTGTATGGATCTTCCCCTCCTGGGCATAATAAATAGTTTCATCCAATACAAGATATCCGTCTACATTTTCAGCAATGATCTCTTTTGTATTCTGTCCCGGTATCATACGAACCAGCACATCACACCGTTCCTTCTCCTCTTCTGAAAGAGAAGATCGTTTGCTTTCTGCCACCTTCGGGAGATAATACACATAGTCTCCATAAGCTCTTAAAGAGTTTTTCGTGGCTTTCTCCGGGTTCTTTTCATTGCCAAGTGGTTTTACCTTATTGTCTACCGTTTTCTTATACAGAATGGTCTTAAAAAGTCCTGTATCCTCACTGTCCAGATAACACCAGAAAGCATTGGTCCTGATAAAACTATCCATGTCTTCCCCTGTATCTTCCGGTACATAGTTGGGATCCGGCTCAATATTTTTCAGGTATCCTTTTACATCATGGCAGGTAAAGATCTGGCCATCTCCTTTCCACTGGCCAGTTGCCATGATCCCCTTGTCATCAAAATGATACAAAAATCCTTTTATTTCCAACCACTGATCCACGGCATAGGTCTTTTCATCGATCTTATACTTCCAGCCGTCCTCTGTTTCCTCCCAGCCCAGCTGATCCGTCTCTTTTGTCTCAGCTGCCGATATTTCCAGTGTCTGTTTTTCACTTGCCCTGGTCATATCCAATTTTTCATAATCTGAATGGATCTTTCCAAAAACGATCACTATAACACTGATGGCCATGATCATAAAAATAATGGCCACGATCAGCAACAGCGCTGTTTTTAAACCAGAGTCCTTCTTTCTTCTTCTCATCTCATTCCATCCTCTTATTCATAATAACTTCGTGATATGATAAAATAAATAAAACGAAAAAAGCGGAAAATCTCAATTTCTAAGATTTTCCGCCACTTTTCAAAGATGAGCGTGCGGGGATTCGAACCCCGGACAACTTGATTAAAAGTCAAGTGCTCTA